>Ga0334901_1000497_pt1 | contig 53570 bp, 51 predicted proteins | sample GraSluR3_MG_3_FD_207216 | JGI IMG/M metagenome (GOLD analysis project Ga0334901, IMG submission 207216) | Sludge microbial communities from methane-producing bioreactor in Wageningen University, Netherlands - Granular Sludge_15_08-R3 | ecosystem: Engineered > Bioreactor > Anaerobic >...
AGGTTAAAGAACTGCAGCAGTGGTTAACTGATTACGGTTACTATTCTGGTGAGATTGATGGTGTTTTCGGTGCTGACACTGAAACAGCTGTTAAGACCTTCCAGGATGAAGCTGGTTTAATTGTTGACGGTGTTGTGGGTAATGATACCAAAGAAGCCATGGAAAGCTGGGATAATTATGTTGCAGAAGTTCAGGCAGCAGCCGGTGAAAGCAGCAGCTCTAGCAGTTCAAGCAGTTCAAGTTCAAGTAAATCCTATTCCACTTCTTCCAAAAAATCCTATGCTACCACAGTAAGAAGCTACAGCAGATCATACAGTAAGTCTTACAGTAGCAGTTATGGTAGTAAAGGAACTGGTGACTGTTGGGATAACAGTGCAGCACTATACAGCTCATTAACTTCATCAGGTACCAAAGCAAGAATTGTACAGTACGCAAGCAGTTGGTCATCCAACCACCGTTCAGTTCAGACCTGGAATGGTAACAGTTGGGTTGACTACGACTACAAAGGAAATGGCTACGCTATGAGATACTACGCTACCAGTGGCAGCTCATCAGGAAAAGTAATTGCAAGTAGTTAAACATACTAGATCAACAGTTTAAAATAAACACTGTTGATCAAAAACCATTTTTTTTATAATTTAATATATTAATGTGGAAAATTTCCAATCTAATAAATTAATTGTATTCTAGTTTTAACATTAGAAACTATCAGTATGCTGTTGTAAAGGTATTAAGTTGCTTTAGATTTCATTAAGTTGCATATGGCTTCATGATGTTGTATATGGTGCTAAAAAAAATTAGGAAAAGTATAAATGAATAAAAACGTTAAGAAAAATTAATCTTACAATGGATTTAACATTAGATGCGAGGGATATCAACGAAATATTACCATTTAATGATCATTTTATTAGTATCAATGGGGGTTGCCATCAGTGGATGTACAGATATCACTGGAACTACAGGAACCCTTAAAACCAGTACAGGTGGTACTTTTGAGAATGAATGGGTTAAATTTCAGTATCCTGCTGATCTGGTGATTGTGGATAATTCCAACAGTACCAAATGTAATCTGGAAATCTACAATAGTTCCAACACCACCATCGAAAACATGGTTGGTGAAGTTTTCTACTACAAGAGTAACAAAACTGACATGCAATCTTTCACCAAACGAAAAAGCATAAGCATTGCAGGTAAATCCGGTTTTAAAATTGAAGATGGTCTCCAGGTCTGTAGTTACATATTCTTAACTTCAGGAGATATTGATGTTAAAACCATGATTATAAATTTTAATGCCCAAAAGTACAGGGATGCTTACCAGAAAATCGCGGATACCATGGAAATCAAAAAGATTCCCACTTAATACTACCTTCTATTATCCGTTTTATATTATCTATCCATTAATATCCACTAACTATACCCAACTATCACTACCTAACTATTACTACCCAACTGTTATTATCTAACTATTACAGAGGACTAGATTTGAAATAAGTAGATTATGTTTAAAATAATAGGTTTAAAATAAAAATTTAAAAAAAAGAATAGTTTTAATCTTTATTTATATGGAAACTATTCAGTATATGGTTTATATCTGATTCTATGTCCTTTATTGATCCACCTGTAACAAAGGAGATGGTGTAGATATAATCATCTTTACTGAAGAGAACCAGCTTAACTTCACCTATTTTACCACTGTCAGGACCTCCCATTTCATCAATGTCAATAACAGCAGCTTCAACACCGTCAATGGTTCTGTTGGTTTCATTAACAATGCTACCTGTTTTGATGTATGGGTTGTCATTTCGAATCTGGTCCAGTGAGGTTTCATTGGCTGCGATTCGATTAATGGTAACTACAGAACGGTTGGTGGAGTTATCTGTACCATTTTTTTCTCCCTGAATCAGCACACCAGGGGTACGGTCTTGAAAAGCCCAGCCATTGGGATAGTTAAAAGAAATTTCAATCCCATCTTCACCCTTACTGGTGTAAGGAGTTCCAGCAGTCAATATATAGAAAACTAATCCTAAAATTATGATCACGGCAATGGCTATGATAATGGGGATTTTTTTATCGGTGATTTTTTTATCCAAACATAACACCTCAAAATAACTTAACATGAATCTGTTTATTCTGATATTTATGACGTTAATATAATAGTACAAATCATAAAAAGTTGTCCCTAACCTGTAGGCCTTTTTAAAACTTAATCATGCCTATATTTCACATAACTAAAATCTAAGTTAGTTATTTGTTTGGTTTTTAACAATATTCATAAGGGAAATATTTAATATGACCTGTGGACAATTATTATAATTGTTTTATGGTTAATATGAATTCCCAATTCATGAATTAATACAATATAATTACCTCTTGAAAATGGTGATACACTTGAACAAAATTGATGAGTTATGTTACCAAGGGCATCTTAAAAAGGTGGAACCATCACCTTTAAAAAGTGCTTTGTCTCTTAAAGAAGCAAAAATTTGGCTAAAAGAAGCTGAAAAAACTTTTGAAGAAGGTTATTATCGTTCTTCAAGGGTTTCAACCTATTTTGCCAGTCTTCATGCAGTACGGGCTGTTTCTCTCAGAGATGGAATTCAAGAAGAAAATTCATTTTATTTAATTGATTATATGGAAAAATATGTTGCTGAAGGAAAGATCAAAAAAGAATGCATAGACATATTAAACTGGGTTTTTGACTTTTATTATCAGGACCAGCATCATTTCCAGTCCACAAGAAATCCCCAGGATCTACAACAGGCCATCAGATACTGCCAGGTGTTCATTGAGAACATTAAACTACTTTTGGATAAAACAGCTAAATTACCCCGGGCCCTGGTAAAAAATACAATTAAAGAAGATGAATTTGTTAAATAAATTCATAAAACTTTTTTCTAAAGCAAATCATTTTTTTCTAAATAAAATTTAATTAATCCTCATTTGTTCTGTTTTTCTTTAACTTCAGCACGTCCTTATACATATCAATCCATATCTCATCCATTGAATCCTGTTTTGGTTTCTTGGTTAAAGAATCAAGTTTCTTTTCAATGGCTTCAACATCAGCTTCATGCATGAGTTGGTCATATTTTTTCTTAACCCGTTCCTGGTCCCTTTTCAGATATTCATATGACATTCAGATGGCTCCTTGAAATGTATAATGTTAATTCAGGTATAATATTAATTTAGGTCATTTCCCCTTTATTTAGTTAATGAATTTAGGGTCTTAGATTTTTCATGCTTCTGAAAGCTTTTGTAGGGCTGTTTTAGAGTTGTAACCTAATGTGTGATAAACCCTGCTTCTTTTTGTAACTAAATTATAAATAATTGTCTAAATTAAGCCAGGAATATGCTGTTATAATTGAAAAATTCATTTAATATCCTGTAAAAACTGTATTGCCCGTTGCCACAACAATTCAGATGATTTTCTGTTGTAATCTTGTGAATCTGGATCAGTGAACAGGTGTCCTGTGCAGGGATACTCAAAATATTCATAACTGGCGCCAGATTGATGAATGCTCTTTGAAAATTCATCGATAAATTGTTGATTTTTCCACGGATCTTTAGCTGCATAATGAACCTGAACAGGGACACTTGATGGCCACCTTTCAATACCAATCATATTAAGAGGTAAAGCAGCGTGAAATAAAAGACATCCCTTGGCACCAGGTTTTGTTCCAGCAAGTAACTCAGCCGATGTTCCTCCATTAGAAAATCCTGCGTAAACTGTTTCTCTGGGAAAATCTTTAACTGAAGAAATGGTACGAGACACCATTTCTGTGATTCCAATTTCCTGAAATTTTTCGATTGCTGGTTCCATATCATCAAATGTTTCACCATTATAAAGATCTGGAATGAGAACATTATGTCCTTTATCCTTTAACATTTCTGCAGCTTCAATTATTCCCCTTCGAAGCCCTAAAACTGAATGAAAGATTACTATATTTGCCATAAATCGCTCCCCTTTTAAATTATTATTTACACATACTTCTTTTTCAATTATATAAGTTTATCATCATGGAAACTACTACCTGCGTGAATTCCATAGATAGATAGGTAGATAATATTCTATAACAATGCCTTTAATTTTGAAACTATAAATAATAGAGGGTCTTAGGTTTTTCATGCTTCTGAAAGCTTTTGAAGGGCTGTTTTAAAGAATAAAAAAAATAGAATAAAAAAAATAGATGCTTTAATGTATAGTTTTTCTTACCTGTAAGCATCACGAAAGTGGTTATTCAATTTGAGTAGTCATGTGATTTTAAATTTTATCAAATGTTACTTCTACATCTAAATTATCCTCTTCTGCCAGCACTCTGAACTCTTTAGTAATTCCATACATCTGATTACCATTCACATACCACATTTCTACCTGGTAACCAGGCTCAGGTTGAGCATGAAGATACACATAACTCAATTTATCAACCACAACCTCTCCTACTGGAGTAACAGTTCCATTATCCCCTGCACTAATTATCACCTGACATGTCACAAAAAATCTCCCCATTTGTGTGATATTTAATAATTAAAAATATTAACAGTATAAATTTTTCGGATTTACAATGATATACAGAAGGAAATAGGAAGGAAATGCCGGACAAATAATACTAATGTCCAGATCTTGGATTTTATAGTAAAATTAAAGAACTTTATAATAAAATTAACGAAAATATAGCTTACAAAATTACTTGTAATTTACTTCTTGTAACGGTTAATTATTGAAGTGGTAAATCATTATACATTAAAGATCCTGTGACATTCAAAGCAGTTAATGAGGTATATGTGGGAAGTGCACCAATAGAAACCAGGTATGGATATATGAAAAATCACAAATAACAGTGCAATCAAAAAAAGGAAAAAATATTTATAAATTAAAAAAATGGATAATGAAGGATTGAGTAATCAGATCTGTATTGGAACAATGATTATTAGAGTTATAATAACCTTGAAACCCACCCAGATTCAAGGGGGATTAAGGATGTTCAGTTTTATGTTCCAGATGCCCACCACATTCACATTCATCAGAGAAATCTTCTGGTGACTCACCTTTTTCAAGTTCATAGTATCCACCACACTTATCGCACACCAGGAAGTGTTGTTCCTTCTTTTTAGGTTTTATGGATTTTTTTGAACTCTTTTTGGAGGATTTATCCAGGAAACCACCCAGATCCTTCATCAACCCCCTTCCAGTTTTTTCAACATCCTGCATTATATTCATACCCGTCTCTTTAAGATCTTCCATGGGATCTTCTCTCCTGGCAGATGGCCTGCTGGAAGAAGTACCTGGAGACATATTGGTTATTTTGGTACCAGTCTGAATAGTAGAGGTAGGAGGTTTGTACTCATAGACATTGATTCCACATTCAGTGCAGAAACTATTTCCAGGTTGAATCTCAGCATTACATTTAGGACAATTAGTTACAGGTTCAATTTTCGCTCCGCACTCAGTACAAAATTTATCATCAGGTTTTAATTCTGTATTGCACTTAGGACATTTAATCACTGGTTGGGCAATTTCCGCTTTTTCAGGTGCATCTTCCACAGATTTTCCACATTCAGTACAGAATTTGGAGCCAGGTTGAATCTCAGCATTACATGAACTGCAAATTTTAGGTGCATCTTCCATTTTATAGTACCCCGTATAAATTGTTCTATTAAAATTATGTAGGTTAATTATTCTATATGTTAATATCTTATAAATCTATGAATTTAAAAAGTATCCTCATTTTCAGGGCATCCTTGAAGTAATTGTATAAATATATCATTTATTTATCGGTTTATTTAGATTTCATCCAATTATTAAGAATATTCAGACTATGCAAAATTATCATGTTAACAATAATAAAAGCAGTTTTAACCCATTTTAAGTGAAATATAATAATTATTAATAAATTAGATTAATAACTTCCAACAAAAAACTTCAAAGGGTTGATAACTGTGGTGGAAAAATTAGCATCAAAATCTTCGATTCAATTTAAACCATTACTCCTCGTAACCATTGCCATTATCATTTTATTAGCTCTTTTCCCTTTATTATTCTGGAATACCCCAATTTCATCAACGTATATAACTATTTTAACACCAATCACCAGCTTTTTAACTTTATGTTTGTTTATTTACACATCCTGGTGGTCATATAAAAATGATCGAGATATTTTTAAGGCCTGGGGATTACTCACCCTGGGAATGGGATTATATTTCATTTCTAACATGCTTTATTTTATTTTTGAAAATATAACCGGTACAATCTCATCACCTTCCATTGCTGATACCTTTTATATATTCGCATATGCATTAGTAATCATTGGAATATTGTTTTTTCTGAAAAAACCATATAAAATCAGAACAAAAGTTTTATTAGATGTTTTTATTGTTATGATATCTTTATTCTTCATTGTTTGGTTTCTTTTTGTTTGGCCAGTTGTGAAACCAAGTGATCCAAACACCATAGCCATTATAAGGTCTATATCTTACCTATTCCTAGATATTATACTCTTGATTGTGTATCTTGGTGTGTTATTTAATAAAAATCTAAAGATAACACCAACACCACTGGTTTTAATGACTTTAGGTATTTTCTCTCAATTTTTGGAGACATGATCTATGCATATCATGCATTTGAACCAAGTTTAGTGTATAAATGGATGTTCACCATCCTATACACTTCAGATACCATATTTGCCTCAGCAGCAGCCATAGCCTTTTTAAAAGATGTTGAAATTGATTTAAAATCTTGGATATCTTATTATAACAACTCAAAGTTTACAAGTCAGTGGATTTCTTATTTGCCCTTAATTTTAGTTCTTTTCACCTACAGTCTTCTTCTCATCAGAACACCGGACAAGGCTTTAATCTGGGGTGTGGGAGTTATAATAGTGCTGGTAGTGATCAGGGAGATAGTATCATTAAATGAGATTAAAAAAGCCCAGATAGTTCTAAAAAGAAACAAAGAAATAATTGCCAGTAGCGAGGAACAGCTTTCCTTTATCACCACCAACATGCTAGATCTTATCATGGAATCAGACAAAAACAGTGTTTTCAGATACGTAAGCCCATCATCTAATGAATTTTTAGGTATTCCACCTGAAAAGTTACTGGGAAAATCATTCTATGAATTTATCCACCCTCAGGACATGGAAGAGATTTCTACGAATCTTAATAATGCCGTAAAGACAGGTTCCAGTGTGAGGTTACAGTATCGTTATAAAAACGCTGCAGATAAGTATATATGGATAGAAAGCATTGGAAAACCAATTTTTGAACAGGGTGAGTTTAAGGGTTTTATTTACAGTAGCAGGGATATTTCCCAACAGAAAAAAGCAGAAAATATTGTTAAACAATCATTAACGGAAAAAGAAACTCTCTTAAGAGAAATACACCATCGAGTGAATAACAATCTGCAGGTCATCTCCAGCCTGCTAAGTTTACAGTCCAGAAAGGTAGTGGATGAAAGGGATCATGAACTTTTCCAGGAAAGCCAGAATCGAGTGCGTTCCATGGCCATGATCCATGAAAAATTATATCAATCTGACAATTTGAACTCCATAAACTTTTCAGACTATGTGAAAACACTTCTGGATAGTTTAATTTATGATGTTCCCCACAAATTATCAAATATCAATATAGACTTGGATGTTGAAAAAATTGAACTTAATATTGAAACATCTGTACCTTGTGGCCTTATAATAAATGAACTGGTTTCCAACAGCCTTAAACATGCCTACCCTGAAGGTGGTAAGGGCACTATAAGCATAAAAATGCGTTCTTTAGACGATAAATATGAATTAATAGTGGCTGATGATGGTACAGGATCAGTTCAACAAGCAGACCTGGAAGAAGATAACTCTAACCTTGGCTTATATTTAGTTAATACCCTCATAAAACAGTTAGATGGGACTATCGAGGTTTTAGAAGGTAATGGAACTGGTTACAGGATTGTGTTCCAGGAATTGGAATACCAGAAAAGGGTATAGATTAACAAAGCCAGTTTTAAGTTTCATGGTCTAAAAAATCCATAAGGATCTTTTTATTGGTCTGGGCATTAACATCATGGGGGTCTATCTTAAGGGTTTCCTCGAAACAATCCAGTGCTTCCTCATGTTTTCCCAGGTTCCCCAGTGCTGCTCCTTTATTGGATAGAGCCACCTTATTCTCCGCATCATACTTAAGGGCCTGGTTAAAACATTCAATGGCTTCTGTGAACATCTGGAGTTCATAATAAACAGTTCCTTTGTTAACCCAGGGATGGGGGTTTTCTTCATCAACAGTTATGGCCTTATCAAAGGCTTTCAGTGCTTCTTCATATCTACCCAGAGCCCTTAAAACATTACCTTTATTATTCCATGCTTCTATAAAGTTAGGATCAGCATCTAACGCTTCATTGTAACGTTTAAGTGCTTCTTCAAACTGACTGTTGTTATAAAAAAGAATCCCCTCATTATTCAACTTACCGGCTTTTTCATCTATAGAAGACATATTCTTCCTCCTTTAATCTAATTTTTAAAGAATTATTAAAATCTCATAAAAACTGAACGCTTTTTGATAAAATAAATTTTCACTAATCTTTTTTTTATTGATAGTTATCCTTAATTTTTATAGATCTGGCCAGGGTATTCATGGCAGGCTCCACTCGGCTTTGATATTCATCTATCAGGACTTCATCTGACCTGATGATGTAGGTCTGATTGTATTTAGAAAACGTGATCAGGGAAGAAATATATTCTGGACCAGTAAAGAGCACATCGTCCCTGCCCGTGTTTTTATAAACCAGTTTAATCCCATTTTCACCATCAACAGTCACAGACTCCTGGGTGATAACCTGAAAACGGGGGTATTCCTGAGGATAATTATTAAGGTAGTTATCAACCACACTCTGAGGTGAAACATCAGTTGAGGTTATATCTATCAGGGTAGTGTTAGTACCCAGAGGTTTAAGCCCTACCAGGGAGTCAGTTGAGGTGACATCAACCACTGTCCAGTTTTCAGGTATGTTAAAACTAAGAATACTGTTTTCAAATGTATCCTCCAGGGACATGCAACCCGAAGAAAGGACAACAAATGATGAAACTAAGATTATCAGAACAATTTCATTAGATAAACTAATAAACACACCACCCCTAATTTAAAGTGTTATTAATGTAATAGGTTGTAATAGGAACTATTTAAGATAACATATTCCTTACTATTATGTGGTGTCAAAGTAAAGGTTATATACCTGTCAGTTAACCAAGTGCTTTTATTTTAATGGTAACTGTCAGTTATCATGTGCATTTTATTTTAATGGTAAAATTGGCCTATGATCAGGGTCAAGAGCCTTGGAAAAGATGAAAGATAGTGAAAATCGAACTCAACTAATTTAAAAAATTTTTAAATTATTTTTTTCTTGGTGAAGTGTCAATTAACACCCTTACCGGTTTTTTACTGTAAGAATCGTTTTTAAGAATAATATAAAATGGTCGCTGTTCTTTAATCTTTTCAAGTCGCAGAGGATGTAAAAGAGACTTAAAAGATTCCCCCACATCCTTAAGTTCAATTCCCTGCCTTCGGAGTAATGGCATGATTTTTTTGTTTAAAATATTTAACTGATCCTTCTTGAGCAACTGAGGCTGCAAAGTCATTTTATAAGGATTAGTATGTGTTTGAGAATTAATCATATGTTCGTTCATAAAAATATGCCTCCAAAATAATTCCATAAATAAACATTAAGAAATCACTGCAAAAACAGTAAATTCTAAAGGAGTATTTAATTATAGAAATGTTCTTCTAAAAAAAATGAGGGTAACCCCTTACAATAAAATTTATTTATCTAATTTATACTATAGTTCAGGAGACCATATATATTTTGTTTTAAGATTTCTAAAAATTTGAAAGGAAAATTGAATACCTTTACTATTATAGCTGGTGTGTCTAGAAATAACCATCAGTAAACCGGATCTTAACCCAGTCTTCACCCCGACTGGCGAGGTAGCCTCCCAGGGCAGTGATGTATAAGAGTGTGGGGTAGACAACGAATCGTTCTGCACCACCCATACCCAGATAATTAATTAAAGGATTGTCAAATCCCATGATAAGGGTGCCTATTATTATTCCTAAGGGTATTAAACCAGTTACCATGGATACAATTACCATGGGAATGTTCAATCCCAGACGGTAGGAAAACAGGACGGTTAAACTTCCAAATAAGAATGCGATGAAGCTAGAATAAGTATGAACGTCAGCGGCATATATAGGGAACAGTCCCACACCCACTACTCCCAGAGCTGCCAACAGGAGACACGCTGAAAACAATCGACAACCCCCACTTTTAAGGATTAAATAAACAGCAACCAGAGCTAATATACCCATTAAGGTTACGCTGATGTTGAAGATGGTGGCTGAAGGTTCCACTGGGGGTAAGGTGCCTCCCAGGTCACTGAGAGTATTGGTGGATGTGCTGTATCCAGGATACTGAGTTTCTGCCAGATTAATGGCCATGAAAAACTGTACAGTGGCAATGAGTAAGATAATGCCTGCTGCTTTATAATAATCCTTTTCTGGATGAAATATACTTCCCCTCTGGATCTTCATCTGTACCTCCCCCTTAAAATTTATAGTTTCCCCTTAAATAATTATTTAACCATTTTTAAGGTTTATTTTAATGATCATTGAATTTTTTAGGTTTACTCTAATGATCAATAAATCTTCACTGAAAATCAACAGATGGCTTTAACTTTTTAAGTTCGCTTAATGCCTTATGATAGGCAGTTTCAGTTATATTCCCATCATCATACAATGCCTTCAGTTCAAAGGTTATGTTTTTAATGGTTATCCTGTCTCCTTTATTACGGAGGTGGGCATAGGCCATGAGTACAATGGGATCTTCCTGTGCCAGATCATAAATCGTTTCCGGACTCTTATTTTTACCTTCAGCTTTAATCACAGCATCCATTACCATGAGATTAACAGTTTTAGCATCAGTGTTAACAGGAGGCACTGCTTTTACAGTGGCACTGACGATTTGCTGGTTAACAGTTTCTCTGAATCTACTGAAATGCACAGAATAGTTTTCCTGCCAGTTTAAAGATTTTTTGTTCACCACATGGTTTAAACTATCAATTAAAGTGTAGAAAACACCACCATTTTCCCCATAGATGTTATCTGTTTCAGGATAGTAAGGAGTGGTTAACTCACACACCCATTTAGCATGGTGTTCATGGTCGGTTATTATAACATAGAATTCAGCAACTTCCCTTTTACCCATAGGATTGGTTTTAAATTCTCCAATGACAATTTCACCGGTTATTTCATCTCCAGGAACCAGTTCAGTTAATAATTTAGTATGGTAATCCTCCAGATCTTCCTGGTCAGTTAAACCAAAATCCAACATTGTCCTAAACTCCCGTTATAATTTTGTTTAAATTAACACATGGTGTTAGATATCTTTTTTTTCATTGATACTTTTTTAGCTATATCAATCATAATCTGTTTTGATATCAATCAATTAAAATACTCTCAAACTCAGTCCCTTCATCCTATTTTTTAGGGATCTTCATGGATTTGAATGTTCAAAGCCCTTAATATTTTCTTTATACCATGGTCAGTGGTAATCACTCTACCCAGCATGGTACCTGCAGTGATACTGAGTATCAGGGCGGATAAGAGAGTCCCCTGTATATATTGGCTTAGGTAAGATGTCCTGGTGAAGGTGAAGATAAGGTAACAGATAAGTATTATGGCTCCGATCCAGTCTATACGGCCAATAACATGATTAGTTTTCTCATCCCAACTGAGACGATACATACGACTGACCAGGGTACCCACACCTACTCCGATTAGTATTCCACCCAGGGCCCAGGCAATACTTACGGAATCATTCAGTATTTCATATGCAATCACTGCTAACATGATGATCATCATGGTCAAATAAATTCTAAGACGTTTGACTAGACGTTTATCAACATACTCTGCAGGAGATGGTTCTTTGTTTGTCATGTTCTTATACCAATTATAATATCTTTGAACATCCTCTAAACTTCTCTTGTATTTAATATGGGCTGGAGATTTAATTAAGTTAATGCATTTTAATTAAGGAAGGATGAGTTTTTTAGATTAATATATTTTTTATTCCTTAGATACAGCTTTTACTAACTATCTTCCCCTATCTTATTGGATGTTATTTTATACTGCACAATATTTCCTGTATAACTAAAAATTAATAGTAGTGTGAACATAATATGCTTAGTTGATTCATGTGGCAGATATCAAAGTTTTTCTGGTCGAGGATGATAAGATAGACGCCATGGATATAAAGGAAACTTTGGAATCATTTAATTATGAGGTTCCATATGTAGCATCCAATGGCAAAGACGCTATCGAGAAGATAATAAAGATCATGCCAGATCTTATTTTAATAGATATAGGTTTAGAGGGAGCTATGAATGGTATCGAAGTAGCCTCCCAGATTAAAAAGCTTAACATTCCCCTTATTTTTATAACAACCCATGTAAATGAGTTAACACTTGAAAAAGCTATGGATACTGAACCTTATGGTTATCTGATCAAACCATATGATGAGACTAAACTCAGACTATCCATTGAACATGCCCTGCACAGGAAAAAGATACAAGATAAAGGTTCCCAGGAAATTTCCCTAACCAAAGCCATAAACAGGGTACTTCAGGAGTCATTAACTAGTACATCTGCTCATGGTGTGGCTAAAATATGTATTGAAGTGGCTGAAGAGTTGACTAGTAGCAGTCTTGGTTTTATTGGTGAAATCAATCCTGCTGGTCGTTTTGATACCCTTGCAGTCAGTGATCCAATATGGGATACATGTATAGCACCAGATACAAAGATCGTGAAGTTATTAAAGAATATGAAGATTCGTAGTTATTGGGGTCGGACCATCAGCACAGAAAAATCCGTGATAGTCAATGATCCAACAACCGATCCAGACCGGTTGGGAGAACCAGAAGGCCATCCTGAAATAACATCTTTCCTGGGTGTTCCACTTAAACAGGCAGGTAAAACTGTGGGCATGATTGCTCTGGCTAATAAACAGGATGGTTACAACCATGACGATGTGCAAGCCGTTGAAACACTTTCTGTTGCCTTTTTAGAAGCTTTGTATCGTAAAAAAACTGAGATAACTCTCCAGAAAAGTGAGGAACGGTTTCGGGCAGTGGCAGAGTCTGCTGTGGATGCCATAGTCACCACTGATGTTAATGGCACTATCCGGTTTTTCAACCAGAGTCTGGAGAAAATATTTGAATATTTACCCCAGGAGTTGACTGGTTCATCTTTAACCCTTCTCATGCCGGAACGATACAAAAATGATTATCTAGAGGAACTGGAAAGGTTCAAAAAAAGTGGAAAACATAGATTAGTTGGTAGAACTGTTGTAACCACAGGGTTAAAAAAGGATGGAACAGAGTTTCCCTTTGAAATGTCACTTGCCTCCTGGAAATCAGGCACAGACATATTTTTCACTTCTATTATCAGGGATTTAACCGAGAAAAGGCAAGCAGAAAACGAACTTAAAAGGAGTGAAACTCGTCTGAAGATGGGTATGGACATGGCTAAACTGGTTTACTGGGAGTATGATCTTGAAAAGGATATTTTTACTTTTGATGATCAGTTCTACTCACTCTATGGCACCAGTGCAGAAAAAGAGGGAGGTTACCAGATGTCCTCTGCAGAATATACACGTCGTTTCATACCCCCAAAAGAACAGGCCCTGGTGACAGAGGAAATTGGCAAACTCTTAAAAACTGATGATCCTGATTATTCCAGCACAATTCAGCACAGCGTTATAAGACCTGATGGGAAAAAAATGCACATGATAGTGCGTATAAGAATCAGAAAAGATGAAAATGGCCGTAAAATTGGAACTAAAGGTGTTAATCAGGATATAACTGAACTCGTGAAGGTAGAGGAAGCTTTAGCTGAAACAGACCAGCGTTTATCTGATATTATTGAGTTCCTTCCTGATGCTACTCTGGTCATAGATAGTATGGGTCGGATAATTTCCTGGAACCAGGCCATTGAAGAATTAACTGGTGTTAACTCTGAGGAGATGATTGGGAAAGGTAACTATGAATATGCCATACCCTTCTATGGTATGCGCCGCCCTATACTAATTGACATGATCAAAAACTCTAATGAGGAGATCTCTAAATATTATCAGGGTATTAAACGTAAAGGCAAAGTGTTAATTGGTGAAACCAGTTCAACCTTAAAAGGTGATAAACGAACTTTATGGGGTAAAGCTGTACCATTCTATGATTGTAAAGGAGATTTTGCTGGTGCTATTGAAGCCATTCGGGATATTACCGACATGAAGGAATCCCGAAGGAAACTCAGACGAGAACTGGAGATCAATAAATCCCTGGCCAATATCTACACCCCCCTGGTTTCACCCCAGTCCACCCTAACTGATGTAGGTATGGCCATACTGGGTGAGGCCGGGAAATTAACTGGAAGCCCCTATGGTTTTGTTTCCATTATAGAACCTGCTAGTGGGGATAATATAAAGCAAACCGTGACTATGATGTCACCTGATTCTGATGAACCCTATAAGGATGAAATCATGGTTAAATTACAACCTAACCCTGATGGTTCTTATAATGGGATATGGGGCCATGTCTTCAACACCCGGAAGTCCCTATTCACCAACTCTCCCCAAAAACATCCTGCCTATGCTGGTGTTCCCAGTGACCATCTTCACCTGGAAAAATTGCTTCTTGTACCAGTGATCCTTGGTGAAGAGTTGGTAGGGCAGATCACCCTGGCCAATGCATCAAAAAATTACACTAAAGATGATTTAAAAGCTATTGAACGATTAGCTGTTTTTTATGCTCTGGCCATTCAGAATAAAAGGGCAGAACAGGAAATCAAACAATCCCTTCATGATAAAGAGATCTTACTCCGGGAAATCCATCACCGGGTTAAAAATAATATGCAAATCATCTCCAGTCTTCTTAACCTTCAGATCTGTCAGGCGGATGAAGAAGAAGCAGAAAATGTGCTTAAAGAAAGTCAGGGAAGAGTGAAAAGTATGGCCATGGTCCATGAGAAATTATACCAGTCACCCAGTTTCACTAAAATCGATTTCAAAGATTATACCGAAAAACTGGTCTCTGATATATTCTTCTCTTATGGTGTTTCCAGAGATACTATTGAACTGGAACTGGATATAGAAGATGTACAGATGAATATTGACACGGCTATTCCCTGTGGTTTGATTATAAATGAGTTGGTGACCAACTGTGTTAAATATGCTTTCCCCCATAAAAAGGGAACTCTTAAAATCCAGCTTCACTCCCTACCAGAACACATGGAACTCATCATAGCTGATAATGGCGTAGGACTCCCTGATAACCTTGACTTCCAGAACACAGATTCACTGGGTTTGCAACTGGTAGATAGTTTAGTTAATCAAATTGAAGGAAAAATAACCCTGGACAAAAACCAGGGAACCAAATTCACCATAACCTTTAAGGAATTACAGTACAAAAACCGGATTTAAACAACACCTTTTTTTTAAACTATTAAAGTTCCACCTGCACCCTGAAAATTCTTTTTTTTTATCTGGGAATAAATTGGGTGTAAACTTGGAATAATTATTTTTAAGGTAAAAGCTTTATTCATCTAACAGAACCATGAAAAGCCTTAAACCGAACTGTTCGTATAATAGGGAATGGTTGGTTCTAGAGGTGATGGTATAAAATTTTTTGAATTATTTAGAGATTTTTGGATTATTCTTTAAAATCTAATTTATATACACAATCGGAGAAAATTTAAATGGTTTATGATATGATATTACCCATAATACCCTTCATTGGAGGGTATTTATTAACTTACAGTCTTTATAAGAGGGGTGTGATTAGAAAATCCGTCCATATCAGTTTATGGAACCTGATATTATTATTGGCTTTCCTGATATCTGGAGGGGCAGGTTTTATTCTGACCATATTACTGGAGTTTGGTATTAGCTTACCAGTGAATCAGCCCTTCCTTTTCTGGCATGTTGAATTAGGTGTGACTCTGGTTTTAGTAACTGTTTTCCATTTACACACTTACTGGAAATCTACTAAGACCATGTTCATATCCCCCAAAAGGAGGGATGAACATTAACTTTAAGGAAAAATTAGTCAGTGCAGTTTCAACCATACCCCTTATTGCCGGGGTCACCATGTCATCAAGTTGTGGTGTCAGCTGTCCTTACGGGTTAAGCTGCAGTTATCCTGGTGAATGTCGACGTTACACTGACGCAGGAGGAGATGGAATATGTGATCTGGGACAAACCTCCAGTTCCAGCACAGACACCGCATCTTCATCCACCTATGATGATGGTTCTTCAACCAGTTCTACAGATTCCAGTTCATATGATCCTGCAAGTTCTGCACAGGACCAGGCTGATACATCCACTAGCCTGGTAGATACAGGGAATACTAATGATAGTAATGCCAGTGCCGTGACAGACCCTGGAAGTGGAGTGGACAGTAGCCTGGGGGATAACCCTAACTATTTTGTGATACCGGTTAGCATGCTCCTGATTGGTCTTTACCTATTCACATCCTTCCTCTTCACCAGGGGAATTCTGGACCAACAGAAACATCGCAGAATATGGAACATCCTCCTCACAGCCGGAATGGCAGGAAGTGGAATCACTGGAATTCTGCTTATAATGATAATAAACCTCAGTATAAAAACAGCTCTGAATCCATCTCTAACCTTCTGGCATGTGGAACTATCCATACTGATGGTACTGGCAACAGTGATACATCTTCACCTCTACAGAAAACCTTTCAAGAACATGTTCAGAGTCCTGTTCGGTATTAAAAACAATTGGCATTAGACCAAAAATATTTGTGAACTATGCATATTAGTAAAAAAAACGAGTTATTTAATCTCCGTTGAGATTTATTTATTCTGTTAGTTCTTATTTTTCTGATAATTTTCTATAAGGCTGCGTTATAGTGCGGCATAAGAATGTTATGATTTAAATTTTATCTGTTGGGGATAGCACATAGTCAACGTTTAGTTTTCTTTGCCATGGATAGGCATTTTACTGAAGAAAAGAAAGTTATTTTATTGATTGGAAAATTATGTTATTGATATCTGTGAGTTTTTGCTTATCTAAAACAAGCCCAGATACTGTAATTACATATACATCACCCTTTTTTTGAAAATACATATTATCATGCCTCCAGTTGAAGATTAGGAATTTGCTTTCTGAATAGCTTATTTTTTCTACAGCAACACCATTAGAGTTGGTTTCAGTAGTTGTGGATAATACTTTATAATTAGATAAATTTTCAATTTTTGAGACAGCCACATCTTTTGCTTCAGTGGGGGAAGTTCTAGTTTTACTCTTAAATACCCGAATGGCAAAACCGTCCTTGTTTTCAAGCATACCTATTAAACGCATCGTACTAGAATCTATTTCATTTCCAGAATAATCAACATCATAAAAATCAGCAGGATAACTAAAGCTCATATTTCCATCAGAAAATGTTTTAGTTTCGTTCGTAGAAGAACTAGTGCAACCCGATACCAAAACAATAGAAACAAGTGTTTCTATAATTCCTATCTTGAAAATATTGTTGTTTTTCAATATTACCACCTAATTTATACTATTATGAAGTTTTATCATATATTTTTATCATAGTTTCTATTTGCTTTAACAATCACAATTATTTCTAATACCATTGCTTGTTAGTTTAGCGTTTCTACCTCGAAACTATATCCACAGTTGTTACACTCACAGACTAACATTACTTTACCTGTGGTGTTGTTGGTGTAGTTTTTGACAATTTCCACATTGGATGAACCACAGTTAGGACAGGATTCTTGAGTGGTGATGCATCCAGATATGGATAGAATTCCGGTGATTAAAAGAAAACCTATCAATATGATAGATATTTTTTTATTCATATTATGCACTTCAACTTTTATGGATTATTTATTTCTTAAAGGAAATTCATCAATTTTAGGGAGATTTTTTTATGCTGAATTGTTGAAAAATGAAAGAAATGAAAGATTTTGATGAATATTCCAGGGAAATTAGTCCCTGATTAAGGATACAAGTATTAATACAGGTAATATTATGGTTATAAGGTTCAAAACAGAACCCGTTAGGTCATTGATTAATAAATCACCTATGACCAGGAAGATAACACCTACAAAGTATAGGATTAGGAAGTAGGGATTTATATGCTTATTTTTCTGAATTACAGTTTTATAGAACTGAATTATCCAGGCTATGGTAATTAGTATTAGTCCAGTTGTGAAGTACATGGGGGACCTCTTTATTAATTAGATTATAGATTTTGCTGGTTAATTAGCTTAACTTAAAAATTACTTAAAGTATGGCTGTAATTAATTATACATCTAAACATTTCTGTATGTATTCGTGCACAGAATATAGTTATATAAGTGAATTCTGTTAATTAAAAGGATATAAAACACATCTGAGGGAGATTAACATTAAATACAAACCCATATTATCAATTTTAATACTATTTAGTCTGATATTGATGGGTGTAGCTGCAGCAGACAATGCCACCACCACCCAGACCAACAGCACCAGTGACAAATTACCAGTATCATATTCTGACACTCTAGGTCCCTGGTATCATATCCCCTCTGTGGGGACTGGTTTTATTGTGGGTTATTATATCAATCCCCGAGTCACACCAATATCAGAGATCAATTTTACAGCCTTAAAAAAAGCTGGGATCACAGATATATACGTTTTAGCAAATAATAATAATTATTCATCGGTTCTGCCTGAAGCTAAAGAAAGGGCTGATACTGTGGGGATTAAGACCCATGCCTGGGTATATCCTGGTTTCAGTCATGCTTCAGAGGTTGCTCAAATGAAAATAGGTGTTCAGTTGGATGTGGAAACCTATGATATGCCTGATTATCTTCCAGAAATTAAAGCCATGAGGCAGGATACTGAGGGAGTGCCTTTTTCTCTGGCTGTTAAACCTGAAAGATGGGATGGAAATCAATATTATTATTTAATAGCACCCTACTGTGATTACATAGTTCCCATGCTCTATATAGCTGACTATGATGAGGGAGTAACTGGTTTGAGAAACTGGGCTGAATTTTATAACTTCATCTATCCAGGTAAAATAGTAGCAGGACTTGAAACCTATGAATCTGACCAGAATCTAACTCCTAAAGATCAAACCACTGTATTAGAAGAGATAAATGCTGTTCAATACAATACACATGGTGTAATTCTATTCAGATATGGATTATCCGAATTTCATGATTAGTTGACTTCATATACCATCAACTTAACACTGATATCATGAAATAATTTGAGTAAGGGTAATTTTTTTATTTATCAGAAGATTTGGAATTTTTTTTTTAGATAGGTTTGATTCAGAAAATTGCAAAAAAAGCAGAAATAATCATATAATCTCCAATTAAAAAAAGATAAAAAATGGAGATAATCTTTTTTTATCTCCTTTTACTTGTTGCTAGTCCTGTAAATATAGATAAGGCCCCTAATACGAGAGATACTAAAGGTGCACCAGTAGATTGCATTGGCACAGTCTTAGCATTAACTTCTGTATTGTTTTTGGGTGTTTGTACATGGACACTTGCAGAGTATGATGTTGCGGGATCGTACTGATCCATTGAGAGTATAGTGGTGGTGAAAGTAACTCGGTTACCTGCAGCAGCTGCTGTAGGCGTAACATAGAGTTTTAACACTGCACTATCACCTTCAGGGATTGTTCCGACATTCCACACACCATTGGCAAAGGTACCTGTACTTGCCCACCAGTTATCTAATGTGAAACCAGTAGGGATAGGAGCACTTATAATCACATTCGTAGCATTACTAGGTCCGTTGTTGGTTGCTGTAACAGTATAGTAGAATTGTTGACCCACTTCCGGTTGGGAGTTACTGGCAGTTACCAATAACAGTACTTCAGCAACAGGTTCTAAGAAAGTGGCACTGTACTGGTTATTGGATGTGTCCTGATCATATAATGCAGAACTTATCACTGCAGTGTTGGTTACCATACTTCCCTGTGCAGGATCAACTGTGCAGTTAATCATCAACACAGCAGATTGGGCGTTGTTAAGAACACCCACCTGCCACCATCCTGCATTGGGCCCAGTAGTGAAGTACTGGCCCTGGGATGCAAATGCATCCAGGAAGGTCACACCTGCTGGTAACGGATCATAAATCCACACATCTGTAGCATTTTCCGGTCCATTATTGGTAGCAATGATAGTGTAGTTGATAACCTGTCCAATATCTGGAAGATTATCATCCACAATTTTTATTACTTCCAGATCAGCAGCCATTACCACATTAAGTGATGCGGTACTGCTATTATAAATGTGGGTTGGATAGTAAGTGCTGGTGGTTACATTGGCGGTGTTATTAATAGTACCTTCATGTATGGGTACTGTTCCATTGAATTTCAACAGATAAATAGCACCATCATCCATGGAACCAATATTCCAGGTAAGTTCATTTAAAACCCAGCTCACATTAGGATCACTACTGATCCAGGTCACCCCATTATCATAACTGGTTAAAACCGAACTGGTTAAAACCACCAGATTATCTGGTATGATATCAGTCATCACCACATCCTCGGCACCATCAGGTCCTCTATTGAGAACTCCAATGAGACAGGTTACATTATCCCCGTACCAGCTAGTGGTAACAGGATCACCATTCGAGTCAATGAACTGTTTAACTATGGTAACATCAGCAGCAGGTGGAACATCTAAGAGTCGGTTGGCAGTTTGCCATGATGGTTCCGATGTTGCTGTTGATTGTGTTTCAGTTACCGTGTTGTTGATGGTGACGTTGCTTTCAATAACCTCTACCGGTATCTGGATGAAGTAGTTACTATAAGCATCTAAGATGCCAATCATCCAGGTTAATGTGTTTCCAGTTAAGCTTACTGAACCCATGGGATCTTCCCAGTTAAATGGATAACCATAACTTACCATGATGTTGGCAATATCCACATTTAAGGAGGTGGGTATCACATCAGTTAATATAACATTGGATGCTACATCAGGGCCGTAATTATAGGCTTCCAGGTACAGATAAGCTGTGTCCAGATAATTTAAGGCAGTGTATCCTGGGTAATCAGGATTTTCACCAGTAACGTCACTGTACCATTTCCAGACACTGGTTCTAGCATCCAATTCAGGTATAGTAAGAGTTTTACTATCTGTCTGCCAGGATGGTTCAGTGGTATCGGTAATCTGGTCTAATGTCACTGTATTGGTGAAGGTGGTGTTACTAGTAATTACCTGTATGGGTATCTGGAGGAACATGACATTATTCAGGTTCAGGTCACCAATTCTCCAGGTTAACGTGTTTCCAATTAGGGTTACCGAACCCATAGGGTCTTCCCAGTTAAATGGATAACCATAACTTACCATGATGTTGGCAAAATCTACATAAAGTGCGTATGGTATCACATCAGTGATAATCACACCGGTGGCATTATCTGGACCGTAATTATAGGCTTCCAGGTATAAGTAAGCTGTATCCAGATATCTTAAAGTGCTATAACCCGGGTAACTGGGGTTAAATCCAGTATCATCACTGTACCATTTCCAGACACTGGTCCTGGCATTAAGGGTTAACTGTATCAGGGCACTGTCCTGGTCATTTAAGGTGTTGGGATCAGTACCTCCCATGGAGGTGGGTAAAGGTGTTAACTTGGTTACTGTATTGTTCACCAAATTATCGGTTCCATGGATAGTGGCGTTAATGAACAGGTACTGTGTAGTGATCTGGTTAAGGGTTCCCAATGGATATAATGTATCCGTGGTCCATATACCTGAAACTGGATCCCATACAGTAACTGAAGTATGCCAGCTTCCATCATAGTACCAAGTTTCCCAACTGTTCAGGGTGAAATCTGTAGAATTCAACACATCATAGATGTTAGCCACATTAGCACCAGAAGTTGGTTCTGGTCCATTGTTGTAAACATATATTGCCAGCCAAACTGAATCTCCGTTATGTGCTGTGCTTATGGGAGTATAAGATGCTCCTCCCAGGAAATCTGCTGGATTGAAAGTTGAATTATAAGCAGCAATGGTAACACCTACATCAGGATCTGGAAGAGTTGATGAAGTATTATAGTTAGATTGGTTGTTGTTAGTTGTTACTTCTGATTGTGTATCAACTTCTACTGGTGGTGGGTTATCTGCCATATTAGATTGGGCCTCTAATGACGAACTATCATTAACAGCAGGCTCTGCAGCAGTTACACAACCAGCTAGAGCCATGGTTAATGCAACAGTCATTAGAATAAAAACAATTCCCTTTGGCATGTTCTTTTTCACATTTTCACCTCCCCCTAATTTTTAACATGCACCACAATATTGTCCATAATACTATTTATATTTGTTTACATAAATTCATACAAGAGTATTTAATAACATAAATAGTCGAAAATGATTAAAGAACAATCCCAAATGTAAACATCTTTTAAGGGGATTTTAATGAAGTATGTTAAATGTAAAAAATGCAAAGGTTATTATATTTTAAAAGAAGGAGAATATGCTGATGAATTTGGAAATTGTCAGTGTGGGGGAGAATTAGAGTATATAGAAACTCACAGTGAAAACTTGGATAAAAAACCAGAGAAACATGAAGAAAAAACTGATGAAATTAATGGTGGTTATCTTCTCTGCCATGACTGCCATGGTTATTATGTATTACAAAAAGGGGAATTTCTGGATGATTTTTTAAACTGTCAGTGTGGAGGAAACTTGGAGTACATCAAAACCCATCAGGAGGTGTTGGATAAAGTTTCTCCAGAAGGAAAGGAAGATAAAAATGATGACTATGATTATCTCAACAACCAGGGATTATCCCTTTATCATGAGCAAAAATATTCTGAAGCAATAAAACTTTATGATAATGCCCTGAAAATAAATCCTGATTTTCCAGAAGCCCTGAACAATAAGGGTAACGCCACTATCCAAGTTATAAAAAATATGAAATCTATGGATAAAATTAAAGGATATAAAAAGGCTCTTTCCTGTTATAATAAAGCATTAGAACTTGAACCTTCTAATCTAGATATTTTAAACAATAAAGCACTGGCATTGGCTTATCTGGGTGATTATGAAAATTCTTATAAAATATTAAATCAGGTGGTGCAGGACAATCCCTCAGACCTGGGAAGCAAAATTAAAATGAAAAAGGTTTCAGAAATTATTGTTGAAGAGTTCACAGACAAAGGTTATGATAAATTAATAAATGGTAATTATACTGAGGCTATAAAGTATTTTAATAAAATATTGGAAATTAAACCTGATAATATTGATGTTCTGATGTATAAAGGTGGAGCATTATTTGCCACTAGAAATTACCAGGAAGCTATTAAATGCTTTGATGTGGTGATATACACCAGATCTGATAACTCCATTGCATGGTTCAGTAAAGGGGAAACTCTGGAAAGGTTAAAAAATTACAAAGAAGCTGAAAAGTGTTTCCGGAAGGTGATGGAAATTGTATCCAAACGCAGGGGTAATCTCCCGGCAGAAAGCATTTCACCCATACTGAATATGGATCTAGTGGCAGATACCCAGAAACATATAAAAAAATGTAGAGAAACATTTGAACCCAAAGAAAAATAGATATCAAATAAAAGAATCTCTTACACTTTCTTGAGAATATTCCCTAAAGTTCATTATTCCCTCTGCCAGGTCTTTTTCCAAATCCTTATGTTCAATATGAGTAAGGGCAGTGAGGATGTTACATATTATATCTGGATGTTTATGAAGGAAAGATCGCACTTTTTCCAGTCCCACCATCTCATAAAGATTCAAGGCTATATGAGCAGCGTCAATCTGATATTGAATGTTTATATCAAACCTTTCATAAAATTTAAGGATTTTCAATCCCCTCTTTCTACCCTTTTTAATTATCTTGATAAATCCTGCCTTTTTTAACTCTTTCAGATCTATATCCATAGCCTCCAATATTAAATTGGCAGTGTCCAGAGACATTCCATCGAGTCCATATAACCTGCAGAATAAGTAAAATCTGGTAGGATCATCCAATTTTCCATAGTCCTGGACAAATTGATTAAGAACCCATTGAATGATCTGGTGCTGGGAGAAACCCAGTACAGGTTTTAAGTTGATATCTTCAGTCAGGTTAATCCCAGGAACTTCTCCATTATTTTCCCATTGGAGTTTTTTTCCATTGTCATTATTGACAGTGTTCGATTCCTCTCTGTTTTTAGCATTATCAATGGTGATCATGTTATCCTGGATTAACACACTGAGTAGGGATCCCATTAAGGAAACAGTGAGATCTGTTCCCCGCAGACCCTGATCCCACAATTCAGGGATGCGTTTTTCCAAGTGAGAGTTGATATCCTGCTTCTTCCAGGATGTTTCAGGGTTCATCTTCCTGACCACCACTATCAGGGAGGATTCAAGGGAAGCATAATCCTGGAGTATTGGATTTATAGGTTGCTGGGTATAAAAAGGCCATAACGCCGTGACCTGGAACCCTGATTTAATTAAAGTGTTTATCAGATATTCCCATGACTTTAGTGACTGATTGGCAAAATAAATAACCATTAATCCATCATCTTCCAGTAGCAAATGGAGTTTTAAGAAAGATTGATGGAATAAATGCTCAAAGTAGGTAGAGGTTCTCATCCCACTGGTGGTGGAGAGATCCTGGGTTTTTGGTGATTCAGAGGGCAGATCCATATACTGGTTGAGAACTGATCTTTCAAAAACATAAAAAAAATCACCCATCTCTGCATATTGCACATCATCTTGGTAAGGGATATCAGTAACAATTAAAGGTGTCTTATAATTTGATTCCAGAACAGATCTGTTATCAGTCTTCAAATAATCAGGGGAGGAATGGTTTAAATTTTTCGGTAAATGGTTAAAAGAGTACTCCAAACCCTTCAAAATCTCGTCCTTAATAACAAACAGACTACCTGAACTTAAAACAAAGGGATTGGTTTCAGTGTGATCCCATAGTAATGGAATTCCCTCCTGTGAAACTGTTCCCATGATGTTTTCATGTTTTCGGTTGTATCTGGCTGACCTGCAGTTGCGGTTAATATGTTTACCCACCATAAATGCCAGATAGGTGAGTATAGCCCCCCGGTAATTATCATCATTTAGAGAGTCTGCATATTCTCTGATGGATTCAATGAGTGTGCTAAATAGGATTTTCTCCCGGGGGTTCAGGAGTTTGTGCCAGTATTTAAGATAGGGTTGAGCATGAGTTTTCCCTTCAATTTCCTCAGGAATTTCATCCAGAGGGATTAGATCCTGAATATGTATAAAATCATCAATATCCTTACCTATTATTCTAGCCTCTTCCACGGCCTTTAAATCCTCACTGGTGGGTAAAGAATATTCTTTTCCATTTTTTCCCAGGGTCACAGTGGCCATGAGCATTTCATCCTCATTTTTTAATATTTCACGGAGGAGATAATCACCACTCATGGTTTCTTTGCATTTAAGGCAGTGAGCTTCTCCCCCTGATATGTTACCAGGTGGAGGTGTTCCCTCAGTTTCAATACTTAAATGTATTTTATCTTCAGAAAGGGTGGGTTCTAAGTATAATCTCTTTTTTTGACGTTTAACCAGCCACCACTGACTCATAAGGGGGTTTTGAAATCCACACTCTGGACACCGGACCACCCAGGCATAAAGATACGTCACTGTGTCTTGCTGATTGTTCTGGGGATAAAACTCTTTCAGGGAATCATATGCATGGTCAATTATCCCGGTCATGGCCTCATCCACATCCAACCATAACTTCTTACTGTACCGGGCAGGGTACTTGATGGTGGCATTCTGGATTAACGAGGCCAGGGGACTGTAATCACTGGCCATGACATCACATCCCATTCTAAGAGATTCAAAGGGGATTGATCCACCTCCACTGAAAGGATCCATAATCAGGGGCCTATCCCTCCCCCACTCTTTCCCATAAACTCCTTTCAGGGATCTTAATTCTTCAGGGGTTAAATCATAATTATAAGCTCTCTGATTAGGATTTTCTAAACCCATCAATGCCTTGAATTCCAGGAGAGGGAATTCTTCGGGTAGGAGTGCTGCCAGGACCATAGCCCGGGAGAGAGTTAAGGGTGTTCTATTCCACCAGTGATGTATACCAAAAAGTGGGGGACGACCATCTTTTTCTTTTTGGGTTTCTTTGCTGATGGCTTCCACTGGAAAAATGTTTTCAATGAATCTTTTCTTTATTTTACTCATGGAAACTCCCATAGATCAAAATTTATAACTCCTCATTTCCCTAGCTAAAATAATATATATGTATTACTATTTCATAATTACATAAAATTGTTATGGATATTTTCATCTTAAAATAGGAATCTTTACAATGGCTTGAAATCCTCACAATTTGTCCTGAATAGAGTAATGAAAGTTTTATACCGGGCATCACTGCATTTAATTCAATATTATCTGTACCATATATCACTGTAATTTAATTCCATATTATTCTCGTTACCGTGTAGTGCTGTAATTTTATTATCTTTACCGTGCAGCGCTGTAATTTAATTCCTTGTTACTATTACTGTGCATCACTAATTCTTTATTACGGTCTAGTTTCAAATATCATCCACTAAAATTGTTGTTTCATTTTCACTAACTTTTTTGACTGTTATTTTTTTATTAACGCCTTGATCAAGCTCAAAGTTAAGATTAAAATTGTTTTTAACGACATCGTTGTTGGAGCTGTTTTGGGTGTCTTGGCTGGCTGCAAACACTAAATTTTGTTCTTCACTATTTCCCCAAAAAGATCCAATATTGGTTGTGAAGAGTAAAACAGGGACTAAAAGGAGTAATATGAATATGAATGCTGCTTTTTCCTGATTTGTACCTGTTTTTATTCTTCTTTTTCTATTAAAACAGACGAAATCCGTGTCCTGTAGGGGATATAACAGGGGACAACCATGGGTGGTCAGGATATCCAGGAAGATATGAGAGAGGAAACCTATTATTATTGCAACTGCGATGGGTAGATCCCAGAAGCCTATGATGGTAAATGGAATTAACCAGAAGATTGAATGACCTATGCCCCTGTGTTTTCCGGTTAATTTGTCTATGATGTCAGGGAATACAGAGATCCAACCTGCGAAGAATATTCCTATTAGTAAATTGGAGAAATTTATTAGATAGGCAAAAGTGAGGAATATAAGAATGGCACCTGCAATGTGTGTGTATTCTCTCATGATCGTCCTCCGGTATACATTAAAGTTCTGAATATTAGGAATGCAAACCAGGCTCCTCCAATTAATAGAGATGCCATGGAACAGGAAAATGATGTTTTCATGTAAATAAAAAAGCAGTAAACACTTATAATGGCATAGACTATGTAAGTGATATTAATTTCATTGGTGGTATTTTCAACTTTGTATTCTTCTTCATTAATTAGTTTAAATGTTTTTAAAAATAAATAAACATCTGGTTTGAATGTTTTTACTATACTGAAACTACAGATAAAATGAATATTTTCCCTGCTGTTTAGATACTGGTATATCTGTAAGGATCTCTCGGTTAGTCGTTCAAAGTGGTTGAAGAGTATTATTAGGGTTGTGGATTTTAATTCGTCTATCAGTAGTTTTGTGAGTTCGGTTATGGCTAAACGATTTAAATGTGTCTTACTATAACCAGATATGAAGTTTATTGAATCTACTAATCTTATCTTGATAGGTAAGGGTTCATTGTAGTATATACATAGGTAATCTTTTTTTAATTCTTTAAAACAATCGTAAACATTTTTCTTATAGAACATTAAGTTCTTTCCATTTCCGATATTCTCTTTTATATGTATTAAATTCATACTACATTATATGATTTTACTAATATAAATAGAGATGTAGTATGATGCAGTATTTAGTAGATTGATCCTTTTGATCTTTCAAGTGCATATAAGGGATAATTATGGATTAGCAGATTGATCCATTTGATTTTTCAAGTGAGTATAATGAATAATTAGTAAGAAATAATTAGGGTAATGATTAATTGGGGAATAATAAGGTAAAATGAACTAAAATTGAAAATTATAATCTAAGGAAAAATAAAATAAGGAATAAGAAATAATGAAGTAAGGAATAATGGAATAAAAGATTTATTGATCCTTATGTTGGTTTATATATTCTTTGATTGCGTCTTGTAAACCTTTTGTTCTAGAATTATATCCATTTTCTTTTAAAACTTCGTCAAACTCATGTACTAGTTTCAGTGGTAATGTTGCACTAATTTTATACATTGATCATACCCTCCTTATTATTATCATAATTGAACTTAGTATTATATAATACTTGTGATCTATATTATTATTACAACTGAGTTTGAATTGTTTTAAAAAAAAGATGTTTTTAGTTTTCATCTGAAAAATAGGGTAAATAAATCCTGAAAGATATGGAAGAACCCTATCAATTTCCAGAATAAAAAGAGAGAAAAAAAGCCAAATTCAATATTAATAAATATTATTCATTACTAAGCGGAATTGGGTATTATATGAACTGTTAAATTATAGCAAGTTCGCCTGCACTGGTAATATTCAAGGAGTTTTCATCTATTAAACCCATTTCCCGGAGTTCTCTTATGTGGTTGTAGGTCATTCCACGGCTTATGCCGATCTTGGTGGACAGGTTCTTGACATTGTTTTCTCCTGTGTGAATTTCTTCCAAGATAATCCTCTTGGTACGGGATATTCCAAAGTTGAGGATGGGTAATTCTATTATGTTTTTATCTTCTTCAGTGATGTAGACGATTTTCTCAACCATGTCTTGACGGGCGTAACATCCGAATAAGGCACCTAGGGCCTGTGGTTTCCTGCCACCACTGATGTTAACCACTATTTTTCCACCATGTGCATACTCTTCTTCAATGATATCTGCAGTGTCACGGGCAATCATCACTACGTTGTAGATACTGGTAGGTCGGGATTCAATGGTGAGAACTTTACCCACAGTTTCCTGTAGCATACGCTCGGATTCTTTGATCTTGTCTGGAGCATCTTCTTCTCTTAGAAGGATAACCTTGTTGGGAGAGAATTGAGTAATGCAGGACATCACTGGCTCCAAAGAGTATATGGTTGATATTAATATGTTTTCCATTTTACCACTTTAGAGATATTTTTATGGGTTTTTCCTTGATTAATTAGTATAATTCTCCTTTAACCTATATATTAGTGTTTTGATGCTGATCAGAATATTTACATGGTTAACTGTATTCTTTTTTATTTAATATGCATGGTTTACTATTGTGTTGTAAGTATATAATCTATTTTGTGAATGTTAAACATTAACATTTATATATGATGACAATAATATGAATGGTATGTGCCACTAAGATGGGTTTTAATATTGTAGGGAGTTATGGATATGGAAGAAGAAATTACTACACAAATGGGAAAAACAAGGAAAGAAAGGTCTAGAACCCTGGAACTAGCATTAGGTATTGTTGGTGGAATATTCGGTTTATTGGGAGGTATTTTTGCATTAATTTTTATCCCTGAATTAGGATTTAGTGCAATATTAGCTTCAGTTATTGGAATTTTTGGAGCGATATACGTTACTAAAAATAGCAAATGGGGAGGAATAATATTAGTGATAAGTTCTATCTGGTTGTTAATAAGTATCTCTTATTTTGGAGTCTTAGGATTTATATTACTAATCATTGCAGGCTTGGTAGCTATGTTCAGGAAATAATTTCATTTTCTATGATGGAAATAATAAGGAGGTATGTAATTGAAGAAAATAGGTTTAATAATGGTAGTATTGGCTATACTTTCAGTTGTAGCCATAAGTGGTTGTACAAGTTCAGGAGATAAGAATTCAATCAATGTTACCAATCTTCAAGTGTCAAATGAAGGTTATGGTATGTATTATGTGACCTGTGATATTGTGCCTAATCAGGATATAAGTTATCTGGAAATGGTGCTGGTATGGTATGATTCCAGTGGTGCAGTTATAGATCGTACTCCTCTTGCATGGAATATTAACGATGCAAAAGCAGGGCAAACCATAAAAGCAAGAGGTATGGCATCATTGTATGAAAAAGGAGCACCGGCTAAAGTTGAAGTTTTACTCTTTGATTCTAGCTTTTCCGGTGGAAGTGATGAAGGAAATATATTCCACCAAACTATACCTGTATAATTTTCAGGTCATATCCACTTTTTATTTTTTTTTTGATTGGTTTAATGAATGAAGATGAAGGAATGTTCTAAATCTTTTATAAGGATAACGATGATGGAATGGTACGATTTTGTGGTAATTGTAGTTGCAGATGGGAAAATAATAACTAGGAACTTAAAGATGAAGCTAGAGTCCTGTGTTTGTGCCGTTTGTCAAGTGGTTACATCTGTATGATATTCTTCTAGATATAGACGGATCTTATCTTTATTTGATATAGCGATAGGTGGAGAAATCGACGGCACCGAAATGGGGTGTTAATTTAAATATTCCAATAATTCATCTTACTGGAAGAAAATAATGAGGAGTAGTGGTTTAAATGGATGAATTAATTGCTGATTATATTCATGAGATGGAATTGGGAAAAATACAGGAATATAAGGGAATGTCGGTTTTCCCTCTTTACATTAGTGGGGATGAGTCCCTCTATATCACCCTGAAAGAGGCTCTGGATGATGATCTTATAACAGTAACTGAGGTTGATGAATCGGGTTTAGTACCCGAGTTAAAGGTGATTAACAGAGCTAATATTCCTGTTTTATTATTGGATGGTGAGGAACTGGAGGGTGCTAAACAGAATCGGGTGTTAAATACCAGTATCCTTCTTAAAGAGAATTCTGAGACTATTGTTCCGGTGAGTTGTACTGAACAAGGGAGATGGAGTTACAATTCTCTGAATTTCCAGGAGTCCGGAAATATTGCCACGCATCGGGTGCGCAGAACCAAAGCTGCATCTGTATATGGATCATTGAAGGTTCAAGAAGAGTTTCGCTCAGATCAAAGGGCAGTTTGGAATGAGATCGATGATGTGAGTCGTGACGCTCAAGTAAACTCTCAGACCAGGGCCATGCAGGATGTTTACCAGGCAAGAAGTGCGGATCTAGATGAGTATCAAAGATATTTCCCTGTATTTGAAGGACAAAATGGCCTTCTGGTGATGGTTAATGGAGAGGTGATGGGTTTAGATATCTTATCCAGCAGCCAGGCTTACTTTATCCTCCACAGGAAACTCTTAAAGAGTTATGCCTTGGAAGCAATCCTCCGGGAAGGAGAAGGTGAAGGGAACTTTAATGGACGTGATAAGGCTAAATCTTTCCTGGATGAGGTGCAGTTGTCCATGGATGAGAAACATCCCTCCATAGGTTATGGTTGGGATCATAGACTGGAAGGACCCAGTGTGGTGGGTTCATCACTCACCTACAATGATCAGGTGATACACACAGTCTTCTTCAGTAAAGTGGGTAGGGAAAAAGAGGATGTATCAAGTTACAGACAGTGCCGGAGTTTCAGGATGTAATTTTTTTTACATCCTTTCTAAGCTCCTGAGTCTTATTAGTTAACTTAATAACTGAAATATGAGGGATACTGGTTAATATAATGGGAATACTGTGGTAAGAAAACTAAAAGATTAAATATGTATTAATTGATAGTAATTTTATTAATTGCTATTAATTTTGGTGTAACAAAACAATTAAAAATATGGGGAGGGGAATAAATGGGTTATTTAGTATGTGAAAAATGTGGAGGACACTACGAACTCGAAGATAACGAATCACCTGAAGATTTTGATGATACTTGCGAATGTGGGGGAAAACTAAATTATATCGAAAGTTTAGAAGAGATGAAAGGTGTAAAATTATCATCTGATTCCAGTATAAGTAGTGAAAGATTTTTTAAAAAATGCCCCTATTGTGGTTTTAACAACAAATATCAGGCCAAGTTTTGTAAACAATGTGGTAGAAAGTTAGAAAAAAATCTCATTACCCGTATTAATGATGAAATAAATGTATTAGCAGTTTTCATTGGTCTTGGTGTTTCATGTATCGTTTTAATTATTGGATCTCTTTTGTTTGGGTCGATTGTTGCTTCTGCTAGTTTAGACCTGTCAATATATGTAGGTCTAGTATTGATTGTAATGGTATTCTGTGGAGGGACAGCTACAGGTCTAGTGGGATGTCATGACTTTAAAGATGGGATAATGAATGGGTTAATTTTAAGTTTAATTTCCCTTGTGATATTGGGCTTTGTAGTAGGGGTGATGTTATTTATTACCCTGGGAATTGCAGCTGCAATATCAAGTGCTTTTGCATCATATTCATCAACAGCTGCTTCATCCTCATCATCAATAGGGACAACCAGTGCCAGTTCGGATAGTGGATCTTTAGATTTTATTTTCACCATTATCAAGGGTGTAATCATTTTGGTGATGGTTTTTATATCAGGTGCAGTAGGAGGTTCCTTTGGAGTTTTCCTTAAAAATGGTTTTAAAAATATGACGACTAGATAAGAGGGGTTAAATAATGATTTGTCGAAATTGTGGACATGAAAATGATGTTGATGCTGTATTTTGTGAAAGATGTGGTGCAAGGTTAGAACAACCCTATGGAAGGCGTCAACCACCTCAAAAAACAGGTATGAGTTCGTCTACCAAGTTGTTGATTGTAGTGGTGGTGATTTTGGTTGCTGTCTTGGGGATTGCTGCCGGAGCTTTGATGCAGATGAATCAGGAAACTACAACAGCTAACACTCCAGTTTCAGTTAGCGAGTCATCAGAACAGGTGACTTATAAGGCAGACTGGCACCAGGTAACTAGTTTCTCAGGAACCGGTGATGATTATCGAACCTTCAGTATAAAAGGGGAACGTTTTAAAATAGTGATGTCAGCCACACCCACCCTGAATTACAACACTAACTATATGAACCTTGATATCATGGGGAGTAGTGGAACCATTGGCTCTGGAAACTTAAACTGGGGACCTACAGATTCATTAACCACTAAAGAAAAGACAGTTGAAGTCACAGGTAACCCAGGAACCTATGCATCTGATGTGACAACTAAAGACCTTGAAAGCTGGACTGTAACAGTATATGATTACTACTAAACGAATGTACCATGGAGTTACGGGGGGCTAGTGTGTACTGTAAGAATTGTGGTCATGAAAACGATGAAGATGCAACCTTTTGTGAGAACTGTGGAGCTAATCTGGGCTCCACATCTCCTCAAGAAACTTCAGCAGGTATGAGTAGGATTAATAAGATTCTCATAGTTGCTGTGATCGTGTTGGTTTTAGGAGTTGGTCTTACTGTAGGATTGTTGTTAACGAGTAAATCTCCAGCTAGTAACACAACAGTTAATAACACTTCAGTTAATGTAACAGAGTCAGAAAACACTCTTAATACTCCTACAGATACAATTGAACCTAAATTAATAGATTCTGGAAGTATGAGTGGGAGTAACGCTAAATATCAGGATGGTCCTTTCACTTATGAATGGAAAACTTATCAAGTTGATGATAATGATTTATTAATGTATGGTACTTATGTTGCTGGCAGTAAAACAGTTAAACAAACTATAACTTTGAAAAAATGGGATGAAGATTATGTTGAGATAACAGCTGAACCTAAATCAAGCGGAAAAAGTAGTTGGTATACTGTTACCACCCTACAAGATTATTCAACTGTAGTTGATTATTATTGGGGAGTATTCAGACCAGCGCGAGAACAGATTGGACCTGTTAGTTAACATACCAATAATTGAGTTTTATTAAAAGAAAAGTACAATCAACAATTTAAACTTAGACTGTGAATTCTATGGGATTATTGAGTACTAAAGAAAAAACAGATGAAGAAATATTAATTCAAGATTTGATGAGGAGACCATTGACAGTTCTATAAGAGGTCCTCTTAAACGTTCACTGAAAAAGATGGTAAAAAAAGGCAAAAGTATTGAAGAAATAGAAGAATTTTATCGCGAAACAGTGGCCAAAACCCAGTTCATAGAAAAACGAAAGGAAGAATATGTCAGAGAAGCAAAATTAGCTGACAAAGTCTACAAGGCATATATTACTGATGGATTATCAAGGATAGAAAAAGTTAATGGAAGATTTTTTGCTTCTCAATCCATAAAAACGGATATTTTAATAGAACAAAATAATCGAATTATTGAATTACTTGAATTAATAGTAAATAAAGGTAATAGTACTCTGCCAGTAGTAGCTTTTTGTCCAGAATGTGGAAACAAAACAAATGATGCAGCAGAATTTTGCGCCGAATGTGGTTCAAAACTGAATTAGGTTTATTTGTTTTGTAAACAGACACATTTCCATTCACAAGTCTTATAATTAATGTTACTATTGAGGGGAAAAATTAAAAAATCCTATAGTTGGATTTTCACCCCTATAGGGCAGTGGTCAGATCCAGTTATCTCTGGACGGATGTAGGCTGATTTGATCTTATTTTTGAGATTTTCTGTGGCAAAGAAGTGATCCAATCTCATTCCTAGATTCTTTTCTCGTGAATTGTAACCATAGGCCCACCAAGTATAGTTCCCACCTTCCTGGTTGAACATCCGGAAAGTGTCCATGTAACCATTTTCTATGAGTCTATCTAAGAAGGCTTGTTCTTTTGGTAAGAATCCTGGTTTTTTAGCAGCTTGATCTGGGTTAACCAGATCTATAGGATGGTGGGCTATATTGAAATCACCACAGATTATGACGTTATTTCCCTGGGTTTGCATTAATTTTGTTTCATCTAAAAAGTGTTCATAAAATTCAAATTTGTGCTCCAGTTTCTCTGCTAAACCTGCTCCAGAGGGAAAATAAATATTTAATAACGTGAATTCATCAAATTCAGCCTTCAAGATTCGACCTTCATCTTTGTAGTTACCATCTTTGAAACTATCTTCAACTTTTACTGGTTGGATTCTGGTAAATATAGCAACTCCACTGTAACCTGGAGTTTTGGTAGATGATGCAAAATAAGTATAATAATCATCAAAGCCCTTTAAGGTTTCTTTAAGCTGATCTTCAGTGGCTTTGGTTTCCTGGACACAAAAAATATCTGGTTTTTCGTCTAAGAACCATTGAAGATAACCATCATTGAATCTTTTCCTTAAGCTGTTGGTATTCCAAGATAAAATTTCGATTGACATTCAATATCACTTAGTATATTAATTTAAATATTGTTAAGATTATGTTATAATAATATAAAAACAATTCTCCTTTTTATGGAACAGTAAACTTCTTAGTACTAGCCGAATTCCTGCAAAAAGTCTTATAATCACAAGCATCACAAGTCCTTTTATCTGGATTGGTCTTCCAGGAATCCTGTATCACCTGACCATCCACTTCTTTTACTATGCTCCCTTCAATATCTGCTACAACATGATCGAATTCTTGGAGTGATTTTTCAAGGGAAACCTCATCCATGGGTATTATACGAATGGAACGTAAATTTCTGAATGGTTCTGAGAGTGAAGGAATTCGTTTTTTGGGATTCCATTTTAATATAGATTCCCGGTCACTACCATCAGGCATAATATCAGTACTCTCTTTAGTCACTTCCCTTTTAAGTTCAGCCAAGTCTTCCTTGAATAAGGATAATTCATTAAGGTAGAAGAGTATTCCTATTAGAACAGGGTTGGATTCTGGTTGCAAAGATCTTAACCATGCATAAGTCTGCACCTGCCAGTAGTGATGATCCCAGGAGGGTGAACCAATGGAAGGGCGTTTCATACCCTTATAATCCACAATAACCTCATATTTATCGGATTTAAGATTTTCTAGTTTCTTCTGGAATACTGGATCCTGATGTAAATATTTTATAATCAGATTCTTATCAGATGCCTCTTCCAGTTTAACCGAACTTAGAACATCAATTATCCCAGTCACACCATAATAATTGGATCTGCTCCTCCCTTCATGGTAATGGGGCATGTCTCTTATACCTTTTAAGCGGACCTCATTATCATCCACCAGGGGGAAAAGGTGTGGTCCCCAGGTGTTGAGGGCTGTTTCTGCTCTGATACTGGCCACCAGTTTATGTGGATGGTGGGTGTCAGGGCAGAGTCCCTGATGTTCATCTTCTTGAGTGAAGGGACAGAATAGATTTGCTGGTGGTTGCAGCCCTCTGGATTCCATTCTTTTATGGATTTCCAGTTCTATTTCTCTCGTCTGGGCTTCCCAGTCCCATGGGAAATCCTTCCAGTCATTTTCTTTCCATTTAAGGTAGGCTTCCTCCATAACTCCATGGATGAAGTCCCCGAACCATAACTGGATAGGCATGGATGGTGGTAGAGTTCCCTTGTTCTGGTAACGGTACTGTAAGGGACATGTTAGATAAGCTAACAAGTCACCAGTGAGACTGTACTCGGGGATTATGTAAGGTTTGCTTCTGACGGAAAGTGGCATGTTTGGCTCCTTGAATGTTTATAATGAATATTAATAAAGTTCATTGATATAAATGATAACATGAAAAACCAGGAGGAATATCAAAACATCACTCAAGAATTTTCTAATCTTGGTTCTTGAAAATAATATGTTCAGAAGATTTATTCACAGAATTAAAAAAAACTATAATAATTTTTTTTAATAATAATTTTAAATTATTTAATCATTTTCATAACTAATCACCATTCCTGGTCCAACCAATGGCCACTTTAGGCATATTTGGATAGGTGATAAGTCCCACAAGTAGAAATACGTCTTGTGCTTGGCTGTAGGTCATGAAGAATCATTATTCATGTTATTCAACATCCATATATACAAAGATTACCAGATTTTCAATAGGATTAAATATTTTTTAAAACAAATATTAGTAAAGTAAAAGTCGAGAGGATCAACATGGTTCAGTATATCTATGACTCCAAAGGTAAAAAAACTGGAGTGATAATTCCTATTGAGGTATGGGAGAAAAGTAAATTAAAGATTATTGAAATGGAAAGTTCAAAAGATAGGAAAAAAGATTTTCACCCATCACTATTTAGGGGAATATATAGTAATATGAAGTTGGATCTCCAACAGGAAGCCAGGAAACTTCGTGAAGAGTGGGTAAGGATATGAAAGGTTATCTTTTAGATACCAACATCCTTATTTACTATATGGCTGATGATTTGCCTAAAAAAGAAATATCTCATGTTGAAGACATATTCAAAAATTCATTCAATGTTTCTATTATCACTAAAATAGAATTTTTAGGCTGGGATAAACACACGAAGGAAGGATATCGATCTGCATTGAAATTTTTATCATTTTCTAATGTTATTCCTCTTGAAAATCATGTTGCTAATCTGGCAATTAAAATTCGGCGTGAATCTCATGTTAGATTGCCAGATGCAGTTATTGCTGCCAGCAGTCTACATCATGAATTGGTTCTGGTTACACGAAACCAAAAAGATTTTAAAGATATTTCTGGACTTGAAATATACAATCCGTTCCAATAACTCTTTAATATTACTGCTTTTATATTAAAATCAGTTCAGGTAACCTTTCCCAAGGCCATTTACCATTTCGGGTCCATCCAGTGGCCACATTAGGTATCTCAGTATAGGTGGTGAGTCCCACCAGTAGGAGTACGTCTTGAGCTCTGCTGTAAGCCACGAAGTAGTGTCTGGTAAGGTCATCAAAGGCTCGTTCTTTTCCAGGTCTTTGGGGTGTTCCTAAGGGTGAGCAGGATCGGATCTCATCTTCCATGGTGCAGGATTTACCTCCATCATCTGGGAAACGTTTAAAGGCATTCATACGATGGTTAGTTCTGAAGTCTGAACCCACATCCACAATTACCAGAGGAAATTCCAATCCTTTCGACTGGTGGATAGACATAACGTTTATCCGGTTATCTGGCAGGGTATCCAGAAGTCCTTCATCAACCTTTATGGCACCCGTGGCTAAAGGCACAAAAATGTTCCAGTAAGCATCTTTTATAGAATAGCATTCTAGGTTGGGGTCTTCTTTATCGAAAACAAGTTCTCCTGCGTAGTTACTGAATAGGGCGGTTTCGGATATGGTGCGGGTGATGGCTTCCAAGTATACTAAGCCCTCCACATCATCCTGCAGAGTAGGTATCCATGTTACTACTTTATAAGCTAGATCTAGTAGGGGGACAGTTTTTTTCCAGGTTTTTCTTCCTAGGGGTTGTCTTTTTTGCCAGGCTGTCACAAAAGATGTTAAAGAAATTGGAGATGAGGGTTCTGGATTAGTTTCCAAGTATTCCCTGGCAGTTTTCCTCCAGGTTTTGAAGTTATTCTTGGCAGTGTAGGGTAATTTTTCAATGGATTCCTGTATCTTGCATTCTGGGTCTATGCAGTCTAACATCAATCCACATAGAACTTGTGTCTCCCAGGTTCTTTCTAAACTTTGACCACGGGGGTTGAAGAGGGGTATTTGGAGTTTTTCCCTTAAATAATATGGAAGTTTCCTGGTTTTGTAGACCTGTTCCTGAGGTGAACTTAAAAGAATAGAGAGATCAGTGGGTGATCCTTCATCCTGGTTAACTTGGATTTTATGGTCCTGGATTTGGTATCCATCTCCACAGACTACTTGTTCAATGAATTGGGATAGGTCACAGGCTAAAGTTTCCACATCCTCACGGAACATGCCCAGGATCGGGAAGTCCGTGAAAGGGGGTGATCTTTCAGGTTGGATGGCTGGTTTGTCCTTTACCCGGGCTGGTTGGAAACCACTATCCAATTGTGAGAAGGCATTGCAGAACTTTACAATGTTTCGAGTGGAGCGGTAGTTTTGAGACAGGTTAATTAGTTCTGGTTGGTTTCCTTCTAGTTGACTAGTGAATCGTTCCAAGAAGTTGGTGAATAGATCCACGGTGGCTCCTCGGAAGCGGTAGAGAGATTGGTCATCATCTCCCACCACAGTCATACTGCCCCCATTGTTTATAGCAGCCTGGGCAAGTTGGAAGTAGATCTGTTCCTGAAGAAGATTAGAATCCTGGTATTCATCCACTAATAGAAGTTTCAATCCATCTAGGAAGTCATCCAGTTTTCCAGCTTTTAGTTGGTCCAGAAATTCTGCTTCTAACATGGCAAAGTCATATAGACTTCGGCTTTCCAGTTCACTCAAGTAGTCGTTAATGGCTTGGTAGGCGACTTCAAATCCAGGATGTTCATTCTGTTTTTCACAGGCGAGTTGGTCCCATGCTACTTGGTCATAATAGACCCGATCTTTAATTTCCAAGAGTTGTTTGCACATTTCATTGGTGTTAAAACCGAATTTACCCCCTCTGAGTTGGATGAGATATTCTTGTAGGTCTTCGTTGTGGTGTTTTTCCTCCTTGAAGAGGCCTACATTTAGCATGAGGGCACTGGTTACAAAGTCCTGGATGACGACTGGTGGTGCTGCACCAGGAGCACGATGTATTTTCAGGATGTCCTGGGATATGCTGTCCAGGGTGCCAGTGATGATTTGATTGAAGTCCAGACGCCTGAGATGGGGATGTATGTCTTCAAATTCTGAGGACTTCAGGAGAACTTGCCGTATTTCATCTCCCCATGAAAGGATCCTTGACCTTAATTCACTTGCTGCCTTTCTGGTGAAGGTTGTAGCTAAAATAGAAGAAGGGTGAACATCATCAACGTAGATGAATTTTAATATCTTCAACACCATGACCGTGGTTTTACCACTGCCTGGTCCTGCAACTAAAAACTGAGATTCACTTACAGGAGCACTGATGGCCTGGTTTTGATCAGGGTTATCTTTTTTGGATATTTTTCTGTTTAAATATTTAATAACTATTGTTTGATAATCTTTCCCCGATATCAATTGATACTCCCCATATTTATGTTAAAATAATATCTGTTTAGTAGATTCATTATATTTACATAAAATTGTTGTGGAGATATGTTGAAATTTCAAAATAGAATCCTATTTTTATGATATGTGACGACAGAAATATGCATAAACTCAAGTTTATGTATCCATGTAACAGAATTTTATGATATAAGATAACAGAAACGAGCATTAAAGATTTTGAATGTTATGGGGGAATGAAAAAATAGATATTGAAGTTATAGTTTTTGAACTTGCCTGTAAATTAAGTAAAATGCCATCTTTAGAGTCTGTGGTCTTATTTGGGTCTGCAGCACGGCGTGAAATGCATAAAAAGAGTGATGTTGATATTTTACTTATATTTAATGCAGATCATGACCCTGAAATTAGTGATGAGGGCAGTTTCGTTCATAAAATATCAGGTGAGGTGGAAAAAACATCATATCCATAAGTGCTTCAAAGAGGGTATAACCTAATATGGTTGAGTATAGGGGAGATTATATTATCCTATGAGTACTGTGTTGGATCCAGCATTATATGAAAAAAATGGATAGTTAATAAGGGTTTGAAAATTAAGTGTTTCCATTTTCAGTTTTATCTAAATACTTCCGAGCCACATCCTTATCAAAATCACTAATATAATCCCTATCCTGGATTTTGCGATATTTTTCAAATTCTTTATTGGCAATTTCCTTGCTAACTGCATGGGAAACTTTTCCAGGATTCTCGAGAATATCGTATTCATTGAATTTTAGAAATGCATCTAACCTAGACGCCCAATCCTCCATGGACATAACTCTACCTTTTTTAGCTTGGTTTTCAGCATAATCCAGGTACATGTTAACAATACGATTTAATTCTGAGATTTCTTCTTGGGATAAATAATTTTTAGCCACATCAATGTCAGATTTTAAGATCTTACCTTCAGGTGTATTCTTCCAATTAGTAAGGCCCATATTCTTTTTAGTGCTGTCAGCTCTTTTGAATATGATCTCTGCAGCGGTGTGATGAGTTATGGCCCAGTGGAGTTTGTTCTGGACTGTTGCATAGAATTTTTTAGTTATCTCTGCATTTTCATTGTAATCGTAACTACATTCTGCGTATAAATCAGTGATTTTCTGGTAGAATCTACGTTCACTGGCTCGGATCTCACGGATCTTTTCCAGTAATTCATCGAAATAATCGCGACCAAAACGGGTGCCGTTTTTTAAAAGTTCATCATCTAAAACATAGCCTTTGGTTATGAATTCATTTAACTTTTCTGTAGCCCAGATACGGAAATGGGTGGCTTTTTTGGAGTTTACTCGGTACCCAACAGCTATAATTGCGTTTAAATTATAGAAATTCACATCTCTAGTAACTTTTCTTTTACCTTCTTGTTGAACTATCCGGAAATTCCGGATAGTTGAATTTTTTTTTAACTCTTCACTTTCAAAAATATTTATTAAATGTTCGTTCACGGTTCTTACATCAACTTCGAAGATTTCTGCCATTGTTTTTTGTGTTGACCACATGGTGTCATCTTTAAAAAGAACCTCGATGGTAGCTGCGCCTTCATCACCCTTATAAAGAATTATATTATTTTTTTGTAATTTTTGATCTTCTGCCATAGATCTCAACTCTTAAAATAAAATTGAGTTATAGTTATAGATAGTTTGTTTAGCTTAATAAAACCAATAATTAAACTGTTTTTTTATAGAATAGATTTTATGAAGGTTTTATTAAACCTGTAAGTTTTTTTCTATTTGCATAAAAAGGACATATATGTGATATATGGACTTGTTCTCATAGACATTTTCCACCTCCCCTGGTATTTGTTAGTGTGTGTGCTTTACTATGATCATATATTAGTCATGGTAGTTGTCCTGAGGAGCATGTGAGAAGTAAAAAGACATCAACTCTAACCAAATAAAACAGGCTTAATTATAACAAAAATTATTGTTCAACTCTCATTACTTCATATGTCTTTTTATAATATTTTTAATTGCCGACCTAACAAATGACGCTGAGTTTACATTCATAACCTTTTATCTGGTCTTCAACTTCGTCCCATTCTAATTTAAATGTTAACTCAAAGTTTAAGAAGTATTTGAGTAGATCACGATAACCTTTTTTTCTGTAAAACCTGAGAATTTAGGGGAAGATAATTCATGCGACCTACTTCAGATGTCCAACGATCACTAAGGTAATCTTGGACCTGCCGTTTATAAAACAAAATTTGATCCTTGATATATCCGTCGTTAGGATCGACTGACATTAAAAGCTGATTAATCACTTTATCCAATGATTCAAGGAAATATTTCAAGAGACGATTCTCGAGTGTGTCAATATTCTCCTGGTAAAATCGTTGGCTGATAATGTCGGGTACGTATCCTCTCATAGCTTCAGGCCAATCTTTAGGAGGATCATTGGCATGATGTAAATGTTCGGGTCGGGATATTATGTCAATCATCTCAGAAGGACCCACATTACTAGCAAATGTACTGGGAACACTCTCCACATAAGATACTAAATGGCTGTAAAGGTTCCTTATGGTGTAATCATAAGAACTTGGAAAGTTTTCTGGGCGGAATAAATACTCTAACAAGATGAAATCTTGGTAAAGTGTTTTAAGTTTACTTGAATCAAATTCCAGGTCTTGATATAATGGAAAATCCATTTCATGGATTAAATCAGAGGCTACTTCTGATAGATCTCCAGTCATTTGAGGATAAAAATCGTAATTATCAAATAATGCTTTCGATCTGATAAATAGTGAGGGGAGTTTATGAATTCCAATGAAATAACTAAAAAAATTCAAGAGGGTCAAGCAAGATTAGAATCTCAAGAATTTCAAAAAGCTATTGTATTGTTTGATGAGGTTTTAAAAATTGATCCAGATAATGAAGATGCATTTTATTTTAAGGGAAATGCACAGCTCAATCTTGGATATTTTGATGATGCAATTAAAAATTTTGATCATGCTTTAGAACTAAATCCTGATGATTTAGATGCTCATAATGATAGAGGAGTTGCCTATTTATCTTTAGGGGAATTCAAAAAAGCTATGGGCTGTTTTGATGATGCTTTGAAGATTAATTCAAATGCTATAAATCCCCTTCTTAACAAAGGCTTTATCTTCATTGAACTACAACAATTTGAAAATGCGATTCAATCCTTTGATACGGTTTTAAAGTTAGAACATGAACACACAAGTGCTTTTTTTAATAAAGGGGATGCATTATATAAACTTAATAATTTTAAAAGTTCATTGGAATGTTTTAACAAACTTTTGGTTATTGATCATGAAGATGCTGAAGCATGGAACTATAAAGGTGCAATTTTAGAGGATTTAGAAGATCCTAATGAAGCATTAAACTGTTATAATAAATCCATTGAATTGAAACCTGATTTTGTACTTCCGTGGTATAATAAAGGGATTATTTATAAAGATGAGGATAATCTTGAAAAATCTTTAGAATGTTTTGAAAAGATTTTAAACATTGAACCGAACTATTCTGAAGCATATCTTGAAATTGGAAATGTTTTAAAACGTTTGGGAAATAAAGACGAATCTTATGAATCATATGAGAAATTCGTAGAAAATGTCAGGAAAAATAAATTTTCAGAACTTTATGTCAAAGCGCGGCGAGTAAGCGGATACCTTAATTGGGCTAAGGAAACTGGTGAAACTGTTACCTTTTCACCTCGAGATGATCCCCAATACTGGCAATGGGTCACAAAAGCTGCATTTTTCCTTGATGATAATGGAAGCGAAAGAGAAGCTCTTGAACCTGGAAGCTCCCATGATCCTGGAAGATGGTGGACATGTCATAAGGATACCCGTGCAGGAGATCTGGCATTTATATATCGTGCGGGTGAAGAAAATGGGGTGGTTTACAGAGATCTTAAGTATTTGATAATGGCCAGGAGTGATGCTTATCCATTGGATTCCATTGAAACTGTTGGAGAACGAAACTGGCATTATGGGTGTGATTTTCTACCTGTTTTTAAGTTTGATAATTCTTTGAAGATTAAAGAAATGCGTGCAGATCCGTATTTAGATGAATGGAATGCTTTAAGAAAAAGATTTCAGGGAATAGCATTTAGAACTCAAGAGTCAATTTGGAAACATTTAAATGATGTTTTATCATCTAAAAATCCAGATTATAAAAAGTTTTTGAAAAGTTTTGATCGGGGGAGAATTATGGCTAAAATAATTGATGAACTAAGAATTGAAAAAGAATTATCAGATAATTTCCATATAATGAAAGATTTTGGATATGAACTAGAATTTGATAGCCGACAAAAAGCCTGTGTTGGTGATGGGGGTTTTATTGACATTCTGGCTAAAGACAAAAATATTAATGAATATACTGTCATAGAACTCAAAGTTGTAAGGGCCGATAGGTGTACCTTTGGACAGATATCAGGTTATATTGGGTGGGTAATGGAAAACATGGCAAAAGGAGAATCTGTGAAGGGAATTGTAATAAGTAGAGGCTATGATAACAAATTCAGTTCTGCACTAAAAACCAATCCAAATATTGATCACATTGAATTAACTGAGATATTACCTAGATTAGGTATGAAACTAAAGTGATTAACAATTCTATCATTTGAGGTATATTGTAAAATTTTTCATTCTGTTTTATGATGAATAACATACTCAGTTAAGGCATCCGCAATGCCTTTAGATCGTGAATTATATCCTTCTTTTTTTAACACTTCATCCACGTCCTTTAAAATCTCATCTGGCAATGACATACTGATTCTCATAAAACTCCTCCTTTAATATTTATATTATGATTATTATAAAATAATAAATATTTCTTTCGGTTAGCATAATTTATTTTATGAGTAACAATTTCAGGGGCCTGTATTTCCAATTATAAACTCAGTCTTATGATTCCTTACGTGATGGAAGATTCATTCTCGCCCTTACTCTATGGTCACAAAATCCTGGAGGTTTTGGTTTAAGTTCTGAATAAATATCGCTCTCATAATCAAGTATTTGATAATTCCTTAATTTCTGAATGTCTAGACTGTGTGTTACCACATAATCCTCTTCGCCGCCCTTTAAATTTATCAAATATTTACTTTCACTTTTTGAAGGTTGAAGAATACATGTACCACCAAATTCTGAGCTATTGGCTTTGACGCAATAACAGAATAAATCTCTAGATAAAGATTCAGCTATAGCATTGAAATAAGTAGTGTCTTTATTAAATTCTGAAACAATTACTATGTCACAACAGCCTTTAAACAGAGATCTATCATTAATATTAGCTATTTCATAGCAATAATAGGGTGCAAAATATATATCATTCCAAACACATAAAATGTAATCTGTAGGTTTATTATTTTTGTATTTTAAACCATGTGCATGATATTCTCTTAATTCTTCAGGTGAATACCTATTTTTTAAGCGCATGACAAACGTACAATTATTATGATCATTTTCTGTTTCTGAAGGTAAGGCAATTCCAATATAGTTTCCTACTTGGTTTTTATGGATAATTGGTTCAATACCAAAAACCATAGCCATATTATGTGTTCTTGAAATATCTAAAATTCCAGGCACCCAATCATAAGGAATATACATTTCTGGCATTACTAATAATTCAACTTTTTTTAATATGGCCTGGTTTATAATATCTGCTATTTTATCTAATCGTTTAGAACTTCTATTTGGACGTCCTTTTAATGCTTCATAAAAAATCTTTTTATTCAACTGTGTATTAATTAGACCAATATTTATAGTTGATTTTTTCTTAAAATCTGTTCGAATTATTTTTTTAATTTCGCATTCACAATCTCCATTAGCCCCACAAGTTATTTTATAAAATTGGTTTTTTGGTATTGGGGATTCAATTTTTTCAAGTCCATTTACTTCATCATATAAGTCCTTTGCATTTTTTAAATATGTAATTACATCCAAATTTCCATTTTTTATAAGAATATTATTTATTTTATGAATTGTTGATTCGTGAAATTGGATATAACGAGGATAATATTCATAAATATCATATTTGGTGGAGATTTCATGATAAAATCCTTTTATTAAATCATATTTCTCTTTAGAGAAATCAAAGTCAGGCATACCTTCTATAAAAAGTAATGGATCCTTCATAAGAGAATTGTTGTATAAATAAGAACTAATGAACTTGTTTGGAAGATATTTATCAAAATCTCTGCAGCGATTTTTGCGTAATTCTTTTTGAAATACCGTATTAATTTTGGGTAAATACTCATTGTCATCTTTTCTGAGAGAGATAACTCTTACAAAAGTAAAATATAAGAATTTTAAGAGACTTTTTTTCAATAAAACTTCAGAATTATTCACATAGTTATATGTTGATTCATTATTTTCATTAAAACTTAATTTCGATATTTTTTTAAATATTTTATCAATTTCTTCTTTTAAAACATCATATTTTTTCTCAATGAATAAAAATACTATGAATTTTTCCCATAGGGTCATATAATCAATCTTTTTACTTCCAGAAAATGCGTGAATAATATTTTTCAAATTTTTTTTTGAGGATTGATCAGTTTCATAAATTGAGGTTCTAATTAACCAAGATAATGTTTTAGAGAGCTCAAATTTGTTTAATCTTATTGATTCAATGTCACCAAGTTTATTTATTGATTCAACATATTGAATTGAAAAAATATTTTTTCCCACATCTGCATATAACTTTTCAACTGTATGCATTAATCGGAATTCACTTGAATTTCTATATATCTCTTTTTTAAAGTTTTCAATTAATGCTCTGGAATCTTTGTGGCTAAATCTGAAAATTTTCAATTTATTGGATTGTATAATCAAATTATCATAATTAGAAATAACGTTAAGATTGGAATCTTCATCCTTAATTCTGTAACGGAATTCTTGTTCACGGCGATTATTCACACCGTAAATTATATCTTTTTCATCATTACCTTTTTCATTAATTTTTAGAATATTCTGTTTATCTATAGAAGTTTCTATGTTATTTTCATCTTTTTTATTATCTTTAGGAGGATTAGGAATGAAATATTTTCGCATAATTTCTTCAACAGTTATATCTAGTGTTTCTTTTGAAAATGAATCGCTTTCTGGATGAGATTTAAATACAATCAACATGTCATCTACGTAACGACCATAATAAGCAGGATTTATAATGTCTAATATCGCTTGGTCAAATGCTTGAAGATTCCAGTTCGAAATAATCAACGATGGTAAAAAACCGATAGGAATCATAGGAAATTCTAAGCTATTACAATTATGTCTTTTGAATTTTTTTGTATAATTTTTAAAAACAATTCCAATGTAATCTAACAAATATTCGTCAATTTCTTTATCAAATTTACCTAAATCACCATCGGAGTTTTCAAATAATTTAGTTTTTGCACTCTTTATATCATTATTCAGTTTTTTAAAATTTATTGTAGAAGTATAGTAATATTCTTTGAAATCAAGAGAAAGCATAATAGCATTTTCTTCTTTTTCTAGCAATTTTTCAACGGTATTTAACCCTTTATCCCTCCAAACTTGATATCGCTTAAAATATGGTTCAAAAAGGAAAGGTGTTTTTTCTGAATATTTTTTACCATCTTTCTCACAGGATTCAATTTTTGTTAAAACTTCTTTATTTATCCGGTTGCCATGACAATTTTTGTGTAAGCGGTGGTCTAATACCCATCCGCTTCTTAAAATCCATAAGGTCCCTAAAATATGGGATGTTACATCAAGATCGATAAAGTAATTTAACTTTTCAATTTTATCACAATCTTCAGGGATATTGCCTAAGGTAGATTTATCGTTAGATTTGCCTTTAATTGATTTAGGATAGCATAATACCTTTACATTTCGAGGTAATTTTTTTAGAAGCTGTTTTCGTTCTTTTTCATCCATCAATTTTTCTGCTAAATCTTTAAAAAAATCTTTTTCTGAATCAATTAACTCGCGTGTTTCAAATTTTGCTAGTTTGGCTCGATTTATAGCACCATAATTATCATAATAAGTATATGTTTTAAATTTTCGATAAGCACTTTTTAATTGATTGATAAGGTCAGTTTTTAATATACTTTCAGTGTCCGTCATTTTATCACACATACTCATCATTGAATGATTCTTATAGACAATATACATATTCATTATAATTTTTATTATCTAATTATATCATTGTCATATAAGATTATTCATTAAGATTAATCTATCAATTAAATTAGGATATTTATAGGAACTAAGAAATAAACAGCGTATATACGATAAAAAGCCAATATTACTTGTTTAATGAATGATTCCAAGAATTATTTCCAATCCACTGGTCAAATTTTTATTTTGGAGGATGAAAACTGGTTTTTTCAATGCATTATATATACATTTCATATTAACCCCATCCCAAAATCATTTAATCCAAATTCTATGAAGTAAAAAAAAGTATAAATGTGGTTTCTTACCAAGATTATAAATCTCCTCTGGTGAAAGTGAATCAATTTTTTCAGGATGTTCTTTGAAGGGATATAATCTAATAAACTCATCATATTTCTTTCTAGATTCTTCTATGCAGGTTGTGATTTTTTCTTCAAATTTTGCAGCGTTTGAATTCAGTTCATATTCTTACATTCAAGAACCCCAGTAGTATTTTTATAATTTCATTGTTGTTTAAATCAACTCATTAGTCCTTTTTCTCTAAAGATTAATTAGCCCATTCATATGCAATTAAATGTTAATTTTATAAAAATTATTTTTCATTCTGGAAATTTATTCCTGGAATTTTCCAGAAATACAATGCAAATTCAATAATTTCTTTTTCTCGAGTTTCGATTTGTTCTAAACCCCATTGAGGGTATTTTTGAAGATTTCTTTGCAGTCTAAAACCTGAATCTACATAGTATTTTCTTTTAGTTTCAAATGGACTGTCTTGCCATTTGGCATTCCATGTTTTAGTAGCAACAGTAAGATTACCTAATTTATTCTTATAATTCTCATGTTCCATTTCTTTCTTACGGCTTAAATGTAACTTTTTAGTACTATTGGGCCAAATATGTTCAATTTCATATTTAGGTTTCAAAAATTTGTCTATATCTAATTCAAGATTTTCATTGGCAGTCTTTTGAAGATATTCCTCATAAAAGTATAAAAGATATTTTTTGTCTCGATTAGATATTTTATTATAGAAATTTTCAATTTTTAGATCTCTTTCAAAGCCTTTGTCATCTTCATAGACTTTTATAAAATTCTCTATGAATTCTTGTTGAATTTTGGGAAATTTTAATTGTTTATAATGTACTTGGAAGGCTAAATTGTAAAGAAATGGAAGTCCTGCATTTGTTTTTCTTTTACCTATAGCATATAGTCTGAAAGAAGCAATTTCAACAAGCTTTAAAAGACATTCAAGTTCTTTCTCATTATATTTAGGCCATAAAGCAATTAATAATGGGAAAAAATTGGCTATTCTCTCTAATATGAATATTCTATGAAGTAAATTATTCATTTCATTTTCTTTTGAATATTTGAAAATATCTCGCATTGTGTGGAAAGATTTTTCCAGGTCTTTAGTGTAATCTAGAACGTAATCAAGTGTTTGTTCACTATCAGTTCTGTTCATATTTTTAACGATGTCTTTAAACACATCCATATATTTGTAAGATGCTTCTAGTCTTTTTTTGAGGTTTTGATATATAATGAAATGATAACGTTGAATATCATCTTCTTTAAGATTTTTACCTCTTCTAGTATTTTTAATTTCTTCAAACCATTTAAAAATGTTGGAAAACCTTTCATTTATGCAATCGAGGTACAGTTCAACATTTTTTGGTGCTGAAAGATATATCATGTGCATTAAAAAACTCTTGGTTTTCTCCAGGTTAGTTAATGGTTTTCCCCGGTCATTAACTGTTTCAAAAATTAGCACAGCATCAGAATCATTATCTACATCGTAGAGTATAATTTCTAAATCATTGATTTTCTGTTTAAGCCCTAAAAGGAATTTCTTGTAAGAGGCTACATCATAATCCAAATTTTCCATTTGAGTTCTAAAAAATAGTTTTGCTTCTTTCAACTTCTTTTGGGAATTGGTATGCACATCAACAGGATCTTCCTGATTATTTATTATGTACTGTTTAAAAAAGCTCTTATCATCACCTTGAAGTTGTAACTTGTAGATAGTTTCATATCTGAGGAAATCTTCTTCAGTCTTTTTTAATAGTTTATCTAGCTTAGAATCGTTTAATAAGCGAAGTTGATTAATAATTTCACGTAAAAATATTAAAATAGTCGTAATCCTTTGTTGTCCATCGATTATTTCATATGTCTCAAAGGGTTCGAGGTCTTCTTTTATTAATTTACCAGTATTTTTAAGGAGAATTGTGCCGAAATAATGTTTTTTATCGGTATTTAAATAATAGAGATCACTCCACAGATCGTCCCACTGTTTTTCACCCCATGAATAATAGCGTTGGTAAATGGGTACACTGAAAGCCTTATCCCCGGTAAAAAGTCCTTTGATAGTGGTTAAACCTTTTTCCATGTTGATCGGTCTTATTAAATTTACTAACAATTAAATTGAAGAAATACTATTCTTAAACTCTGTATCACTCAAAACAGGTTTTATACCATCTAAAGAAACTGGCTCTAATAAATTAGCATACCTCATGCCTCTTGTACGCTCTGCCATAATCGGTTCTTTAAGTTCATAAACTCTCAAAATCCATACTTTGGCCTTAGGAGTATTCAAGTATGACTTAACATGTTCAGGAGTCCAGATATAATATTTTTTTAAAGATCCTACTCGAGATACAGGTTTTTCAATAACTTTTTCAACTTCAGCAAAGTATTTGACTAAGAATTTACTGTTATCTTTTTCAGGAAGAGCATTTTCTTCTGCAAAATCCCTATATTTCGGTTGGAAACTTTCTAAGTATTTATCTTTAAGGGCATAACTAACAGTTGGATAAAGAATAAAATTAGGTAAAGTAGTGTTATAGTTTCTAATAAGGATTGTTTGTTTTCCTTGACCTAATGCTTCTACAGTTGCATTCCATTCATTAAGACATTTGGTGATTTCAGTCATGGAAATCACTTAATCCTTATTTTTTACAATTGTTTTAAATTCATCTTCATAGATGTATTTACCTGCAACAGTGACAAATCGTTTAGGCACAACAGGTTTATTGAATTTCTGGAAGTTTTCAAATTCAATAATGTTCATTTCAGGTTTCCCTTTAGCATATTCCTGAAATTCTTCAGTAGTAACCATCAATTTATTTCCATATTTTCTAGTAATAGTGCTAGTCTTCTGTTTTCCAATAGATAAAATGTCAGCCCAACCAGTATAGGCTTTAGCTCCGTGAGATTCATATATAATAAATTTATCTCCAGGAGAAACTTTCCCCAAATACGACTTACTTACAAAAACAGTTTTTCCATCATCATATATTCGCTCAGCATATTCAGTTGGTATTGGATGTGAAACTCCTAATATTTTCATATTAATCCCCTTTCGTAATTTCTGTCTTAATGTATTATTTCCAAGCAATTAACAGAATTATATATAAATATGAATGTATCTATTCAAATATATTACTTTAATTGATGGTGCCAATTGAAACTAACGTGTTTGATAATAAAAAATGGTACAGTTCACGAAGAAAAATTAAGAATAAATAATTTAAGTTGATCAAAATGTCTAATGATACAAGATTCATTACAAATGAAGGTGAAAATACACTAGAAAATAGGTTTAATATTATAACCAGAGATGCTGTTAATTTTGATGTTTTGGCAGGTTATTTCTATTCAAGTGGATTTTATAAGGTATATAAAGCACTTGAAAATACGAAAAAAATCAGGATTTTAGTTGGAATTAGCACAGATAAAAAAACATTCGGATTATTCAAGGAATCACAATATTTATCTCATGCTGAAGCTAAAAAAGAGTATTTCAAAAAGTTAAAATCAGAAATGAATGATAGTGAAGATACATTAGATGTTTTTAATGGTGTAATAAAATTTATTGAATGGCTTCAGAATGGAAAACTTGAGATAAAAGCTCATAAAGATGAAAATATCCATGCAAAACTTTATATCTCTACTTTTTCTAAGGATGATAGGGATACTGGCCGGGTTATCACTGGTTCTAGTAATTTAACAGCTTCAGGGCTTAAAAAAAACCTTGAATTTAATGTCGAGTTAAAGGATAATCCAGACCATGAATTTGCACTAAAAAAATTCAATGAATTATGGGAAAATGCTGTTGATTTATCAGAAGTTCATGTTGAAACAATTAAGAATGATACCTGGCTAAATGAGGATATAAGTCCTTATGAACTATTTTTAAAATTTTTATATGAGTATTTTAAGGAAGAAATTAATTTAGACCAAGAAGAAATAGAATTTCCAGATAGGCCAGATAACTTCGTAGAACTAAAATATCAAAGCGATGCAGTAATCGATGCCGAAAAAAAATTGAATAAATATGGTGGAGTTTTTTTATCTGATGTTGTAGGTCTTGGAAAAACATACATGGCAGCATTACTGGCAAAGAAAATAAAAGGGAAAACATTGGTAATAGCTCCACCCGCATTATTGAAATGGAACAACCCAGGGTCTTGGAATAATGCAATGTATGACTTTAATGTTCCATATGTTGCAGAATCTAAAGGAAAATTAGATAAAATAATTGATGATGGTATAAAATATGATAATGTTATAATTGATGAGGCACATGAATTTCGAAATGAAGATACACAAGGATATGAGAAATTACATAGAATATGTCAAGGAAAGAAGGTTATTTTAGTTTCAGCCACACCATATAACAACAAACCATTAGATATTCTCTCTCTTATTAAATTATTCCAGCCAGCACATAAATCACTGTTACCTGATCCAGAAGTTCTAGATTTACAATCGTATTTTACCACTATCCAAAAACAGTTGTATATATCTAAAAATCGGGATGATGAAGAGACATATCTAAATTTAGTTAAAGAAATATCTAAAGATATTCGAGAAAAGGTTTTGAAACATTTAATGGTTAGAAGAACACGAACAAGTGTTACTAAGTACTATTCTAAAGATTTAGAAAAACAAGGATTGAGATTCCCTGATGTCCAAGATCCAGTTCCAATAGCCTATGAATTAGATGAGAAGTTAGATAAGATCTTTAATGAAACATTAAAATTGATAGTATATTTTTTAAAATATTCAAGATACACACCTTTACTTTATTTAAAAGATTTAGATGAAATTAAAAAAATAAAGGCTCCTCAAATTAACATGGGCAGATTTATGAAAACCCTCTTGTTAAAAAGGTTAGAAAGTAGTTTTTATGCATTTAAAAAATCAATTGATAGATTTATTTATGCATATGAGAAGTTTATTGAAGCATATGAAAGCGGATATGTATATATAAGTAAGAAAAAAATCGATAAAATCTACAAATATCTTGATGATGAGAACGATGAATTAATTGATGCTCTAATTGAAACGGGAGATGCAGAAAAATATTCTATAGAAAAATTTAATGAAGATTTATATTTGGATTTAAAAGAAGATCTAAAAACCATAAAGAAGGTTAAAAATTTATGGAAAGATATAGATTATGATCCTAAACTTAACAAGTTTACAAAGTTATTGAAAACGGATAATAATCTAAAAAGGAAGGTTATTGTTTTTACAGAGTCTGAAGAGACCATGAATTATTTAAAAGATAATTTGAATCCCATCTTTGACGATGAAATTTTTGGTTTTTCAGGTAGTTCTAATGAAAATGATAAACGAATAGTGATAGATAACTTTGATGGAAATGCCCTGCACCTTCAAGGAACTGCACCGCCACCA
>Ga0334901_1000519_pt1 | contig 52048 bp, 51 predicted proteins | sample GraSluR3_MG_3_FD_207216 | JGI IMG/M metagenome (GOLD analysis project Ga0334901, IMG submission 207216) | Sludge microbial communities from methane-producing bioreactor in Wageningen University, Netherlands - Granular Sludge_15_08-R3 | ecosystem: Engineered > Bioreactor > Anaerobic >...
CTGGAGGTGGTCGTTAACTAATTTTTTCAAGAAATACATAAATACATATATATTATATAAATAGCAATTTAATGGCATTGCCATCTTATGACATTTTATTGGTGAAGTTTCAGAAAATATCGAATTACTATGTATGAAACTGAATTAAAATGACTTAAAGTACCAGAATATCGGCCATCTTATGTCAAAGGTAGGTAGACTACTCACTTGCATCGCATTGGCAATATAAAAACCGTTACAAAAAGAATTTGTAACGGCCTTAGATAAACTTATTAGATGAAATCTAATTGCTGCATCATTCTATGAATGAAGCATGTTTCGTAATACGTAATGAAGAATACCTCCATTTTTATAGTAGGAAACTTCGATAGGAGAATCCAATCTGCAAATCACTGGAATTTCAGTGACCGAACCATCGGCACGTTCAGCCTGTAAAACAAGACTCATACCTGGTAAGATTTCCTGGGGAATATCCAGGCTGTACTGTTCGACTCCTTGAAGGTTGTGGGATTGTATGGAACCTCCTTGTGCAAACACCAGTGGCATGACTCCCATCCCAACAAGATTACTCCTGTGTATTCGCTCAAATGATTCAGCAATGACTGCCCGCACACCCAATAGGCTCGTCCCTTTTGCAGCCCAGTCTCGTGAGGACCCAGTACCATACTCTTTTCCAGCAAGCACGATGAGTTCTGTACACTCTTTTGCATAGGCCATAGCAGCATCGTACACATGTAATAATTCACCTTCTGGAAGCTTTCTCGTGAATCCTCCCTCCTGAGGAGCTGAGAGTTTCTGTTTAATTCGCGTGTTTGCGAAAGTTCCGCGCATCATTACCTCATGGTTTCCTCGTCGACTTCCGTATGAATTAAAATCGTTCACTGAAATTCCTCTTTGTGTGAGGTAAACTCCTGCTGGATAGGTGGGATCTATAGAACCTGCTGGACTTATATGGTCGGTAGTAACGGAATCCCCCATCACCAGAAGAGCTCTTCCCTGTACAATAGTATCTATACGTGGTGGTTCAACTGGGAATTGTTCAAAGAACGGTGCTCTTGCAATATAGGTCGATTGTGGATTCCAATCAAACGTATCACCTTCAGGTGCAGGCAGTTTAGACCATTGTGCATCACCAGCAAAAATATGTTCATACTTTTCTCTATAAGACCTTTCAGTCACATGGTTCAGGACAAGGGAAGATATCTCCTCTGGAGTAGGCCATAGGTCCTGTAAGAATACAGGGTTGCCAGCTGTATCGACTCCCAGTGAGTCCTGATAAATATTTACATCGATTTTTCCAGCCAACGCATAGGCGACCACAAGTGGAGGACTCATAAGAAATGATGCTTTAACGCTTTTGTGGATTCTTCCTTCAAAATTTCGATTTCCCGATAATACGGATGCAAGTGTAAGGTTGTGTTCCTGCTGTGCCTGTTCTATCGAAATATCCAACGGTCCCGAATTACCTATACAGGTTGTACAGCCATATGCTGCAATTGTGAATCCGAGTGTCTCGAGATCTTGTAACAGATTTGCCTGTTCCAGGTAATCAGAGACTACCTGTGAACCAGGGGCAAGAGAAGTTTTTACCCATGGAGCTACGTGGAGACCTTTTTCCACTGCTTTTTTAGCCACAAGCCCTGCTGCAATCATCACTGACGGATTACTGGTATTCGTACAACTCGTGATTGCTGCGATAGCTATTGCACCATCCGGTAGTTCAACAGGCTGTCCATTGAGCTGTATGGGTATTGTTGCATCGGGGTCTAAGCCAGTGGACTCTCGGATTCGCTCTGGTGCTGATTCTAATGCAATCAAGTCCTGAGGGCGAGAAGGACCAGCGATACTTGGCGATACCGTTGCCAAATCAAGTTCCAAGATTTCATCGTATACCGCTTCTACATTAGGATTATGAAATAATGCATTCGCTCGACAATACGTTTCGGTGCGTTTTGCAAATTTTTTTCTTCCTGTCAGTTCCAGATATTCGATGGTACGTTCATCAACCGGGAAGAATCCCATAGTGGCTCCGTATTCGGGACTCATATTGGCAATAGTCGCTCGGTCTGGAAGATCTAACGAGTTCAATCCAGGTCCAAAGTATTCAACAAAGGCTCCAACAACCCCAAGTTTTCTCAACTTGGAAGTCAGGGTGAGTACAAGATCAGTAGCTGTACATGCAGGTTTCATAGTTCCAGATAATTTTACCCCCACTACTTTTGGTACAGGCATGAAATAGGGCTGTCCAAGCATAACTGCCTCTGCTTCAATTCCTCCAACTCCCCAGCCCATGACACCAAGTCCATTAATCATAGTTGTATGACTATCGGTACCTACCAACGAATCGGGGGAAAGAGTTCCCTGATCGGCTCGGACACACTCTGCTAGATACTCGAGATTCACCTGATGACAAATTCCTGAATTTGGAGGAACAATCCGTAAGTTGTTAAAGCTTTTCTGAGCCCACTTCAGCAAACTATAGCGTTCGTGGTTTCTCTCATATTCGCGTGATACATTAATATCTCTGGAATCAGGTGCTCCATAACTGTCAATCTGAACTGAATGGTCTACGACTAAATCGACTGGGACCTGCGGATTAATAATTCGAGGATCCTTTCCTACATCTTTCACAGCATCACGTAAAGCAGCGAGATCGACTACAGCGGGAACACCGGTAAAGTCCTGCATAAGTACTCGAGCTGGGTGGAATGGAATTTCTGATGGTTTTTCCTTAGTTCCTGTTCTATCAATTACGGCACGAAGTGCTTCATCATCGATTAATCCCTTATCTTTGTGACGAAGTAAGTTTTCCAACAAGACTCGAATTGAATAGGGGACTTGGTGTATATCTTCCCCTGCGAATTTGGTTAGGTCGTAGTATTGAAAAGTTTTCCCTTCAATTACCATAGATTTTATATATGATTCAGGCATCGAAACCTCCTTTCTAATAGTGCATATAGCATACTCGGCTGTTCAGGAACGTTCAAGCTCAATATTCTGGCTGAATATGAACAAGAGAATCCCCATAATTACTGAAAAGTGTTGAAATCTGTAGTGAGAAAATAGGTATTGGTATGGGTGTTTTTACACTGAGCACGACGCCTCCGCTTGCTTGAAAGGTAAAAGCTCCTCCGATTGCAAAAGTAGAGTTGAATTGCGCTCCCAAGTAGACATCCTCTTCCCAGGAAAAAGATCCATTGGTCGAATGGACAAGTGTTTGTCCATGAAGTGCAAGTCCTGCTCCAATAATCCCTCCGTACGGTATCGGCTGATCCACAACACCAAATGGGATCAGATACCGAGCTGTGATAAGTGCTGAAGCTTTCCCTTTCTTCTGCTGCTTATCAAACCCTATAGGATAAAAGCCAGTAATTTCTTTCCCTATGAGACTTATTCCAGCATCTATATTGAGACGCACAACCTGGGTGGTCCGGAAGATCGGAGTTTGTCCACCAATAGAGCTGACTGCAATCGGATGAACATATGAATTGCCAATCGTATGGTGAAGTGAAATTCCTCCAAGCAGGTTCACCGAGTGATTGCCGTAATACTCCTTTGGTGCTGCATGTTGACCCCAACGCCATGCGAGTTTTCCTGATCCGATGATCTTAGTGTTTCCATTATAGGTCAGCATACCTGAGAATAGTGCAGCTGAACTCATATAGCTGGTTGGTCGTACAGCCTGATGCAGCATAATCTGTGTTGAAAAGTCCACTTGAGTTTGCAGGATTTGCGTGAAGGAACTTTTCATCATGCCATGGAGATTCAGGGAGAAGGTACCAGGAGCATACCGGTATAGAATATCAGCGATTGGTGCTTGATCATCAATACTCCAGCCTCCACTTGTCTGAAGGGTATGTATGCCGAGAAGACTCCTGCTCATCACTGTTGTTCCAAGGATAAATTCGGGAATATTCATAGCAAACGGTACCCAGAGATTGAATTTTAAAACATCGAGATATGGCTTCTGTTCCAGTGGATCCCATGTCTGAGTTACAGCAGTTTGAGGTTTCTCGTATGTGTCTGGGAGATTAAAGATCTCCGTTCTCTGTATATGATCGTATAAAGCACGTTTCAAGGCTGTCCCACGGGAAGAGTAGGTCTCATATATAATGTCATCCTCATAAAGAATCGCACCTGTAATCCCTAACGGGTCTTCCATAATTTTGTACCGGGTACCATTCTTTAATGAGATTTCATAGAGAGAGAGCCGACCGTCCCTATCGCTTGCGAACCACACGGTATCATTATCGATAAACCGTGGCTGATGAATTTCTGCATACTCGTGCGGCCAAAGTTCCTTAGTTTTACCAGTCTCAAGATTGAGAGTCACGAGAGTTGCGTGGCCTTTATGTATTTCAATATAGATAATCTGTTTACCATCTAAAGAGAATTGCGGTTCATATACGCTGACATCTTCACGTTCATACAAGACCGAGGTTTTCCCTGACTGCGGGTCTACAGAAACGAGACGCCAGCGGTCCCCTACCGCCTCAATAGCCACAATTGCAGTTCCATCATTATTTGAGGCGGGGTGAGTAAGGCGTTGTTTTCGGGTAATCTGTGTGAATGTGCCTGTAGGAATGTCGTATCGATATAAATCGGAAAAGCTCGTAGCGGCAAGGGGGAAATTCTCCCAGTTAGCTGCATCTTCCCATGCAAAACTGACAAAAGCAGTAGAACCATCAGAGGTGATACTGCTCGAATGCGTTCCGTAGAGAGCCAGATGATCTGCTATTCTAGCGGTCTTCTGTGTGTCATCCATATAATGAATGAGGGAATCGCCATCATCCAGTGTGTATGCCTGACCAATCAACCCCGCATCTGTTATCTCAGGAAGATAAAAATCACCGGTAACTTGAGGAGAGAAGGGTTCATTGAGTGTACCATTCTCTGGAATATTGGCCAACTTTTCCTCGAGCACTTTGGCAAACATCTCCTTTGGTTTCATACCGACTACCTGAGAAAAGGCTGGAGACATTCCAAAAAATGGCCATGAAGCGAATCGACGGTTAATTTCCGTGAAAGCCTCATGTCCGTATGTTGATATGAGATGTTCTACCATAAGGTATCCAGTTGTATAGATGCGTCCGCTTGGAGGGTTAATTGAGTTATATCCTCCCTGCGAAAGAGACCACATCTCGTTTTCCAGTAAGGGACTTTCATAGGTGAGTGCAAATGTAGGAGAGGAACCCCTTCCTCCCGGTGCTAGATGTGATTCAGTATAGGTAGTGATTCCCTCTACCCACCAGCCCGGCATAAGTACAGAATTCATGGCAGGAACATCCGGTCCAAAGATAGGGGTAAGAAATTTTGCGGGACCTACCGGTGCAGTGAGATGGAAATAGTGTGTTAATTCATGAATGAAAAGAGATTGTAACCAACTCGTTGTTCTCGATCCTATAAACCTGTTTGAGGGACTGGTAATGTAAAGAATAATTTTAGGTGGAAATGGAGAATAAAACCCGTTTGACTGAAATGGTCTGCTCGTAATGAGGACGGGAATAGATTCTTTTGGACGATAGCTGAGTAACGTTGATAACTGTTCATATACCTCGTGTGTAATAGGAAGTATCTCTTCAACAGCCCAAGCATCCTGAGGCTCATAGATAAATGTGAAATGTTCTGTTTGACTGTAGACACGTCCTTCGCTTGGTTGAGAGGCTGTGAGATGCCAGGGTGCAAGAACGAGAAAAATTACCAGCAGAAAGCAAAAACATGATCGTTTCATAGCAGAAAAAAGCATAAATAGATTTGAATGATAATGCAAGTGTTTTAGAGACATCACGATAGGACATGATGCAAACGAAGTCGGTAAAGTGTGAGAAAAATGTAAGAAATCTATCTAAAAAGTATTATCAAAGTGTAAATATTACAGTGATAATAAGTTATGGAGTGATTACCGAACACTTAACCAATCGTAATTTAGTTGACTTGTACTACAAGCGGCGGTAGCATAATTATATTCAGTAATATCATTGAATTCCAAAGGAGGAAGCTATGAAAAAACTCGTTGTAGGGTTACTGGTGTTGGCTCTGGTGTCAGGTATGTTGTTTGCACAAGGTGCTGGAGAACCAAAGAAAAATACAGTATTACGAGTGCTTACGTGGTCGGGGTATGCTCCACAGGAGCTTCTCGATAAATTTACCGAAGAGACTGGTTATACAGTAGAGGTCACTCTGAGTAATAACGAGGAAATGATCAGCATGTTGCGGGCATCCCGTGGTGGCGGCTTTGATCTTGCTCAACCTTCGCAGGACAGAATTTCATCAGTTGTAGAAGAGTATGGAATCTATCAGCCAATTGATTTTTCTCGAATCGAAACAGCTCAGATTGATGCATCACTGCTTGAAGCTGTGAAAAAGAACACCTTGGTAGATGGTGAATCCTATGCAGTTCCTCATATTTACGGAACCGAAGGACTTGTTGTGAATAAGGCCTTAGCTCCAGACATCAAAGACTTTAAAGACCTTCTTGATCCAAAATACGCAGGACGAGTATCGTATCGTTTGAAGAGACCAACCCTCATTGGTATGGGATTTTCACTTGGATATGATCCTTTTGCTCTGTATGATGATCCTGAAGCCTATCAGGAATTCCTCGACGATATGGAAAAGGTGCTCATTGCAGGTAAGCCTTCAGTAAAAACGTATTGGGACAATGGAGATCAGTTACTTCAATTACTCCGATCCGGTGAGGTTTGGGCTGCTTCGGCTTGGGAACAGGCAGGTTGGAAATTGTATGCAGAGAATGCAGATATTGACTATATTGCACCAACAAGCGGAGCTTTAGCATGGGTAGATACGTTCGCTTTGCCAGCACGCTCTGAGAACTTAGATGCTGCTTATGCATATATCAACTTTATGCTTCGACCCGAAAATGCAGCATTCTTTACAAATCGTGAGACATACGGAACAGCATCCAAAGATGCAGTACAGTATCTCGATCCAGATATTCAAGCTAACTTCAATCGCGGATTGCCTCCGGAAGTTCTAGCGAATATCAACTGGTACCCGACCGTTCCTGCAGGGCTGGAGGAAATGGAGGGAAGAACTCTCGATAAAGTTAAGGCTGCCCGATAGCAGGCGGATTCGTAATTCTAAGCCAGTGATTTTCCTATGGGGTGAGACTAACCATAGAGATGGTATTCTCTCACGACTAAGTACAGGAACTGAGAGGTGTTATTTCCTTTCAGTTCCTGCTGGCATAAAAATCACCGGCTCGTATCTATGAGGTGAACAACGCATGCGTATAGCATTATCGGTTCAGAACCTTACCAAGCGGTTTGGTGATTTTACAGCTGTAGATCAAGTCTCATTTGATGTTGAGGATGGGAAGTTTTTTTCCATACTCGGTCCCTCAGGGTGTGGTAAAACCACGTTATTACGTATGATAGCGGGTTTCTACAAGCCCGATCACGGTACATTACTTTTTGATGGACAGAATATGGAAGGAGTCGCTCCTAACAAACGTCCGGTAAATATGGTCTTCCAAAATCTGGCTCTCTTTCCCATGATGAACGTTGAAGAAAATATCGCTTTTGGGCTTCGTCGTCGCGGAGAGAAAGGTTCAGCGGTAACGAAAAAGGTTCAAGAAGTCTTGGAGCGGGTGGGGCTCCCTGGATCGGGTAAAAAGCAGGTGAACCAGCTATCAGGTGGTCAGAAACAAAGGATAGCAATAGCGAGATGCCTTGTATTGGATCCTACTGTCCTATTACTCGATGAACCGCTCGGTGCCCTTGATGCAAAACTGCGCGAACACATGAAAGTTGAGTTGAAAACACTTCAGTCGCAAGTGGGAACGACGTTTGTTTACATTACTCATGACCAGTCAGAGGCGATGGTGATGAGTGATACTGTTGCGGTGATGAATAACGGAAAATTTGAACAGATTGGGACGCCTCAAGATTTGTATCACAATCCAAAATCTTCGTTTGTTGCACAGTTCGTCGGAAACAATAATAAATTACGAGTTACACTTCGAAGAGATGCTCATGGACATCTCTTAGCACGATACACGAACGGGTTGGACTTTACTCTTGTAGGAGCTTTTGAAGCTCCTAAAGGTGATGAGGAATATGATTTATTTATACGACCGGAATCAATGCTAATCAATCCTGATGAAACGCTAGCTCATGTAAATCGATTGCCGGTTACGGTCTCATCAATTCTTTTTGACGGGGGGAATAGCAGACTCCTTGTGACTCCCGAAAATACTGACGATGAACTCGTAGTTGCTCTTCCGCAGACACGACAATACGATAGTATCAAAGCAAAAGATCACATAACGATAGGTTGGGATATTTCCAAAGCTATCTGTTACAAGCGGAGGGATTGGAAGCTCTATGATGAAGAATAGAAATCGAATTCAGTGGGGTTTTCTCTTTTTCTTTCTCCCAGTAATCCTCTGGCTGTTTCTGTTGATTGTGTTGCCACATCTTGAACTGCTGCGGTTATCCTTTACAAAAACTCGAGGAGGGGGGCTCTCATTAGATAATTATATGGCATTCTTCAAAGAGCCCATCTATTGGCTTACCTATGTGAGGACAGCGTTTTATTCGATTTTAGTTACTGCCCTTGTCATGCTGATAGCCCTGCCAGTTTCATTCTACATCACAAAAATTGCACGGGTAAAAGCAACCGGGTTCCTTATGGTGCTCATTTTAGTCCCATTCTGGGTAAGTGAGCTTATTCGTGTGTATGGCTGGATGATACTGTTGCGTGAAAGTGGGGTATTGAATCAATTTCTCATCGCAATTGGACTTTTCTCAAAACCTGTAGAAATGCTGTATAACGACATCACCATGGTAATGGGTCTTGTATACACAAGTATGCTGTTTATGGTTGTACCTATTATTGGAGTCATGGATGATTTGGATGATGCTCTTATAGAAGCAGCATATGATCTTGGTGCTTCAAAAATTTCAATTTGGCGGACAATCATCATTCCACATTGTGCTTCAGGAATGGTTTCTGGTGGGATTATTGTATTCATGCTTGTTCTTGGAAGCTATCTTACTCCTAACCTCATGGGGGGGAAGAATTCACTTTGGTTCACCGAGCAGATTTACAATCAAATAATCATCTACTTTAATTGGAATCAAGGGGCTGCATTCGGCTTTCTGTTGCTGATTCTCTCATCTCTTATTATTTGGATAGTTTTGAAATTAACCAGGCAGAATCTTAAGGAGGTTGTGAAATGATTCGTACACTTCCCTCCTCTAAAACGTATAGACATGGTTTCACTCTTTTCATCGTACTGTATTTTCTCTTCTTGTTCGCTCCACTTATTGTCACGATGATACTCGCGTTCAATGACTCTATGTATCCATCTCTGCCATGGGAAGGGTTTACCCTTGATTGGTTTTTCGGTGATGGTCCACAAAAGTTCGGTATTTTTAATGATGATATAAATCTGAGGAGCCTTGCTACATCCTTCAGAGTAGCCTTGGCAGTGACAGTAGTTTCGACCTTTTTAGGAACCTGTGCAGCTTTTCTCTTTGAGCAGGAGAACTTTAGATTCAAAAATGCACTCTACTTTCTCATGATTGCACCTTTGGTAATTCCAGGAGTCATTTTAGGTATTTCGATTCTCATGTTTGCCAACTCAATCGGCTTGCTCATTGAAAATGTGTTCGATGTATATGTAAATTTTCTTGGCCCCGGGTTCTGGTTGGTGGTTCTTGGCCAATCCTCATTCATATCGACCATAGTTGCCCTTGTAGTTTCGGCACGACTAAAGAAATTTGATAGAACACTAGAGGAGGCAGCTTATAATTTAGGTGCCAATAGAGCAGAGGTCCTCTGGCACATTACGCTGAAATATTTACGTCCTTCGATTTTTGGTGGGGCAGCGATGGCTTTTCTCATGTCATTTGAAAATTTCAATACCTCTATATTCCTTGTTGGTTCCCGCCCGACACTACCGATTAACATGTATTTACAGGTGAGAGACGGTTCAACGCCAGTTATAAACGCAATTTCTTTTCTTCTTATCGTAGGTACTTCAATCTTTGCAGTTATTAATCTATATTCAGGCAATAAAAAAGGAGTGCAATAAATTACATGACACTTGATACTGGCACGGTACTTTTCGCATTCGGTCTTACTGTATTCGCAGGACTGGCAACTGGAGTCGGTTCGCTCATGTCGTTTTTTTCTCGTAAGTTTAACCCAAAGTTTCTTGCAGGAGCTCTCGGGTTTTCCGCTGGGGTTATGATTTATGTCTCACTCGTAGAAATCTTTGTAAAAGCCAAAGATTCTCTTGAAGGCGCCATGGGCAGTAAACCAGGCTATTGGGTGACGATTGCTTCATTTTTTGGTGGTGTAGCGATTATTGCAATAATTGATAGAATCATTCCCTCCTACGAGAACCCCCATGAAATGCATGCTCGTCCTTGTGACGACAAGCCCGATTTTGATCCTAATGATCCGCGGCTTTTACGAATGGGATTTTTCAGTGCTCTCGCTATTGCAATTCACAACTTTCCCGAAGGATTGGCAACATTTATGGGTGCACTTACCGATCCAGGCCTGGGAGTGAGTATTGCCGTAGCTATTGCAATTCACAATATTCCAGAGGGAGTTGCTGTCTCAGCTCCCATCTATTATGCCACTAAGAGTAAACGAAAAGCTTTCTGGTTTTCCCTTCTTTCAGGTTTGTCTGAACCCGTTGGTGCATTTATCGGATTCTTTTTATTACGACAATGGTTCAACGAAATTACGTTTGGCATCGTTTTTGCGGCTGTGGCTGGAATTATGGTCTATATATCGCTAGACGAACTGCTTCCCACAGCAGAGGAATATGGAGAACACCACGTTGCTATTGGTGGGGTGATTGGCGGTATGGTGGTGATGGCTCTCAGCTTAGTCTTATTAGCGTAGATCCCAGTATGATATAGGTGTTTGCATGCACGAGAATAGATTGACCATGGAGAAGCAGGTAGTGGAAACCATGGTCCGACTCTACTGTAGAAAACATCATCGCAACGAAACACTCTGTGAAGAATGCAGTGATTTGCTTGCCTATGCAAAATCCAGGATTGATCATTGCCCTGAGGGTAGCCTGAAGCCTTTCTGTTCTCGCTGTGTGATTCATTGTTATGCTCCCGATTATAGAGAAAAGATTAGGAAAGTCATGCGATTTAGCGGTCCCCGTATGCTTTTGTACCATCCTGTTATTGCAATAAGGCATGTGGTATCATCATGTATGTAGATATATTAGTGGCATTTTACGTGACATTAGTAAGGATTTTATTTGCTATTTAATTCATTCAGTTGTACTATACAGGCAGAAGTACGCTTTCATATACGGGAGGTGTTTTATGCGTATAAAGCGAATGTTAGTTGTCACAATCATTTTATGTATAGTTGGTGGGCTGGTGATTGCAGCCACCCCCAGCATCTTTGAGATGGGATTAGTGAATTCTTACTCGATCAGCGACATTTCGGAGAGTAATTTTTCAGCCTACACCCCTGGTGTGCGTATGACATTCTATGTGAATGAGTGGTTTGGATTATCGGGGGAAGCACTTCTTCGAGAACCTTTCCAAGGAGAACTCTCATTAGCAACATCAATTATTCATGTTTCCACGAATCTTGTTTTCAGATGGCCGATCGGTTTTTTTGAACCCTATCTTTCGCTTGGGCCCACATATAGTGTGGATTTAGGTGAAACAAGTCCACTGAGTGAATCCATACTATATAATGCAAAAGTTGGATTTGATTTCAATATTACGCCAGTGTTCGCACTTGGTGCAGAGGCTGGTTATCTTGCGAACCTTGGAGATATTCTCAACGATCAGGCAGAAATCGACTTGATGCAATCTACCGTAGGGCTTGTGCTGAAACTTAAACTCTAACAAAAACTTCCTATCTGATTTGACTCGAAGGTATATCCAACACACTACCCCAATTCTGGGGTAGTGGTATGTTCAGGAGAAGGAGCCGCTTGTTGTGGAGGATTATTCTTCATATAAGCATGCTCCTCAGTGACATCGGCTATTACATCACCCAGTTTCATTGAAAGGGAGTGAGGTGTTGTTGTGGCAAACGCAACATCTTCCGATTCTCCCATCACGTGTTTGACGACTTTCAATACCATATAGATTTGCTCATTGGTGAATCCATGAAGGATAACTGCTTTTTGTGTTGTTTCTGTTTCTTTTTTCTGTTCCATACCAGATATGGTACGCTTTTCACGCATTTCAGGCAAGAGAAGACAAGCATAACCTTTATGGTAGAGTAAATCCAAAAACCTCTTGAATCTTACGTGCAACACCCTCATCGTCATTATGTCCGGTGGTAGTGGATGCAATAGATTTTACCGTCTCATGTGCATTTTCCATAGCAACACCATAGCGTGCCCAGGCAAGCATCTCCTTATCGTTATCCGCATCGCCAAAAGCCATTACCTCGTCTGCACTGATTCCATACATTCCCATAAGCCGTTCGAGTGCCGAACCCTTGGTTGCTCCTCCAGTCATTATCTCTAAGTAATCATCATGGGAGTAGACCACATGGATGGCATTCCCATGGATTTTTTCAAGTTTAAAACGAACAGGTTCTGTCTCAGAAAGTGGACCTAGAAACATTGCTTTAGTAAAATGCAATGGATTTAAATTAGTAAAATCGACGACCTTTCCAACTACGCTGCTCAGGGGTTCAAGGTGGTCAGCCTGCTTGCCTGCTTCGGTGAAATAGAGCGTGTGGTTCATAAACGCATGGAGATGGGCTTTTGATGATTTGCTCGCCTGAACTATAGACGTACAGATATCGTTGGAAAGATGGATATGCCACAGATCACGTTTAGCCCGTGGATCATAAATACAGGAACCGTTGTAACATACTGCAGGAAACTGTGTTCCTACCTGTTCAATGAATCGTTTAGCCGTTGTGAGGCTTCTTCCAGTAGCAATAGAAACGTGAATCCCTCGTTCCATGATGTAACGAAGGGTCTGCACCGTTGTGTCGGTAATAGTCTTTTGAGACGTAAGGAGCGTACCATCCAAGTCGATGGCTATAGCCTTAATATGATGTCTGTTATCCATACACGTGAGTATGGCGAAGAGTCTGAAGATTTGCAACTGTCGGCAATAGCAATAATGTGCATAGGCACCTATCCCAATTGGATATTTGCCACTCAAATAAAAGATAGATATATTAACAGTAAAGCAAAACAGGAGAAAACATGAAAAGAATTGCCACGCGAGATGCGGTAGCACAGGTAGATGCACTCGTACAACAACCACAAACGCTTTATAAAGGGGCTATTATTAATAAACGGGGGAGAACTCCAGGCAAGGAAGTTCCCTATAGCGAAGTGCTCGCGAAGCGATTGCTTCATACGCATAATCTGCCGGAGGCTTTGACGCACCTACCAAAACTCTCCAATGGAGTGGATTTTCGGCCGACAGATCATGATGGGACCACATTGAACCCCACTATATTAGGTATGAATCAGGAAGCACACGTTGCGACAGCCTTGTACAATCATCACCTGTTGGGGAAGCTGGGGAAGGTAATTGACTACTCAGTACCGATTGCACCAGATGGAAAACATGTTGGGACAATAGATCTTGTCTCATTCAATCCTGATACAGCTACACTGTTTGTGATTGGATATTCGTATCATGAAGAGCGAAGAGACACGCTACTCTATTGTGCACTAGAAATTGCCACTCTGCGTAACTCAATCAGAGACGATCATTTTATTCGTGCCTATGCAGACATGTTGGTGGGCTTGGATGGCAATCTCATACATCCTCGTGATGTCCATATAGAAAGTGCCATGGTGTTCCTTGAGGGGTCTTATCAGGATCGATCGGTACGAGCTCTCAAACGTATGCCCCATGTAGCCGATCTCATACTGGAACTTGGCATTCGTGTGTTTGTCATTGGCATAGAATTAGAATTACGCGACCGGCCGAGGTTTACTAGAAAACACACTAAATATCCCTACAAACCGGTATTTCAGTTTTTGCCGGTACTTCGAGAACGGTCTATAACCACTTCTTTCGTCTAAAGAGAAATATCATGAATGCTGCAATTATAATGAGAACAACCCAAAAAATGAGATATGCATAGCGGAAGTGGAGTTCTGGAAAATGGACAAAATTTGTACCGTAGATTCCTGCAAGAAGTGAGAGCGGGATAAAAATGGCGGAGAAAACAGTGAGGAATTTCATAATTTCATTGAGTCTATTACCAGAACTTGCGGCATGGCTATCCAGCTGATCCTTCAGCATTTCTCGGTATGTGTCCATTGTCTCAACAGCCTGTGTGCTCAAATCGTTCAAATCTCGGAGGAAAATGAATGTTGCAGGGGTAATTAGATCGGATTCGAGGCGTCCCAGTTCTCTCAGAGCATCACGCACGGGGCGGATTGAAGCTCGTAAAAAATGCAACTCTTTTCGATACTCATTAATACTGGCAAGTGTTTCGGGCGATGGATCATCAATAACAGAAGCTTCCATGGATTCTATCTGCTCGCCCAGACGTCCAATGAGAAGAAGATAATTATCTACGATGGTGTCAAGTAACGTATATGCAAGGAAATCTGGCCCAGAACGCCTGATTCTTCCTTTCCCAGCACGTAATCGTTCACGAATCGGATTGAAGACATCCCCAGGTCGTTCTTGAAACGTCAATACAAAATCCTTCCCCCAAACAATTGACAGCTGTTCACTGTGAATTTTGCCATCGGCTGATTCCAATCGCATCATTTTAACCATTACGCTTATATACGAGTCAAAATCCTCAACTTTAGGGCGTTGTCCGGTGTTCACGATATCCTCAAGAGTGAGAGGATGTAATGAAAATAGACGTTCTGCAGAGGCAATCATTGCTGTATCGTGCAATCCCACAATATCTATCCATGCAAGAGATTCAGTATGCATGTGATTCCGTGCTTCTTCCAGTGATACGTAGGATTGTTCCTCCATACCTGACTCATTGTATTGTATGACACGTATAGAAATTTGTTCAACTTTTTGTTTCCCTATAAAAACCAGCTCTCCAGGAGATTTTCCTTGTACAGCACTTCTGTTTTTAAAAAAGCGAGCCATAATATTCCTCCTATCAATCTTCCTACATACCTTACTATAGTACCTTTTCGTTAAAGGCAAAGCAAGAATGTTGTCCCCTGACTTCAATCTGATTGTATTGTAATATGAATTAATTTCATTTTATGATAGACTGGCAATAGTGGGCATATCAGTCTAGGGGGAGCCTGGGTAGGTGTGAAAACCTTTTATAGAATTTCCAGTATCATTTTGATTCTCATTGCATGTTCTGTGGTAGGCATATTTTATATTTATACGACCCAAAACATTGAGAGTACCTACGCAGCAGAAACTTCCCATACAGTCTATACAATTAAACAGGATTTTATTCGTGATACTGTGAGAAATCAGATTCAGCGAATTGAGAGTGAGAGAAACAGTTCCATTGAGCAATATGAAAAGCATCTGGATTCAACATCAAATTTATTTGAGAATGTATACCATAATTCAACGGAAGAAGAGTTCATTCAATTCTATAAAAACCACTTTAATCTGAGAACAGAGCGTGATTTCTGGCAGGCCGCTCTCTGGTATGCGGATACAGGCCAAATATTATTTGATTCTGGATTGCTCAGTACAGCAGATATTCCTTATGACCAGTATCTCCTTGAAAGGGAAGATACCTATGCAACGAGTGCTTTGAAACAATTCGGGAATATACAGATGTTCTATGGAGTGCCTTTAGAATCTATTGACCGTATGATTAAGCAAAAAGTTGCTGGTTCAATACATCAGTCTGAATTTGCAGAAGATACCTATATTTGGGTGAACGAGGTGGTGAATTATGAAGGTGGTGATAATTATGCAATTAGAAGAATTCATCCAAATCTGAAAGACACAGAGGGTATGTACCTCTCAACTAACATGACCGATATTGCGGGAAATTTCCCGTATCTTGAAGAGTTGGAAGGTATTAAAGAGAACGGGGAGTTATTCTTTACCTATTTTTTCAAGCGGAAGAATACAGATGAGATTGCCAAGAAGCTCACATACGCACAACTATACAAAGAATATGACTGGATTGTTGCGATGGGAATTCATGTTGATGATATGGATAGCTATGTACAGCAAGCAAACGAACAAAGTAGAAAAGTGACACAAAGTCTTTTACCACTTTTTGTCGGCATGCTTGTGTTGCTCGTTGCAGGCAGTTTTCTCAGTCTCATATTCCTAGAACGGATTCGAAGCAGACGCGATAAACGCTTACTTGAAGAGGAATCCAGTCGGGATATTCTGACAAGAGCCTTAACTCGGCGTATAGGCGAAAAAGATTTTAATAAAAGTTTTTACGAATATCAGAAAGATCAGGCTAATAATCCCGCAATCATGCTGTTTGATATAGATAATTTTAAAACTATCAACGATGACTTTGGTCACTCGACTGGTGATCAAATTCTGTTTGAGGTAGTGCAGTCGATTGCAAATTATATTCGTGTAACCGATAGAATATATAGATGGGGCGGAGATGAATTCATAATTCTCTGTGATGGCGTACGTCCTGAAAATAGTTTTGCTTTTGCTGACAGCATGCGAGAAGTTGTGACCTCTTCGGTTCAAATTGCATCCGCAAAACTTACAAGAAAGGTGACAATTTCTCTCGGTGTTGCCTATTTCCATACTGAGGATAAAACATTCCAGGATGCAATAGCTCGAGCCGATGCGGCTCTCTATGCGGCAAAACGAACAGGAAAAAATAGGGTGGAGCTTTCATAAAACTCCACCCCTTTAGTGAACCTTAGTTCGTAACCTACTTTATTGAGAGTCTGTTATTTAACTGAGAAGGTCACCTCTGAAGTCCACGTTTCACCCTCTGCATCCGTAATCGTAAGAGTAAAGGGAATTGTGGTTCCTGTTGTAACAGATTCGTCGATAACAAATCGGAAGGTATTACTCTCACCTCCTATGTTCGGTCTTTGTTTCGAAGAGAACCGAGAATTATTAGTTCTGTAACATCCGGCTGGAATAATATTCACAGAAAGTGTGTCGGTGAGAAATTTTACGTGTGAGTTGTCGGTAGCCAGCTTTGCTGTAAGTTCACTTGTAGCTAGAGAACCATGATTTGCTACAGAGAATCCGACCGCAATCTGTGTGTTAACAGGAAGTCTGTCAAATCCATAGTATAGTGGAGTAATTGCATCAATGCTTAACCGTTTCCAGATTGCCTCGAAGAGGGCACCTCGGCCATATACGGTGTACGTCTCATTTTGTTTAAGAAGTGTATTGGTCGTATAATCGTACCAGCCAACAAAGTGATATGATGAATCTGGGGCTTCTGGGACTGGTACAGGAATAGATTCACCTTCAGTAACCTCATCATGTAAAAGCTCAATCCCACTCACAGAATCGGTGAATTTAACTGCAGAAGTCCATATGGCATACAGTGTTTGATTCGTTAGTGGCATCAGTATCTGCTCACCTGGCTCATAGGTTGCTTCTTCTGGTGTAAGACCCCAACCTTTGAGGATACCCATGTCTGCTCCTCGACCTCGCAGTTGCAGCTCTTCTGGCAGATTAATTTTGGTTCCCGGCGATTGCTGGAGTCGTTGTGAATAACTGAAGTGATATCCCTCCGAATCATGTGAGAAATCTATTGTGAGTGTGGGACGATAATATCTACTCTGACGGAAAAGCCACTGAGCGTACACATATTGTTTCTCCTCGGGTTCCTGTAGAATTCTTGCAAGGAGTCGATTGGATTCGGTTTCGCTCATCGCATATTCAAATAACTTCACGTAACGTGCATAAGCTTCCTCATAGGCAATGCGATTTTGTTTCATGCGTGCTGCTGCCATTTCTTCACGAGCATTATCTGCCATGGTACCGATTCTGTCATAAAACGAATCGTATTCACTTATAATCTCTTCCATGGTCATAGTTTCCACATCCATGGACTGAATTTTCTGATACGTGTCCTCTGCAATGGGCGCGGCAAATAGTACAGTAAGGCCGGTGCACAGCAGGAAACACGTCAAAGAAAAAATAGTTTTGTGCTTCATCGTGTTTTCCTCCAAAAAATAACTTTTTTGTACTAACGAAAAGATACTACTCATTTATGGAAACGGCAAGAGAATCTAGGTGTTTTAAATTTTATAACTTCTTTCTATGTAGTTAGATGAGAAAATTTTTCGCGGTGTGTAGTTTATGCTCATACGAGCAGCCACAGGGCAAGTGCTGCTGTACCCAGAGAAAACGAGACAAAGAGACCCTTGAAGTTTCTTGGTCGAGTTCTAATCATGGTGAGTGCTTTTTTCAAAGGGGCCGTTTGTATGAGTAGATAGAGGATAATGCCACCAAAAGTTATCCAAAGAGTTTTAAGCAAGGAGTCTGTTGTATATAATTCGGGAGCAGTAAGCACCATGTGCTGATGAGGAGCCAATAATTTCGCAACAATCTCAATTACTGTTGGAGTCCAAAAACCACCTATTATACATAGAATTGCAAGAGTGAGTTGTGCAACCCATCTTGAGCGAAATCGGATCCTCTTTATCCGAGAGGGTTTTGTGTTTGTACCGGGTACAAATATTCTGCCAAGTTTAATAAATGACGCAACAGTACCGACACTTGCGGAAATCAGAAGATAATAGAGGTAAGAGTTATTCAACCCATAAGTAATCAAATTTTTACTCACGAAGCCATTCAGTGGAGGAAGTGCGGTGATTGCTAAAGCTCCAACGAGAAATGTGAAAAAGGTAATAGGAACTCGTTCTCCCGCTTTTCTCAACAATCCAATTGCTCCGCGTAATACATATACGTTCCGTTGTCCTGTTGCATCGATGGTAGTACCTACACTGAGAAAAAGAAGGCCTTTGAAAAGTGCGTGAAATAAAGCATGTAAGTATGCACCAATCATGAGGAAAAGACCGGTTTCTGTTTCCAGCCCAAATTGAAGAGCCATACCCCATGCAGATACGATATACCCGATTTGACTGATTGAGTGATAGGCAAGAAGCCGTTTCACATCTTTTTGTGAAAGTGCAATAATGACTGCTGCGAGAGCAGTCACGCCACCTGCTATGCTCATGAGTTGTCCGACCTCAGGACCCTGGGCAAATAGCATGAGGACGCGGGACAATGCAAAAAGCGGTGTTTTTATGAGAACTCCAGAGAGCACAGCTGAAACAGCATGCGGTGCAAGAGCATGTGCATCTGGAAGCCATCCATATAAAGGCATCACAGCTACACGTATAGCTACTGCAGACACGAGCAGGGTACAAGACACTATGGCAATCATCTGATTCTGAGGAGATATGATTTTTAAGCCAAGTGAAATCCCCTCATAGGAGAGTGATCCAGTGATTCTGTACAGTCCATAGGTTCCCAAAAGAAAGAATACCATTGCAGATGCACTTACCATTAAGTACGAGAATGCCGCTAACGACGCTCCAGGTTTCTTACTTGTAGGTATAAGAACGTACGAGGTGATTCCCATGACTTCCAAACAGACAAATAAATTAAATAGGTCCGTAGTGATTATAGTTGCGGCGAGGGCTGCAGTTTGAATGAGGAAGATGGTCGTAAATGCCGGTCCTTTCGGTCCTCCTCCCAGGGAGTAGATCCATGCAACAAGTCCAATGGTAAAACCAAGAACTTGTATGAGCCACGAGAGCCCATCAAATTGATACGAAATGCCTACACCGCTGTACCAATTTCCCACAACTCCTGTGATTATCTCGCCACGTAACACCTGCTGTCCAAGGAGAATGAGTGCAACCCAAGGTAGTGCGAGCCCAATTATTGCACCGCTATACTCAAAGCTTTTTGCGATTCTTTTGTGTGAGTGGATGAGTTTTCCGCAAAGTGCTATTGCCGCCCCGAGCAGCGGTAGCATGAGGGTTGAAAATACAAGGTCTTCAGGCTTCATCCTGCACCTTCAGGCGAATGGTGTCGATATCAAACGATCCGCTTATTTTATAGAGATGTACAGCAAGCGCCAAGCTGAGTGCTGTAATACATACACCGATTACAATCGCCGTGAGCATGAGTGCCTGTGGCACAGGGTCAACGATAGATGAACCTGTCTGTTCCATGATTGGAGCGTTTGTACCTATGCGAGATCCTTCAACGATAAAAAGGATTACCGCGGCATTATTGAGAATATTGAGACCGAAGATTTTTTTAATAATATGTTTTTTTCCTACAATCCCCCAGAAACCGACCATGAAGAGGAGCAAGAGTAATATGCGTTCAACCATCAGTAGCCACCTCCCATCATGGCAATGCACATAAATCCAATGCTTGTTCCGACTTTTAGTCCGATGATTGCATTTAGCAGAACTATGTAGCCCACAGGAACTTGAGTAGATTCGAGCGGATTTCCGAAAAACCCATTTCCCATGAAGAAGCCACTAAAAAAGACCAGTACTAATATGAGGAATGCGACAGTTTCGATACGAACAAGAATCTCGGGATTCGATATACCAGAGGATCCCTCTTGAGGATTGCCGAGGGCAAGGAAGATAATACCGGAAGCAAGAATGACACCACCTTGGAATCCTCCCCCTGGGGAAACATGACCATAGAGCATTACATAAAAACCAAAAAGCAGAACTATTGGACCTATCTTACCTGTGACAACCTCCAACAGGTGTGTACGGAGTGTATGGCTGCGACGTTTTTCCTGTGAGAGTGAAAAACCTGAAACAGTTCCGATTGTATGTTCATCGTCACTCGAGGCATCAACAAGCGATTCAACTCTCGTGAGAATACCCATGGTTCCGAGGACAGAAACGAGCAACACAATAGTCTCTCCAAATGTATCGAAAACGCGATACCCAAGATAGATGGCACTTACTAAGTTTGTTGCACCGCTATCTGTATTTCCTCTCATTGCAAGATAATCTCGAGCTGCTGTTGGCCAAGGGTGAGCATTCAGAAATATTGGAAGAAGCACAGCTCCGATTGAAAAGATAGCCAGGAGGGTTGTAAAAAGACCCCAGAACTGTTTGAAAGTTTTAGGTGTTGTCATCATCCCTCCTTTTTGTATGGCGTAATGCCCACACAAAAATTACGGTAGAGACACCTGCACCCACAGCAGCCTCTGTGATTGCTACATCGGGAGCCTGGAGGATGACGAATAATAAAGAACACATGAGACTTACTGCCGACATAGCGATTACTCCATGCAGCAGGTCTTTGCTCATGAGGGTGAATACCGCGAGAACAAGGATGAGGGTGAGTATGACGCTAATCATGTAGTATGCTCCTCTTCTGTGTGAGCAGGGAATCGTTTCTGCTGCTTGTGCAAAGGTGTTCCCGATTGCCAGATGAATCGAGCAACAATATAGGATCCAGTGGGAGCACTTACAAGAAAGAAAATCATAATTACGATTATGCGTAATGCAATTGACAGAGTTGGAGCTAATATGAGGGCTCCGATGAAAGTGGAAAAAATTGCAGTGGTCCCACAGAGGCCTCCAGCTTGCATGCGTGAAAACGGATCGGAAAAACGAAACAGTCCAACAAGTCCAACTGATCCAAACACAGTGGCCGAAGCAAAGGCGATTAACGCTGCAATTTCTCGGATTATCATAATCACCGCTCCTCCTCTGAGAATTTATCCTTCAAGAATCGTGCTATTGCCATGAACCCAAGGAACCCGAAAATATCGTATACGAGAGCCACATCCAAATAGAGAGCTCGCTGCTCTGAGAGTCCACGGATTACGAGAAACCCTAAGGTCACTCCCGATAACACATTCAATGCAACTAACCGATCCGCGGCAGTTGGTCCAGACACCAGCCTCAGAAGGCATATTGCTCCACAAAAAATGAGAAACCATTGCATATACAGCAGCATCATGGTGCTCATAGCCAAATATTTCCTATAAATCGCTCCATTCGTCCTTTCACCCTTTCTCCTGCAGCTTTTGCATGATGCGTGTCAGAAAAAAACCAATGTACGGTCAAATGATCATCATTAAGGTCGAGTGTAATAGTGCCAGGTGTCAAGGTGATTGAGTTTGCCAGAACCATGCGGGCGATGTCGGATTGAAGGCGTGTTCTGAAGTGAACAATTCTTGGAGACGAATTTCCAGTTACTACCGCCTTCAACATAGAACAGCTCGAACTATATAAAAAATAGAGTAAGATAAAGAAATACAGGATAAGGTGGAAAAGATTTGGGAATATATACCGCATATTTGCTTGATGCTGAGCGATAAAAATAGGGTAGGTGATTGCCGCAATGAAAATTGAACCTACTAAACCAAAGAGCAATGAGTAGATTTCAAGACTCGAAGAAAAGAGTAACCACACCATATATAAGAACAAAGCAGTGAGGAGAAAGCGAATAAGTTTCCAACGAGATTCATTGCGCATTGCTAATCCTCTTTATCACAGACCTTTGTGTGAAATTCTTCTACACTAGTGGCTCGCCTCAGTTCGTCTCTAAATTGTGAATCATGTAATAGTCGAGCGAGTTTAGAGAGTAATTTTAGATGGGTTGCAGCGTTGTGTGGAGGCCCTACGAGGAGAAAAATCAGAGTAATCGGTTCACCATCGGGTGTCTCTACATCCAAAGGTTCTGTAAGTCTTGTCGCGGCAAGATAGCTTGTTTTTAGTCCTGCTGAATGTGCATGAGGTACTGCACAGCCAGCACCCAAGCAAGTTGAAGCAAGGTTTTCTCTAGCCATGATTTCTTGTACGAGAATTTCTGGGTTAGGCAGCGTATATGTATTATGTAATGCCCTAACCATGTGTTCTATGATGGTTTGTTTATCACGACTCTCTAGATCCAACAAGATGCATGCAGGATTCAATCTTTTACATATGCCTTCCATGGCTATACCTCGTGCTCTTCTGGTACGAGCCCAGATACCCAGTCAACTGGTACTGTGAACATAATTCCTGTTCCAGGGTTATCCAAGCCACCAACGAGTGGATCGATGATTGCACGGACATTCTTGACTGTCTGGTCATCCCGTACTACAGAGAGTATTGTTTTATTGTAGGGTTTATTCCCTTTCATGAAATCTTTGAAACCGGCAAAGAGGGGGACTTCATAGGCAAGAAAGCGTCCCATTCCTTCAGAATCAAGGATAGTCGCACCGGTAACGCCCACCTCAACATAGGCTTCAAGGACCTCTTCAAGAAATTCTTCATTGTTTAAAACGAATACCAATAACTTCATTTTCAGTATGATTCCTCTCTTGCCAATCAGTTAAGATTCGGTTTTTTGGATACTACCATGAATTATGTACCTGGTACAAAGAAAAAAGCAGAAGTTTAGAAAATTACCCTTATAGGTCAAAAAATTACTACATTGCTGAATGCCCTGTTGTCATACCTCTATATACATTTTTTTTAGCATGTATGTGATGTGCGGGTATGAGATGTCAGATGCTCTGAGTTACCTCTCCTTAAAACAAGAGGATAATCTAATCATAAAAATTATATGTATATAATTAAATAACATAAACTCTGCCGCGAATTGATTAACCTTTGTCATGACCAGCATTTTGCACCAAGCTCATACCGCGTCAAATGACATGTGTAAACTCCTGACAAACATATTTCGTACCCGGTACATATTAACAAGGGGCATGGTTTCTGATACACTGCCAATCACTATTAGTTTATAAGAGCACAAATTATATATAAATGAGGAATATCAATGGAACAGAAAGTAACCATGAGTAGTAAAGGGCTTGTAGTCCCGAACACCCCAACAATCCCCTACATCGAGGGTGATGGTATCGGACCCGATATCTGGGCAGCTGCAGTACGTGTTTTCGATGCAGCCGTTAAAAAAGCATATCGCGATGAAAGAAAAATTATCTGGAAGGAAGTTCTTGCAGGGGAAAAAGCTTTTAAGGCAACTGGTGAATGGTTACCAAAGGAGACCGAGGCTGCTCTCAAGGAGTATCTTGTTGGAATCAAAGGACCACTCACTACTCCAGTCGGAGGAGGCTTCAGAAGCCTCAACGTTACCATACGCCAAAGATTGGATCTCTTTGTGTGTCTTCGACCAGTAAAATACTATCCTGGAATACCCTCACCGGTAAAACGTCCTGACCTCATCGACATGGTTGTCTTTCGTGAAAATACAGAAGATGTCTATGCCGGGTACGAAGTGAAGGAAGGTACTCAGGAAGCCAAAGATATCATTTCATTTGTTAAAGAGAGACTGGGATGGAATATTCGTCCTGATAGTGGGATAGGACTCAAACCTGCAAGTGAAACCGGCTCCAAACGCCTGATTCGGGCTGCAATATCATATGCCATTGAGCATAAACGATCTTCAGTTACATTAGTTCACAAAGGGAATATTATGAAATTCACTGAAGGAGCCTTTAGAGAATGGGGATACGAACTTGCGAAAGAAGAATTCGGTGATTATACAGTAACTTGGGACGATCTGGTCGACGGAAAAGTACCCGAAGGGAAGGTACTCGTAAAAGATGTTATTGCCGATGCATTTCTCCAACAGATTCTCACCAGGCCGTCAGAATATGATGTGATTGCTACTATGAACTTGAATGGGGACTATCTGTCTGATGCTCTCGCTGCTCAGGTCGGAGGTATTGGTATTGCTCCAGGAGCAAACATAAATTACGAAACAGGGAATGCAGTATTTGAAGCAACTCATGGAACCGCTCCAAAATATGCAGGTCTGGATAAAGTAAATCCCAGCTCTGTAATACTTTCCGGAATGCTTATGCTTGATTATCTTGGTTGGGGTGAAGCTGCAAAACTCATTGATAAGGGTGTAACTGGAGCTTTGCAAGCCAAGGAAGTCACCTACGATTTTGCTCGTCAAATGGAAGGTGCAACTGAAGTCTCATGCAGCAAATTTGGTGACAGTATTATACATCACATGTAACCGTTATCCATGTATTTCTCCCCCAATTTCTTAACAGAGTTTGGGGGATTTTTGTTTTTCCGTAGAAAAAAAGCAGAAGTATAGAATATTTACCCGTAAATGTTAAAAAATTACTCGTATCTTGATTTTACTTGTGACATTGCTCATACAATAGTTCCCTTGTCCTTGAAAACGTTGTGTGCTATGCATGTCAGATGTTATGGGTTAGTTGTAGGCGAGAGTATAGGTGAAAATGATTTATAAGATTTTAAATCATTATAAAAATACAAATTGTTGTAATTATGTCAGGTTAAGTGTGTTTTGTAAAATCTGATATAAGTGGTCGTACCGCTCATCAAGTACTTCTTTCTCATGTCATGGGTAAACTGAGCACAAACATCCGACATTCAAAGTAAACCTATTACATAGCTTCACAGATTGAAAAACACACAAAAAAAACGGAATCCTGAAGGATTCCGTTATACTCATATACAGTATTAACATTCAATAATTCCAAAATAAATTTGAAATTATTTCAATGAATTAATAACGATAGTCGTTTCTTGGCTGTCTTGGCTTTGCAATTGCTTCGTTTACACGAAGATTTCTTCCATCCAAGTCCTGCCCGTCTAACTGAGAAATTGCAGCGACAGCAGCACTGTCATCTTCCATCTCAACAAATCCAAAACCTTTTGGGCGTCGGGTGTCTCTATCAATAATGATATTTGCACTCACAACAGTGCCGAACTGGGCGAATAAATCCCAAAGCTGCTCTTCGGTGGTATTGTAACTCATGTTACCCACGTAAATTTTCTTTGCCATACTTAGCATCCTTCACAGGTCTTACCTGTTCACAAAATAATGTGCTCCATTTGGGCAGTCTGAACGAGAATCTTGTCTGCTGGAGTGTGTGTCAGTGAAGAACGCAAACGTACAACGCAAGGAAAACGAAAGATCTGCAACGCAAAATAATAAGCTTCCTTACAGTAGCATGCAAATCACTTGAGAGTCAATCGAGCGAAGTCTATTCACACATCAATTAAGAAATTTCTTAATAATTCGATCTTTTCCCTTTGTATAGGGATGATAGCGAAAAGAAAGATCAAGAAAGTTTGATTTTTTTATGATACTTTTCATGTGACTGAAAGTGTTAAAACTAGCCTCGCCATGGTACGAACCTATTCCACTAGCTCCAACACCACCAAAACTCATATGAGGCGATGCAACATGGATTATCGTGTCGTTTACACAACCTCCTCCAAATGTGACTGTATTGAGAAAAATTTGTTCGATCTTTTTATTTGTAGTAAATATATAGAGTGCTAAAGGTTTCGGGTTGCTTGCAATATAAGAGATTGCATCATCTACAGTAGAATACGAAATTATTGGCAGAATAGGGCCGAAAATTTCCTCTTGCATAATCGGTGCATCAAGTGAGACAGCCTCTAACACCGTAGGGACGATCTGTAAAGATTCACTATCTCCGATTCCCCCAATTACACACTGTTCTTCTGAAATAAGAGACATAAGCCTGATATAATGTTTTTTGTTGATAATGCGTGGGAATTCACTCAAATCGCCTTCTGGAAAGAATTCTTCGAGTGCTTCACGTACATGTACAATAAATTGTTCTTTTACACTTTCATCTATCAGTACATAATCGGGTGCGATACACGTTTGTCCTGCATTAAGGAATTTCCCAAAGACGATACGTTTTGCAGCTAGTTTGAGATGAGCCGTTTTCTCGACTATAGCGGGACTCTTTCCTCCAAGTTCCAGAGTAACCGGAGTGAGATGCTGTGCAGCCCGTTCCATCACAAGTGAGCCTACCGCAACACTTCCGGTGAAGAAAATATAATCGTATCGTTGTTCAAGCAGCAATTCATTTTCGGCTCTTCCACCTTGTACCACCTGGACATATTGTGGATCAAAAACCTCTGATATAAGCTCTGCAACAACCTCACTCGTATGCGCAGCATAGGCTGAAGGCTTTACTATTGCTGTATTACCTGCAGCTATAGCACCTATAAGTGGAGTAATGCATAATTGAAACGGATAATTCCAAGGAGCCATAATCAGAACCACTCCATATGGTTCCGGGACAATAAAGCTTTTTGCGGGGAAGTGAGCAAGAGGTGTTCGGACACGTCTGACTTTTGCCCAGGTTTTCACGTGTTTAAGCTGATATCGTAATTCAGCCAGCACCATACCTATTTCACTCATGTATGACTCTGATGCGGTTTTATGCAGATCAGCTGCAAGTGCTTGAGTAATCTTATTTTCGTGTTTATGAATAGCGAATCTCAGCCGACGGAGATGTTCCATCCGCACTGTAATATCCAGTGTTTGTCCGCTTTGAAAAAAATTGCGTTGCTGCACCACTAATTTATTTACATCCAGCATAAGTTTTAACTCCATACTATCGGTTCAGAGGAGTTGTTTTCCTCCCGAATACACGCTTTTAACCGAAATTACAGTTGCAGCATTCCCTGGATGTTGTGTGGGATTCCATGATTTCATGAATTGAAAATTCTCACCACTAGTCTCATAGGAAATTTCACCTTTTACTTGGAAGGACTGACCACTTTTTGTGATGAAAAGAACCGATGCTGATGAACCTTTTACAATATTCTCCTTAGTTTTAGAAAAGTAATTATCAGCAATAACAATATGTCCATCCTGAGTAATTTCGGTGCATGTGGCATATATACTATTGGGAATGCCTGAGGAATCGACTGTTGTAAAAACTATAGGACCCTCTTTTTCATTCCATGCTTCAACGAGTACCTTACTTGTCTGATGATTCATTGATTTCTCCTCCGATTTTTAATAATTGGGTTAGGGCTGTAGGTAATAATTATTTTTTTGTAACGAGAGAAAGTAGGTTATCGGTAGAACGAAGGCGTCTACTTACGTCTCGGGCAAGATTCATGATTATCATGGTATATGTTTTTAAATGTGATTGAGAAAGAATATATAAATCTCTATTTGAGAGCGTTATCACCTCAACATCCGAAAGACAGACAACAGATGCAGCACACGGCTGTATGTCAATAAGTTCCATTTCGCCAAAAGAATCCCCTGTATGCAATGTCGCAATATCTCTTTCGGTATCCTGCCCATCATCGGGATGTTTCTGGATTATGACATCCCCTGATACAATAAAAAAAACTGTATTATTTGGCATACCCTGGTGCAGAATGACTGACCCTATGGGATATGAAAATTCATTAAGTAGTGGTCTTATAGCCGCAAGATCGTCATCCGTTAGACCACCGAACATACTGTGTTTACAAAGAAACTCATTACTTACCGAACATGGTGCCATGACTTATGATACTCTCCGCAGGCCTTGAATGCAATGATTCTTTTACACTCTGTGGTTGTTCTGTGATTACAATACCCTGTAACTGTTCAGTGAAAACAATACCTTTTCACACAAGAGAGCGTTAGGCTTGAGGGATGAAAAGGATAGCAATGAACAAGGTAGAGGCAAAGCGGTTAACGGTGATTGAACAAGTGTTGGAAAAACAGATTACTCAGAAGCGAGCAGCAGAGCTGTTAGGCTTGAGTGTATCACGCATTAAAGTATTGTGCCGAACAGTACGCGAGCGAGGAGCCCCCGCAGTAGTACATGGAAATGTAGGCAGAGCTCCTGCCCATAGCATTCCTTTAGAGCTCCGAGCACACGTGGTAGCTCTGTATCGTCAGCAGTATGCAGACTTTAACTTTAGTCATTTCACTGAAAAACTGCTGTGTGAGCATCGATTGCAGCTTTCACGCCCTACGGTACACCGCATCCTCAAAGAAGCGGGGATCAAGAGCAGCCGGAAAAAGCGAAAGGCAAAACGTCATCATCGTCGGCAACCACGTAGTAGAGCTGGAGAGTTGGTACAACTGGATGCCAGTCGGCACGATTGGTTTGAGAGCGGAGCGTATTGCCATTTGCATGCAGCTATCGATGATGCCCACAGTGTTGTACTCGCTTTGTGGTTCTCTGTCGAAGAAACAACAGAATCCTATTTTGAACTCGTGTGGCAGATGAATACGAGCAAGACCCTTCCGGTTGCCTTGTATACCGATAAACGCAGTGTCTTTACCGTCAACCGCACCGCTGAGCAGTTAAGTATTGCCGAACAACTTGCAGCAGTACATCCCTCAGAAACCCAGTTCAGTCGTGCCATGGGGGAGTTAGGTATCCACATCATCCTCGCTGCGTCAGCTGAGGCTAAAGGACGCGTAGAACGGCTCTGGGGAACGTTGCAAGATCGGTTGGTAAAAGAACTTCGTCTTGCAGATATTCACACCATAGAGGAGGCAAATGCATGGCTTCCTACCTACATTACGACACACAATACGCACTTTGCCCGTACCGCGGCAGATGCTCAGGTAGCATATCGTTCACAGATCCCTGCTCAGGAGCTTACCCATATCCTTTGCCATCATACCAAAAGAAAACTTGATCATGGTCTCTCGTTCAGCTACAACGGCAGGATCTTTGTGCTCCCTGAGCGACACCAGGGACAATCTATCATTGCTCGTGCATCTCAGACGGTAACTGTGCTTGAGAGTCCGAGATTTGGCATCAAGGCTAAACTCACCATCAATGGCAAGGAACTTGTACTCGTGCCCAAGGAAATAATTAAACCTTCCAGACCAGTGAGCTCTTCACGATCCTCTGTATACACCACAGAACAACGCTCAGCAAATGGGAGAATCGGTGCTGCTAACTCTCCTTGGAGTACTTTTCATGGCCCTCGTTCAGGACACTAGGAGGAAAGAGTTTGGTATTGTTTTCACTGAACAATAACGCACATACTAAGGTATTGTTTTCACTGAACGTTGACATGATTCTTTTACACTCAGCATAAAAGAGGCTGTGTTATGGGTAGCTTATCTTTCCGCCTGATAACGAATAAAAATTCGTTCAAGGGAATCGGTAATTATGTATAGGCCCAATCCTAAAAGACTTAATAACACAATTCCCGCATACATACTGGTATAATTAGCCATTATCCAACTGTTCATGATGCTATATCCTAGACCGAAAGACGCGGCAAAACTCTCGCTGATGAATAATACTGACAGTGCAATTCCAAGGGATATACGAATAGCAGAGAATATTCGAGGTAGAATTGCCGGCCAGATAACCTCCCTTAAAATAAGTTTGGGCGTGAGATGATACGCTTCAGCAAGCTGGATATACTGATTCGGTATGGCTTTTACTCCATCGCGAATAGAAACAGCCGTAGGGAAAAATACGATCACCGCAATAAGGATGATTTTTGAAATATCGCCGATACCGAACATCACCATAAACACCGGGAGGAAGGCAATTTTGGGTAATGGATACAGCAGATAGAGTACTGGAGACAACACCTCATCGAGTGCACGTTTTCTCCCGATGAGCAAGCCTGTGGGAATCGCAATGAATAGTGCAATGCCGAGGCCCATAATTATCCGATATAAAGAATAGAGCAAATGGCTGCTAAGATGACTTGTTGTGTGATGTTGTATGAGGTAAATGAAAACATCATGAGGGAGAGGAATTATGGGAGAGTTTACGAGTAACCCGATGAGATACCATATGAGCACTACAAGCAGCGAGCCTTTTACGTACCTCATAAAGTACCCCCCATGTGACTTCGTAGTGTGCGTTCCATAGCGAAAAATGCATCCAACTCTCGTAAGTGAGTGCTTGTGTAGTGTGGGTTTTCCATATGAAATGTGATTCCATGGTGAGTCATGACAATTATTCGGGACCCCATATAGACAGCTTCGCGAATGCTGTGGGTAACGAGTAACATGGTAATATTATGTTCAGATACGTAGCGTTTAATTTCATCCTGAAGTTGCTCACGTTGTTGCTCATCTAATGCGGCAAGAGGCTCATCAAGTAGTAGGATTTGGGGTTTTCTGATTAAAGCACGAGCAAGGGCTACCCGTTGCCTCATGCCACCGCTGAGCTGATGTGGATACAGGTGAATTGCCTCCTGTAATCCCACACGCTCGAGTAGATGCTCCGCTGATTCTCTGTAGAGTCTCTTGGGTAATCCAATCATGACGTTTTCTACAGCCGTTTTCCAGGGGAGCAGTCGATCCTGCTGAAACATGATACTACACGACTCTATCCCCCCTTGCATGTAAATAGAGCCAGCAGATAATGGCACAAGATTTGCTACTGCATACAGGAGACTTGTTTTTCCACAACCGCTTTTTCCCAGAACACTTACGGATTCACCGGATTCAACCGAGAGTTCAAATTTTTTAAACGCAGTTTGTCCTGGATAATCGACACGAGCATCGTGGATATCAAGCATCATAAACCTCGAATAAATCGATTATCAAATAATTCTTCCATTGTTACTGGATATGACTGACTGGTAAGATTTTCGGTCCATCTAATGATTTCTTTGGTAAAGTTCTCGCTCGGAAGCCTTGGATAGTGATATTCCGGTAGCAAGATGCTATCACGTGTCTCTTGTGGAAGCTGAGGGATTGTATGTATCAGCACATCTCTTGCGACATCAGAATTTGCCTGTAATTCTTCAACAGCTCGTGCATATGCATTGTGGAACCTCTGTATTGATTCAGATTTTTCATTAATTGCTGTTGATGTGAATGCCATAATATTCACGCTTTCAGGTAAAATTTCAGGGGAATAGAATCTTTTTAGACCTCGGAGTACTCCTATCGATGCAAAGGGCTCCGGAAAAACTCCTGCATCGAGCTGGTTGGATACAACTGCTTCAAGTCGTGCAGGAATCTCATTGATAAACACTTTTTGCACATCTAGTTTATTTTCCAGATAGGCGTCTACTACATAATTTGTGACACTAATCTCCATGGTTCCTATGGAGATACTTCCAGAGGAGGGTAACTCATGTGAAGAGAGTAGAGGAAAGATTCCATCTGTTGACATTGTTCCACGTAAGGAGAAATCGCTGGTCGACTGGATGATAAGAGCAACCAAATCTGTCATAATTCCATCAACTTGCCCTGTCTGTAGTGCTGTTTGCCTATGTTGGCCGTTAGTGAAGAGTACCAATTCTACCGTTACTCCGGCATCCTCATAAAACCCTTGTTGTTCGGCATAAAAAAACGGAGCAGCATCGACTGCACTCATCAATCCAACAGTAAGTTTTGGATAAGATTCATTCAGTGCATCGGGAGGATCTATTTCACTCTCGCTCACATTTTTGCTGCATCCATTTATAAGCACAACTAACACGAGGATAATCATTATCCTCAGGTAATACATAAATCGTGAGAAACTACATTCGGTCATACTCATTTTCCTGTTCTTGTTCGCTGAATATTTCGTCAATAAGCAATTCAGTGACAGCTGAGTCGAATCTTCTGCCAGATTCTTGTTTGAGGTGTTCAATTGCGTCTGATTTTTTCATGCCCATACCGGCAGGTGCCCCATCGGTCATAATTGCAAAGAAGTCACAGACTGCAAGAATTTTTGCTGCTAGTGATATGTGTGCAGCTTCTAATCCGCTTGGGTAACCGAGACCGTCTACTCTCTCGTGATGTGCAAGAATAATCTCGCCAAGTGCGGCATACTGTGGTGCGGCACTAAGGATATTAAAACCAATTTCAGGATGTCGTAAGACTTTTTCACCTTGGAATTCATCTTGCAGCCCTTCATTCGCAAGCAGTTCACTTGAGAGAGCCACTTTGCCTATATCATGAAGGAATCCTGCAATTCTGAGCTCATCAATTTCAATTTCGGACATACCTGCTCGCTGAGCTACCTTTTGGCAGTAGAGAGATACCGATTGTGCGTGTGTAAATTCTTCCGGATTCTGTTTAAAGAGCAAAGCATGTAATTGATCTACAATATACTTTCGAGTACGGGGTCTTTCAGAAATTTTTCTTCTATACATACTATTTTCAGCTTCACGGAACAACTCCTTGAGCGTCTCTTCTTTTTTCAATTTAATCGCATGTCCAAAAGAGACAGCAATAGGCATGTCATGGATAGTGTGCTGTTCCAGTGTTGCGTTTATGCGATTTATTATTGTATCGGCATAGGGAGCATCGGTGTTTGGAAGTAACAACACAAACTCATCACCACCAATTCTCGCAACAATATCGGTATCTCTGCAGGAGTTGATTAAAATTTTGGCTACTGTTTTTAGCAGCTCATCACCTGCTTCATGCCCAAACGCATCGTTCGTGAGTTTGAGATTATTAACATCGGCAACAACGAGTATAAGTGGATAATACCGGTTTTTATCCAGCCGTATAATTTCCTGATCGAATGCTCGTCGATTTCGAACTCCGGTAAGTGCATCTCTGAATCCGAGTTTTTCCATAATCTGCTGTTGTTTTCTTTTTTCTGAATTATCACGAAAAACGACTACAACCCCATCTATGGAACCAATCGTGCCAAATATGGGTGATGCGATTGCCTCAACAGCAATGAGTTGTCCTTGTTTGCTAAGAAGCATGGCAGTTGAAGAAGTTTCGATTGAACGACGATTTTGAATAGCTTCCTGAACAATATTTTCACCTTCGATTATAAATACCTGGTCAACCGATTTCTGAAGTGCAAGCTCCTGCCTCCACCCAGTCAAATTTTCTGCAGCAATGTTGAATAATACAATTTTTCCTTCTGCATCGGTAGAAATTACCGCATCACCTACAGATAACAAGGTGGTTTCAAGTCTTCCCTTCTCAATCCAGAGCTGATTTTGCATGGTTTTTGCAGCAGAGATATCTTCAACTATAGCTGCAACTTTATTTTCTTCAGGGACATAAGCCGACAGCTTGAGAAATTTTTGATGCTGTGGAAGTGATATTTCAAAGATTTGCGGATTTTCGGTCACAGCAACTTTAGCGAGTTGCCTAATCCAATGGTCTGCTCCGATAGGAATAATTTCGCGTATTGTTTTATTGAGAACCTCGTTGTGGGATTTTTCAATAATCTGAGCGAATCGGTTGTTTGCACTCTCAATGATAAGATCTGTTGGGTTGCCATATGCATTATATTGAAGTGAAAAAACCACGAGACCCTGATTCATCTGCTGAACTAATCTCCGGTAGATATCTTCACTTTGTGCTAGTGCTCGAGCAGCTTCCTTTGATGCTGTGATATCGGTATGTGTACCGCTCATAATAAGAGGAGTACCATCTTCACAACGGGCTATTACTTTTCCTCTATCCATAATCCAAATCCAGCTTCCGTTTTTATGATGCATTCTGAATTCAGCTTCATAAAATTCACGGTCACCGTTGAGTGTTGCAGAGACTCTTCTGTCGACCTCATCAATATCATCGGGATGGATAAAAGATCGCCACACATCGTGCGACATATCGCCAATTTCCTGCCTGGTGTACCCGACGATTTCTGCCCAACGATCGTTATATTCAGAATAGCCAGTTTTCAAGTCCAGCACCCATGTTCCCACATTGGTAGCTTCAATAATGCCTGACATTTTCTCGTTTGTAGCTCGAATTGACCGTTCTGCATCTTCCTGTTCTTTTTTAAATAAGCGAACTTTTCTGTACCTACCATAGGTCATGAGTGCAAATAGGAAAATGAGAATAATTGCACTGATAAGCACAATCGAAACAACGAACTGCTGCGATGATTTTACCTCCAATTGTCTCTCTTCAAGCAATTGCTGCTCAACAGATACAAACTCCTCCATGATCTTATACATGGTTGAAAGCTGATTGTAATTTGTGTCAATCCATTGCTTGTGGTGGACTAAATCATGTGTTACAGATTCATCAAGTAAAATATCTGGATTTTCGATTTGTGTTGCTACCCATTCTGTAAATAATTGCCGAACTGTTTCAATGCGTTGTACCTGATTCGGAGTATTGATAACCATTGATTTGATGTGTTCAAAGAGATAGTTTGTGTGATCAATGAGAGGTGCAGATTCGGTTAATAGATCTGGACTCTGAAATGCATCGTATCTGTGGGCTTGCACATAAAGCGAATCGATGTTTGACCTTAGCTGAGCTGCCTGTTGCATGATTTCATATGTTTGATTGTTCATGGCTGATGCTCTCTGTGTTCGAGAAAATCCAAACAGTCCTAATGCTATAATTGCCAATACGATAGCTAAAAACACTAGAAAAGAGAGGAGAAGTTTTTTTACATCACCATTGGGTAGTTGGTTATGCTTTTTCACAGAGTTCCCATACTTTTTTCATGATACGGTCGTTATAAAGTAGGTATAAAGAAATTGCAATATGGAGATACGCCATAATTGTGTTTTGTACCGGGTACAAAGTTGATTTTTAATTTGAATGTTATGTTATTGTATTATTTTTGGTGTTAATTCATAGTATCTCATGGGCAAACAAAGAAAATGATACAGAGAGGAGTGAAAAAATTATGAAGAAGCGGTATATCGTACTGATAGTGCTTGCATTACTGTTAATTATCGGAGGAATTACGGTTCGTTCTTTCATGATGAAAACAGAAGAGGGTCTTGAAAAACTATCGAGCCTGACCATTAAAGATCCGAACTTGAATCTGTTAACCGATGGAATCTATAAAGGGGAGTATGAAACTTTCCCAGTTAAAGTGAAAGTTGAGGTTCATATAAAAGATCATAAGATAGAAACAATTGTTCTGGTAGAACACCGGCAGGGAAGGGGGAAGGATGCTGAAGCCTTACTCAAACAGATAGTGGATCAACAAAGTGTAGAACTCGATGCAGTTACTGGTGCCACCTATAGCAGTATGATTATCCTCAAAGCAGTAGAACAGGCACTTAATCCTTAGACGACTGGAAATCGTTGAGTACTGACAGACTTTATAGTGTTACAGATGTTTCTTCGCAAAGGTTATGGCTGTTTCAAAATCATCGGCATTAGGATGCCCCCATCCACTGAATAAAAAACTACCCCAGCACACTGCTTCTTCAGTCACTACATCTATTCCTTGAGAAACGAGTGCGGCTCGAATCTCCTTCTGAAAAAATTTCCTACTTGCACAGGAGGTAATGAGAGCTACCCGTTTAATGGACTCCTTGGTAAGTGTTTGAACGTATTTCAGGAGATTTGGATTACTTTGACCTCCGTAGATTCCGCCAACTATGAACAGCGTATCTACCTTACCCAAATCCGGATTAGTTTTACTATCTATTGCTTCTATCTCCAATGCTTCAGCAACTGCTTTGGCGATTTTCCTGCTATGACCGGTCTTCGTTCCATAGATTATTTTGTATGTCATTTTTTTCCCTCCAAGCGTATTATAAATTGGTACCGGGTACAAAAGCAAGAATTCTTGTTGTACACTGCGTACAAGTGAACTTTACCTATCGAAAGTATATGGTGAATTATTAGGAGTTATTATCATGCATAATGGTATACAGGAACGACTAGAAGCTGCCAAAACGGTTGCTCGTATGGCAGGGGAATTATTGCTCCAGGGGCCTTCGGGAACCCTTGAGACCACTGAAAAAGGTGTTAACGATTTTGTAACCGTCATGGATTTTAAGTCCGAAAAACTTATTAAGGAGTATTTACATACACGATTTCCTACAGATAATTTTCTAGGTGAGGAGATGGGGCTAGAGCAACATGGGAATGCAGGAAGGTGGGTGATTGATCCTATAGATGGGACTACCAACTACATTCACGGTCTTCCCGGTTATTCAATCAGCATTGCCTATGAAGAGGTTCCGTGGGAGCCCTTGTTAGGGGTTGTGTACGATCCCATAATTGGAGAGATGTATTCTGGTAGCGTCGGAAATGGCTCGTACTGCCAGGATGTGCCTCTCACTGTTTCTACCGTTGAAGAACCTCACAATACAGTAATAATGATTTCACCACCGCTAAGAATTCGTGAACGATTACCGGATTATATGCGGGTCTATGAAGCTTTATGTGCAGATTCGGGAGAAATGAGAGATTACGGGTCTGCTGCTCTTCACCTGTGTTATATAGCTCAGGGGCGCGCAGATGCCTTTGTAGAATTTGGTTTAGGGTATCATGATATTGCTGCAGGAACGGTAATTCTCAGGGAATCGGGCGGTATGATTACTCACCTCGATATGCGAAAGCCAGGAGACTTCACGAGCAATATTATTGCGACAAATGCTCTGTTACACGATTGGTTTGTGTCGCGAGCCCAAATCACCTAGTCGGGCGATACCATACATTCATGCTCTCAATTTCCCCGCCGATATTCGTATTATTTCTCAGTCTGCCGCCAAAAATATATCCAGCCTTTGAGAAGGTGCAGTTCATTCCTGGTGAGATTGCCCGTGCAATTGTATAGAGTGTTTGAATTCCTCGGCTATAAGCTTCTTTTTCAAGAAAGGCAAGTAAGTTACCGGCATAGCCATTCCCTCTATAGGAAGGAAGTGTAGCAAAATCGGTCATTTCTGCGTAGCGTTTATTTGGAGTAAAGTCACATTCAGCAGAAGCAAGTGCAACAAGATTTCCCTCTACTTCAACTCCCGCATATAATGTTCCTTCCTGCATTGATTGTGCTATGAATGCAGGATCAAATATAGGAAACGGGTACGATGCGAAAACCTGTGAATACAGAGATGCAATTTTATCGGCATCAGTCTGATTACAAAGCCGGATAGCATTTTCTGGTTTTTGCACCAATTGTTCTTTCTTGGCCTGTGCAATGGTGAGAACTTCATGATACTGGTCAGCCAAGGGCTCATTAATTCGATCCTTATCTATAAACAAGCCAAGGAATTCTCCATCTTCTTGACCTTTATAAAGATTTGAAACTGTAGCTTCTTTCTTAAATCCATGTCGTACAAATGGTGCCAACTTTGTACCGGGTACCTTAGCAAAAATTTTTCCATAGTTATGTTTTTTTGCATGATTGATAAGTTTTGGTACGAGATTTGAGGGATCAGCACTTCCTATATCCATGAGATACACTCGGTTATTACTCATGCCATGCTGCACGGTTGCCCCATACATGGTTTCGATTTTATCGAATGTTTTACGCATTGCTTTGACTCTCTGTATATATATCGGTAGCTTTGACATGGTCCTCGGGTGTGAGCGAATAACTGTCATCATAGTCGCATAAAAGCTTCTCTATACCGTGTGCCTTGTACTCATTGGAATCGTCCATCTGTAACTCAAGAGCGCAATTATCACAATCACGATTGCACAAAATGGATTTATAGTTATCGGGTTCACGATATGTAGTTATAACCCCTTCAAAATTTCTCAGTATCACTTTATTTGTTGACCAAGAAAGAAGATAATTAGGTGCAACAGGAATCTTTCCACCACCGCCTGGTGCATCAATCACATATGTTGGAACTGCAAATCCACTTGTGTGGCCACGAAGGCTTTCCATAATTTCTATCCCCTTGCCAACTGAAGTTCTAAAGTGAGTCAATCCTTCAGAAAGGTCACATTGGTATAGATAGTATGGACGAACTCTGCTGTATGTGAGTTTTTGTACTAATTTTTTCATGATTCTCGGACAATCATTTATATCATTTAGAAGAACCGATTGATTTCCCAAAGGGATACCAGCGTCAGCGAGCATACTGATAGCTTTACGAGATGATTGAGTGAGTTCCCGTGGGTGATTGAATTGGGTGTTCAGCCAGAGCGGATGATACTTCTTAAGCATAGAGACAAGATCTTCGGTAATACGATAGGGGAGTACTACCGGTATACGAGAGCCGATTCGAATTATCTCTACATGCTCGATACTTCTCAGTTCAGAGAGAATCCATTCAAGATACGAATCAGAAAGCATGAGAGGGTCTCCCCCACTTAAAAGGACATCACGTACCTGGGGTGTGTTTCGAATATATTCCAGACCTTCTTCAATCTGTTCCCGATTCGGGATATTGTCAACGTCGCCAACTTTTCGTTTTCGTGTACAGTGTCGACAGTACATAGCACATGTATTACTGATGAGGAACAAGACTCTATCCGGGTATCTGTGGGTGATTCCACACACCGGGCTATCTGCATCTTCATGTAATGGGTCTTCCATATCATGTTCAGCTATATCAAGTTCCCGGATATCGGGGAATGCTTGTTTAAAAATTGGATCACTTTCAATTGAATCGGTATCAATCAGTGAAAGATAGTAGGGCGTAATGGACATAGGGAATTTGCTGATAGTTGTCTCGATATTTTTTCGTTTCTCATCTGGAAAAGTGTATCCGAGTAACTTCTCAAATGTGTCTACATCCTTTACACAATGTTTCAGTTGCCACTTCCAGTCCCTCCATCGTTCACGACTTATTTCAGTATCGAAGCGATCAACAATATTCTGTTCAGATTCGGTGAAATTCATAGAAAAAAATCCTTGTGACTTATCCTCTGGATTCTACGTGTATCTTGAGTAATTGAGAGAATATATTCTCGTGCCAATACTCGCACAAAAACTGTGCACAGAGGGTCTGTGTTCGAAAAATTGCACTCATGTGGCGGCAATAATTCTTTCAGTGATTAATGTAATTATAACACAGATATATAATAACCACAAGAAGGCGAAAAAAACCAGGTTCAGATAGCTGAACCTGGTGTAGTAAAGTAGAGTTGTGATTAGGCTCTTGCCCCATACGTGTCGTTCATATCAACCGTAGAAATATCGACTCCTAAAGCTTTTGCGACCCCTTCACCGTAACGGGCGTCAGCGAGGTAGCAATGTCTAATATGTCGTTTTTGAACGAGCAGTGTAGTACCTTGCATATTTCGTCCCGTATTAGCAAATAATCGTTCCTTTTCATCTTCTTTCATGAGGTTAAACAGATTTCCTACCTGTTCATAGTAATGATCGTCATCCTCTCTAAAGTCATAGTGGTCAATTGGTCCCTGTCCGTCATAAGCTGGTTCTGCTAAATTGTTCTGGTCTTTCCACATTCCATAAGAATTGGGATTATAGTGAACAGAACCACCAAAATTACCATCAACGCGCATGGCTCCATCGCGATGGAAGTGATTTGTTTCTGTACGGCTTTTATTTACCGGAATTTGATAGTGATTAACACCTAATCGATACCGCTGAGCATCTCCATAGGCAAATAAACGACCTTGGAGCATACGGTCTGGGGAATAACCAATCCCCGGTACGCTATTTGCAGGATTGAATGCAGCCTGCTCAACATCCATGAAATAGTTGTCTGGATTGCGGTTTAGTTCAAAATACCCTACTTCATGAAGTGGATAATCCTTGTGGTACCATACTTTGGTTAGATCAAATGGATTGTCCTGGTGTGATAGTGCCTGTTCTTCCGTCATCACCTGGACATACATTGTCCATCGGGGGAATTCTTCTTTTGCGATTGATTCAAATAAATCTTTCTGATGGGATTCACGATCTTTTCCCACTAGTTCTTCCGCCTCGGCATCGGTAAGATATGCAATTCCCTGGTTTGTTTTAAAGGTGAATTTCACCCAGACACGTTCATTTTTTTCATTTATCAGTGAGTATGTGTGTGAGCCATACCCATTCATATGTCGATAACTTTTAGGAATTCCACGATCACCCATGGTGATAGTAACCTGATGTAAAGCTTCGGGCAGCATTGACCAAAAATCCCAGTTGTTCTGCGGCGAACGCATATTTGTTCTTGGATCACGTTTCACTGCATGGTTTAAGTCAGGGAAGAGCATAGGATCTCTAAAGAAAAATACCGGTGTGTTATTACCGACAAGGTCCCAGTTTCCATCATCTGTGTAGAATTTCATAGCGAAACCGCGAATATCGCGTTCAGCATCTGCCGCTCCTCGTTCTCCTGCTACCGTTGAAAATCTCACAAACATATCGGTCTGTTTTCCAACTTTGGAAAATATTGCAGCTTTTGTCCATTGGGTAATATCCTTCGTAACGGTAAACGTGCCAAATGCACCAGATCCTTTTGCATGCATACGACGCTCTGGAATAACCTCTCGATCAAAGTGGCTCATCTTTTCCAGATACCATGCATCTTGAAGCATTACTCCTCCACGACGCCCAGCTGTCTGAATGTTTTCGTTATGAGCTATAGGTCGGCCACTTATAGAGGTTAATGGTTTTTTTTCACTCATATCTCTACCATCTTTGTCTTTCTTTTCTTTTTCATTTGCCATAAAGCACCTCCGCTTTGATTAAATCATTATTGCATATTTTGTACTTATTACAAGAATGGAATTAGGAGAAATGGTGATTGATCATATATAGACAACTCGGTAATAAAACAGTACAATTGTTATATAACAAAAGATATACTTAATGTATATGTATTGTGAGGAAGCGTTATGCCACCAAAAAGAAAGATTTCAAAATCCATGATACTGAGTGCGGTGCTTAGTATTACAAGGTCTCGTGGGTATGCTGCTGTAAATGCTCGGAGTATTGCGAAGGTTTTAGACTGTTCAACTCAACCAATCTATAGTGTATTCAGTACGATGACACATGTGCGATCAGCTTTTAGAGCACATTTGGAATCCTCCTTTACCGATTATGTTCGCAACACATTACAGGAAGATGGTCAACTTTGGGAAATAGGGAGAGCATATTGTCTTTTCGCTCGTGAAGAACCGATGCTCTTTACAGTATTAGCCTCAACAGGAACTACCATGACAGCAGTCTATGCTAAACTATTTACCCAGAGAGAGTTTTCCCTATCATTAAATAGAAGCAATCGAATACTGGAACTACCACACCCTGCAGTGCAAAGAATTCTCCGTAATTTGTGGATATTCTCACATGGAATTGCCTCTTTGCTCACAGTAAAACACTCAGCCTTCTCTGAGGAGGAAATTACACAGTTGATGAAAAATTCCTACGAAGCGTTTCTTGCTCAGGAATACACTCTAGCCAAGTCGAGTGGTGAATGACCCATACTTCGATATCTCAGGGGTAGTTCTACACTCATTGTGTCTGGATGTAAAACCTATCTATTCTGAAATCTCAGCAGATGAAACAATAAAAGGAGATTCCTGAGCTGCATAGAGTTTTTGCGTGGGGTAAGCAAACTCAATTCCTTTCTCATTAAAGATACGGAATATATTCTGATAAATTTCCTGTTGCACATCCATGTACACTACATAGTCAGGCGATGGTACATAGTATACCGTTTCAAAATTTAAAGAGTAAGCACCGAACGACTGAAAATGGGACCGTTCGCACTCTACTCCAGGAACTGTTGTTACAGAAGCAATCACAGAACGTAGGACCGCAGGGATCTCTTCTACATGTTCTTGTTTAGTTTCGTACGTTACACCAATAGAAAATACCACTCTGCGCCGTTTCATCTGTTTGTAGTTGTGAATCCTTGAAGCAATGAGATCTGAGTTAGAGATGATGAGTATTTCTCCACTGAGTACTCTGATTCTGCTCGATTTTATTCCTATGCGTTCAACGACTCCAGATTTATCGCCAAATACAACAAAGTCTCCAAGTTCAAAAGGTTTATCGAGAAAAATGACAAAGTAGCTAAACAGGTCCCCTAGGATTCCCTGAGCTGCTATGGCTACTGCGATACCTCCAACACCAAGTCCAGCGAGTGCTGTAGAGATGTCAAAACCTAGATTTGCAAGAAGGAAAATGAAGCCGACTATCCATAGGAAAAACTTGATAAGAGAGATAAGTGGTTTTAAATTCTTTTCATGACTGTGATTACTCCACTCTTTCTCAAAATACTTAGCAAAACTCAGCTCAATACCCTTATTAATTGACCGAACAATGATAATTGTCATGATAACAGCAAATATCGCCTGTACAGTTTCCTGAAGTCTCTCATCAAATCGTAACATATTCACAGTAATGGAGAGGATACCAAGAAATGTGAGCGGGAGTGCTATACGTTGAAAAAATCGAAGGATGGGAAGTGATCGTACAAGTCCCCGTGTATCCTGACTACTGTCCTGTCCTTCAAGTTTTCTAATTCTTCTCTTCAGCACCACATTTAATGCTAGAAGAATAGCAAGACCTAGAATAAGTAGAAGAATAGCCTGAATGTAAAGATGAGTGTGTTCACCTAAAAAATTGTTGAATGAAAGAAATTTTTCCATGACTATATCATACTAAACTCTCACAATCGAAGCAATTCAAATAAAAATTACCGTTGCAACCTTCTTGATGAACCCCTATAATCCGCCCATGAAGAGTTGGTTAGATGATATTGAAGTTAGATTAAAACAGGTGCTTCCTTTACACGTTGATAAAGCATGGATCTCCTCAATCATTCCTCAAGCTTCCGAATTCCCAGATTATCAGGTGTTCAATGCTATTTGTGAACCGGCCAGAGATTTGGTATATCAAGGGGGAAAGCGCTGGAGGCCCCTTTTTATGTTACTCACCGCTAAGATGTTGGGGGGATCACAGGCTTTGGAAATCGCGAAACAATTAGTAGCCCTTGTTGAATTACCTCATAACGGAAGCCTAATTGTCGACGATATTGAAGATGGATCAGATTTAAGGCGAGGGAAGCCTGCCACTCATATTACACATGGAATTGATTATTCAATCAATGCAGGGAATTTACTCTACTATCTTCCTACGATTACAATCGATTCTGCTCCGGTGGCCGATTCTGTAAAACTCAGAATATATCAAATTTATGCAAACTACATGCGTAAAATACATATGGGTCAGGGGATGGATATTGCCTGGCATCATGACCAAGAAACAATTCCGGATGTTGCTGCGTATGAAACTATGTGTAGATTGAAAACTGGGTGTCTTGCTGCCATGGGATGTGAAATTGGTGCTGTTATTGCAACCGATGATGTAGCTACCGTTGAAAGAGCTGGTGCTATTGCCGAGACCATAGGTCTTGGTTTCCAGATTTTGGACGATGTAATCAATTTAGAGAAAGGAAACCCTGGAAAGAACCGTGGAGACGATATTGTTGAGAATAAAAAGAGTCTGCCTATAATTCTCTATGCAACTGCACATCCTGAAAGGAAAGAGCATCTCTTCAGTGTTTTTCTCAAAGCTAAACAATCTGGGTATAATGAAAGTGAACGGGAAATTCTTGAACTCATTTCGTATATTGAAGACTCAGGTGCACTCCATCAAGCACGATTACGTGCTGAAAATTTGTTTTCACGAGTTCTACAGGAAATTGAAACCTTATACAAACCTTCATCTGACCGTGAATTTTTTATTGAATTAATCAAAGGGTTTATACAGGCGGCACAATGAACAATATTGGTGTAACTAGTGAAGTAGGTCGGTTACGAGCGGTACTTCTTCATAGACCGGGAAGAGAACTTGAATCATTAACGCCTCAGTATCTCGATTCTATGCTCTTCGAAGATATTCCCTATCTTGAACATATGCAGTATGAGCACGATCAGTTTGCAGATTTACTGAGAAAGCAGGGGTGTACCGTATACTATATTGAACAGCTGCTTAATGAAGTATTTTCGGATAATTCTCTCCGAACCTCTGCAATTTCATATCTCGTTGATACCTCTCAGTTGTTTTCTCCTTCTCTTAAAGAGAGTATTCGATTGCATCTGGAACATGCTTCGACAGCTGATTTTGTGTCATATTGCATAGGTGGGCTACTAAAATCTGATATTGATGATAAGGTGCGTCATAAGACGCTCAGCTATTATATTCGAGATGCATATCCCTACTATATTGCTCCATTACCTAATTTATACTTTACACGAGATCCCGCTACAGTAGTGGGTTCAAGCGTAGCGATTCACACCATGAAAACCGAGGCTAGAAGGAGGGAGAACTGGCTTCTCTCATTGATTGCACAACATCATCCTCTCTTCGCTTCATATCGTATTCATAGTGACTATAGCCATGGCAGCAGCATAGAGGGAGGCGATGTCCTCATATTGAATGACTCCTGTGCAGCGGTTGGAAGCAGTGCAAGAACCGATGTGTGGGCAATTGAGGCCTTTGCAAAGCGTATACTTAGTCCTCCTGAAGTTGGTGGTGAGGGGATGCAGGAGGTGCTCGTTATTCAGATTCCCTATACACGGGCATATATGCATCTGGATACGGTATTAACTATGGTTGATGTAGACACTTTTTCTCTCTATGGCGGGGTGGCTTCAGCTCTCCGTATATTCAGTATGACTCTTGGGCGGGGAAACAACTTACGCATTCAGGAGGAGACGAACTTTCAGGATGCCTGCAGAAGAATTCTGCGGGTTCCTGCTGTCCGTATCTTGCACAGTGGTGGGAATGATAAGATTGTCGCAGCTCGCGAACAATGGAATGATAGTACGAATACCTTGGCAATTGCTCCTGGTAAGGTAGTAACCTACAAGCGAAACACGGTCTCGAACGACCTTCTTGAAAGACACGGGATTTCTGTGCTTCCTATCGATGGCTCGGAACTGGTTAGAGGCCGGGGAGGCCCTCGGTGTATGAGTATGCCCCTTGTACGTGAGTCTCTATAAGCTTACGTTAAGATGCTTTGCAAGTGCACGAAGGAAAAGCCCTACATCACTTACAATACCAACAGCTTGACTACTTCCTCGATCGGTAAGCTTTGTTACCACCGCTGGGTTGATATCTATGCACACGGTCTTCACCCATGAAGGGGTCATATTACCAACACCGATTGCGTGGAGCATGGTGGAGAGCATGATGATGAGATCTGCCTCTTCGATAATCTGAGCATACTGATTCTGAGCTTCTATCATATCGGTGACTGTTTCAGGGAGAGGTCCATCATCACGAATGGATCCAGCTAGGCAATAGGGAATACCAGATTTGATAATTTCATACATGAGGCCTGATGTGAGACAATTTGCATCAATAGCCTGTTCTATTGAGCCATAGGTGTTTATGGTGTTGATTGCCCTCATGTGGTGACTATGGCCATGTTCTGCAACTTCACCAGTATGCAGATTAACACCGAGCGATGTTCCATACATACGTAGTTCCAAGTCATGTACAGCTACGGCGTTTCCTCCGAGGAATCCTTGTACATATCCTGCTCGGACAAGTGCTGCAAGTGCATCAGCACCACCGGTATGGACAACAACAGGGCCACATACGATAACCGTTTTCCCCTTTCTCTCACGTATAGCTTGTAATTCTTGTGCGAGTTTTTCGACGGCAACAGTTACGCTTCTTTCTGATGATACTTCTTGTGTCATGAACGCAAATTGAGACAGCGGGCGTTCAATTGCTTGAGTCTCGGCTTCTACAGGGAATACTCGTACCGAGTCATTACCACAGACTATAGCGTCGCCTGCTTTAATGTCACGGAGCTTTCTACAATGAAATTGGCGAGAGTCCGGTAGATACACCAACACTCCATCCATACGCTGCTTATACACGGGATGCCAGCTTCCTTCAAAAAATACCGCAGTCTTATGATTGGATGTCGAGTAGAAGTCTTGAGGTGCACAGGTATCTTTTTCGGTTTGAACCAACGTTGCCGAAGGAACCGTTAGAGGAAATACTCCGTATGGTTTTAAGACACCAATGACATCATCGATTGCACGACTGGAGGGTCCTAAAATTTCTATTTCGAGTTGCGAAATTTCCTCGGGAGTCTTTCCCACATGAAATACCAAGATGCGATAATCCAACCCTTTTGCGAGAATGGTATTGAGTATGGTTGAAAGTATCCCTGAATCAATAATATGACCTTCTGCTCTAATTGTTCGTGTTTCCATACACTCTGTCTTACCTTGAAAAGGGGAGGTTGTAAAGCAAAATATGAGAATACCGAATAATCCATGACGAAACTTACGGGGCAAGGTTTCTACAGGAATGTAAACGATTTCATTATAGGATATATAAATAGCTGGGTAATATATTGGAAAATTGGGCATATCATCAGAAAAAAATAAAATACTTAAGGTATGCATAAAAATATTTATAAAAATTTCATGATATCCACTTGATTTATTTATATAAAGTTTGTATTATCCAATTAGATAAAAAAATAATTAATAAGGAGTGTGCATCATGGAAAAAATCACTTGGTTTGCAACGTATTTCGGTGTGGTAGCAGGTGTCGTCTCCCTAGCTTTGGTCTTAGTCAGACATATATAATATATATCGTACTCGGTTCAAAACTTTGGAAGCGGGGGTTGGAAATGACCGATAACCTTCGTGGTAAAGGATGTAAAATAGATACATCGCTGAGCCAGACAGCTATTAATTACGAGAACACCTAGTATGTTCCCGGCGAGAAGGCTTTTCCCCTCAGAGGAAAAGCCTTTCATATGTGCACCAAAGCTTTCCTCCTGGAACTTTTATTCATATATTACTGTTCTTGGAGTTATTGTATGCCGACACAACAGCAATCACCTTTGTATTCTGAGTATAGAAGAAGATTTTCATTTAGCGACATGTACAGATCTTTATTGCATATGCCAAGTGCTATCGGCAACTTGAAGAAGAATAGAAAATCTCAAGCCCTAGACAGTAAATTCATTGAGCGTATCATGCTAGCGGTAACCGAGGTGAATGGGTGTGCCATCTGTTCATATGCACATACTCGCATGGCTCTGCGTGAGGGATTAACTGAAGAAGAAATTGCAGATTTATTGAATGGAGATACACAGACAATTTCTCCATACGAAGCAAAAGCAATAGCCTTTGCGCAGCATTACGCCGACACAAGAGGGTATCCTGATAAGGAAGCGATTGAATCACTTTCAGCTTTTTATGGTCCTATAAAAACAGCTAGTATTATAGGTGCCATACAGGTCATCATGGTAGGCAATATGTATGGAATCCCTTACAGTGCTTTTGTTTCTCGACTTCGGGGTAAACCGTATAAAAACAGTTCCTTTGGATACGAAATTTCTATGCTTGCCTTTGGGTTAATCAGTATGCCTGTTGCTTTCATTCATGGATTAGTCCGTGCTACATTTGAACACCGACGGTAAAGCTGAATGACCAGAAGGAATCGGCGACGTTATATGCAAGATCTACACCTATAGCTGGAATTGCAACTTTTCTGAGATATAAACGAGTTCCGATTCCGGGTCCATAGAATGCCCGTGTTCTAATTGATTCAGTCTCATAAAACCCCAACTCTGCATATGGCGTGAGCATAATCACAGCCCAGGAACTGGTGACGACTGGAATATCGTAGCTTGTCATAACACTTCCCCAACGATCTGCAGTTGATCCTTTATAGGGAAGGGTTCTAAATCCATCCTGTGAATCAATAGCTGTTTCAGCAAGTGGGGGCATATCCCCATAGCCTCCCGATGCAAGAATTCGGAATCGTTGTTGATTGCATGTGGAGATGCTCCAAGAGATATCTCCACGAATTTCCCACCCTGTTTCCGGTATAATCCATCTTCCTGAAAGTGCTGCTGTAGTACCAATTCGTAGAACATCAGAAAGGCGGGTATTATCGTAGGAAAGAAGAATTTCAGGTTCTACATAACTCATGCTAGTGATAGGTGTGCTGGAAAGTCCTAGAGTTGTATTTTCGATATTCCACTGACGATACCGTGCTGTGACTTCGGTAGAAACAGTCGGGGTCCATGCATAGCCAATACCCGTTCCTACTTGATAGTATTGTGTTCTATATGCCCGGATGAGATCAGTATTTGCGAGTCGTTGCTCTATTTCTACAGATCCAAATCCACCCACAATGCTTTGAGACCAGCGAGTTCCTCCTAAAGATGGATTCGAGAAAACAAATAAGCCCCTAAGACCAGCAGATCCTCCATATAGAGCAGTGAGTAGGAACTTGTTGTAACCGAGAAGATTTGCTTCTATAAGGAAGAGTCCACCACTGTAGGAATTCCCATTTGTTGCGAAATAGGGGACAGGAATGAGTGTCCACTTTTCCACAATATAAATATCCAAGTTACCAAATTGCCGCTCAGCATCCGTAGAGCTTCGTGTGAGTTCTACCCGCACTTCAGAAAAAACTGCTGTTTTTAACAGGAGTTGTTCAATAACTTCTGTTGCGTCCAATGTAATGCTATCGCCCTCTGAATATGGAATAATCTTTCGTACAACCGATTCTTTTGTCCGGGTTAATCCATGGATGTTTATATCACCGATAATAACAGTATTGTGTTCTTCCATTGTAGTTGCAGCAAGTGGTACACGCGTGAGTGACAGACACAGAATAAAGAATACAGCAGTAAAGTGCAGTAATTTAGATTTAATCATGTAGATACCTATGGGATAAAAATAATGATGCCACTATAGCAGAAATCTGTAGAAAGGGAAGTATTCTTCGTAGATATGATTGGACTTCGATTGTTGCTTTCCGATTCGCCCTTCCATGAGTATGTTAGAACAATCCTTACGAGGTGTATTGTTATTAGGAGGGTCTATACCATGCGTATATATAGATATTTCATAGTGTTACTCATGTTCAGCGTAATTATAATTTCTCTTGGGGCTGGGGGGAGAACAGAATCTCAGCAGCTTGAGATGCCCGAAAATGGAGGACAAAAGATTGTGGAATCGGAAGGCGTAAAGCCCATTACCTCAGTTCCTGGGTCAATCAGTGATTATGAAGATTATCCCGTAGCTGTATTTGCTGGGGGATGTTTCTGGGGTGTTGAAAGTCTCTTTGAGCGAATGCCCGGTGTTCTTGATGCAGTTTCAGGATACACTGGTGGAGATATGGAATTCCCTACCTACCGGTATGTTCTGTCTGGTAACACAGGTCACGTGGAAGCAGTTGCGGTGTTTTATGATCCAGAACTTACAAGTTATGAGGAACTTGCTAAATACTTCTTTGAGATTCATGATCCCACGCAGGTAGGAGGTCAGGGTCCCGACATTGGTGAGCAGTATGAGTCGGTGATTTTTTATAACGATGATACAGAGAAACAAACGGCAGAGCAGTTAATCCAAATTCTAGAATCTCTTGGATACGATATTGCTACACGAGTAGAACCTCGGGATTATTTTTATCGTGCCGAGGGATATCATCAGGATTATTATGTGCGTAATGGGAGTCAACCCTATTGCCATGCATATGTGAAACGTTTTCCTTGATTGTTCCGGGTAAGACCGCCCCACCGGGTCGGTCTTACCCGGAACAATCGTTGCCCACTTGGTAATTACATGATACGCTTTCTCAAGTTCGTTCTATGACTATAAAAGAGGTTTACTATGAAAAAAACAATTGTAACTAAGCATGCCCCCGCAGCTGTGGGGCCGTATGCACAAGCCTACCTTGTGAATGATACACTCTATGTATCGGGACAAATTCCTTTCGTACCAGAGACCATGCAGCTCGTGAGTGAGGATGTTGCAAAACAGACTGAGCAGTCTCTTAAGAACATTGCGGCTATAGTTCAAGAGGCTGGTTTCGCACTTACCGACATAGTTAAGTGTCAGGTGTTCTTAAAGGATATGAACGATTTTGCTAAAATGAATGCGGTGTATGCTGAATTCTTTGGTGACCATACCCCTGCACGAGTAGCGGTTGAGGTAGCTCGCCTTCCAAAGGATGTCTCAGTTGAAATTGATGCAATCTGTGTGAAATAACTCAGATAATTTTAGAATCAGAATCCGACATCAACACCTAGGGTGAAAATCATTGTCGGAGTTGCAGAGTCTAGAAGATTAGAGAAAGTAATCGTAGGTGAAGCATAGAGGTATATATGGTTAGAAATGGCTGTATCGACTCTCACAATGAGTTCAGCGGCCATTTCCCATATACGGGTGTGAGAAACATAAGTCCCACGGAAATTTTGAGCTATCTGTACCTGTAACCATCTGGAAAAGGCTAGGGTGGTATTCCCGGCAAGAGAGATGTTTAACCCCTCCTGAGTGACATCCGATGATTCTCTCCAGGTTACATCTGCTCCAATTTCCCAATTCATATAATAGCCAACCAAACCGCTAATAGCAAATTCAAGAGATGCAATCGTATCCTGCTGATTCGAATCGAAAGAGGAGTCAAAGCCTCCCTCAGCTGCAAGTGTGTAGGTCAACTCGACTCGAGGTGAATACGAGAATCCCAACTGTATACCGTTATATATCTGAGATTTCGTTGCATACCCCGAATATGAGATGAAAGGATTGTAGGACCTGTATCCGCGAAACATATGGTACGAAATATTCCAATCGGGAACCCAGTAGGGATCTGAATCTTCATTTCCGAGCAAGGAAAATTGTGATCCCAGTGATGCGAGTAATTCATCATCATGTAAGTACCAGATAGATTCAATACCTGCAGTGAGCATATCTGTAAAAGATTGTTGTTCAGTATTGTATAAAACTTCCCCATACGAGGAAATTTTTAGTGATCCAAGAGTATCAACCTGTGTCCGATATTCAATATTTCCCCTCGCTCCAAGATTGATTTGATTTGAAGGAACATCGAGGGTTCCTAGGATTCCTACAAAAGTTGAAGTTTGTGCTCGCAAGGGAGAGAGTATCACTAAGAGCACTAGAGAAAGAGAAATAAGGTGTCGGTTTAAACTGATTTTTGTATTGTACATGAAGATTCTCCTTCTACTGAATAAATTGCTGTAACATTGTGATAGAACGGGTACGAGGGGCTGTTTCAATAATTCTTTGAATAATAATTTCTGGCGAAATCCGTTTGCTGAAACCGCTGTGAAAGAGATTGATGACAAGTCGATAATCATTGCCCGGGATGAGTGATTTTGCAATTGCTTCAACCACTTGCAGACTATTTGAATCATCTATTCCCCATTGGCGTAAAGCAATAAGCAACCCTCCACCATATCTGAAGTTACTCCATTTTTCTTCGGACTTCTGCTGGTTGAACAGAGTAATTAGCGAGCCGAGATCTTGTTCAGAGACCCCTTGCTGGTATAGCGTGGCTATTCTCGACCACGAAGTACTGTCTGCTAAAAGAATATCCGCTTCATGCTGATTAAGCGTAGAGCGAACAATGGCTCGGGCTTGTGTGAATGCCTCAATTTCTTTTGTTAAAGCGGATGATAACGTATGAACTAGGACTTGTTTTGCGACTCCCTCTTCAAGGCGAAGCAGAAAATGGTCTGCGGGTAAATTTTCTTGCTCGGCATGGGTGAAAACAGTACGAACCTGCTGCTTGTCACGGTCAGAAAAAGTTGAAGAGTGTAGGGTTTGATCTACACGAGCATCCCAGGTTCCGGCAAAGAGTATGCCCTCTGCCAGAACCCAGGATATAACGAGAATGGGAATAATCCAAAACTTCTGGATACCCACAAAACCACCTATCTAGAAAACCCGCCAGGGCTTCCAAGTCGCATGCCACTTGCTGCACCGTTTTGACCGAATTGTCTACCAGAACCGTTAGCAACTCCCTGACTCAGTCGAGTTGCAGCTTTTTGTTGTTCAGCGACTTGTG
>Ga0334901_1000521_pt1 | contig 51889 bp, 42 predicted proteins | sample GraSluR3_MG_3_FD_207216 | JGI IMG/M metagenome (GOLD analysis project Ga0334901, IMG submission 207216) | Sludge microbial communities from methane-producing bioreactor in Wageningen University, Netherlands - Granular Sludge_15_08-R3 | ecosystem: Engineered > Bioreactor > Anaerobic >...
CACCTGAAAAATTACTAAAATCATAAGTCAGCCATTTTGTGCTGCTTCCCACGGATTCAGCTGAGGCTGACTTTGGTGCCGATCCAAATGATAGACCGCCTACAATCAATGTAAAAACAATAAAAAGAAAAAACTGCAATTTCCAGATTCTTTTTTGTTTCGGCATTACTTTTCCCCCTATTTGTTCGGACATCATAAATTCTTTAGAATCATTGATTTCTACAAATCAATTCCGACTGCAGCTCACCGACGAATAGAACGAGCAATCGACTCTTCCAGTAATTCAACATGGTACGACACAGCACCTTAAAAAAACCTTAAAAACGACACAAAATGTTCAAATTCACCTGCCGATTCCAACTTTTGTGGTTCCCTTGAGCGCTGTTTGAATAAAAAAATGAGCCCGTTCATCTCGCTTCCTTTTCATGAAACATTCTGGTCCTTAATTAAGTAACAAGTAAAATAAGCGGAAATTTTCCGGTTATATGCACCATGGAGCTTGTTGTGCCGGTAAATAAGGGTAATTTTTCCGGTTATGCGAAGCAAAGCCCTCCATTTTCACGATTTTCGATTCGATAAGCGGAATTTCTCCGTCTATTTAAGCTATTTTCTCGTTCATTTTCTAATTAAGGGTAATTTTTCCGTCTATTGATCGGATTGAGCGCTTCCATGATCGACCAACGGATAAATGCGGATTGGGAGTCAGCCTCTTATGACCATATTGCCGTACCAAAGCGAGGCAAAATCATAATTTTCTTTACTTGTAAAAAAAAGCCACATTATCAAGAAACTTGACAACTGTGACCGTTCATTTAAATCAATAATTAAATTGTTTATTCCACTGGAATACGAAACGAAACCAAAGTCCCTTTTCCTAATTCGCTTTGAATCTTAAGCTCCACTCCATACTCATATTTTAATCGTCTGCTGATGTTCTTGATGCCCACTCCTTTTTTTGAATCCGGAAGCCTCATTAGTTCTTCCAGCTTCTCTGCGGAAAGACCTACGCCATCATCCTCTACCTCGATGACATAGGCATCATTCTCCTCATAAGCATTAATCTTAACGGTTCCCCCTTTAATCCGTTTGCCGATACCATGGCGGATCGCATTTTCCACAAGTGGCTGAACCATTAAAGGAGGCAAAGGGACATCGAGCATAGACGGATCAATCGCAAACTCAACGTGAATCCGATCTTTGAATCGCGCCTTCTCAATAGCCACATAGGTACGAACTAAATTCAACTCTTGCCTGAAAGGAACACGTTTCTGAATATTGCTGAACTGGAAGCTGCCGCGCAAATAATCGGCTAGATCTGTGGTCAGTTTCCTCGATCGTTCTGCATTCGTATAACTCGAAGCAACGATGCTGTTCAATGCGTTGTAGAGAAAATGCGGCTTAATTTGCGACTGTAGGAAGGCTACTTCAAGATCAAGTGCTTTGTGAAACGCATCCTTCACGCCCAGTAAACTGCTGATTCTCGCCTTCAGTTCAGACAAATCAAAGGGCTTGGTCAGAAAATCATTGGCCCCGGCTTCCAATGTTGCCACCTTATCCTTCGGCTCAATAGCTGCGGTCACCATCAACACCGGCAGTTCAGTTAATGAGTATTTTTCCCGTATCGCCTGACAAATGGCGTAACCGGACATTCCAGGCATTCTGATGTCTAAAATCACCAAGTCAATACTATTTGCCTTTTCGATTTGTTCAATCGCTTCATGTCCATTTTGTACAGCAATGACATTACAATCGATAGGCTGAAGCGCATCGATCAGGATTTTCAAATTCGCAAAATGATCGTCGGCAATCAGAATCGTGTATTTTCCATCTCTATTTACATAATGAGGTGTCGGAAAAGTATATTCCGGTTCTGTCCGCATGTCCGCCCATACATGATCATCTGTTTTCTTCGTCACTCCGGTATGCGCTGCCGGGAGCGTAAAACTGAATGTTGCGCCTCGTCCTTTTGAAGACACGACACTAATTTCCCCATTCTGCAGAGTGACCAGCTGTTTGGCAATCGTCAGACCCAGCCCGGCGCCATTTTGTTCCGTCGACAAATCAAGTGAATGAAAAGGCTCAAAAATGAAAGGCAGTTCCTTTTCCTCAATCCCTTCACCATTATCCCGGACCAAGATCTCAATTTTATCGCCATGATCCTCCGCCAATACATCAACGCGACCGTTCGCAGCATGCTTGATGGCATTCTCCAACAAATTGCCCACTATTTGACTGAAACGCATTTCATCAGCATAGATAGGGGCCATGTGTTCAGGTACAAGATTATTAAGTTGAACATTATGTTCAGAAGCCAAATAGTGCTGGATACGCAGTTGAACATCTACGATCGAAGCGACATCAACAGGCTCCGATTTGATAATTAAGATGCCTTGTTTGAGCTTAGAAAAATCCAAAATATCATAAACAAGCTGGGAAAGTTTGTCGGATATATGCGTGATGAGCTGCAATCGTTCTCTTTGTTCCTCCCTCAATGAATGCTCAGAGTCATTAAGGATGGATTGCGAGATATTGATAATTCCATGCAGAGGTGACTTAAATTCATGAGAGGTCCGTACGAGAAATTCGTCTTTGATCTGATCGGTTTTGATCAACTGAACAGATAAATCATTAATCTTTTGATAAGCATTGGCAAATCTTAATGACATGAGCAGAGCAAGCATCAGTAAAAAGATTAACGGTTCAAAAGCCGTAATTTTATAAATGGGAACGGCAATATACACAGACGCACTCTGAGCAAGCGTATAGCTCATCATCGATACCGAGGCAACGACCAAATAGACACTTCCCGCCACTCGATGGAGTACCGCGAGCAGAAAAACATAAGTCGCATAGAGAAAGGATAACGTCAAATACACCGTAATGAGTGGGAAGAAAAAATCTGTACGCAAAAACCTAACGAATCCAATGACAGCTAGTGAGAGTATGGCTCCTATAATTAGACCGATTCTAATGACCCACTTCGATGCATAGGGGTGGAACCCTGTACGCACATAGAGCAACAAGCTCGCACAAATCCCCGTCACGGAAAGCAATTGAATCCGATAATAAAGCCAAAATGGAACAGACTCAAATAAGTCGTAGAAAACACGTTCACCGCTTGCCGATGTATATAAGGCGACAGACAGACAAACGAGACTAAAAACAATTAAGGAGACATCCTTCTTACGCTGTGCTGATAAACCGAGATAATACAACCCAATAATGAGAAAGGCCGCGGTAATGATCCAGTCATGGGCCAAGGCCTTATTATGCAAATCAGCAATCTGTGCCGCTGTGCCGAAATCGATTGGAGCGTTAATGCCTCCACCTCCGCGCAGATCATAGTTAGCGACTTGAATGATGATCGTGTTCCATCCACGGTGTAACGTAAAGTAGCTTGCATACGGTTTGTTTTTCGCCGAATAGTGCTCTTGATTCGCTGGATCTCCGCTCTGACCCACCGTCACACCATTGACGATCAAACGGTTAGCCATTTGGATGGACGAAGTCTTGATTCCATATACGTGTTCTAAGTGAGCAATGTTAATCCGCAATGTATAAGGTGGCCGTTCCTAAAGAACCTAACTTGCTGTACACATTACCAGGTACGCGAATTTTTTCAGGTATTGGTTTATTTTCTGATGCAAAGTTCTTCTGTGTCAAAAGCCGGTTTGGGTAGATTACCCACTCTCCGTTTAAAGGAACAGGACCTTTCGCAGAGAAATTCCATTTGGATAGGTCAAGGCGACCATCAACCGCTATTGGTGTCGGTTTGCTGTTATAGGTAAACATAGCGTAGAGTACGCCAACAATCAGAGCAAGGATGGATACTGTAATGGCTACAGCTTCAATTCTTTTTTTCATTTGCTGCCTCTGATTTGCGTTGATGTGATTTGTCCAAATAACTGAAGTGTCTCTTGTTCCAAAGAAATGCCAATATGTTCTTGAACAAACGCTTCTAACCGTTGATAAACATGTATCGCTTCGTCACGTTTTTTGTGTTTCATATAAAATCGGATCAGCGCACGCCCATCTCGTTCAGAATCAGGCAACACATCCACGATTCTCCTAAGACTATCCTCTTCAAGCTCAGTGTTGTGCGTTGATTGAAAATATGTATGCAGCTTACGTAACGCTCGTATGTATCGGTCATCTAACTCAGCTTGTTTTACCGTTGCCCAAGGATAATCGCAGCCCTCCATATAAGTGCCTTTATATAAATGAACCAATTGCCGGTAATCTTCCTCAATAATACGTTCTTCAGTTAAGAATAATTGAGCCAGCTGATCAAAATGTTCAAAATCTTGCTCTAGATCATCAGCAATAAATGTAAAGCCCTTGCCAACCTTTTTAATCTGTGCAGGAATTCTATGTTCCGACAGATCCTTTCTTAAATAGGACAAGCAGGTATAGAGATAGTTCTTTGCTTTCACCAAATCGTAATTCGGCCAGATGGACGTGATCATTAAATCAGAATCAACTGGCTTCTGGCCATGATGGATCAGAAACGCACACACCTCTTTTTCTTTATTTGTTTTCCACTGAAGGACATCTTCATTCTTTTCAGATAAATAAATCGTAAACCCGCCCATGCACTGAATGGAAAAACCGGTTTTATGATTCAGACGTGCGCGACGCTCAGAAATCGTTTCCCTTATTCGTGACAGGCACATGCGCAACCGTTCCAATGAAAAAGGCTTAAGCAAATAATCATACGATTGTATTTCGAACGCCTCAACCGCATATTCCGGGTAAGCAGTGGTAAAGACAAGCATCATTTGCGCGTTAATCGCCTTAATCTTACGTGCCAGCTGCGTCCCTTTAATTTTCGGCATCTCAATATCCATAAAGATAACGTCAGGAATTGATTTCTTTATCGCTTCTAATGCGTGAACAGGATCTGTATATCTTCCCTCAATGGTCACATTGCCAATTTCCCCAAGAAGTATTTCTAACAAATCCAATGCATCCTCTTCATCGTCAATTAAGACTACACGCAGCATATAACAAGTTCCTCCATAAGGATCGTTAAGACTCATCTATGAAAAATCCGAATTTTTTTGATAGTGATCGTCAAATACCAACAATTAATAAAAAGAAAAACAATCGTTCCAAGTGCAAAATCATCAATTATATACATATCGGTGCGTTTGCGGAGGTCAAAATTTCCCGGTCGGCCTTCAACACATCCTTAAAGGCATCTTGATGATATAAATTACTTTTGATGTTATTGTTTCTGATCAAATTTTCTCACATTTTATGGAAATCGTCCACGCTATTCTGCGCCATTACATTAACAAACTAGAATCCTATTAAAAAGTAAAACCAAATGAGTAACTAGGTCGTTTGGTTTGGGACTGAGTGTCTTCGTTACTATGAATGAAGAATATTGGCAACAATAGACGATCCAGTTCGGGACACAACCCCTCCGAGTATAGTTAGTGAAGTGGTACGTATAAAAGTGGAAAAGAAGCTCGTACGCGGCTACCTACCACCGATTCTGCCTTAATTACAAGCTTTTTATTTTCCAATTGATTTGTCTGCTCAATGTGAAAATTTGTTTTTGTTTCATAAGAAGCGGTATCCGTTCAGATTCGAGGAGAACATGGTTTCAGCCACGCAAACGATTATCGAGATATGCAAACTGTTTGAAGCTAATAGTAAATAGCATCAATAAACCGACCACCTACATGTGCAGGTGGTCGGTTTGTGGATCATGTTGAAAAGAGAGAATCGCTCTCCCTCTGGTCTTGTGGAAATAATCAAAGATGAGTGGTCATTGATATAGCTTGTGGACATGGCACAGGAGTCTCGAGATGAAAATAGATGTGATTCGTCAAAACCGTCACAATACTCGTTATCAGCAAGCTATTCATTCATTACCTTATTTTTCATCTCCCGCAGCACTTTTTATATTTCTTGCCACTGCCGCATGGGCAAAGATCATTGCGGCCGACCTTATGATGGTTTGCCAGACTACTGTTGACCGGTGATTTGGATCGGAACGGCACAACAGATTGATCCGGCACGGGTTTCAAGTGCCTCTTTTCTTTCTGAAACAGCTCATGTGGCATATGCCCTTTTAATACCCACTGACGAGTATGATTGTATACCTCGGTTAATTCAACCAGTAACTCCTGCACAAACTCAAACGAAGGGAATTCCATTCGAGTCTGCAGAAACTGAATCACCTGGGACGGATTTGCATCCGATTGAATGATCGCACTAATCTGCACCCCAAGCTCGTTGATTTCTTGCTTAGACAATTGATAATTGTTCAATAGGAATTGAAGTAAGTGATTCATCTCCGGCGTCCGGTCGACGTAATCCGGATCAGCGGCTTTCATAAGCTGTTTTCTCGTAAACGGATAATCCTCCACTTCCGGCCGCATGCGATATTCATCAACGATTTTTTCCGCATCGAAAACTCGGCTGTCTTGAAAACCATAAGTGGAAAAGCGGGCTTGTCCGTAGAAATCACAGGCAAAAACCATCACATTCATAAAATCAGATCGATCAATGTGCTGCCCGGTAAGCGTTTCAATCTTATCCACCATACGCCATGCATCCATCACCCCAAAGTAATGAAGCAACCCATGCGCAAGTTGAATCCACTCGGTATTCCGTTGAACAATCTTTTTCAGTTCACCGCCGTCCCTCTGTTCAAAACGATGCATCAGCTCGTCCGGCATAAAGAGGACCTTGGTATCCTCGTAAATTCCGGGAAAGAGAATACTATAGTTCATAAACACTTCAATAGTCGAAACCGACAAACCACGGGCAGCAGTCATGCCTGAATGCTTCACAATCGTTTCGATCAGGTCATACCTGTGCTGATCCAGAGTATCGATGATGTTCTGAAACGTCAAAGGAACTAACCGAGCGATTTCTGAAACCAATTCAACTTTCTTAAGCGCACTAAGGCCTTTGAACTGATAAATTCTGCGCATTTCATCCAACTCATTCTTCGTGAGTCTGTTCAAAGTCGCTTTAAAACTGCACGGAAGCTCAACCGGTTTCCAAAGCTGCTTCTCTCTCCGATCCCGCAGCTTTTGCGTATGGCTCTTTGCACCTTCCAACGCATGCAGCAATGTTCCTTTTGTTTTCTTATCCATTGTATTAATCATCGCAATTATCGCCTTTCAAATGGCAGGTAAACATGATCATCTGCCTATTATTTTTCAAGATCCAGTGATCGTCACTCTCATATCGATCCTGCACGGAAAGGGGCATTGTCCATTCCGCAATCATGCCCCACTTCGCAGTTCTCGTTTTCCACTGAAGCCAGCCCAGTTTCAAGACTTGGCACGACTCTCTTTATGACCCGTGATTATTGCATAACAAAACGTATTGGTTATGTATATACTTCGATTCATACTTGCCACTTTCCTTCTCAACATAATTCTATAGGAGGCCTTCCTCTGTCCTTTCTACAGTAAAAAAGGCAGCACTTGGTAGATTTCAGTCAAGTTTACAGGGCCTTAATCTATCAATTTAAGGTGTCTTATTCAATTTTTACGGAACCTAAAAAGCCGAAAAGAATGAACATTCTTCGGCTTTTCAGTATATCTTGAAATTAAGTATTTATAATAGGGTTGTCAAAAGGCAGCTTCCAAAAGATGTGACTTTATTTGTCTTAATGAACCTAAATTTGTTATTTGCTGAGTTCTTTGAAAGCCAACGCAAAGTTTCCTAGTGTTGCTGATCCGTTATCTTTAACTCTTGGCATTCTTATATACGTGTTTAGATCTGGAACTTTAATGTAATTGTTGTTTAGTTCCGCAAAGTCGCGTCTGACTTTCTCTAGAAAGGACTCACTGACTACACCTCCGCCAAACACTATGTTGTCTGGTCTGAGAATCATCGTTTGCTGAATAGCGGCTTGAGCGACATAGTACGACATAATATCCCAGACATGATGATTAATCGGGATATCCTTTCCATTAATACCCGTTCTGGCTTCAAATGTTGGACCGGATGCTAAGCCTTCGAGACAATCTTTATGAAAGGGACATATACCTTTAAATTCCAAATCATCAGGATGTCGTTTGACATATACATGCCCCATTTCAGTATGTCCCTGCGATCCTAGTATCGTTCCGTCTATTATGGCGCCACCGCCAATGCCTGTTCCGATTGTTAGATAGACTAGAGATTGTATTTTTTCATTAAATAGTTGTGCCATCATGTATTCTCCATATGCAGATCCATTAACATCAGTTGTAAAAAATATGGGGATATTTAATTCCTTTTTGATCGGTCCTACAAAATTAGTATGGCTCCACCCTTTTTTAGGAGTTTCGGTAATGTATCCATATAATTTGTTATTTTTTTGTATTTCGATTGGTCCGAAAGATGCTATCGATAACGCAGCTAAATCGTTAAATTTCTTGAAAAAGTTGATCACCTTAGTGAATGTAGTACTTGGATCCGTCGTAGGGATCGATACTTTTTCAATTACTCGATAGTCTTCATTTCCTACAGCGCACACAAACTTAGTCCCGCCTGCTTCAATACTCCCTAATAACATCGCCTTTATCTCCTTTACTTCACTTATATATAATCGTTCTGCTCGAATCATTGCCCAATTTATAGACGTTCAGATCGCACCAGACACTTTGCTGCGCCCTTAAATGAAAGTGAAGATCACCCTCTGAGTAAAACCGTTCTGAAAATGTGGCTTCTCCATTATTGATAAAGAGTTCAAATGATGACGTATCAACATATGCCCTAATCGATAATTCTTCTGATTGATCAATAACGGTTTGTCTGTCAGCGTCAAGACCAGTTCTAAGAAGAAGTACTTTATGATCTTTAGCATCAAATAGAACAGAGATAATGTTCAATCCGTTATCATCTTTCATCTCTAAAGATATACTCGATGCTCGATCCCAATTCATTTTAGCATCAATTTCCAGTTGATGTTCTTTACTACTAAATGTTATTTCGTTTATGAATTCGCTTTTTGATAAAAGCAGATCAGATCGAAGCGTTTTCAATTCTTCTATCGGGCATGAATACAGTTTATTATTTACCAACTTTAATTCTCTCGGAATGGTCATCGTTCCTGCCCATCCATCAGATTGTTCGGGCATCTTGTTCTCCCACATGTCCATCCACGCGAACATGATACGCCTTCCATCATCTGTTTTCATTGTTTGTGTTGCGTAGAAGTCATGTCCTGAATCTAATTCAATGAAATTCCCTCTCGTAAAAATACCATTTTGATTGTCCCCAATCATATATCCAGTTTGGTATACATTTTTAAGCATACCGTTATTAGCAATGATCCCCTGTGGAGATATTAATAGGACGCGATGCCCATCTAACTAAAAAAAGTCCGGACATTCCCACATATATCCCTCTGTTTCAGGATGTTTTGATTGGCTAAGTACTCCATTGTATTCCCATTCAAACAAGGTATTGGATGAATATAATAGTACTCTCCCCAATCCTGATTTATTTTGGCTGCCCAAGACAATGAACCATTTACCATTTTCAAACCAAATTTTTGGGTCTCTAAAATCAGCTGCATTATCGGTAGGAGCACTACTTATTATTGGATTATTTTCATATTTTTCAAAATGAATTCCATCGTCACTAAATGCAATATTTTGATTCTGCCAGGATTGTTCCTTATTCGTATCTTTTTTATAGTGATGTCCTGTGTAGATCAAGTACAATTTATCATCTTTTACCAGAGCACTACCGGAAAAACAGCCGTCTTTATCTTCATTATCTCCTGGAGTCAACGCTATTGGACATTCTTCCCAATGAATTAAATCCGTACTTCTAACGTGGCCCCAGTGCATAGGTCCCCATTCAGAACTATAGGGATGATACTGAAAAAAAACGTGATAATAGCCCTTAAAAAAACATAATCCATTTGGATCATTCATCCATCCTCTTGGGGGCATGATATGATAGTTTTGCCTGTATCGATCATTCGTTATCTGATTCATTCGTTACGGACTCCCTTCGACCATTAATACTCATTCAATAGATTTATACAGTTCATGCTCGTCTTGTATCGTCAGGACTGCAGTCTTTTTATCGATTTTCTGATCACCGGCGGACATTTAACACGGGTGGTTCCGACTTTTTGTCCGTCGCTTTTATCGTTACAGATCTTCAGTAATTTTCGAATACCCAGGACTCCAAGATCATAGTGAGGCAGTCCTACCGTTGTCAATGCAGGATGCAAATGAGCGGAAATAACGCTTTGGTCGTCAAAGCCAACGACAGATATGTCATCAGGAATTGACAGCCCTTTCTGCTTAAGACCATCGTAAATTCCCATTGCGACACGATCATTATGACAAAATACCGCGGTCGCCCCGCTTTCAACGAGGGATTCTGTAATATTGAATCCCCCCTCCTGATCAGGCTTCGCATACATAATCAACGAGGAATCTAAAGAAATTCCCGCCTCCTCCAACACCTGTTTGTATCCTTCCAGTCGCCCATTCCGCGCTGGTGAGGGAGAGGTCGTATTCACGAAAGCTATGCGTCGATGACCAGCCTCTACAAGAAGTTCGGTAGCTGTCCGGCCACCTTGGATCTCATCTGGGACAATAGCGGGATACAGATCCTGCTTATCGAAACAGTTGACGAGCACTGCCGGTCTTTCCGACTGCAATTTCAGTGATTCCACCGGACGGTGATACCAAGTTGAGTAAATGATTCCTTGCACCTGCTGCTCAGCCATCATAGTTAGTGCTTTGTTTTCGACAGATTTCTTGCCTCCGGTATCGATAATGAGGAGAAGCTTCCCACTCCGCCAGGCTTCATCCTGTGCACCTTTAATGATTTGTCCGGCGAAAGGCATCGTAGCAACATCATCTGTAACAAATCCAATTAGGTCAGATGTTCCCTGCACGAGTCCTTTCCCCAAAGCATTGGGTTGATAGCCAAGCGATTCGGCTACTTTACGAACCCTATTGCGTGTGCTTGTAGGGATTCGGTGCTTCTCATTGTCATTGATCGACCATGAAGCCGTTGCAACCGAAACACCAGCCGCTTCAGCAACATCTTGCAGCGTAATTTTTCTCATGACTTACTTTACCCCTTTTATGCTCCATACCGACAGGGCGGCGATAACCGTTATCACGATTGCAACAGGAAATACCGGAATATACGATCCTACAATCGTAACTAAAGTTGATGTGATTACCGCACCGATCGCCTGCCCGGCACAGCTTGCCATATTAAGAAAGCCTAGGTCTTTGCCCGCATTCTCCTTGTTTGGCAGAACATCGACGTTCAATGCCTGATCCACGGACATATACATACCATAACCAAAACCCGCTATTCCTGCAAAAAGCAGCATGCCCATCGTTGTTGGGAAGATCCACGGCATCGCAATACCAATTGCATACAATCCACAAGATAAAATGACAGGCGGCTTACGCTTACCGATTTTGTCCGAAATAGGTCCAGATGTGATCGAAGCAATGAACGCTACGACCATAGTGATCAATGACATTATGGAAATGACACTGGCAGCGTTCGCCTTGGTCTGCCCAATGTGATCCTGAAGAATGTAGAGCTGATAGGAAGCAATCATTTGATAGGCGACGATTAGACTCGTACGGCAGATAAACGCCTTCCAGAAATCAGGAGCATGCATTGGCGGTGTGAACGCTTTCACAATTACCTGCCAAATAGGCTCACGCTCCCTATTGACCTGCTCTGTATCATTACGCGGCTCACGTGGAAGAAGGAGAAATGCCAAGATGCCCGCAAATATATACATTACACCTGCACTGGCAAATCCGACTCCCGTACGAAAGATGAATAACGAGCCAAAGAACGTGCCGATTGCCTGACCTACCGTGATGCCTCCGCCATATGCAGCAGACACGATGCCACGATTCCACTCAGGAACGCGATCGGAAAGGGTCGCAACAATGGGAGCCGTCATCATATTCTGTCCGATGTTTGCAAAGCAGTATGCCAGTAGAATCCCGTTTCCAGTACTCGGAGTTCCGATAAAATAGAAGGAAATTGCTGCAATGACAGCTCCTGCCAGATACCATGGTGTTCTTTTGCCAAAACGTGATCTCGTTCTGTCCGACATGGCGCCAACGAAAACGTTTACAAAAAGAGAGAGCAAAGCACCTGCAGCATTAATTGTCCCAAGTAACGCATCCGGATTGTCAATTCCAATATCTTTCAGTCTCTGTGGCATAAGAACGGATGCGATCATATAGAATCCCATGTTTTGTAGAATCGCAAATATTCCGAATCCTAAAATGAAGCGAGCGGTGCGATCCATCTTTAGATTTTTTAAGTTTATCATTTTTTCACCTGATTTTCTAAATTTGGCTTTTTTCCTCATGTCTATGACTTAAAGCAATATGAGAATACGCAGTTTCATTATCATGACCGCTGGACTAAACTTAGATTTCCAGCTGATTGACTTCGAGTGAAGATAATTCAATTGCCCCATCGCTGACGAAGTACCCGATTCGTCCTGCCGCTTTATCGTAGATTCTTGTGCTAAGGGCAACCTGCCCATCTAAGACAATGACAGCAATCGAATCCTCAGTAATAACCTCAAGTGTGTGTTTCCCTGCAGGCAGATCACAAGGCCGTTCCAACTCGACGTAGTAAGGAACATCTCCGGAAATTTGCCACTGCTCCCCACCTGTCATCTTACGTGGCCATCGATCGAAAACCATTCGCGAGCGATGTGGCTCCAATCGAATGACATAGGAAGAATCGCCATCGTTCGAGGAACGCAGCAGAAGCCCGCACTCATGAGTTCCCGGTTTTATGTTGATCGTTGCCTTGATATATACCTGACCCGGCAATATCTTGTCGGACACCGCGCATGCATATCCATCGGGAGCATTCAATGTCTTTTTATCAATGGTAACCGGAACCGTTTTCTTAAAGCTCTGTGTCAGAGTCTCAGGGAAGCGAAATGCGAGCGAACCATCCTCATTTTGTACGGCCTCAAGCGTTGACATGGTTCCTGCCCATTGCCATTCCCCATCATCATTAGTACCTTTCTTGGTCGCAATCCAACCGGTGAAGAAACGTTTGCCATTGAGAAATGTGCTCTTCGCAGCATAGAAAGCGCGTCCGTCAATTGTGTCTTTATCTGGAGCAATCCACGGACCGTCAAGAGTCTTTGCCATGCGATATTTGGTTGTGAATGCATCAGTGAATTCGGAATAGATGAAGTACCACCAATCTCCCCAATGGAACACCTCCGGACACTCCATTGCAACGAATCGCTTAGGATCCCAGAATGGTTTCGCTTGCTTCCAAGAATATAGATCGTCGGAAATGTACTGTGCTGTAACACCGCGTCGACGTTCAGGACCGCTGTTATTTCGAGCAGCAAAAAGCATTCTCCAAATTCCTTTTTCCTCATCCTTGAATACGAAAGGATCACGCCAATCATAACCTTCGTAATCTTCACTTGGACCGAAAGACAGCTCATCATGGCGCGTCCATGTTTTCATACCGTCATCACTTGTAGCGTGCATGACCAACTGGATGGAGCGTCCGGTTTCGTCAGTTGTTTTAGGATTGTTGCCTGTGTAGAACAGATGATGCGTGCCCTGATCGTCAACAAGGACACTGCCCGTATAGCAGTTAAAATCTTTCGCATCTGGACCGCCAGACGGCAATGCAACACCATGTTCCTCAAGATGCACGTAATCCTTTGTTGTTACTAAAGACCAAGGCATTCCACTTTTTGGTATTTTTCGATCTTCGAATAGAAAGTAAAGATATACCTGACCATTTTCCTCGAAGGGAATAACATCTCCAACGAATGCTCCCTCAGGCCGATAAAACACTTTATTATTCATAAATAATTAACCCCTTTCATTTTCGTAAACGATTAATGCTTAACTGCTTAAACGTTTAAGCAAAAGCATCTACCGACATTATGAAAGCGCAATCAATATTTGTCAAGAATTATTTTGAAATCCTTTGCAAAAAGAAAGCTCTCGTTACTAGCAAAAAACGTCGGCCGAAACATCCCAAAAGGAACGTAACGAACCGACATTTTGATGGTTCACTAGCCCTCATGTTGAAGAAAAAATTAGTTACACAAAATGAAATAGAGGAGATCTTACCACCTTGTCCTGTGCAAGGAACAAATGAATCATTTAATTCAATTCCTATTGGTCTATTATCAATAGGCTGATCGAGACAAAAACAAACGCCGCAATGATCTTCATCACTAAAGTTGTTTAGTTTTTGTCTATTTGTGGCAATTAATATATAAAACAAAAGATTCATTTAATAAACGAACGCACCTATCTCATATGGAATGGAACGGAGAGGAGAGAATACTATTGTTAACCAATCGATTGACTGAGTCAAAGCAGAAAATAATTGCAAAGTTACAAAGTGAAAATAAACAACTTAATCTCCAGATTCTTGCAATAAAAAATGAACGGAATCGTATACGAGCTCAGTATGAGAATGATATGGAAAATTTATGGATCCTACAAGAACACTTCGACCAAATTAAAAATGGAATCAAACACTTGCCTAACGATCTCGCAAAATGAAAGTATCGGTTGAAAAGAAAATGAACAGATTTCGAGAGAGGTAAATGTGCCTGCTTATGCACGAAATAAGTTATGAACAAACTATGAAAAATTAAATGGGAAACATCAGAAGTGGACTTTAATCAAGTAACAACCCCAGTAAAAGTGATCCACCTTCACTTTTCTTCATCAGTCTCAGAGAAGCCAAATGGAATACAAATCAAAAATAAATACTATATTTATCATTAACTACATACAAAGAAAGGTGCCGCTGCTTCTACGGCCTTTAATAAGATCTGCATTAAGTTGAAAACAAGAATGAGTAATTAATAGGCAATTTTCAAATAGCCCACGTCTATTGTTCCTTTCTGTTTGAATATTATTTCAATAAGCACACAATTCATCATAAAGTTATAGGTAGGATAACTCTTACAATTGCAGTGTTCTTTTAGGGGTGATAAGTGGTAATTTTTAAGACTACAAAAAAATGGACAAGCTACGGGATCTTAACCTAAACAGATCTTCCGCTTGGATAGGTTACACTTAATTGGACGGATCAGTTAAGGTCATGTACACTTGGTTCAACGCTACCAAGGGAGACCGGAAAAATGAAACGAGAACGGAGAACCTTCTCAAAAGAATTTAAGAAACAGATTGTCAGTTTACATGCTTCAGGAAAACCGAGACATGAAATCATCAAAGAGTACGATCTCACGCCTTCGGCCTTTGATAAATGGCTTCGTCAACATGAGACGAGCGGTTCCTTCAAGGAGAAAGATAATCGAACGCCTGAACAGGAAGAACTCATTCATCTAAGAAAAGAAAATCAACAACTGAAAATGGAAAATGATATTTTAAAACAAGCCGCGCTGATCATGGGACGAAAGTAGATGTGATTCGTCAGAACCGTCACAAATACTCGGTATCAGCAATGTGCGGCGTCCTACAACTCGCTCGCAGTACGTACTATTACGAGGCTGACGTTCATGAACAACAACAAGCCAATCAGGAATTGACACGTCAAGTGGTTCAAATCTTTAAAGAGAATCGATCGATCTATGGGCAGAGAAAGATAAAAAAAGAACTTGAGAAACAGGGAAAACAAGTCTCACGGCGACGAATCGGACGGATTATGAAGGAACAAGGTCTGGTCTCAAAATACACCATCGCTCAGTTTAAACCGCACAAAACAGGATGTAACGAATCTCCAATTGGAAATACGTTGAATCGTCAATTCCGCCAGAAGAAGGAACTGAAGGTGGTTGTCAGCGATCTGACCTATGTCCGCGTGCATCAAAAATGGCATTATATCTGTGTCCTCGTTGACTTATATAATCGAGAGATTATTGGTTATAGCTCGGGTCCGAATAAAGATGCCAAGTTAGTCTACCAGGCGTTCACCACTGTGAAAAACGATCTAAATCGCCTTGAATTATTCCATACGGATCGAGGTAACGAGTTTAAAAACAAATTAATTGATGAGGCATTGGAAACGTTTCAAATCAAACGATCATTGAGTCACAAAGGCACTCCTTACGATAATGCCGTTGCGGAAGCGACCTTTAAGACCATCAAAACTGAGTTTATTAGCGGGCGTGTTTTCCCTAACCAACACGTTCTTGATCTTGAATTGTTTGATTATGTCCATTGGTTCAATAATCTTCGCATCCATGGTTCACTAGACTATCTAACACCGACTGAATACAAGTTACAACACCTTTAAAAAATTGTTCGATTTAGTGTTGACATACCACGCTTGAAATCCATAAAGCCACTACTACTCCTTAAAAATAAAGAATCGTAGAGAAAAACTTGAGCGTTTTTCTCTACGATTGATTTTTGAGTTGAATTTTCACTTATTTCTTTTTCAAAATAAATTAATATTAACCTTTTTATGGGTCTCTATAGCAATTTTAAATAAAGACATTGATTCTGTTGTTCATCTGTTCAAAAGATGGCTGATATAATTATTTATGATCAGCATTCAAAGTTAATAGTGATGAATACAATTCAGGTCGTCGATCACGAAAAATTCCCCATCCGCGACGTATTTCTTCAATCGCACCTAAATCGAATGTATAGGTTATCATACCTTCGGTGACTCGATCTAACTCCGCCAATAATTCACCATGTGGTCCGGCGATAAAAGAAGAACCATAGAAGGTCATTTCTGTTTCATCTTTTTCCGTTCCAATTCGATTTGAAACAATGACCGGCATAATATTGCTTGCCGCATGTCCTTGGATGCAACGCCTCCAATGATCGCGACTGTCGACATTCAATATCGGTTCCGATCCAATCGCTGTCGGATACAGAAGCATTTCAGCACCCATGAGTGCCATGCAGCGAGCTGCTTCCGGAAACCATTGGTCCCAGCAGATACCGACGCCGATCCTTCCATAAGCAGTATCCCAGACTCGAAATCCTGTATCACCCGGGGAAAAATAAAATTTTTCTTCATAAGAGTGTCCGTCAGGAATATGCGTTTTTCGATAGATGCCCAACATTTGGCCGTCTGCATCAAGCATGGCGATCGAATTAAACTGAACATTGCCTGCCTTTTCAAAAAAGCTGACCGGAATCACGACGCCGAGTTCCTTGGCAATTGATTTAAAACGTTGAATCGCCGGATTATTTTCCGGTATCGTTGCAATTGTAAGATATTCGTAACGCTCCTGTTGGCAAAAATAAGGGGTTTCAAACAGTTCTTGCAGTAAAATAATTTGTGCCCCTGCAGCTGCTGCCTGTCGAACGAGTTGTTCCGCTTTATCCAACGTCCGTTTGCGATCCCAGGTGCAAGCCATTTGTGTTGCTGCCACTTTGACAATGCGTTTCATTTCTTCAACTCACTTTTATTTAAAACTTTCATTCTTTTAGGAACTTGCTGCGTGATACAATGAATATTTCCGCCGCCAAGCAATACTTCTCTCGTTTCAATCGGAATAATCTTGCGACCGGGAAACAAATTCTTGTAAATTGCCGCTGCCTGCTCATCCTGTGGAACATTAAATTTAGGCATAATAATTGCGCCATTGCAAATATAGAAGTTGATATAGGATCCGCATAAAGGCATCCCGCTCACACGTTTTTTGGCATAAGGAATTTTATCAATGCCTTCACTTTCCTCGGGCGTCATATACATGGCTTCCGGTATCGGCACCTTATGAACCGTAATCTTCCGCCCTTTGGCATCTGTCGTCCGAGTCAATCGCTCAAAAGCATCCATGGAATAACCATATTGAGGATTTTCGCGGTCGTCTGTCCATGCAAGAACCACTTCACCCGGTCGGACAAAAGCACACATATTATCGACGTGCTCATTTGTTTCATCATGGTAAATGCCATGCTGAAGCCAAATGATATGAGACACGCCAAGATAGTCTTTAAGTATTTGCTCAATCTGTTCTTTTATCAGATTAGCGTTTCTTCCTTTACTGAGCAGGCAGCTTTCTGTAACTATCAGTGTTCCTTCTCCATCAACTTGAATGGATCCGCCTTCTAAGATAAATCTTTTCATCGAGTAACAGTCGGCATTTTCCAGATCACACATTTTTTTAGCAATCTGATCGTCCAAATTCCATGGAAAATATAGACCGTCCACGAGTCCGCCCCATGCATTAAACCGCCAATCAATCCCGCGGATCTCTCCTTTATGATTGATGACGAATGTCGCCCCGACGTCGCGCGCCCACGCATCATTGCTGGACATTTCCACAACCTTTATTTGGCTGCTCAGCGTGCTTCGGACAAACTGATATTGCGCCTCGTTGACCAACATGGTAACCGGCTCGAAATCAACGATGGCTTCAGCAATTTTCGTATAGACTTTTTGTGCCGGCTTCGCGCCCATTCGCCAAGTATCCGTGCGCTGCGGCCAGATCATATAGGTTCGCGCGTGTGGCTCAAATTCTCCGGGCATATAATAGCCGTCCTGTTCCGGTGTACTCTGCAGTCGCCGCAAATTAAAACCTCACCCTCAGCTTTTTTTAGAACGTTTTTTTACAGGCTGAACTCCGCCTTTACATCCTTCAACGCTTTTTCAAGACGTTCGATTACTTGATCCAGCAGTTCATAAGGAATGGTCGCCGCAGGTTCGAAACGAATGCATTTTGCGTTAACCAGGGTTCCTGCTGTCATCACACCTTGACTGAACAATGATTTAGCGACGGCATAACCGACATCATTGCGTACAAATTCAATAGCAATCATTAAACCGGTACCGCGAACATCTTCAATAACCGTTGGATATTCTTCATACAGTGCTTGTAATTTTGGTATAAAATATTCTCCGCGCTCTTTGCACATCTGAGGCACATTTTCTTCGAGCATATAATGGATGGTTGCTAGAGCAGCAGAACAACAGACAGGATTGCCGCCAAAAGTAGGCGACCCAAGCAGCCATGGATTGTCAATGAGTTTCTGTACCCACATTTTTGGCTTGCATATAATACCTGTGATTGGCATAATACCACCGCCAAAAGCCTTGCCATAAGCCATGATATCAGGAATTACATCTTCAGATTCGCAGCGCCACATCGTCCCAGTACGGCCCATGCCACACTGAATTTCATCGAAAATTAGTGCGACGCCGAATTCATCACAAATTTTGCGAACCTCCTTTAGATAACCTTTAGGAGGCACAATGACACCGGCCTCACCTTGAATCGGTTCCAGGATGACACCGGCAACTTTTTCGCCAACCGTCTGCAAGTTCGCAATTGCTAGGCGAATATCCTCGGCAACACCATAACGCACATGCTGCACTTGCTGCACCATCGGGATATAGGGGATACGATAGGTTGATTTTCCGCCCATGGAGATGGCACCCATGGACTTGCCATGGAAAGCGCCGACCGTTGAAATGAACCAAGAGCCGCCGGTGGCGATGCGCGCCAGTTTCAGCGACATCTCAACTGCTTCAGCACCACCATTTGTAAAGAAGCAATATTGCAAATCTCCAGGGGTGATATCCGCCAACGCTTTTGCCAAATATCCGCGCAGAGGATCTAATAGCTCTTGCGAATGAAGCGCCTGATGATCCAACTGCGCTTTGACAACATCTAGAATTTTCGGATTGCGATGCCCAGTTGTATAAATGCCAAATCCGCCAAGACAGTCTATAAATTGTTCCCCTTTCAATCCATAGCAATAGGAACCTTCATCCGTCCATTCGACAACCGCGGCATTCGTTGATACGGATTTTCGATACTTCAGCCAGCCGGGGCTAACGTAGTTGTCAAAATAATTCAGCGTATCTGCAGTAATCGTGTCTTTTGCTTCATCAGATAGGTCATCGCTTTGAATATAGCCGAGCACTTCTTCCAAATCGTTAATTACATCCTGCTTTAATGCCATTTATATCGCACCCTTCAATTAGTTAAAATGATTGATTCATAGATTTTCAATATTTTTATTTGTCTCACTTCCTCCCTTTTTCAAGCTAAGCAATCAGCCGAACGATTGGATGCGAATCTCTGATCTTATCTTTTATTTGCCGATAGGATAAATCAGATATAAGGCAGGCGATCTTCCTCTAGGCCGCTTTTTTTCTCCAATCGTTCCTTTTATCAACCCCCTCCAAGAATCAGCCGATCTATTTTTTGTACGTAATTTCTCCATCCATCATGGTCAGCAAGATGTTTGTATCCGAAATTTCATCGGGAGCGCATTGTAAAAGGTCTTTGTCTAAAACCACAAGGTCTGCTAATTTCCCTTCTTCAAGCGTTCCAAGTTCATCCTCTCGTCCGATCGTGTGGCTTGCTCCAAAGGTGTGCGCGATTATCGCATCGGCAACACGGATCCTCTGTTCGGGAAGCCAGCCGCCATGAGGTGTTCCCTCTTTTGTTTGGCGCGTTACTGCGAAATAAATATTGTCCAGCGGAGTGACATTAACAACAACCGGGGCATCCGTGCCGAACGCAAGTGTGACGCCAGTATCGATCATATCTTGAAACGCCCACATTCTTTTGACCCGCTCTGGACCAACTGTTCCTTCAATACTGTCAATGTCCAGAAAGGGATGACTCGGCTGAACAGAAGAAATGACCCCGAGATCTGCCATCCGTTCAATATCGGCGTGATCACTCACTTCCAAATGCTCCAAACTGTAATGCCCGTGTTTCAGTGGTCCATAGGCGCCGATGGCTTTTTCAAAAGCATCCAGCGCCAGTTTAATCGCCTCATCACCAATGGTATGAATCCGAACTGGAATGCCATATTTTGCCGCATTCATGACGTATTCATCCATAACTTCTTTTTTAATCGTCAACTTTCCGATATCGCCCGGATAATAGGCGTTCGTGTACGGCTCTTTTAAATAAGCCGTATGAGTGCTTGTGACGCCGTCATAGAATTGCTTACCGCCGGAAAACTGCAGCTTTCCGAAGTGGTATGCAGTGCGTTTCTCCAATAGTTCATCCGTATTCATCATGAGTGTCGGAAACATGTGCACACGCTGGAGCAGACGATTTTGCTTATATAGTTCATAAAAATAATCGTCATAAACCAGCCCGTTTCCGTTTACTGCCAGTAATGCCAGATCGGCAAATGAGGTCAGCCCATAAGATGCCTGGCGCTGCATCAGCTTTTCATAATCATTAAGAATATCGTCCGTCAGCGGTCGGCAAATCGCCTCTATATAAAGCATGGCGCCTGTTTCCTCGAGGACACCGGTCAATTCACCTTGTTCGTCTTTAACATAGGTCCCGCCTTTAGGAGATTCCGAATCTTTTGTAATGTGTAATTCGGCCAACGCCATCGAATTCATCCACACGGTATGGCCGTCATCGGCGATCATCGCGACCGGATGATCCGGATAGACGGCATCAAGGGAATGACGTGTTGGCAAGACTTTTCGATTCCATTCTGGAAGATACCAGCCTTTCGATACAATCCATTGGCCTTTTTTATAGGGAACAGTACTGCTTTCTACTTCAAGTACGAGATTCCGGACACATTCCTCTTCGGATTTACCATGAACCAACTTGATTTTCCCGGCATTGACAAGTGCTGCTTTAAAAAAATGCATATGGCTTTCAATAAACCCTGGGACAACCATCTGCTCAGAATAATCGTAGACTTTTGTACTGGGCTTAATAAACGCTTGAACGTCCTTCGGCGCGCCGACCTTTGTAATCGTATTGCCGTCTATGGCAATAAACCCGCTCATACATGTTTTAGACGTCGCACAGAAGATATGATTCGACTTGATCACGATTTCGCTCATCGCAAAACACCTCTATAGTAGAATCTGTTGGAGAAGAAAGTTTCCGAACATACTCAATTACTTTCCCTTTTTCAAATGACGTACCTGACGAATGGTATTTCCGATGATCAATAGAATTGTCACAAGCATAATCAATGTACAAAGAGCATTGACTTCAGGAGTGACACCAGTACGAACCATCGCGAAGATTTGCAGCGGCAATGTCTGACTGTCCGGACCGGATGTAAAGAAGCTGACAATGACATCATCCAGAGAGAGTGTAATCGATAGCAGCGCTCCGGCAGCTATTCCCGGTGTTAAAAGCGGCAGTGTCACGCGATAAAATGCCGTAAAAGGTCGGGCGCCTAAATCCATCGCCGCTTCTTCAAGAGCACCATCTAATCCTGCCAAACGTGCCTTAACGGTAATCAGAACAAATGGAATACAAAATGTGATATGGGCATAAATAACTGTATTTAAACTTAAAGGAATGGAGGCTGCCGTATAGACGGAAAGCAAAGAAATACCGAGCACAACTTCCGGAATGACGACAGGAATATAAAGCATATTTTCCAAAAATCCTTTTCCGGGAAATTTATAACGATGAATGGCTACTGCACCTAAAGTACCGATCACCGTCGACACGAGTGTACTGACAAAACAAACAACCAGCGAATTTTGGAAAGCCTCCATTAAAACTTGATTGTGTAGCATGGAACCATACCAGCGCGTCGTAAACCCTTCAAATAAAATATTCATTTTTGACGTATTAAAAGAATAAATAAACACCACCGCGATTGGCAGGTATAAGAAAAAAAAGACAAGCCAGATATAGAAATTTTTACTTATTCGTTTCCATAGTGATTCATTTCGTGTCAACATCCGGTTCACACTCCCAAATCATCCATTTTGCCGCCAAGTTTCGAATAAATCCTTAACACCACAAGTGTCAAGATAATCAGGAAGATGGACAGAGCCGCACCAAAGGGCCAGTTGCGTGCCGTCAGGAATTCATCGCGGATCAAGCTCCCGATTAAGATTGTCTGACTGCCACCGAGCATATCCGAGACAAAGAAATAGCCAAGAGACGGAATGAATACGAGTATCGAGCCGGCAAAGATACCGGGAATCGTCAGAGGAATCAAGATGTTACTGATAACGTTCAAATCTCTTGCACCTAAATCTTTAGCCGCTTCGATCAAGCCACCGTCAATTTTCTCCATTGATGTATAAATCGGCAGAATCATAAAGGGCAGCAGCATATAGACCATCCCCAAAATAACCGCCCCATTCGTATAAAGAATACTCAGCGGCTGATGTATTAAGTGGAGATGCAGTAAAAGAGTGTTGATCACGCCATTTGTTCGCAGCAGAGTAATCCATGCAAACAGCCGGACAAGAGAGCTGATCATGAATGGAATCGTGACCGTTGCTATGGCGATCGTCTGAAATATTTTTGATTTGTTCATGATGAACATGGTAAACGGATAGGCAATCAGCAAGCAGATCACTGTTGTTTCAAACGCAAGCAGCATCGATTGAAAAAAAATGCTCATATACATTCCATGAAAGATGCCTATGTAATTCTTGATCGAGAATCCCCATTCAACCCCACCATAGATACCTCTTTTCATAAAGCTCATCGCAAAAATATATAGGTTTGGAATGAGAATAAATAACAACATCCATAGATAAACAGGCAAAATCGTAAACCACTTGAAAATATTTATTTTTTTTAGCATACTTTCGCACCTTTTATGTTTATTTTTCTAATGGTTCGGTATCGACAATGACGGCATCTTCCTTAGACCAATGGATGTAAACCTTTTGATCGACAGGAAGGATACCGGATTTTGAATAGGTTGTTTTCTTAATCTCGGTATTATCTTCCAGACGGACAATTGTTCGGGTAAAGCCGCCGATAAACACATTGTCAATAACCGTCCCGGAAATGGAGAAACCGTCGACCGGTGCTTCAGAAAGCAAAATATTCTCCGGCCGCACTGAGGCATAAAATTTCTTGTCCGTTTCAAAAGCCGGATTTGCCGAAACTGTAAAAAATCCATTTTTTGAACGAATCAGCCATTGATCATCCACGTTTTTGTCAAATTCGCCGCTGAAAAAGTTTGATTCGCCAATAAAATCTGAAACAAATCGCGTTTGCGGGCGCTCATAAATATCCCTCGGGTGGCCGATTTGTTCAATGTTCCCATTATGCATGACGGCCACACGATCACTCATTGTCATGGCTTCTTCTTGATCATGGGTGACATAAATAAATGTAAAATCCAATTTTCTTTGCAGGCGTTTCAGTTCAAACTGCATCTGCTTTCTGAGCTTAAGATCCAGTGCGCTGAGGGGCTCATCCAATAAAAGAACCTTAGGTTGATTGATCAGAGATCTGGCAATGGCTACACGCTGCTTTTGTCCGCCTGAAAGCTGGCTCGGCTTCCGATCTCCATACCCTTCTAGTTGCACCAGTGAGAGCATTTTTGCCACACGATCTTTTATCTCACTTCTTTTGACCCGCTTCATTTTTAATCCGAATGCGACATTTGCGGCGACCGTGAGATGCGGAAACAACTCATAATTTTGAAAAACCGTATTCACCTTCCGTTTATAAGGAGGAACTTCATTCACTCGCTGGTCATTTAAATAAATCGCTCCGTCCGTCGGCACTTCAAATCCTGCAATCATGCGCAAGGTTGTCGTCTTGCCGCAACCGGAAGGTCCAAGCAATGTCAGAAATTCTCCCTCATTAACTCTTAAAGATAAATTATGAACAACATGATGGTTCCCGTAGACTTTATTAACCTTCTCAAGAGTAATGACACTGTTCAAATTGACCATCCTTTCATGTTGTCTGTTGCTACTTTAAATTATTTATTATGTTATATTTTTTAAACAATTTAATCAATTCATAATAAAGACCATTTTCCCTCACTTTTTTCTTGCTCAAGGATACAAAATAAGTATCTTTTTACTCCGTTTTCTCTTTTTTTCTTTTTTTCTTGTCGGGTTTATTAACATTAAGATTATCTAAATAAAAATTGTCCCGCCTGTCTTAAGAAAAAACACTCTGGCTTTATACAAGCCAGAGCGCCTTGGAAAGTAAAATCGTCATTTATAGCCTGCCTTAAACGCATCCCATATTTTCTGAACCTTCGTCGTATCCTTGCCAATATCCAAAAGCGGTTCCGCACGTTTTGCCACACTGTCAGGTATGTTTTTTGCAGGGTTATTTCGATAGGAAGCAGGCAACAGTTTAACTGCTCCTTCATTCGGATTGACATATGGGAACACTTTTGAAATTTTAGCGCTGACTTTCGGATCACAGATATAATTAATGAATTTCTCAACGTTTGCCGAATTTTTTCCACCGGCAAATTTCATCATCATATCTGTACCAAAATAAATGCCATCCTTTTTCGGATAAATAACTTGAATGTTCTTGTCCTTTTCCATAGCAAGAGCAATCTCAGCGCCGTAAATCAACCCGATATTTGTTTCACCATTCAGCATTTCGGTTTTTGGGCTTGTTCCGTCGAACACTTTAATGTTCGGCCGCAGCTTTTTCAAATAATCACTGGCAGCCGCCAGTGCCTTGTCACTCGTGTCATTCAGCCCATACCCATTCGCCATTAAGCCAACGCCGACCAGCCCTCGCGAATCATTCACCGTTACCATTTGATTCTTGTATTTCGGGTTAAGCAAATCCTGATAGGTTTCGATCTTGTCTTTAATCTTTGCGCGATTCACGGCAATCGCTAGGCTTGCCCCTTGATAAGGAAGCCCATACTCATTTTTCTTGTCAAATGCTTGATTCAGATACCGTTTATTTAAATACTTCATATTCGGTATTTGATCTTTATTGAGTTTTGACAGCAGCCCAAGCTTATTAAACACTTGAATGTAAAGGCCGGGACCGATCAGCATATCGTATGTCCCTTTTGCTGCAGATTGGACTTTCGAAGCCATCGCGCTTGGATCATCATAAGTCGTTTGGTTGATCTTGATCCCATACTTCTTTTCAAACCCGTTGACGACACTTTGAGGCAAGTACTCGGTCCAGACAACCAGGTTGAGCTCTTTTGTGCTCTTTTTGCCAGATCCGGCATTCGAAGAACAACCGCTCATAATCATGACCACAAGTGCAAGAATCAACATCAATAAAAAACTTTTTCTGCATTTCGCTTTCACCATGCACTACCTTCCTTCCACTTTTCATTTTATTTTGTATTACCAACATCATATATTTTCATAATTATCCGTTCAATTAATAATTAAGAGTATTTTCTGAACAAATAGTTAATATTTTAAACCAAAATGAGTAATTATTTACTCTTTTAAATTGCAACATTTTTGTGAACTTGTCAGCAATTCTCACAATTACTTGACGATTCCAATTCTAATTTGGTATGTTATATTACATGAGTAGTAGTACTTGGAGGGGAATAGCATGAGCCATTTTACGATTAATGAATGGCTGATTTTAAATGGCATTATCTATAACATTTACACGACTTCTGATTTTACGGAAATGCGGCAAAAACTGCTCCAACAGTTAAAACTCGTTATTGATTTTGACAGTGCTAATTTTTATCTTGCTTCGAAAGACAGTCCCCATCAGTTGGACTCTCCAGTCTGGATGAATTTAGAGCCTGAGTTCACTGAAAAATATCTAAAAAACTATAACAAAGTGGACTATGCAACAGGCATCATGTTCTCCGGCAACAGCTTAATTTATCGAGAATCGGATATTCTTCCTGAACAAGATCGAATCAGAACAGATTATTACCGAATGTTCTATGAACCCTATCAATTTCATTATTCGCTTCATTTTGCAATTTCAAAGAATAATATGTTTCTAGGAATTCTCTCTTTATTTAGAAAAAAAGGCGAACCTGATTTTGATGTCAATGACATTATGATTTTTGATCTGCTGCAGCAGCATTTGGAATATCAAATGTATTCTCGGTTCGCTTCCATAACCGAGGTCCACAATAAATTGACATTGAATGAGGCTGTGCATAAGTATCAGCTTACCCGGAGAGAAGAAACGATCTTAAACTACTTGTTACAAAGTATGGGCAATCAAGTCATCTGCGAGAAACTCTGTATTGCCAACAACACACTGAAAAAACATATCCTAAACATCTACAAAAAGTTAGGCATTAATCAGCGAGTCCAAATTTTTCAATTGTTAAAAACAAATAATGCGTAAAAATCGGCATTATTCCTTCCGATTTTTACGCATTTTTTATGAGTGAGTGTCCATCATTTTTGATTCTTAAAACTGTTCCATACTTTATCATATTTTACGGTTGCTTTGCCGATATCCTGCACCGTCTCCGTTTGTTTCATAACGGACTGCGGCACATTCTTTGCCGGATTATCAAGGAAAGATTTTGGCAGATCTTTTAAAACAGCTTTATTCGGATTCACATATGGGAATTCTTTCAGGCATTGCTTAATTACTTTCGGTTCCAGAATGTAATTAATGAATTTTTCGGCAGCATCCGGATTCTTTGCGCCTTTAAATTTCATAAATGTATCGGCTTCAAAATAGACCCCTTGATCCTTCGGATAAATGACTTTGAGATCCGGATTTTTATCCATCGCAAGCGCAATTTCTCCGCCATAGATAAGGCCAATATTGGCTTCTCCATTGATCAATTCAGTTTTTGGGCTGTCGCCATCGAAAATCTTAATATTCGGACGCAGTTTGGTTAAATAGGCCTGCGCTGCTTTCAAAGCTTTAGGATTTGTGCTGTTAATATCATACCCGTTTGCCATTAGCGCAGCACCAAGAACGGCGCGTTGATCATCAACGACAACCATCTGCTTGCGATACTTAGGGTTAAGCAAATCTTGATAACTATCAATATTATCTTTGATTTTTTTTGTGTTCACAACGATCGTATTAATCGTTCCTAAATAAGGAACAGAGTATTGGTTTTTCGGATCGTAGCCTTGGCTGATATAAGCTGAGCCTAAATTTTTGAAGTTCGGTATATTGGACTTATCCAGTTTATCCAACAGTCCGATTTTATTAAAAGACGCGGCAAACATCCCCGGAGCAAGCAACAAATCATATGTTCCTTTAGCCGAAGATTGAACTTTGGCCGACATATCTTCCGGAGAAGAATAGGTCGTCATATTAACCTTGATATGATACTTTTTTTCAAACTCATGAATCACTTTAGGTGGTATGTACTCGCTCCAGCCGATAAAGTTCAACGTCCCTTTTTCAGACGAATTCGCAGAGCCGCAGCCGCTCAACGACAAAAGAGCAAAACTCAATACAAGCATTAAAGCAAGCAGCGATTTCAGATGTTTCACAATCAATCCCTCCCCTTTGTTTACTATACGATAGATGATCTAACATCAAGTTGACAATTCGCATAAATGACCATTTTATATGAAAAAATTCCGAAAACTAATACTTTTTCGTTAAAAATATAATAAACCTTGCCCATTGATAACGTCTAGTCTTGCTGCTAATGTTAAAGCATATTTTAAATTATCAATATAATCAGTGATTGATGACTAGGAGGCACCGCCATGGATGTCAAATTTAATTACATTAATGGCCAATGGGTAGAATCCGTTTCGAAACAAACACGGGACATTATTAATCCGGCAACCGGCGAGATCATCGCACAAGTTACCGACAGCATTAAGGAGGATGCGAAGCATGCCATTGAGGCAGCTAAAGCATCTTTCTATGAAACGCGCGAGTGGCGTGATATGAGCGCCCAGGACCGTTCCGATCTATTATATAAAGTTTGCGCCGAGATTGACCGGCAACGAGACAAACTTTCACGGCTCGATACGTTAGACAGCGGCAAACCGCTTCGTGAAGCAGAAGGCGATATTGATGATGCCTACCATTGCTTTCAATTTTATGCCGGCTTGATTAAAATGCCGTATGGCGGTGTGTATGATGTCAATGACGGATTCGGACCGACCCATTCATATACCGTTAAAGAACCGGTTGGCGTATGCGCTCAAATAACCCCTTGGAATTATCCTCTCCTCATGGCAGTTTGGAAGATTGCTCCTGCCCTGGCTGCGGGAAACAGCATTGTCTTTAAGCCAAGCGAAGAAACGCCTCTTTCGGTTATCGTCCTGTTCGATATTTTGGATCAAGCAGGTTTGCCAAAAGGAGCCGCAAATCTCGTGTTAGGAACAGGCAAGAATGTCGGCCAATACCTATCCTCCAGCATGGATGTGGATATGGTGACGTTCACAGGTAGCACCGCAGTCGGCCAAGAAATCGCAAAAACAGCCGCATGCAATATTAAGAAAGTGGGCCTTGAACTTGGCGGGAAATCACCAAATATCATCTTTGCTGATGCCGATTTTGAAGGTGCAGTTGAATGGGCAATGATCGGCATCTTCTTCAATCAAGGTGAAGTCTGCTCCGCAGGTTCCCGCATCATTATCGAAAAGTCCTTGAAAGATAAGTTTGTGAAGCGATTAGCAGAACGTGCAAACAATATAACACTTGGCAACGGTTTGGATAATCCGGATATGGGTCCGCTCATCTCCGAGCGGCAGATGTACAAAGTGCTCCATTATATAGCGTTAGGAAAAGAAGAAGGCGCTAACTTAGTCTGTGGCGGCGAACGCTATATTGACGGAGATCGTGCCAAAGGATTTTTTGTCAAACCAACGATCTTTGACGATTGCACCTCAGATATGTCCATCGTAAAAGATGAAATATTCGGCCCAGTTGTAACCATTCAGACGTTCGAAACTGAAGAAGAAGCCGTCCGCTTAGCAAACGAGACGCGCTATGGCTTAGCAGGTGCTGTGTTCACTACAGATGGCGCGCGGGCGCTGCGCGTGATCAAAGAATTGCGTGCAGGAATTACATGGATTAACGCCTATAACCCAACCTATAATGAAGCGCCGTGGGGCGGCTATAAAATGAGCGGTGTAGGCAGGGAACTCGGCATTTACGGACTGGATGAATACCGTGAAACAAAGCAAATCAATATTAATCTGACGCCAGGTCCGGTCGGTTGGTATACACATTGAATAGTGTTAAAATATATTTTAAAAAATCTCCTTGTCTCTTTCAGAGCAAATAGATAGGTCATATGATCTAAAAGTGCTTACTGATATTCATTTAAAAAGAAGATTGAGTCATTCTGCAATCTGGCAATAAATCGATTCACAGTGTAAGATGAGGCGTTATGATAAGCAAAGATAATCAAAGACTACTGCTTTTGAACGCCATATAAACTGTTTCGATTGCGATCGACCATTGTTCACTGAAAGTGCCATTCATTGAATGGAATTTACCGTTTTTCTAACAACACTGCCTGATTGATAAATAAAAGGATGCACGAATTGTCATTTGTATGGTACCCAAAATGAGCACTCCACCTGGAAAAAAGCCAGCAGAAGAAATATATGTGCCGACAATGATACTTTTCGCTTTTTAAATAGCAATATAGTTTTTCTGTCAACCTCAAATAGCCCACATCCCTATGGCTCGGTGTGGGCTATTTAATGCTTATGTTTATTCGAAAAGAAGAATTCACATTTATAATGGAGTTTTCAAAAACAGCATTCGAAAGATGTGATCTTCCTCTGTAAACCCTGAGCCTGTCACTTACTTAATTCTTTGAATGCCAATGCGAAGTTTCCTAGTGTTGCTGATCCGTTATCTTTAACTCTTGGCATTCTTATATACGTAGTTAGATCCGGAACTTTGATGTAATTGTTGTTGAGTTCAGCAAAGTCGCGTCTGACTTTCTCTAGAAAAGCCTCACTGACTACGCCGCCGCCAAATACTATATTGTCTGGTCTGAGAATCATCGTTTGCTGAATAGCGGCTTGAGCAACATAGTACGCCATAATATCCCAGACGTGATGATCACTCGGAATATCTTTCCCTTTAATACCCGTTCTGGCTTCAAATGTTGGGCCGGATGCTAAGCCCTCCAGACAATCTTTATGAAAAGGACAGATGCCTTTGAATTCTAAATCATCAGGATGTCGTTTGACATAGACATGCCCCATTTCAGTATGTCCTTGGGATCCTAGTATCGCTCCGTCTATTATGGCACCGCCGCCAATGCCTGTTCCGATTGTTAGATATACTAAAGACTGTATTTTTTCATTAAACAGTTGTGCCATAATGTATTCTCCATATGCCGATCCATTAACATCGGTTGTAAAATATATGGGAATAGTTAATTCCTTTTTGATAGGTCCTACAAAATCAACTTTGCTCCACCCTTTTTTAGGAGTTTCGGTAATGTATCCATATAATTTGTTGTTTTTTTGTATTTCGATTGGTCCGAAAGAGGCTATCGATAGTGCAGCCAAATCCTTAAATTGTTTGAAAAAGTCGATTACCTTAGTGAACGTGGTACTTGGATCTGTCGTAGGGATCGATACTTTTTCAATCACTCGATAGTCTTCATTTCCTACCGCGCACACAAACTTAGTCCCGCCTGCCTCAATACTACCTAATAACATAGCCCTTATCTCCTTTATCTCGTTTTCATTCTGTTCGAATCATTTCCCAGTCTATAGACATTCAGATCGCAAACACTTCGCTGCGATCATCTTAACGTCAACTTCCAGTACAGCGGTGTTCTTTTATCCAAACGTGTTCTCGTCCGATCTGACCTAGCCCAAATTAAGCATCTAACAGCATTATGAAAGCGCTATCTAATTTTGTCAAGGACTATTTTGAAATCCCTAAACCGACGGATTATTAATGCCCATTCTATGTGGAACACCAGGGTCTCTTAAGAGACTACTGAAAAATTGGTTGAATCCATAGGCAACTTCAGATACCAACAACTTAAAATACAAACGAATCATTCGACAAAGAAAGCTTTCTCCTTTTATTGGGTTGTAAAAACTTTCGATCAAATCGATGTAAAGCTATCATCAGTTTCTGAAAGACCATACCGATTTTTTTACCTCCATTTTCCCCCAAAAAAGCGGAGAGTATTAGAATTTCCTCTCCGCTTTCAACATACTTTTATGTGTGTATGAATCAATGTTCCATCCATCTCACTTCTTCTTCATTAAGCATTCTGGTCCTTAATTAAGTAGCGTATAAAATAAGCGGAGATTTTTCGGTTATATCAGAATAGAGCTCGTTTCGGCGGGAGATAAGGGGCATTTTTCCGGTTATGCCAAGAAAAATCCCCCATTTTCACGTTTTTCAAGTTGATAAGCGGAATCTCTCCGTCTATTTAAGCTACTTTTTAGTTCATTTTCTCATTAAGAGAAATTTTTCCGTCTATTTATCAGATTGGCGCTTAACCTGATCTCCCTTTACAATTAGCAGAAGTTCCTACTTCCACAGGATGGGATGGCTTTCGCGTTGCATACAGGACGTATGCGCACTTAGTGAAAGTTCCTTTACAATTACCTTTTTCATGACGCTAATCGTCGTACTAGCAAGGCAAAATTATTAAACTTTCTTGACCTGTTAAAAAACGTCAACCAGCCGAATTCAAAAGATTCGATTGATTGACGTTTTAATTGATCGTTTTTTTATCAATGAAAAGTTTCGACCCCATCATCACTGTTGTTTTGTCCTATACGAGCCACATGGGGACACCTGCTCAAGATTGCGCAAGCATCCGTTCAAGCGCTAAGACAGCATCACGCGCAACCGCATCAGGGACAGAGATGATATTGTCCGGTGTGCCTGCCGCAATCTGCGCCAAGGACCAGACAAAGTGCGGCAGGTCAATGCGATTCATCGTCAGACACGCGCACATCATCGGATTCAGCGAACGAATGTGCAACTGCGGGTGACTGTGCTTCAGACGATTCACCAGATTCATCTCCGTACCGATCGCCCAGTGCGACCCTTCCGCTGCATGATCAATTACATCAATAATATATTTGGTCGATCCGGCAAAATCCGCCTGACGTACAACCTCATAGTCACATTCGGGATGTACAAGAATCTGAACATCCGGATTCTCTCGCCGGCAGTCGGCAATGTTCTCTGCGGTAAACCGCTCATGAACCGTACAGAAGCCCTTCCAAAGAATGACCTGTGTATGCTCCCCTGCATCACCATCGAAGCTTTCCCGCACCGGATCCCAGACCACCATATCGTTTAGCGGAATACCAAGCTGAACGCCGGTGTTGCGTCCCAGATGCTGATCGGGCAGAAAGAGAATTCGTTGCTTCTGCGTCAGCGCCCATTGCATCATTTTTCCCGCGTTGGACGAAGTCAGCGTTGCCCCGCCATGCCTGCCGCAAAACGCTTTAATTTCCGCAGTCGAGTTGATATAAGTCATTGGAAGGATACTATCGCCGAACCGCGTCTGCAAATGGTTCCACGCGCGCTCGAGCTGGTGGATCGTCGCCATATCGGCCATCGCGCAGCCCGCCCGGCGATCAGGCAAAATGACCTTCTGCCTTTGATCCGTGAGGATGTCGGCCGTTTCCGCCATAAAGTGAACCCCACAAAAAATAATATAGTCCGCTTCTTTTTTTGCAGCTGCAAGCTGTGCCAGCCGAAGTGAGTCCCCGCGATCGTCCGCAAATTGAATCACTTCATCGCGCTGATAGTGATGGCCGGGAATGTAGATCCGTGAACCGAGCTGTTCTTTGAGTCGCCATCCTTCTTCGGTCAATACATCTTTAGATGCATTCCGATAGGCTTCCGGAATTTGCGTCTGTTTTAAAAAGGTTTCTGCCAAACCCACTGTTCACTCACTCCTTCCCTTTTGATTATTGATTATCCATGTGTAAATTAAAGCTGATGTCGAGCGCTTTGACCGAATGGGTCAGGCAACCAAGTGAAAGATAGTCCGCGCCGCATCCGGCATAATCCTTCAAGGTCGTTAAATCAATGCCGCCGGATACTTCCGTGACGATGGTGTCCGGGACTTCCTGAACATACGTGCGAATCTCACTCGGCGAACAATTATCAAACATAATGATGTCTGCTCTTGCCTGAACAGCCTCCCTGGCGGTTTCAAGCGATGTCGTCTCGACCTCAATTTTCACTGTATGGCCAAGCTCGGTACGAACCTTCTGTACGGCGCGGCTGATTGATCCAGAATGCACAATATGATTATCCTTGATCATGACCGCATCATAGAGACCGAAGCGGTGGTTATAGCCGCCGCCGATCTTCACTGCATATTTTTCAAACAGGCGCAGACCGGGGGTCGTCTTTCTCGTATCACAGATTCGTGTTCCGCTGCCCTTCATGATATCCGCTGCTGCAAACGTCATGGTTGCAATCCCGCTCATATGCTGCAGCAAATTAAGCAGCACACGTTCCGCACTGAGCAGCGTGCGCACCGGACCGCTGACCGTCAACAGATCAACACCTGCCTGAACATGATCGCCTTCGGAGACGTGAAACTGAATGGTAATTTCCGGATCGAGCAGCCTGTAGCCCTCGATCACTACCGGCAGCCCGCAGATGATCCCCGCCGCTTTCGCAGTAAATGTGCCGACCGCCGTGTCTTCAGCGGCAAAAATTGTTTCACTGGTTAAATCCTGATGGCCAATGTCCTCATTGTAAAAAGCTTCGAGCGCTTGACGTACTTTAATTTTGTTCAACAGGAGTCACCTCGCGCAGGATGTTTTTTGTCCGCCAAGCTTCTATTTCCTCCGGATAATCAATCCGTGTGTGTCCGCCGCGGCTTTCGGTGCGTTCCAATGCTGAGCTGGCAATCAGCCAAGCAACGGTCAGCATGTTCAGTCTCTCCAGTTCGTCCTTCGTACCGTCCAACCGTTCCGAGCGGTTAAAGTCAATGTTCCAAGAGCGGCACCAATCGATCGCTGTGGTGAGCGACTCCTTGGTACGCCAAATCCCGACATGCGCGAACATCATCTTCTGGATCTCATTTTTGGTCGGGAGCGCCGGGACCGGTCTGCCGCCTGATGTAGCAGCAACCTCCTCCACAGGAACCGCTGTTTCGTTCATTATGCTGGAAGCAGCTGTCCCCGCATAAGTGATCGCTTCAAGCAGTGAATGACTGGCAATTCGGTTGGCGCCGTGTACTCCGGTACATGCGCACTCGCCAACGGCAGACAGCCCGGGCAACGTGGTGCGTCCCTCATGATCCGTCTCAATTCCGCCCATAAGAAAATGGGCACCTGGCGAAACCGGAATCCTTCCTTTCGCTATATCGACACCGGCCTCGCGGCAAAGTCCGGTAATGGTCGGAAAATGTTCAGAAAAATGGTCAATCATTGATATATCCAAATAAACTTTTTTGACCTGACCGGTCTTCTGCGCTTTAAACAGAATCTTGGACACCACATCGCGCGGCGCAAGATCCTCAAGCGGATGCTTTCCGGCAAGAAGCCGGTTGCCATCCTGATCGATCAGCTTCGCACCCTCGCCGCGGACCGCCTCTGATACCAGCCCGTAAACGTGGTTGTTCTCAATCAGCAACGTCGGATGGAACTGAACAAACTCCATATCTTTGAGCGCGGCACCGGCACGATAAGCAAGTGCCAGCCCATCACCGGTTACTGCAGGGTCTGCAGTAGTCGGTGCATAAAGCTGCCCGCATCCGCCGGTCGCAAGCACGATGTTCTGTGCTCGATAAAGCACCGTTTCTCCTGAAGGATCCTTGGCGAGCGCGCCGACACAGCGGCCGTTTCGAACCAGCAATTCGACGACCTGCGTCTGTTCATGAATGGTGACCTGCTGCTCGATATAGTGCTTAACAAAAGTCGTTAGCTCGCGACCGGTCGCGTCGCCGTGCGCGTGCAGGACGCGAGCGGCAGAATGCCCACCCTCTCTTGCCAGCAAAATAGTCCCGTTTCGATCACGGTCAAACTTCATCCCCAATCGAATCAGCTCATCCACTTGAACTTTGCTTTCTCGAGCAAGAAAAGCCGTTTCATTGACATCATTGTGATAGCGCCCGGCTCTCATCGCATCTTCTAACTGCCTATGCCAGTCATCGTCCGGCGCGTAAGCCGCTGCAATCCCGCCTTGAGCAAGAAAGGAATTGCTTGCCTGCCATTCCTTTTTTGTCAGGACGATCACTCGCTTCTCTTTCATGAGCTTCGCTGCTGTGTAAAGCGCAGCCAGTCCGCTTCCAATAATAACGATATCTGATTGATATGTTTTCAATTATTTACACCTGTCTTTACACTTGTCTTGACAACTATATTGTCACATAATTAAACTTACAGCAAGTAGAAAAACACATATTGTTAAAAATTTACTAAGGATCACGTTTACCGGAATATTTTTACAGCGACATGCGTAATGATGCCCGCCATTTTTTAACAGAAATAACCGTTGCAAAGCCTCTGACGGACAAAAAATAAAAGCTTAGCACTAAAAGGAGCGCAGTACCGATGATTTATCTTGACTATGCAGCGACAACACCCATGTCTTTAAGAGCCTTGGAAACTTATACAGAGGTTGCTCAGCACTGTTTCGGCAACACCAACAGCCCCCATGACTTTGGTGACGCGGCAGACCGACTGCTCGCTTCTTGTCGAGAACAAATCGCCCGCCATCTTCACGTTGAAGCAAACACCATTTTCTTTACTTCCGGAGGCTCGGACAGCAACTTGCTGGCGATTGACGGCATAGCGCATGCCCGAAAGAACAAAGGAAATCATTTAATTTATGTACAGGGACAGCATTCATCCGTTGTGCTTGCCTTTGAAAAGCTGCGCGAGGAAGGTTTCTTAGTCACTGAACTGAAGCGCCGCGCGGATGGCGAAGTGGATCCGTCAACAATTGAACAGGCGCTCAGAGAAGACACAATTCTTGTCAGTGTTGACCATGTCAATAACGAAATGGGGAGCATTAATAATATAAACACAATCGGCAAGCTGCTGTTCAGCAAAAAAATTGCCTTCCACTGTGATGCCGTACAGTCCTATGGAAAATTGCCGATCGATGCCGAAGCGGCGCATATTACCGCTTTGTCAGCCACCGCCCATAAAATCTACGGACCCAAAGGAGTTGGACTCTGCTACGTGCATCCGCGCGAAGCTTTTCAACCGCAGCTGCCCGGGGCACCTAAGCAGGGGCTTAGCCCAGGTACCGTCAATCTTCCCGGCATTTCCGCCTTCGTTACGGCATCCGAGGTAGCTTGCCAGCAGGCTGAAGCAATGCTTGGCCATGTCACTGATTTGCGACAGCAGTTCATTGCTGGCATTCAAAAGAAAGGCATTTCTTTTAGTGTTGAAGAATCCGCGCATCATCAACTGCCGCATATTCTCGCACTCCGCATTCCCGGCATTGAAGGGCAGCAGATCATGCTCGCCGCCAATCAGCGCGGCTTGTCGATTGCCACAGGAAGCGCCTGCAGTAGCACAGCGCATCAGCCTTCCCCGACGCTGCTGTCGATCGGCCGTTCCGCTGAAGAAGCGCGGGAGCTTGTGCGGCTGTCTTTCGGAGAAACAACAACAAAAGAAGAATTGGATCAAGCGATTGATTTGTTTGCCGCAGCTGTTATGGAAGTGCAGTCGGCTATGCGGACGTAACGGGCGCTTGCTAACAACTGAATTGAACAGCCATCCCTGTAAAGAGATGGCTGCTCAATTTTTGAGCATTTACCTCACAATCTGCCGCAGAGGATCATCATTACGGCCGATCCTCTTTCTCCTCACTCAGACTCACGCCGCGTACGTCCACCGGGGTTGAAAAAACAATTTGCGTATTCGTTTTGCCGAACCGCTGAAGCAAATTAATAAATGAATCCAGTAGTTCCGTACTTTCGAAAATCACCTTAATCACCATCGAGAACTCGCCGGACACACAGTCACATTCAAGGACATTGGGAATTGATTCAATATATTTATAGAAATCCAATTTGTCTTTAGGATCGACTTTGACATGAACATAGGCTTTAATGTGGTAGCCAGCTTTCTTATAATCAATCAATGTATAATAATTTTTGATAAGGCCTAATTGTTCCAGATGATGCATTCGGGCGGAGATGGTTGGTGGAGAGATGTAGCATTCCTGTGCCAGCGCTTTAAGGGACACGCGCGCATTTTGCTGGAGCCGATTAATAATCTTCCGATCTATAGAATCCATTCCGATACGTTCCTCCTTCTTCTGTCGACTTTCATTATAGGCAACTTCCGAAAGAATGCAAAAATAGTTGTTAGATTACATGACACGCACATTTTGTTTTTGTTATATTTTTTAACTCAATAAATTATTTAATTAAGAATCCGGGCGAAAAAAATTTTTATCGAACGAGTTGTTCGAAAGCCGTCGCCTTTTCATTCATTTCGGATTATCTTAGTCGTATCCAGTAAACAAGGAGGAATCATCACCCCTATGAGAACGGAAACAGACGCACTCGGCACAAAAGAAATCCCGCAAGCCGCCTATTATGGTATCCATTCGCTGCGCGCGAAAGAAAATTTCAGTGTGGCTGCAGAAACGATCGATTCAGAACTGATTCATGGACTTGCCCTGATAAAGAAAGCTGCCGCAATCGTCAACCATGAAGAGGGTTCACTCAGCAAAGAAAAAGCCACGGCGATCAGTCGCGCTTGTGATGAAATCCTTGACGGAAAATTTGATCAAGAGTTTATTGAGCCCGCCATTCAAGGAAGTGCAGGCACATCAATAAATATGAATGCCAACGAGGTCATCGCCAATCGCGCCATCGAACTGCTTGGCGGAGCGAAAGGCGACTACACCCTTGTGCATCCCAATGACGACATCAACCGCTGCCAATCAACAAACGATGTCTTTCCATCCGCAAGCAAGCTTGCCTGTTGCGGCTGAGCAAACGCCTTGCCCTGGAAATCGATCAATTTCTAGATAACTTGGTACAAAAAGCAGACGAGCTGAAAGACGTTGTCAAACTAGGGCGGACGCAGCTGCAAGACGCACTGCCCACAACGGTCGGCAATACATTTCAGGCATTTGCATCAGCAATCGCTCGCAATCTTAATGAACTCAATCACAGCCGTGATGCATTAAAAACGTTAAATCTTGGCGGAACCGCCATCGGCACAACCGTCAACGCTTCCGAGTACTATGTCCGCAGGATCGTTCCCGAAGTCAGCAAACAATTTGGCCGACTGCTCTACCAAGCAGACAACTTAATTGATGCAACCCAGCATGTTGATGCGTTTATCCAGCTCTCCCATGCCTATAAATTATTAGCTGTCACACTGTCTAAGATGGCCAGCGACCTCCGCCTGCTCTCCAGCGGCCCGCAATTCGGCTTTAACGAACTCTTTCTGCCCAAAAAACAAGCCGGTTCATCGATCATGCCCGGCAAAGTCAATCCCGTCATCCCTGAATTAGTCAATCAAGTCGCGTTCCAAGTCATCGGCTTCGACACAACCAACACGCTTGCCGCTGAAGCCGGGCAACTGGAACTCAATGCATTCGAACCCATTATCGTGCGCAACTTAATCACCGCATCCAGGCTGCTGCAAAAAACATTACGAACGTTCCGAATCAACTGTATCAGCGGCATACAAGCCAATAGCGCGCAATGTGCGAAAGAAGCGAATCAATGCGCCATTCTCGCAACCGCATTGACCCCCTATATCGGGTACAGCAAAACATGCAAGCTGGTCAAGCAATCACTGGAAATGGACATACCCATCCAAACATTAGCCGCACAACTGCCCGATGTGCCGGATTCAGTGATCAAACTGCTTGATCCCAAAACAATGATACCATTTTACAAAACCCAAGAGTTAAAAGCGAATTGAACAGGCTTTTCTGTTAGGTCGTATAGAGCAGCACTTAAAAAATAAGACAGCGAACACTGCGTGCAATTCTGCAGAAAACGATGCCCTTCATTAGAAAACGTTATGTATTTTTCTCGGCAATTGCCATCCGGAGTGGAAACGGATGGTGAATGCCGAGATTTTTCTACTTATTATCGATGTTTTAAACATATCAACAACTGCGATCAGCTTCATTACTAATTTTTCGTATAACAGATGGACAAGTCCGCTACAACATCAGAGCCTGCGACGAAGAAAACCGGCGTATAGTCTAAAGGCGCATCTACTTTAACCGTTTGACCACCCTCGTAAATTTCATGAGTATTAGCAGCAATCCAGGTAGCTGTTGCTGGCAAGTATAGTTCTCGTTCGCGCATGCCGCATTCCATAATTGGGGCAACTAAAACATCTGATCCAAACATATGTTGGTCACTAATGGACCATGTTTTTTTGTCTTCCGGGAAATCAAAGAATAGTGGGCGCATCACAGGGTGTCCTGTTTCATGCGCTTCTTCCATAAGCCGTCTAATATACGGCTTCATTTGCTCACGAATAGCTACATAGTGCGCCATTATCTCATATGCTTTTTCTCCGAATGACCAAATCTCATTCCCAGCACCAGTTTCAACTTTGCCACCACCGGTAGTCCCCATTGGTGAAGTATGAGGCTCACGATCACCATGCATTCGTAAAACCGGGCAGAATGCGCCAAATTCAAACCAACGAATGACACATTCTCGGAATTTATCGTCGTCAATCTTTCCACCATGGAAACCGCCAATATCTGTTGTCCACCATGGAATTCCCGCCATCCCCATATTTAATCCACATTGATACTGGTACCGGAATGATCGAAAGCTGGAATCTATATCCCCCGTCCACACTAACGCCCCGTATTTTTGACTTCCCGCCCAAGCGGATCTGATTAAATTAACAACATTCTTTTGTCCCTCTTTTGTCATGCCATCATAGAAACCCTTAGCGTACATTTTGGGATAAAGATTTCCGACTTGCATGTTGCGACCTTTCTTTAAACGATATAGGTCATAATCATACGGACTATATTCTGGTTCAGCTTCGTCTAACCAAAATATACTAATTCCATTTTTATAATAGTTTTCCTTTACTTTCTCCCACACAAATTCACGTGCTTCTTGATTCGTAGCATCAAAGAACGTAGTATTCCCTTGGAAGAGCATGGATAATCTCGGACCCTTATCAGCTCTGATCAACAATCCTTTTTCCAACATCTCTTGATAATTTTCGCTTTGTTTATCAATGTTAGGCCAAATAGAAACCATTACCTTAACACCCATTTTTCCTAATTCATCAACCATTTTTTGGGGATTAGGCCAGTAGTTTTTATCGAATTTAAAATCGCCTTGGCATGGCCAGTGGAAATAATCGATAACAACGACCGATAAGGGAACTCCTCTTCTTTTATAGTCACGCGCAATATCTATGACCTCATCTTGAGTACGATATCTTAGTTTACTTTGCCATAAGCCCAAACCGTACTCTGGCATAATTGGCGCACGTCCTGTAACTTCAGTGTATTCTTCGAGTAACTCTTTCGGTGTGTCACCAGCACAGATCCAATAATCGACTTCTTTAGTATCTATTGCTTTCCACTCCGTAATGTTCTTTGCAAACGTCACAGAACCAATTGCCGGGTTATTCCACAACATGCCGTAACCATTGCTGGAGACTGCAAATGGTACAGATGCTTGAGAATTTCTATGCGCTAATTCTAATTTGCAATATTTGAGATTCAGTTGTTTTTGTTGATATTGTCCCATTCCGAATATCTTTTCATCATCATTGGCTTCAAAACGCACTGTTAATTCATAATCTCCATGAGTACGCGGACACAATTCTCGCCCTTCAAGTTTTAGTGCACTCACAAAATTGTTAAGCATGTTCACATCTACAAACGTTTGACCATCGAGTTGTTTAACTTTGCGGCGGCGAACACGCCAATATTCTTCAAGTAATATTTTTCCTTGTACATTATAGAAAGTGATTTTGCCGTAATCAGTGACGGTTGCTTTAATTTTGCCGTTTTGAATACTACCGATACCGTTCTCATAGTTAACCTCAAAATTGGGCGTGACAGACACTTTTTCCGTCAACGCCCAATCTTCAGAGATAAAATTTTCCTTGGTTTCTCGAACGCGTATTCCTCTTCCCCAAGGAATAAGTCGCAGCGTTCGGTCATCAAAAGTCCATTCCAAATAGTTCTTTTTCTTTTGAAACATAATGACCCTCCTACCACTCCACACCATAAATTAAGCGACATTGTTTAAGGCATTCAAGCTATATTTCACTAGTGGTTTCTCCAGAATAAAAGGAGATGGGCAGCATTTTTCGAAGTACGCTCCCGTTACCTTCACCCTTTATCTGTTTATCCAATTCTTTCACCGAACACGATGCGATATCCTTGACGGGTTGCCTAATCGATGAAATACCAAGCGTTCGATTATCAAAAATTTTCCACCCATCAAATCCAATAATTTGTACATCTTCCGGAACCCTAACCTGTAATTCCTTTAATATTCTCCAAGTTTCTAACGCACTCTCATCTGCATAAGCAAAGATGCCAATTTTACCTAAGCTATCTGCCGTTACTTTCTTAAGAATCGCCTCATGTTGTACGTGAAATTCTTTCTTATGTCGCGAAGACGGCGTTGTATAAACTTTATAGTTTAGATTTCTGTCATTACAAAAATCGATAAACCCCGATTGACGAGCAACCATAGCTGTTGATGAGGCTTGATTCGAACCTATAAAGATGTACTGCTCTATTCCTCTTTTATAGAATTCTTTTGCTGCTAACTGTCCACCTGAGTAATTATCAGACGAAATCAATGGAAACAAACCCGTTTCATCTTTTTCAATTGAAACTAACGGTATCCCTAGGCGAACGTGCTGTGTCAATTGGGAATACGATATAGATATGATACCCGCCACGCGCTGTTCTTCAGCCATTTTGACATAATCTTTTTCTTGATCGTATTGGTTATTTGAAATACACAGAATCACTTTATAGCATCTGTCATTCAATTCCTTTTGTATCCAGTAGGTCAATTCCGAGAAAAACGGAGTCCAAACAGTTGGAATAACCAATACAACATAACTGGACACACTTGCTCTTAAGTCACGCGCAGCGGTGTTGCGAACATAATGCAACTTCCTTATCGCTTTTTCAATTCTATGTTTCGCATCACCACGAACATTCTTTTTATTTAAGTAATTAGATACCGTCCCTCGTGAAACACCTGCTTCACGTGCAACATCATTCATGTTAACCATCGATTAAATAAGTCACTCCTTCGTACGGACGTAGATAAATATCATCTTGTAAATCTTCGCTCACATCCGCATAGTTGAATAAAATCGCCTTTCCACACGTACCTTTTATATCATCCGGAAGTGTATACTTAATCTTCTTGGTTGAGAAAGAGCCGATAACTAATAGTTTCTTACCGCTTAGTTCCCTTGTATACGCAAATACAGCTGAATCATTTGGTGAAATTAATTTAAAGGTTCCCTCAATAGCTAATTTAGAATTTTGTCTGAGTGCTACCAACTTTTGATAAAAATGATATATTGAATGTTTATCGCTCATTGACTCAACAACATTAATCTCCGGATAATTTTTATTTACAGCAATCCAGGGCTGAGCACTTGAAAACCCAGCATAAGCCCCACTATTCCATTGCATAGGAGTACGCGCGTTATCCCTTGATTTACGGCTGACCATTTCTATGGCTTTATCTTCTGACAAGCCATTATCTAATAGAAAATTATATGTGTTTTTTGCCTCTAAATCTTTATAATCCGCAATATCTAACAAATTCGCATTGGTCATACCAATTTCTTCACCTTGAAAGATAAAGGGTGTACCTTTTTGCAGCATCGTAACCATCGCTAACATCTTTGCGGATTCTTTTCGATAGTCGCCATCATCACCAAAACGAGAAACTAACCGAGGCTGATCATGATTTCCTAAATATAGAGAGTTCCAAGATAAAGCATTTTGCCATTTTGCCATAGATGATCGCAAATCACTCATTTTATAGGAAACATCCGAATACCTTCCAAATTCGCCATAGTCAACATGCATATGTTCAAATTGGAAAACCATATTTAGTTCGTCGCGTTCCGGATCAACGTATAGTTCCGCTTGTTTAGCCGTTGTGTGCGGTGTTTCACCAATAGATATGATATCGTATTTACTCAAAACCTCACGATTCATTTCCTTTAAATAGTCATGTAGCTTAGGACCATTGGAGCAACCATAGTAATACGAACCATACTTCTTACTATCTTCCAAAGGTGCGTCCGAAAAGTCTTGGTCTTTTGAAATAAAACTAATAGAGTCCATTCGGAATCCATCGACACCCTTATCTAGCCAGAAACGCATCATTTGATAGATGTTAGTGCGCAGTTTAGGACTTTCCCAATTTAAATCAGGTTGTTCTTTGGCAAACAAATGCAAATAATACTGTTCACGAGTCGGGACGTATTCCCATGCAGAACCACCAAAAACAGAACCTAAATTGCTTGGTGCCGAACCATCCGGCTTTGGATCACGCCAAATATAGTAATCGCTGAATTCATTATGTCTATCTTTCCTCGATTCGTGAAACCACTCGTGTTGATCAGAAGTATGATTTACAACTAAATCCATAATCAATCGCAAACCTTTTTGATGACTGAGCATTAATAATTCATCAAAGTCTTCCATAGTCCCGTACATAGGATTAATTGCAGTATAATCAGCGATATCATAGCCGTTATCAACTAACGGTGAATCAAAAATAGGAGTTAACCATAATGTGTTAACTCCTATTTGTTTGATATAATCAATGGATTCGATGATGCCTCTGATATCGCCAATTCCATCTCCATTTGTGTCCTTGAAACTCTGAGGATAGATTTGATATACTACACTCTCTTTCCACCATTCATTCATCCTCTTCATCCTCACTGTCTTGATTAATCGTATTCATATAGGCGAGTTGTGTTCTTGATTCATCAACTAGTTGCTGTACTCGTTCTTCAGTTAGATAGTCTTTAGATGGTTCCATCACTAGTGCTAGAGCCAGGGGTAGATTCATCCCCGTTAAAATATGCGTATGTTGTCTAGAGATATAGGGAAAGAGTTTCTGATTAACAGACCCAGCCATAATATCAGTTAAAACAATAACTTCATCTTCAAGGGCAACACCCGCAAAAATATCTTTAATCTCCTCGTCAATCGGCTTATTGTCCACATACGCTGTAATGACGTTTATATCTAAATTGTTAGTGCTACCAGCGAAAAAGTGGAGTACATCGGCCATACCGGCTGAAAGCGTACTGTGAGATGCAATAATATAGTGTCTTTTCATACCTAATCTCCTCTTAACTGCTCATATTAATCCTTTACTCAGGCAATCTTTAGTGGTTCCTTTTTCGGTAAAAAATTCAAGGAACTACTTTGCGATACCCAAAAGTCCTGTTGCCGCACCAATCAAGCACAAAACGATAATCAAAAGAATGATACGTGTTGGTGTCCAAGTCTTCTTACCTAAAAGCCAGTATACAAGTCCAGCTATGCATACCGGTAAAAGTGCCGGCATAATTTTGTCTAGAATACCTGTTTGAAGTGACAGACTTACCTTACCGGTATGGAATTCAAGAGGTGTATAAACCTTAACAACAGTCGCAACCAAAGAACCAATAACCATTAATCCCATAACAGATATAGCGTCTGTAAACAGATTGATCTTAGCACCCAAGGATGTGATCAGTTTTGTTCCGGATGTATAACCTAATTTGAAGAACCACATCTTAACCCAATACAAAGCAACATATAACGCCATCCATACAACGGCACCGACAGGATTCCCCTGAAGTGCCATATAACCCGCAATGGAACCCATAATGGTTGGAAATAAAATCCAAAAAACAGAGTCACCAACACCAGAGAACGGCCCCATCAAAGATGTCTTCAATGATTGAACGGCATCTTTAGCCTTTAATCCGTCTTTTTCCTCCATCGCAAGGGAAGCTCCTAAAATGATGTTCCCCATTTGTGGCGTTACATTGAAATATTTGTAATGATTATCCATCGCTTCAATATAGTCGTTATCATTTGGGTAAATCTTGCGTAATGCCTTACTCATTGAATAAACTACTGCAGGCGCCTGTTGAGATTCATAGTTGTATCCCAAACCAGCAAAGAAAATCCAACGTCGGAACATGCTCTTACGTTCTTTAACTGTTAGTTTTTGTGTTTCATGCGTGTTTGTTTCGTTATTATTCATCATAGTCATTCCCTCCACTTGCTTGTGATGTAGCACTAGCAATTTGTTGCGTGTTCCGTTGATAAATTGCATATGCCGCAGCTGCGCCAAGTAGTGCGATCCCTAAAATAGGCATTTTTAAATAGGTTGAAAGAACAAAACCCGCAATTAAGTAAGTAACGTATTTCTTGACCGGCATATAACGCATCAACATCCCAATACCAACAACCGGCAACATGCCTCCAGCGATAGTTAAACCATTGGTAAACCATACAGGTATAACATGTAAAATAGCTTTAACGATCGGTGTACCAAAAGTAACAACTAACGTGACGGGAATAATATACTTAAGCATCCAGCAGGCAATCGTCAAATAAAAAATAAGTTCCATTTTCTTAAACTTCTTTTCGTGCAGTAATCTCTGAGTTAAGTGTGCAAAGAAGTTGTTAACGATTTTGAGAATCACATCTAATTGCAAAGTCAACATTCCAACAGGAAGACCGACAGCAATTGCTGTACCCGTACTTGCACCTGTGCGGATAGCCAAGTACACACTAACAATTGTAGCAAGACCATATTCCGGAATGGATGCGCCTCCAATACCCGCGACACCCAAAGACATTAATTGCAAAGTACCCGCGATAATAAGTGCAGTTTGAACGTCACCCATAATCAATCCAACAAGCAAGCCAACTGTCACAGGCCAGTTATTGGTAATTTGTCCACCTGTGCCATTATCCCAAGCCATATAGGCTGCTAACAAAACTACTAAAATGTTTTGTACAACTACTGACATCTAAACCTACCCCTTCCTATTTATCTAAAATACGTTTCAAAGAAACTCTTTCTTCATTAGGTGTATATTGAAATGTAACAGGTACACCTTTATCTGAAATCGCTTTCAAATTATTCAATTCTTGTTCGCTCAATGCAACGCGTTTTGTGTACGGAACGCGCCCATCCTCCTCGAATAGTGCACCCACATTCACCTCAGGAATTTTTATTCCCGCATTTAATAAATCTAATAAAACTGAAGGTTCTTTAACAATAACAAATACAGTTTGGGAATCGTAGTTGCCATTACGGAAATTGGCAATAGCAGTTTCACGACTAATAATAGACATCCCAGTTCCAGAAGGTTTACTCATTCTCATACTTGATTTAATCAATTCATCTTGACTAATTTCATCATCAACAACCATAAATCTTTTTGGATTTAAAACACCATTCCATTGATTAACCGTAATACCGTGAATCAATCGCTGATCAATTCTTGCTAATACTATTGGCATAATTAGTCCTCCCTAAAAATATCACGTTCTAAGTTTTATAATATTTATGCTTTAAAAACATTATAAAAGCAAGCATTTTAAATATTTAATTATACTTTGAACGTTCCAACTTTCTGTAGGTTCAGTATACCATTTCCATTTGGTTATGTAAACGTTTTTTTGAGTTTTGATACCTGGTGCATTTCGTTTTACAATGAGCGCACGCAAAAAAGAAGCCGATTCATTATGCAATCAGCTTCTTTTCACTTCAAATTATTTCCTTCACACTTGTTATTCTTCGGTTGCACCAAGCTTTTTCCCCATACCGAAGGACCCCTCAACCAGGCACTGTTGGGCTGAGAAATCAGCGGCCAATTCCAGTGCTTTTGTTATCGCTTCTTTCTTGCCGGCAGCATTGCCAAGCTCCTTATAATAGTGAACGAGGAAGCAAGTGATGAAAGCATCTCCGGCTCCCATGGTATCTAGAGCTTTAATATAATGGGCCGACTGACGATAACAGTGACCTTCTGTAAAAAGGAAGGCACCGTTTTCGCCTTGAGTACAGAGCACACACTCGCAGCCGTAACCGGAAACGCGTGAAGCTAGGTTTTTCAGTTCGTCCTCAGTCAAATGACTACATGAAAAACAAGCGATATCAATGTACTTGGCGACACGCTTAATATCTTCTTCCGTAAATTCGCTGGAGAAGTCATAAGAAATCGGAATACCTAGTTGGTGAATCAGCGGGAGCGCATCATCAGAAAAACCATTGATATTGCAATGAATCAAATCAAAGGTTTTTAAATAGTCCACATCTTTGTTAGAAATCGTTAAACCGTATTGGCTGAGAACGCCGCCGCGATTACTCCCTAGGAAAACCCGATCGCCGTCTTTGAGCGTTACTCGGGCATAGCCGTTCTCGCCTTCATAAGTGCGGCAGTGGGAGATGTCCACCCCGTAAGCCTCAGCGGATGACTGGACATGTTCAGCAATTTGATCCGTTCCAAAAGCGCCGAGAAAAGCGGATTCGAACCCAAGCTTTCTCGCGAATACCGCGAAATTCAAGGCATTGCCGCCGGGATACATCGTCTGTCTCGATTCATAGATATCAACGACATTATCGCCAAGTCCTAAAAAACGCACATCTGAAACCTTCTTCCATTTGAGATTTAATGTGGTTCTTTTTAGAATCACTCGTCATTCTGGTCTTCGATTACGAAGCTAACCCGATTCACATCATAGTACATCAGTGAATGATAGACTGCTGTGTTGTATTGGTTAAACGCCGTTTTGTCTAGCTGGTAAACGGGCGCGCTGACGTTACAGTTTAAGTAATTGGCGGTTTTTTCACTTGCAAGCAAAACGTTCAACACCTTATAAGCATTTTTTAAGGTTACACCATATTTTTCTTGCAAGACTTCATGGGTTGAAACACGATCATCGATATACGCTTCCAAACCATTAAAACGCATGATTGGATAGCTATTCACCTCATAGCCAAGTGGAACGTCTTTAATATAGAGAATTCGGCATAGTTCCAATACTTCACTGTCTGGCGGGATCGATAGACGTTTCGCAATAAATGGAGAACAAGGCTTGATCATTTTTTCAACGATCTTACGCTCCGGCTTCTGGCCTGTCTCTTTCATATACTCTGTGTAACCCTCTGCCGAAATTAAGCTTCGCTTGATCTTCCCTCTTTTTACAAAGGTGCCTTTCCCCTGTTTGCGAACGAGGTAACCACTATCCACCATATCCTGTAGAGATCGTCTGATTGTAATGCGGCTGACCGCGTATTTTTCACACAGCTCTGCTTCAGAGGGTAACCGTGAGCCTTCCGTATACGTGTCGTTGTGAATATCCTCAATGATCTTTCTTTTGACTTGGATATAGAGTGGATATAGGTTATCTTTGTTTAGCATCATCTGACTTCCAATCATTTAATAGTTTGAACGAACCTATTCTATAATGATAGCGCATAACTCATCGCTGTACACCTTTTTGTATCAGATAGTCAAACTTCGTATTTTAATAGAAAAGATCACCGGCCCGATCAGAAATGAGGAACGCGATGATCCTAATAAATACAGTTTATTGTCTATCGGCAATGGTATTTCCGTGAAGATGCGCCGACTTCTGTTTTTGCAGAAAATTAATACGACATCTTCCACATATATCTTCTTTTTGTCAACGGGTGCTTGCGGGCAATCGCTAATTGTTCTGCAAAAACACGAAGCACACCTTCGATTAAAATAGGATTGAAATAATCAATGACATCTTCGGCGATATAATTGAACAACCCGAAATCCTTTGCATCGACTACTGTTGTTTGCGCATCGAAACGATTTAGGAATTCCAAGGCCCGTGAATCCATTGGACGCGTGCTGCCCTCGTTCATCAGTAACAGGAATGGTTTATCTTTTTCAACGATTTCAAAAGGACCGTGGAAGAATTCACCATCACTGAATGAGCTAGAATTGATCCATTGCATCTCAAGCAGCAGACAAATGGAGAAGGAATAGGCGACTTCTGTTGTCGCTCCACTGCCCATGACATAAATGACCGGAGCATCCTTGTAGGCTTCACCAAACTTTTTCGCCTGAGGAAGCAATGATTCTGTCGCGTCATCGATCACATCATAAATTTTCCCTAAACCTTCGATGAAATGATCGTAGGCATCGTACCCTTCGAAAGTGTTCAAAATTTCTACTGCCAGCGTCAATACTTTGGTCATTTTTGATACCTTAGCCGAATAGCTCTCATGAAATCCGTGCGTTACCACATAGTCTGCATCTTTCGTCAAAGGCGATTGAGGTTCATGAGTCACTGCAATCGTGTGCGCACCCAGTGATTTAGCAAGGCCCGTTGCCTTAACGGTCTCCGGAGTTGTTCCGCCCAGCGAGCACGTAATCACGATACTGTGTTCGCCAACCGCAGCAGGCGTATCATAGTTAAATTCATTCGCTGTAAAATGGCCGGCAATCAGCTTCTTTGCATTCTTTCGCAGAAAGTAGAAGCCCGGATAGAGATCCGCTTTTGATCCTCCGCATCCTACAAAATAGACACTGCTAATTTCACTTTGCTTGCTCTGAATGGATTGAATGATTTGATTTAGTTCCAACGATTATTCCTCCCAAGAATTACAATTAGTTAATGAAGAATTTTAGACAGAAAATTTTGCGTGCGTGCATGTTGCGGATGGCGAAACAATTCCTGCGGCGTATTTTCTTCGACGATTTGGCCGCCATCCATGAAGATAATGCGATCACCCACTTCTTTGGCAAAACCCATCTCGTGGGTGACGATCACCATGGTCATGCCCTCTTTAGCCAAGTCTTTAATAACGGCCAGAACCTCGCTTACCATTTCAGGATCCAACGCCGATGTCGGTTCATCAAACAGCATCGCAGTCGGCTGCATTGCCAGTGCCCGCGCAATTGCGATTCTCTGCTGCTGGCCGCCGGAGAGGGTAATTGGATATACATCCTTTTTTTCTCTCAATCCAACCTTACTCAGTAAATCCATGCCCTGCTGTTCTGCATCACCCCTTTTCATTTTTCTCACACGGATGGGCGCATGACAGATATTCTTAATCACCGTTTTATGAGGAAAGAGGTTAAATTGCTGGAAAACCATGCCCATTTTTTCCCTGACTTGATCAATGTTGACTTTCCGATCCGTAATATCCTGCCCATCAATAATGATCGACCCCTGAGTCGGTGTTTCCAGCAAATTGAGACAGCGCAATAGTGTACTTTTTCCGGAACCGGAAGGACCGATAATGACAATCACTTCACCGTCATGAATCGTACAGTTTATATCACTCAGCACTTCATGACTATTAAAGGACTTGTACAAATGTTTAACGGTGATCACTGCTTTTTAACCTCCTTTCAACGAACGTGAGCAATCTTGTCAACGTTAAGGTCAGAACAAGATAGATCAAGGAACACACGATAATGGGTTCAAGTCCAAGGGCGGTTGTTCCGCGTACCGTGGTTGTCTCATACATGAGCTCGGCGATCCCGATCACGGACACCAGGGATGAATCTTTAATGTTGCCGATAAACTGATTGCCAAGAGCCGGCAGAATGTTTTTAAAAGCTTGCGGAAGAATAATGTCAAGCATTGTCCTTCTGCTGTTCATTCCAAGACTTCTTGCGGCTTCTGACTGACCATAGGGCACCGCTTCAATCCCTGAGCGCATCGTTTCCGAGATATAAGCCGAGGCATGGATCGTAAGCGCAATAGCCCCCGTTGTAAAATCGGGAATATTAAGTTGGAGAAGCATGGGCAAGCCAACATAGACAAGATACACTTGCGCAAGTAATGGAGTCCCTCTGATAAATTCAACGTAAGCAATACTGATCCAGCGAACCACTTTAATTTTGGAACGTCTCATTAAGGTTAATAGGACTCCTAAAATCGTACCGGCAATCACTGAAATAATTGCCAGCAATACAGTTACATACGCCCCTTGTAAAAAGAAGCTGTAGTATGATCCCAAAAAAGAGAAATTCAAGAATTCCAACCCCAATCCCAATTATTGGAATTATATAAATACTGAAAAGACACTTTCGTACGGCTCATTATTTGACGAGTGTAATCTCTTGTTTATTCCTTAACATACTTCACTTGTTCGATAATCCATTTTTCATACTGCCCTTTGTATTTCGTGATCGCGGTGTTTACCGCATTCTTCAAATCCTTGCTTGAATGATTCGGCATCGCGATCGCTGCACCGGCAGTATCGTCATTGTATTTTAAATTTGTTTGCGCAAGTGACGGATTCGCTCGAATGAGCAGGGTTGAGTCAAGCAATTGTAGGCAGAAATTTTTATGACTAGGTAAGTAAGCGTATTCACTGTTTTAGGGGTTATCCTTGTTGAATCTTTGTTGTCTTTT
>Ga0334901_1000526_pt1 | contig 51726 bp, 41 predicted proteins | sample GraSluR3_MG_3_FD_207216 | JGI IMG/M metagenome (GOLD analysis project Ga0334901, IMG submission 207216) | Sludge microbial communities from methane-producing bioreactor in Wageningen University, Netherlands - Granular Sludge_15_08-R3 | ecosystem: Engineered > Bioreactor > Anaerobic >...
ACTCGTCGGCTGGAAGCCGCGTCGCAGCCTCGACGTCGTGCTCCGCGACGTGATCGAGTACCTGCGCTCGGCGGGCGACCCGGCCGACGCGTAACTTGCGCGTTGGGGTGGCACGCCGGTCGGGGGGTACGTGCCAGCCTCGGACGCTTCGCCTATAATCGCGGGTGGGGACAGTCTCCGGCGAGGTTTCTCATGCCCGGCGCGATCCGGCTTTCGTTCGACGGCGGGACCCTTTTGCTGCAAGGGGTTTCGCGCAGCGACCTCGACGGCGCCTTCGGCTCGACGCCGTGGGTGTGGGACCCTCGCGTGGACGCCGCGCGGTGCGACGCCATGCAGTACGTCGCCGTCGTCAAGCAGCTCGCGCACGCCGGGTTGCCGTTCGACGACGAAGTGCCGGCCTGGAGGCCCATGCGTTGGCCCCGCGTCCACCTGCACGCCCTGCGGCCCGAGCAGCAGGCCGCCGTCGAGGCGTGGATGGGCGCGGGCCGGGCCACGATCGTCATGCCCACCGGCACCGGCAAGACCGAGGTAGCCCTGCACCTCATGGCCCGCACGGCCCAAAGCACGCTGGTCGTCGCGCCGGTGCGGGATTTGATGTACCAGTGGCATCGCCGCATTCTCGACGGGCTGGGCTACGATCCGGGCATCGTCGGCGACAGCGTCTTCCGCGTGCGCCCCGTGTCGGTGACCACCTACGACAGCGCCTGCCTGCACATGGACAAGCTGGGCAACCGCTTCGGGCTGATCGTCTTCGACGAGTGCCACCACCTGCCTGGCCCCATGCGGCGCGACGCCGCCCGGATGTCGGCCGCTCCCCTGCGCCTGGGCCTGACCGCCACGCCCGAACGATCGGACGGACGGCACGTCGACCTCGAGTGGCTCGTCGGCCCGATCGCCTACGAGATGCCCATCTCGGCGGCCAAGGGCAAGACGCTGGCCGAGTACGAGGTGGTGCGGATCCCCGTGTATCTCTCGCCCGACGAGCAAGCCCGCTACAACCGGCTTTCCCGGGAAGTGCGCGCCTACATGGTCGAGCGGCGCAAGAACGATCCGGCCTTCGCCTGGGAAGACCTCTGCGCCGAGACGGCCAAGACCCCCCAGGCCCGCGCGGCCCTCAAGGCCTACTTCGCCAAGAAGTCGATCGAAGACCGAGCCGAAGAGAAGCTCCGCGTGCTCGAGGACCTTTTTCGGCTGCACGCGGGCGAGCCCTGCATCGTGTTCGCCGGCTCGAACGCGATGGCCCGCGACGTCTCGCGCCGTTTCCTCATCCCCTGCCTGTTGAGCCACTGCCGAAAGCACGAGCGGCGCGAGATCCTCCATGGCCTGGAAGATGGAACCTATCGGGCCCTGGTCGCCAACCGGGTGCTCGACGAGGGCGTCGATCTGCCCGAGGTCAAGGTCGCGGTGGTGGTCGGCGGCACCGCATCGAGCCGGCAGGCGAAGCAACGCCTGGGCCGCATCCTCCGCAAGTCGGGAATCGCCAAGGCCGTTCTCTACGAGGTCGTGTGCGTCGACACGAACGAACAGCACCGCTCCCGGCGCCGGCGCAAGAGCGACGCCTATCGAGAAACCCCGCTGCGGCGGCGGGACCGGCCGCGGGAGGCCGATCCGTTCTGACCGCTTCGCCGTTTCGTACCGCACCCAACCCGGGACGGTCGCTCGGGCCCACGCCGAGCCTCAGTCGAGCAGCCTCCACAGAATCCAAATCAAGACCAGCAGGCCGAGCCCGCCGCAACCGATGACGGGAACCAGGTTCGGCAGCGCGAAGCCCAACGCGATCAGGCCGGCCAGCCACGCCGCGGCCAGGATCAGCCAGAGGCGGCGAGGCCAACGCGATTCGTAATGCGTGGCCTCGCGAACCGCCTTGCGCTCGACCAGGGTGCGCTCGAGCTGCCTGCTCCGGGCCTCGTCGCGAATCTCCTCGACCAGCGACTCGGTTCCCGGCGTCTCCGCCAGCAGGGCGGTCAGGGCAATCGCGGCGGGATCCTTGCGCTGCTGGTGGAGCAAGCGGGCCATGACCGCTTGGGCGTAGGGATCGTTCGGATCGAGCTCCAGCGCCCGCTGGAGGCTCTGCTGCGCCTTTTCGTGGCGGTGAAGCCTGAGCAGGGCCAATCCCAGGGCGGCCCAGGCCGTCGAGGAGTTCGGGTTGGCGGCGACCGCTTCGTTGGAGGCCCGTTCGGCGGGTTTTGGCCCCCTCTCCGAAGCCATGAACCAGGCGTAGTCGGCGAGCAAGCCTGGCTTCCGCCCCGACAGCTCAAGGGCCTGTTCGAGGGCCTGTTGCGCCAGGGTGAGCCTTCCGGCGCGCCAGGCCGACAAACCCAACAGCGTCTGGGCACGGTGGTCTCGGGGATCGAGTTGGGCGGCCCGGCGCGCTTCGTCGAGGGCCTCTTCGCCGGCGCCGCTTCGCAGCAGTGCCTCCGACCGGAGCCGGCGGACAACCGCGTTCTCCGGTGCGGCCGTCACGAGCTGGTCGGTAATGGCCACCGCTCGGAGGCAGTCGCCTCGATCCATGGCCGCACGAGCGTCGTCGGCGAGTTGTTCGATCTGCCACGGGTCCACGGTACGGCCAGCGCCAGTGGGTTGATGAAAACGGACTTTCACCGAAAGAACGCATCCACGGCACGCGCACCCCCTCCGCAGCTTGATGCGAGAGCACCTGGAGGCGCGATCGTGCGGTCCTTTGCCAGGACGGTTTCAACCAGAAATATAGCAGGACCTTGCACGCGGATGAAACTGCGGGCCCGTTCGGGCGCGCCGGACCCTTGATCCGCTTTTCGCGGGGCACTAGACTGGTATGCTGAACGGCGGGGATCCCCCCGCGTGTTATTCTCGGTTTTGGTACTCCGTTTCCCGGCCATGCCCGTCCAGACCACGCTTGAGCCCCTCCGCGTGAGCACGATCGCGGAGCTTCTGGTGAGGTGACCGTCGTGGCCGCCCCTTGTTTCTGGGCCGCCGGTCCGGGTGCTTTCCGCCGGCTCAGGGAGTTCAGTACATGTCGAGTCTCGATCCGGAACGATTAAGCCGGCTGTTGAGCGATCTGGCCTCTTGCGTCGTCCAGGTGGACGGCCAGGGGCAGATCGTGGCCTGGACCCAGGAAGGCGAAAGGATGTTCGGCTCTCCGGCCGAGGACGTGGTCGAAAACGTCAATCTCGCCGATCTCTTCGCGGTGCGAAACGAGGGAGAAGAGCTGTTGGCCCGGCTGCGCGAGACCGGGCAGGCCGAGGCCCGGGCCGACATGACGAAGCTCTCGGGCGGCGGTTTTCCGGCCCGCGTGCGTTTCGCCGGGACGCCGAACAACGATCGGTACCTCGGCGTGATTACCGACGTCTCCGACCAGGAGCAGGCGAGGGAGAACTTCAACTACCTCAAGGTGTACCTCGATACGGTGCTCGAGATCTCGGGCGACGCCATCGTGACCAGCGACCTCGATGGCGTGATCATGATGTTCAACGAGGGGGCCGAGCACATCTTCCGGCGCGACGCCCTCGAGGCCCTGGGCGAAGACATGTTCGCCCTGCTCTTCGCCAAGGACATCATCCCCGAGGTCAAAGGCGCGTTGGCCGACGCGGGGCACATCCGCGACCGCGAGTCGAAGATCATCGTGGGCGAGGGCGAAGAGGTCTACCTCGAGGTCACCATCTCGAAGACCCGCGACGTGCGCGGACAGGAGTCGGCCCTGGTCGCCCTGATCCGCGACGTGACCGCCAAGAAGCGGCTGGAGGAGGAACGCCTGCAGAACGAGCGGGTGCAGCAGGAGATGCGCATTGCGCGCGGCGTCCAGTTGACCATGCTCCCCGACCGGCCCCCGAAGATCGAGGCGGCCGACATCGCCGCCCGCATCGAGTTCTGCGACGACATCGGCGGCGACCTGTTCGACTTCAGCCATCCCCGAAGCGGCAAGCTGGGCGTTTCGATCGGCGACGTCTCGGCCCACGGCGTGGGCCCGGCCATCGTCATGTCGTCGGCCAAGGCCATGATGAACACCCTCGAGCAGTACACCGAAGACCTCGAGCACATGTTCTTCCTGCTGAACAACCTGCTCGAGAAGACCACCGAAGACGACCGATTCATCACGATGTTCTACGGCCTGCTCGACCAGGAACGCAAGACGATGGAGTACGTCAACGCCGGGCACGATCCGCCCATCATCTACCGGGCCTCGACCGGCGTCTTCGAAGAGCTTCAGACCACGGGCATGCTCCTGGGAATCCTGCCGTCCGAGCGGTTTCGCCTGGGCGACATCGTGCAGTTCTACTCGGGCGACATCCTCCTGCTGACCACCGACGGCATCTGGGAGGCCGCCGACCCCGACGGCAACGCCTTCGGCAAGGATCGCTGCTTCAATACGCTCAAGGAAATGCACGATCAGCCCGCCCAGGAAATCCTCGACGCGCTGTTCGAACGGGTGCGCGAGCACTGCGGAGGATACCCGGCCAGGGACGACCAGACGGCCGTCCTCTTCAAGTTCCGTTGACGGCGAAACGCGGCATTGCGCCCGCCACGGCGCGCCCGGTTCGCGCGGCCCCGGTTGCCTCAACCCGCGCCGCGCCGGTCAACCGCCCACGACCTCGGCAATCCGCTCGGCGGTGACCGGCTCGATCACGCCCTTCTCGCACACGATCGCTCGGATCAACCGGGCGGGCGTCACGTCGAAGGCCGGATTGTAGACCTCGATGCCGTCGGGGGCGGTCTGGCGCCCGAAGCCGTGGGTGATCTCGCGGGGATCGCGCTGCTCGATGGGCATCGCATCGCCCGACCCGAGCGCCAGGTCGAACGTGCTCGTCGGGGCGGCCACGTAAAAGGACACCCCGTGCGCCGCCGCCAGGAGGGCCAGGCCGTAGGTGCCGATCTTGTTCGCCGCGTCGCCGTTGGCGGCAATGCGGTCGGCCCCGGTCACGACGGCCTGCACGCGGCCCTCGCGCAGGACCTGGGCGGCCATCGAGTCGCAGATCAGGGTGACGGGGATCCCTCGCTGCTGGAGTTCCCAGGCGGTCAGCCGGGCGCCCTGCAGCAGGGGCCGGGTCTCGTCGGCGTATACGTGCAGACGTTTGCCCGACTCGGCCGCGGCATACACCACGGCCAGGGCCGTGCCGTAGTCCGACGTGGCCAGTCCCCCGGCGTTGCAGTGGGTGAGCACGCCCTGGCCGTCGTCCAGGAGCCCGGCGCCGTGCCGGCCGATGGCTCGGCACATCCGCCGATCCTCGTCGTGGATCGCCCGGGCCTCGCCGAGCAGCTCGGCGGCGATTTCGCCCGGGACCTTCTTGCCGCGGCACGCCAGCGCCCGGCGCTTCATGCGCTCCAGCGCCCAGAACAGATTGACCGCGGTGGGACGGCTCGAGGCCAGGTAATCGACCACTTGGTCGAGTCGGGCGAAGAAGGCGGCCTCGCCCGCGTCGGCCACGCTTTGGAGCCCGAGACACACGCCGTAGGCTGCCGCGATCCCGATGGCCGGCGCCCCGCGAACCCGCAACGTCTTGATCGCCTCCCAAACCGCCTCGACGTCGCGGCACTCGATCTCGACCAGTTCGACCGGCAGGCGCGTCTGGTCGATCAGGCGGAGCCGGCCCGTGTGGTCGCCGACCCAGCGGAGCGTTTCGATGTTCCTGGGTGCGTGTTCCACGGTCACGGTCATTGCGACGGGGTCTGGAGCGTCTTTTGCAGCGTTGCGTTGCGCGCGGCCACCTTTTCGGCCTGTTTGCCGCGGAACGCGACGAGCTTCTGCCGCAGCGTTTCGTCGGAAAGGGCAAGGATCTCGACGGCCAGCAGGCCGGCGTTCGTCGGGCCCCCCATGCCGGCGGCCACCGTGGCGACGGGAACGCCCGCCGGCATCTGCACGGTCGACAGCAGCGAATCGAGCCCGCCCATCATGTCGGTGGGTACGGGAACACCGATCACGGGGAGGATGGTGTGCGACGCGACCACGCCCGCCAGATGCGCCGCCCCACCCGCCGCGGCCACGATGACCTTCAGACCCCGTTCCGACGCCGAGCGCACGTACTCGTGGACCAGGTCGGGGGTGCGGTGAGCGCTCATCACGCGCACCTCGTAGGGCACGCCAAACTCGTCGAGCGATTGGGCGGCTCCGTCGATCTTGGGCCAGTCGCTGTCGCTTCCCATCAAGATGGCGACCAGCGGAGCGGTCGATTCGGGCATGGTCGGTCCTCGGCGCAGTTTCGTTACGATGCGGGCCAAAGCGTGGGTTGTACGGCATGGGAAGCATTTCGGCAACCGCCCGATTGGTCCCGTCCCCCTTCGCAGTTGTCGAAGTCCCTTGCCGCCGGGGGGGCGGCGCGCGGCCGTTTCGCCGGACCGGTCAAGCCCCGTCTTGTCCCCATTTGGGGCGGTAGCGGGCGACGGGATCGCTTACAATGGGCTCGCGAACCGTGGCCGCTGTTGCCAGTCGGCCGGCCCTCCATGCAACGACTCGCAAGCGGACCGACACGCCGTGACCCAACTCAGCCCGATCGACTGGATCGTCTGCCTCGCCTACCTCGGCGTGATCGTCGGCCTGGCGCTGGGGAGCATGCGCGGCCAGCGCGACAACGAGGATTACTTCGTGGGCGGGCGGCGCATGAACTGGTTTGCCGTGGGTATCTCGATGTTCGCCACCAGTTTCAGCTCGATCTCGTTCCTGGGCCTCCCGCAGCGCGGGGCGTTCCAGGATTTCAGCTTCTACCTGGTGATTCTGGGCATCCCGGTGCTCATTACCCCGTTGCTCTGGCTGTTCTTCGTGCCGCTTTACGCCCGACTGCGGGTCAGCAGCGGATACCAGTATCTTCGCATGCGATTCGGGCCGGTCGTGCAGCGCGTGGGCTCGCTTCTGTACTGCGGCTACGCGCTGGGCTGGATGGGGGCCATGCTCTACGCCATCGCTCTGACCCTGCAAGGCGTGATGCACCTGAGCCCCACCCAGTACTTCGGGACCCTTGTCGGCCTGGGGGCCTTTGCCACGGCCTACACCGCCGTGGGCGGGCTGCGCGCGGTCGTCTGGACCGACGTGCTCCAGGCCGTCACCCTGGGCGGCGCCGTAATCGCCGTGCTGCTGCTCTGCGTCGGCCGCATCGACGGTGGATGGAGCGGGCTCTGGCAGCTCGGCATCGAGCACGGCCGCTTCCGGATGTTCCACCTCGAATCGAACCCGCTGGCGATCGAGAACTTCACCGCGCCCAACTCGATCCACAGCACCCTGGCTTTCGTATTCTTCATGTACCTTCCCGGCTATGCCGTGGCCCAGAACATGATCCAGCGGTACGTCTGCGCCGGCAGCGTCGAACGGGGACGGGGCGTCGTCGTGCTCAGCGCGGCGGTGAACGCCGGGCTGGGATTCGTGTTTCTGCTGGTGGGCGTGGCCCTGTTCGCCTTCTACGTCCAGCCGGGCGGCTTGGGCATGCCCGGCCTGAAAAGCGAGGATCAGATCCTCCCCCACTTCGTCGCGACCCAGGCGGCGGGCGTCGGACTGCTCGGGCTCATCCTGGCCGGACTGTTCGCCGCGGCCATGAGCACGATCGACAGCGGAATCAACGGTGTCGCCTCGGTCGTGGTCTACGACTGGCTGGGCGGGCGCGAGCTGCCGCTGGGCGCCAGCCGCCTGCTCACCGTCGTGCTCGGGGCCCTGGTGATCGTCGCCGCCCTGCTGGCCCCGCTGATCGGCAACAACGTCATCGACATCATCTGCACCATCGCCGGCACCATGCTCGGCGGTCTGATGGCCGTGTTCCTGCTGGGCATGTTCGCCCGGCGGGCCAACGCACCAGGCGTGCTGATCGGCCTGGCGGCCGGGGCCGCGTGCCTTCTGGCCGTCGTCGTGGCGACCGGCGTGCCCGCGTGGTGGTACGGCGCGTTCACCATCTTCCCGACCCTGCTGGTCGGCGCCTCGGCCAGCTACCTGTTCGCCCCTCCGCCCGACGACGCCCTGGAAGTCACGCTGTGGAGGAGGCTGGGGATTGAAGATTGAAGATTGAAGATTGAAGATTGAAGATGGGAGGCTCGAGACTGGAGACTGGAGGCTGGAGACTTCGCCACCCGAGTGCTCTCAAGGCATTTGCAGGTCACGGGAGACAGGCGCCCGATTCGTACGCCCTTCATCGTTCATCGTTCATCCTTCTTCCTTCATCCTTCTTCCTTCATCCTTCCCCATTCCCCCTCCGAGCCATGCCCTCCATCCGCGTTTCCCGTCGTAAGCCCCGCACGGCCCGCGTCGGCGTGTTCGGCGTGGGCTTTCACGCCTACTGGCCCCAATTCGACGGCCTGCTCGACGAGCTGCGCGCCAAGCTCGCCGCGCTGGTCGGCAAGGTCGAGTCGCACGGCGTCGAGGTGCTCGACTTCGGCATCGTCGACGACGCCGAGTCGGCCTACGCCCTGCTGCCGCGTCTGAAGGGGGCCGATCTCGACCTCGTGTTCTGCGACATGCTGACCTACGCCACGTCGGCCACGTTCGGCGTTCTGATTCGCGGACTCGACGTGCCCGTGGTGCTCGTGGCCCTGCAACCGCTCAAGGCGATGGATTACTCGCGGGCCTCGACGTACATGCAGCTCTGCAACGACGACCTCTGCTCGGTGCCCGAGTTCACCGGCGTGGCCGTGCGCATGGGGCGCAAGCCGCCGCCGGTCATCCTCGGCACCCTGCACGACGACCCGGTGGCCGAGGCCGAGATCGCCCAGTGGTGCGCCATCGCCATGGTGCTGCACGATTTGGGGCGGGCGCGCATCGGGCACTTCGGGCACCCCATCGAGCACATGCTCGACATGCAGACCGACCAGACGGCCCTGACTGCCGCCTTCGGCTGCCACGTGGTCCAGACCGAGGCCGACGACCTGCTCCGCCTCGAACGCACGGTCACCGACGAGGAGATCGAGGCGAAGAAGGTCGCGATTCTCGATCTGTTCGACACGCCCGCCCCGGTCTCCGACCCGATCACGACGAAGCTGACCGACGACGACCTGCACGTGGCCGCGCGCGTCGCGGTCGCGCTGGACCGCTTCGTCGACGAGCACCGGCTCGACGGGTTGGCCTACTACTACGCGGGCGAGGCGGGAAGCCCCATGCGCCGGCTCGTCACGAATCTCATCGTGGGCAACTCCCTGCTGACCGCGGCGGGCTTTCCCATGTGCGGCGAGTCCGACCTGAAGACCTGCATCGCCATGCTCATCATGGACCGGCTCGACATCGGAGGCAGCTTCGCCGAGTTCCATCCCATCGACTTCCACGAGGGCTTCGTGCTCGTGGGCCACGACGGACCGCACCACGTCAACATCGCCGAGGGCAAGCCCGTGTTGCGGAGCCTGCTGAAGTACCACGGCAAGCCGGGGTCGGGCGCCAGCGTCGAGTTCAAGATCCGCGAGGGGCCCATCACCATGCTCAGCATCAACGTCGACGCGGCCGGGCGATTCAAGTTCATCGTCGCCGAGGGACGCAGCGTGCACGGCCCCATCCCGCCGACGGGCAACACGAACACCCGCGGCTACTTCGAGCCCGACGTGCGCACCTTCCTCAAGCGCTGGGTCGCCGAGGGCCCCACACACCACTTCGCCCTGGGCGTGGGGCATCACGCCGCGACCATCGCCCAGATCGCGGCGATTCTCGAGGTCGACTGCGCCGTGGTGACGCCGCACGAATCCGTTGCGCATCGGCGCGCGAAGCGCTGACGCACGGATTGCGTATTAGGTGATCGAATGTTAGTTATAAGCAAAATACGCCTTTCTGATACCGCGCCGAATGGTAATATTGGGGATGTCGAGGGGGTTGCGGCGCGGAACCACGATTGCGACCAAGCCGCGCCACCCGGTTGCCCCACGCCGGTGCCTGGCGCGCCGATGCGGCGGTCGGTGCCCCCCCTGGCGATCGCTTCCTTATCTCTTGCGCGCCGAGGAGAACGCGGTGAGTTTTCAAACCCCCAACGCCAACGATGCCACCCTGTCGAAGAACCGATCGCGCAGCGTCGTGCCCCAGTCGGGGCTTTGTTCCCGTTGCGTGGACGGGTGCGTCGGCAACTGCGAAGTGTTCCAGGCGACCTTCCGCGGCCGCGAGTTGCTCTATCCCGGGCCGTTCGGTCAGGTGACCGCCGGGGGCGACAAGGACTACCCGGTCGATTACTCCCATCTGAACATTCAGGGCTACGCCCTGGGGGGCGCGGGCTTGCCCGATGGGACCATCGCCGACCCCGACACCTGCCGATTTCCCGCCGTCAACGTCCAGACCGAGTACGGCTGGAACCGCAAGGTGAAGATGTCGGCGCCCGTGTTCACCGGGGCCCTCGGCTCGACCGAGATCGCCCGCAAAAACTGGGAGCACTTCGCCGTGGGCGCCGCGATCAGCGGCGTGACCCTGGTGTGCGGCGAGAACGTCTGCGGCATCGACCCCCAACTCGAACTCGACGCCCGCGGCAAGGTCAAACGCGCCCCCGACATGGACCGCCGCATCGAGACCTATCGGCGGTATCACCGCGGGCCGGGTGAGATCCTCGTGCAGATGAACGTCGAAGACACCCGGCTGGGCGTCGCCGAGTACGTCCACCGCGAGCACGGCCTGGAGACGATCGAGCTCAAGTGGGGCCAGGGGGCCAAGTGCATCGGCGGCGAGATCAAGGTCGACTCGCTCGAGCGGGCCCTCGAGCTCCAGAAGCGCGGTTACATCGTCACGCCCGATCCTTCCGATCGCGTCATCCAGTCGGCCTTCCGGCGCGGGGCGATCAAGCAGTTCGAGCGGCACAGCCGGCTGGGGTTCGTCGAGGAAGACGGCTTTCTGGCCGAGTGCGAGCGGCTGCGCGGCCTGGGATTCCGGCGGATCACCCTGAAGACCGGCGCCTACGGCCTGCGCGAACTCGCCATGGCCCTGAAGTGGTCGAGCGAGGCGGAGATCGACCTGTTGACGATCGACGGGGCGCCGGGTGGGACGGGCATGAGCCCCTGGCGCATGATGGAAGAATGGGGCATGCCGAGCCTGTACCTCCACGCGGCCGCCGTGCAGTTCGCCGACAAGCTGGCGGCCAAGGGCCGGCGCGTGCCCGACCTGGCCTTTGCCGGCGGGTTCAGCGCCGAAGACCACGTGTTCAAGGCCATTGCCCTGGGCGCCCCCTACGTGAAGGCCGTCTGCATGGGCCGGGCCCTCATGATCCCCGGCATGGTCGGCAAGAACGTGACCCGCTGGATGAGCAACGGCGGGCTGCCCAAGACCGTCAGCCAGTACGGCGACTCGGTCGAGGAGATCTTCATCTGCTGGGAGCAGGTCGCCGACCTGGTGGGCAAGGACGAAATGAAGAACATCCCCCTGGGAGCCGTGGGCATCTTCTCGTACGTCCAGAAGCTCTCGGTGGGCCTGCAGCAGCTCATGGCCGGGGCCCGCTGCTTCCGCATCCCGGCCGTCACCCGCCGGGAACTCATGAGCCTCACGCGCGAGTGCGCCGACGTGACCGGCATTCCCTACGTGATGGACGCCTACCGCGACGAGGCCGAGGCGATCCTCGACGGCTGAACCGCCACCGACGGAAGGCACAGCGCCGACATTCGTCGTGCGCCCGCTACTCCGCCGCCGGGGCGGGCGCCTTCAGCCACGCGAGGTTGAAGGCGTAGTGCTGCTTGCTGCTGATCAGGTGGATCAGTCCATCGGGGGTCTGACACACGGAGAGGTACCCTCGCGGCTCGGCCGAATCGCGACTCAGGAGGAACCGGCCCGTGTTGCCGCCGCCGTCGATCTCGCGGGGCGGGCCGTCGTCGGTTATCAAACGGCGCACGGGCCAGGTGCGGCCTTCGTCGAACGAGAGGGCTCCGAACAGGCCCGCGACCTTGCGTTGGGCCCCCGAGGCATCGGCGATTTCGAATTCCTTGGCGAACGAGGCGAAGAAGATCGGGCCTTCGGCCAGGCGCGTGACGACCAGGCGCTGTCCGCCGCTGATGGGAGGGAAGGGGCTGGCCGTGTAGCTCCACGTTCTCCCCACGTCGGCCGAGAGGCTTTGGGGCATCCGACCATTGATATTGTCGCCCCGCCCGAACGCCATGAGCCGGCCGTCGTCGAGTTGGACGATGCCGGCGTGAATGCCGGCGATCCATGCTCCCGAGCCGCCTTCGACGAACTCGGGCGGCGGTTGGCCCTCGCCCGGGTCATCCCACGTCGTGCCGTTGTCGCGGCTGATGAGCACGGCCGTGCCGCCGGCCCCGCCCGTCACCGCGTCGCAGGGCACGAGGATGCAGCCTTCCCGGGTGCGGAACACGGTCTCGACCGGCATGTGGCGCAGCCCGTGCTCGGGCATGATCAGCCGGGCCCGCGACCAGGTGGCGCCGCTGTCGGTCGAGGTGCGCATGACGGTTGCCAGGCTGCCCCAGGTCGCCGCGGCCGAAAGCCCGTTGAAATGGAAGATCGTGCCCTCTTCGTCGCACCACAAGGCCGAGGCGTGATCGTTACGGTCGGGGGCGTCCCAGAAGGGCGAAGCCGGCTCCCATTCGTCCTGCCCGTAGCGAAGCCGGCTGGCCACGATGCCCAACTCCCGTCCCGGCTCGCGAAGGCACGTGTACCAGACGGCCAGCAGATCGCCGTTGGGGCACGCCACCAAGGCGGGGCAGTGGTTGTGCTTCGAGAAGATCGGACCGTTCGACTCCGGCGGGATTTTTACGTACTGGCGCGGGCCCCGGAAGTAGGGCTTGGCGCGATCGGGCCCTTCGGCCAGATCGGTGGGAACCTCCTGGCGCACGTCGCGCTGGTTCCGTGGCAGGGGCGGCACGGGCAGCGGCTTCGTCGCGGGAGCCGGGCCCAGGGCCACGCGAAAACCGATCAGCCAGCTCTTGTCGTCCGGCAGCGTGCCCAACCGATTGGCCGAGCGAAGGTATTCGAGCGCGGTCGAGTGGCTTCCGCCCCGGGTCACGCGGAACGCTCCGTCGGCCCGCCCCACCGGGTCGGTTTGCGCCCGGCCGGCGTACGGCCCGTACCAGTCGAGACACCACTCCTCGACGTTGCCGTGCATGTCGCACAATCCCCACGGGTTGGCCGGCGTCTTGCCGACCGCGAGCGCGACGGGTTGGTCGTTTCCGCGGGGCGAGCCGGGGTACCAGCTCTCGGTGACGTTCTTGTGAAACGCCTCGGGCAGCGTGTCGCCCGTGTGATAGGCCGTGGTCGTGCCGGCCCGGCAGGCGTATTCCCACTCGGCCTCGGTCGGCAGCCGGTAGGGCAAGCCCTCCTTTGCGGCAAGCCAACGGCAGAAGGCGTCGGCCTCGTGCCAGCTCACGAAGACCACGGCCTCGTCGTCGTCGTGGGAGAAGCCGAGCTTTCCTCGCAACTCGCGGTGCTCGGGATCGAACCGTTCGTACTGGGCGTTCGTGACCTCGCAGACGGCCAGGAAGAAGGCCCGGCTGACGGTCACTTCGTGCGCGGGCCGCTCGTCGAAATCGCCCCCCTCGGCGCTGCCCATCGTGAACGTGCCCGGCTCGATGCGGACCATGCGCATGCCGACCGTATTCGTATGGGTCGCGCCGGCCGGCAAGTCGGCCGCCGGGGCGATGGCGGCGACGAAGTGCGCCGTCAGCAGCAACAAGATGCAGTCTCTCACGGTTGAAGCTCCTGGTTCGAGCGGTTCGGTGCACGGCGAGTCACACGGGCGGTTCGTCTTCGGGGCGGGCGAGCTTGAGTTGGGCGATTCGCTTGTAAAGGGTGGTGCGGCTGATGGAGAGGCGCCGGGCCGCCTTGGCCACGTTCCAATCGGCCCCGACCAGCGCCGCCCGGACCGCCTCGGCGGAGGTCGACGGGGGCAAGCCTCGTCGGCGCTCGGGCGGGGATGGGTCCGGCGGAATATCCACGGCGGGCGGGACCGCCGGCGCGGCCGGCGCCCCCAACTCGGGCGGAAGGTGGGCCGGCGCGATCGGGCCGCGCCGGGCCTTGACGAAGGCGTACTCGACCGCGCTCTCCAGCTCGCGGACATTGCCCGGCCACGCATAGTCGACAAGCAGCGCCAGGGCCTCCGGGCTGAATCCCTCGATCGGGCGCCCCGTCTCGTCGCGGAAACGCTCGGCGAAGTGCTGGGCCAACAGCCCCACGTCGTCCCGCCGATCGCGCAGCGGCGGTATCGCCATCGGAACCACGCGAAGCTTGTAGTAGAGATCCCGCCGAAAACTCCCCTCGGCGACCAACTCGGCCAGCGGGCGATGGCTGGCCGCGATCACGCGGACATCGATGCCGATCGGACGATCGTCGCCCACCCGCTCGACCGCTCGCTCCTGAAGCACTCGCAGCAACGTGACCTGGATGCCCGGTGGCAGCGCGCCGACCTCATCGAGAAGGATCGTCCCGCCCGCCGCGGCCTCGAATCGCCCCCGCTTGTCGCGCATCGCCCCGGGAAACGCATCCCGGACGTGCCCGAACAACTCGCTTGCGAGCACGTCCTCGGCGGGAATCGAGCAGTGGACCGCCACGAATGGCCCCCCTGCCCGCGGGCTCAGGTGGTGGATCGCGCGAGCCACCAACTCTTTGCCCGTGCCGCTTTCGCCCTCGATGAGCACAGTCGCCTCGGAATCGGCCACCTCTTCGACCAGGCGGAAGATCTCCCGCATGGGCTTGCTCTTGCCCACGACGTTGTGCAGCCGGTAGCGTCGGGCAAGGTCTTCCTTTAACGCGGCCAACTCGGTGACGTCGCGCAACACGACCACGCTTCCGCGATGTTCCCGGCCATTGCCGAGCGAGCCGGTTTGAACCACGAGAACTCTTCGGCGGCCCGACCGCGTTTCGACCGGCACCTCGACGTCGCTGACGGGCCGGTGCTCGCGGATCGATTCGCGCACGACCTCGGCCGATCCGCAGAACTGCGAATCCAGCAGCTCGCAGCAGTGCGCATCGAGGGCCTCGACCGGGTCGATCTCGAGGATTCGGCAGGCGGCACGATTGATGCCGACGATCCGCCCCCGGCCGTCCAAGGTCACAACCCCCTCGGCAAGACGGTCGAGGACGCCCCCGAGATCGTCCTTGGTGGTTCGAGCAGCGTCAACGGGCGATGGGGTGCTCATGTCGATCTTCCGGTGCGTCGACCCGAATTGTAGACTTTCGGGTTCGCGGGGTCGACCGACGGACTGCCCCGTCTTTCGAGTGGACCATTCCCGCCGATCGAGCGGGGTACCCTGATTGTCGGTTTTGGCGTCTGCCATTACAATAGGGCATTCCATGTCGACCGGGCTCATCCCGGTGACTGCTTCACGCTGAAGGCTCAATCCATGCAGTTGAGAGTGGTATCCGACGACGGCGACGTGCTCCGCTTGGCTCTGTTGGGCCGAACCGTGCAGAACGACGTCATCCCCACCTCCCACGCGATCGAGCAGTATCTGGGCCCCAAGGGGTACGCCCGGCTGGTGCTGCTGAGCCTGGCCGAGACCCATCTGATCGACTCGAGCGGACTGAGCTGGCTCGTGGTGTGCCACAAGCGATTCTGCCAGGCGGGAGGGAAGCTGATCGTCCACTCGATGACGCCCGCGGTCAAGGAGCTCCTCGCGCTGATGCGGCTCGATCATGCCCTGAACCTCGCCGACGACGAACCGGCCGCGCTGGCGTCGATCGGCCGGAACGTGGTGTGACCTCCCGGTCGATTTCGCACGACGCCGTGAACGGAGGCTCGCGATCCATGAGAGCGATGATCGTGCCCAAGATCGTCTCGCTCGCCGAAACCGCGACCCCCCTCGAAATGATCGAGATGGCGGTGCCGGAACCTGCCGCGGGCGAAGTGCTCGTCAAGGTGTCGGCCTGCGGCGTCTGCCATACCGAACTCGACGAGATCGAAGGAAGAGCCGCTCCTCCGAGATTGCCGGTCGTGCCCGGCCATGAGGTCGTCGGATACGTCGAACGGCTGGGCGAGGGTGCCACCCGGCATCGAGTGGGCGACCGCGTGGGAGTCGGCTGGATCCACTCGTCGACCGGCGACCCCGACGAAAACCTCAGTCCCCAGTTCCGCGCGACCGGGCGCGACGCCGACGGCGGCTACGCCGAATACATGACCGTGCCCGAGAAATACGCCTACCCGATTCCGCCGGCATTCCGCGACGAGCACGCGGCACCGCTGCTGTGCGCCGGGGCGATCGGCTATCGGGCGCTGCGGCTTGCGAACCTCGAGGACGGCCGGCGCCTCGGCCTGACGGGGTTCGGAGGCTCGGCCCACCTCGTGCTCCAGATGGTCGCCCACCGCCTGCCGAACACCGAGGTCTACGTGTTCGCCCGCGATGCGGGCCAGCGGAAGTTCGCCCGGCAGCTCGGCGCCGTGTGGGCCGGCGACACCGCCCAGCGCGCACCGGAGCCGCTCGACGCGATCATCGACACGACGCCCGCCTGGAAGCCCGTGGTGCACGCCCTGGCCAACCTGCGCCCGGGCGGACGGCTCGTGATCAACGCGATCCGCAAGGAGGACGCCGACAAGCCGGCTTTGTTGAATCTCAGCTACCACGAGCACCTCTGGCTCGAGCGCGAGATCAAGACCGTGGCGAACATCACCCACCACGACATCCGCGAGTTCCTGCCCCTGGCGGCGGAGATCCCGCTCCGTCCCGAAGTGCAGACCTACCGCCTCGAAGACGCCAACCTCGCGCTGATGGATCTGAAACGGGGGCGCGTGCGCGGCGCCAAGGTGCTCGTGATGGGGTGACGGTCGGTTCTTCCCGAACCGGCCCGGCGTTGTCAGCGGGCGTCTATGCCTCGCCGTCGCGGGGCGTCGGCTTCGCGGCCCCTTGGCCCGGCTCGGCAAACAGTTCGCCGATTTCGAGAGAGAATCCCGGCAGCACCTCTGCGCCATCCAGTCGGTCGTTTTCGCCGAGCACCGCACAATCCTCGGGCGAGCGGAATGCGTGCACTTCCCGCCGCGGCGCGTGATACACGTACCAGACGAGCCGAACGCCCGAGGTGAAGTAATCCCACAGCTTCCGCTCCATCTCCTTGGGGGTGTTGTGCTTGCTGATCACCTCGACGGCCAGATCGGGCGCAAGATCGGCCACGGGATCGCGGGGAACCTTTCGGCCCGGCAATTGGGCCCACGATACGAACGAAACGTCGGGAATCCGTATCAGGCCCGGCGCCAACCGCGTCATTCCGTCGGCGCCCAGCACGATGCCGAGGTTCGCGTCCTCGACGAAGTTGCCCAGCGCCCGACCGATCAACAACGCCAGATAGGATTCGTACGTGCCCACGGTCTTCTCCAGCAAGACACCGTCGACGAGCTCGTAAAGCCGGTCTTCGCGGTCGTGGATCTCGATCACGTCCTCTTCGGTGGCCTTTCCCGGGGCGGGATCGTGCCGGACGCGATTCAGGGGAACCGCGCCGAACCGTTCCACCAGGTCGGCGGCGGTCCAACCGTCGAGATACGGTTCCGTGGCGTGCGCCATGATGAAGGTCCTCCGCGTCGAAAAGCCGTGGCGATGGAGTGAGCCCATGATCTATTGTCCTCCTCGCTCGCCGTCGCGTCAAACGGCGGTGGCCCCTCGCATCGGCGGCCGTTCCGCCGGTGGCATGCGCCCGAAAGCGAGGCGAACGGCGGGCGACCGTCGGTGCTCGGCTCAGGGGCGGAAGAGGCAAACACCCGCCCTGGCGCCCGGCGCGGCCTTGCTCAGGCGATGTGCTGGGCGATCAGGGCGTCGAGCTCGGCCTTCAGCCGGGGCAGGATTTCGCCGTAGGTGAAGCTTCCCACGTGCTGCCCGCCTCGTGTGAGGTTGACCCGTTTCGGGCCGCACCAGAGGCCCAGGTCGGCGTCGTCGGTTTCGCCGGGGCCGTTCACCCGGCAGCCCATCACCGCGATCGTAATCGGATACTCGGCGGCGTAGCGGGTCATCTTGCGCACCCGGGCGGCCAGCTCGACGAAGGCTTCGTTTTCGACGCGCGAACAGCTCGGGCAACTGATGATGTTCAGTCCCCTCGCGCGGAAGCCAGGCGCCACGCGGGTCCGCCCGGCGGCCACGTCGGCCAGGATCTGCCGGCCCGCCTCGACCTCTTCGTGCTTGCGCGCATTGGGCACGGTGAGCGAAACCCGAATCGTGTCGCCGATGCCCTCGCCGAGCAGGGGCACGAGGGCTCGCCGGGTCTTGTCGACGCCCTCGGGAGGCATTCCCGCCTCGGTCACGCCCAGATGAAGCGGCACGTCGGGCCGGGCCTCGGCAAAACACCGGTTCAATGCGACGACCTTGGCCGGGTCGGAATCCTTCAGCGAAACGCAGTACCGGTCGAAGCCCAGCGAGTCGAGCAGCGCGCAGTGCTCCAGGGCGCTTTCGAGCATGGGGCCGATCGAGTCGTCGGGGGCGAATTTTTCGCGCTTCGCCGGATCGACCGAGCCGCAGTTGACTCCCACCCGCATCGCGCAATCGTGCCGGCCGGCCACGTCGACCAGCAGTCGCACCTTGTCGGGCCAGGGGCGATCGGGCTCGTGATGGTACAGATGGCCCGGGTTGTAGCGGATCTTGTCGACGTGCGGCGCCAACTCGGCGGCCAGCCGGTAGTTCTCCTGGAGGTCGACCGACAGGTTGGCGCCGGTCTCGGCGCGGATCGCCGCGAGCGATTCGGCGTCGCGCCGGCTATCGGCGGCGATCCGGACGACGCCCGCCCCGGCGTCGGCCAACGCCCTGACCTGGGCCACCGTGGCCTCGACGTCGATCGTCTTGGTCGCGCACATGCTCTGCACCACGATTGGGTGGCCGTGGCCGATCGCCACCGTACCGATGCGGACCTCTCGGGTGGGGTTTCGTCGGATTTCCATGGTCTTTTGCGGAATGGCGGGGCTGGGCTGGGATCGGTTGGCACGGACCGCATTTCTGCGATCCGCCTCTCATTGTATGGTGCGACGCAACGAATCATCGAGTCGGCATTTCGCACCCCGCGCTTGCCGCGGTCCATCGCGCCGGGGCAGAATCTAAGACTGGAGAATATCAGGCGAGTTTGCCGATAACGCCGACTGTAGCAGGTATTCCGGGGGAGACCTTGCCGGTATTGCGACCCAATCGAGGGGTGTGCGGTCCGGCCTTCGCGGCGTTGCCTCAACCATGACGCGATGCAGATTGCGCACGGCCATCGACCTGGCCCGCTCGCGCGGGAGCGCTTGCTCCCCGGCTTCGCCCTCCCACCCCACAGGCGAGCACGAAGGAGCCGGTTCGCTCGCGGCCGGGAGGCACGACCTCGGGCCGCCGCGCGCGTCGGAGCGGTCGGCCCCTCGATCTGTCTGGCGACTCGCTCGGGCGGGACGGTGTTCTTGGCGCCTGCCGGCCGCGGTGCTTGCCGCCCTTTGGCTTCTCGGTTGCTCGCACCTGCCCCAAGTCTCCCATCAACCCACGTTGCACAATCCCTTTCCGCAGCTTTCGACGGTGGCGGTGGTTCCCTTCTTCAATCAAAGCACCGAGCCCACGGTCAACGGAAGGCAGTTTGCGTTGGCCTACTTCAATGAACTGCAGCTCGTGCCGGGCTTCGAGGTGATTCCGGTCGACGTGGTCGAGGGGGCCATCGCGCAGCACAACCTCGCGTTGGACGGACCCGCCGAGGTGCGGCGCCTGGCCGAGGTGCTGGGAGCCGACGCGGTGGTCATTGGAACGGTCACCGACTACTCGCCCTATTATCCGCCGCGTTGCGGGCTGCGGGTCGAGTGGTACGCGGCAAACCCGTGCTATCATCCGATCCCGCCGGGGTACGGGTTGCCCTGGGGCACGCCCGGCGAAGAGCACATTCCCGACCGGCTCGTGTTCGAGGCCGAGTTGGCCTTGGCCAAGGAGCAACTTGCGACGCAGACGCCGCGCCCGGCACCGGCGCCCCCGCCGAACGAGGCGATGGACGGCAAGCTCCCCGACGCCGGACCGGCCCCCCCCCGTCCCGGCTCGCCCGAGGGCGACGCCGCTGTCGAGGACGTTTCGCCGGCCGCCACGATGGTTGCCGGCGATACGGCGGCCAAGTCGCCGGCCTTTCCCGCCGATTGGCCCGACCCGCGGGGGTTCCTGTCGCCCCCTCCCCGTCCCCACGCACCGGTGTGCCGGCCGACCGACGCTCCCGTGATGCAGCATACCCGGACGTACAACGGCCATGACGCCGACTTCACGGCGGCGCTGGAGAGCTACTATTACTTTCGAGACGACGGCCGTTTCGGCGGCTGGCAGAGCTATCTGGAGCGGAGCGACGACTTCATTCGCTTCTGCTGCCACGCGCACATCTGGGAAATGCTCAGCGCGCGGGGCGGAGGGGGTAAAACGCGAGTGGTGTGGCGATGGCCTACGGTCCGATAACAAATAACGGCGCCGCCCGCACCTCGCCCGACGGCCCCATCTGCCAACCGCGAAACGGATTCGAGCCCACGTGTAGGAGAGCACCATCCATGACGGAGGACATCAATGTGTTGGCCCTCGTGAAAGGGGCCGAACGCTACGTTTTCCTGTACGACGACTCGAGTCGGGCCGAGACGCTGCGGGTGCTGGGACGTTTCGCCTCGAATCCCGAGCTGAGCTTCACCTGGTACGACGCCGCCGTGCTCAGCCAGAAGGTCCGCCAAGAAACCCGCAAGCACACGGCCAAGGACCGCTTCAACATCCCCCTGGCCAGCGACAAGGACGAGATGTGAAGGAAGAACGATGAAGGATGAATGATGAACGGTAAAGAATCGTTGGCGATGGGGTTTTTACCGTTCATCATTCATCCTTCTGACTTCATCATTCCCCACTCTCTCCCATGCGCACCGCCGTCGCTCGGTTTCTCAAGTATCTCCAGGTCGAGCGGAACGCGTCCGACTTGACCGTCAAGAGCTATCGGGAAGACCTGACGGCCCTGGCCGACTATCTGGCCGAGTCGCGAGGGGGGCACGATCCGCCGGCCGGCGAGGTCACGGTGCTCGATCTCCGCGGCTACGTGGCCGCCCTGCACGAGGCGGGCTACGCCAAAAGCACGATCGCCCGGCGGCTCGCCTCGCTGCGCAGCTTCTTCCGGTTCGGGCAGCGCGAGGGCTGGATCAAGGCCAATCCCGGCAAGCCCCTGCGCAATCCCCGCAAAGAGCGGACCTTGCCCCACTTTCTCTCGACCGAAGACCTGGGGCGCCTGCTCGGTGCGCCCCCGGCCGACGACCCGCTCGGCCTTCGCGATCGCGCCATCCTCGAGACGATGTACTCGGCCGGATTGCGCGTAAGCGAACTCGTCGGGATCCGCGAGGGCGACCTGGACCTCGATAGCGGGGTCGTTCGCATCCGTGGCAAGGGGCGCCGCGAACGCCTCGCCCCGGTCGGCTCGTACGCCTTGCGTGCCCTGAAACGATGGCTCCGCGTGCGCCGGCTTCACTCGCGCGAGCCCTCGGGCCCCGAGGCCCCGGTCTTCGTGAACAAGTTCGGCCGAAGAATCACCACGCGGAGCGTCGCCCGCATGCTGGAAAAATACCTCAAGCAGACCGGGCTGGACACTCGGACCACGCCCCATTCGCTGCGCCACAGCTTCGCCACCCACCTGCTCGATCGCGGGGCCGACATCCGCAGCGTTCAGGAGCTGCTGGGGCACAAGAGCCTGGTGACCACGCAGATCTACACCCACGTGAGCACGGCGGGGCTGCGCGAAGCCTACGAGCGGGCCCACCCTCGGGCGAGGTAAGAACGGGCACGCGGCCGTCGAACGCGTTCTATACCAATCCCTTGCGCACGGCCCACACGGCCGCCTGCGTGCGGTCGCTCACGGCGATCTTGCGCAGGATGTTCTGGACGTGCTCCTTGACCGTCTCGACGCTGATCTCCAGCGACCGGCCGATCTCCTTGTTGCTCAAGCCGAGGGCCACGTGCCGGAGCACCTGGGTCTCGCGTTGGGTCAACGGCACGTCGTCGTCGTCGATGACCTGGCGAATCTTCATGGCCCCGGCCACCCGGCGCAGCTCGCCGGCGCGGGACGGCGATTCTCCCGCCGCGGCCGCCTGGATGGTGGCCACGAGGTCCTCCCGGCTGGAGCCCTTCAGCACGTAGTCGCTGGCGCCGAGGGCGACGGCGCGGGCGATGTACGTGGGGTTGTCGTAGGTCGACAACATCACGACCCGCGAGCCGGGCACTTTGACCCGGAGCTTCTCCAGGGTCGCCAGACCGTCGACGTCGGGCATCCGGATGTCGAGCAGCACCACGTCGGGCTTGTGCTTCTCGGCCTGCTTGAGCGTCTCTTCTCCGTTGGCGGCCTCGGCGACGATCTCGATGTCCGAGCCGGCCAACAAGGTGGCCAGCCCCCGGCGGATCACCTCATGGTCATCGGCGATCAACAGTCGAATACTCATTTGGGGACTCCCTTGCAAAAGAGGTAACGGGTGGCACCAATCCAGCAGAGATCCCCATTACGGTGAATGAGCGTCCCTGCCCCGGACCATGTCGGATCGCGGGCCAAGCCGGCTCCCCTCCATGGGACCCTGCGGTCACGCGACCCGGAAGGTGACCCGAGAGGCTGGAAACAAAATCCACTACGCTTCATCATAGTCCGCCATCGGCTAGGACGGTATTCCCCGATCAAAGTAAATAACCCCCCCGAACCAGCGGGATGGGCGCGGGAATCGGTCCCTAATCGAGGTACGAACACGGATGCCCTTCCAATCGGCGCCCCACCTATTATTCGTAGTCCGTCAAGGGGGGCAAGCCGAATTGGCGCGACACCTTCGTTGACCGACCACAACCCGTAACGTAGATATTTGGCGACGGCGTGGGGCTTGATGTGTGGTCACCTGGGAATAGTCCATGAACAGCAAAGCATCGCTCCTACTGGTCGACGACGATCGCCACGTGCTGGCCTCCATGTCCGATTGGCTCCGCGAACAGGGCTACGAGGTCGACACGGCCTCGGGATGCACCCAAGCCCTGGCCGCCCTCGAACGCATGCGCTACGACGTGCTCCTGGTCGATATCCGGCTCGACGACGGCGACGGCTTCGACGTGCTGGCCGCCTCGCGCCAACGCCACCCCGATACCAGCGTGATCATGATCACCGGCTACGGCACGGTCGAGTCGGCGATCGAGGCCATTCGGGCGGGGGCCTTCGACTTCCTCACCAAGCCCCTGATCGACCAGGAGATCGAGATGGCCATCGAGCGGGCCATCCACCAGAGCCAGGTCGTCGAAGAGAACCGCAACCTCAAGGCCCAGCTCGACATGCGGTTCGGCATGGAGAACATCGTCGGCCGCGATCACCGCATGTTGCGAATCTACGACATGATCGACAGCGTGGCCGACACGAAGGCCACCGTGCTGATCTCCGGCGAAAGCGGCACCGGCAAGTCGCTCATCGCGCGGGCCATCCACCGCCGCAGCCCCCGGCGCGACAAACCCTTCGTTGAGGTGGCCTGTGGTGCCCTGCCCGAAACCCTGCTCGAAAGCGAACTGTTCGGGCACGTCGCCGGGGCCTTCACCGGCGCCGTGGGCGAGAAGATGGGCCGATTCATGCAGGCCGACCAGGGCACGATCTTCCTCGACGAGATCGGCACCGCCAGCCCCGGCATGCAGGTCAAGCTGCTCCGGGTGCTCCAGGACTTCGAGTTCGAGCAGGTCGGCGGCACCAAGACCTTCCGCGTCGATTCGCGCGTCATCCTGGCCACCAACGAAGACTTGGCCGCCGCCGTCTCCGAAGGCCGGTTCCGCCAGGACCTGTTCTATCGGGTCAACGTGATCAACGTCGAGCTGCCTCCCTTGCGCGATCGGCTCTCCGACATCCCCCTGCTGGCCCAGCACTTCCTCGAAGAAGTCTGTGCCGAGACGGGCCGGCGCGTGCGCGCCTTCAGCGACGACGCCATGGCCGCCCTGCAGGCCTACCGCTGGCCCGGCAACGTGCGCGAGCTGCAAAATGTGATCGAGCGGGCGGTCCTCCTCGGCAAGTCCGACGTGATCGGCCTCGACAACCTGCCCCGCAACCTCGTGGCCGCCGCCCCCGCTTGCCTCGATGCGTCGGGCACCCGCACCCTCAAGGAAGCCCTCGCGGGCCCCGAGCGCCAGATCATCCTCGGCGCGCTGGAAGCCAACAACTGGAACCGCCACGTCACCGCCGAAGTGCTTGGCATCAATCGCACGACGCTCTATAAAAAGATGAAGCGTCTGGGCCTCGAAGAGCCGCGCTACGCGACGGCGCGGTGACGAAAACGATGAAGTGCGAAGGATGCGTGATGAACGGGAAGGCGCTCCGATGACGCCCGAGCAACGTCTTGCCGAGTTGGGCATCGCGCTTCCCGCCGCTCCGCCCGCCGTGGCCGCCTACGTGCCCTGGGTGCAGACCGGCAATCTCGTGATGACCTCGGGCCAGTTGCCCTGGCGCGACGGCGCGATGGCCTATGCCGGAAAACTGGGCGTCGACCTCCGCGACGACGAGGGCTACCAAGCCGCGCGCCTCTGCGCGATCAACGCGATTGCCCAGCTCAAGGCGGCCGCGGGCGAGCTGTCGAGGATTCGCCGGATCGTCCGCGTCGAGGGCTACGTGCACTGCGGCCCCGGCTACCGCGGCCATCCCCAGGTGCTCAACGGCGCGTCGGACCTGTTCAACGACGTCTTCGGCGAGCGCGGCCGGCACACGCGCCTCGCCCTGGGCATCCACGAAATGCCGCTCGACGCCGCCATCGAACTGAGCGTCTGGGCTGAGGTGGGGGACGGAGCCAACGATCAAGGATGATGGGAAGAAAGGGCGGTGGTGCCCAGAAGCTTGGAGAAGAAGGCCAACAGAATCGCGGACCCATGTTCCGAGGAGCCGTATGGTCTCATGCGGCCACGTGCGGGTCTGTGGGAGCCCCGGGCGGGCAACCCCCCCAGGGCCACCCGGCCGCGCGCTTGTTTTCGCGCCGAGATGACCACGATGCCTCGCTCTTGTCGGTCAGCGCGCCTGGCCCCCTTTCTGCGGAATCGCTCTTGCCCGTCGTTTCGCGATTGAGTATAGGTCCCCTGAAGCGGCCATCCGGGCGGGGACCGATGATCCGCCGAACGCTGGCCGGCGTGTGTTGTGCCGCCCTGGACGGCCGTTTCCGAGACCGGTTCGACCGCGACGCGTCGTCGGCCGCGATTTCGCGTTGATTCGACCGCGGGAAGTCAAGATGCTTGGGAGCTGCCTCCCCAGCCGCCGCGTGATCGGTTCTCGCGATCATGTCGCAGCGGAAGGGGGATTTCGTGCAATCGTCTTGCCGCGCATCGGCTGACGTTCATCGAATACGAGGCGCGAGCGTCGTCCGTACCGACAGTTGGCACACGCCGATGACCGAAGTTCTCGCCTGGGTCGCCGTTGCACTGGCCATTGCGTGGTTCGTGACGCTTCGCAAGCTGAACCGGGAATACACGCGTTTTCGCGCCCGCGGGCTGTTTCGGCGATGGAAGATCCGCCCGGTGAAGCTGGAGGATGTCGACCCCGCCTTCCTTCCCGACGAGTTCGGCCCCACGCGCGATGTCGAGGTGAGCCTGATCGGAGGAGCCGCCCCCGGTGGCACCTCGACGCACGAGGCGTGGATTCTCGGGGCGCTGAGCAAGCGGTCGCGGCGGATGTTCGAATTCGGCACGTGCACGGGCCGCACGAGCTACCTGTGGGCGCGCAACAGCCCGGCCGAAGCGCGCATCACGACCTTGACGCTCGCGCCGCAGCAGCACGACCGATGCCGTGTCGAACGGGGCGACGACCCGGCCGATGCGGCGTGGGCCCTCGTGGAATCGTGTTTCGCCGATTTCCTGTACCGCGGAACGGACGTGGAAACCAAGATCGAGCAGCTTTTCGGCGACAGCAAGGACCTCGATCCCACGCCCTACGCCGAGGCCTTCGACTTGATCTTCATCGACGGAGCGCACACTTACTCGTACGTGTTGAGCGACTCGCGCAAGGCGCTGGAGATGCTCAAGCCGGGCGGGTTGCTCGTCTGGCACGACTATCGCGGCCCGCTCTTTGCGCGAGGCGTTTTTCGGGCGCTGAACGAGTTGGCCGACACGCTGCCCCTGCGGCGAATCGAGGGCACGACGCTGGTCGTTTACCGAAAGGAACCCGTTTTCGAGGCAGCGTAGTGCTCGTCCGAGGGCGTGCCGGCGCGCAGACGACTCGAGGAGGAGTAGGGATGGTTTTCGCGGACGTTGCCGTTGTTCTGCCCGTCTTCAACCGCAAGACCATGGTGATCGAGGCGTTGGACAGCGTTGCGGCCCAGAAGCCGCTTCCAAGCCGGTTGATCGTCGTCGACGACGGTTCGACCGATGGGACGGGCGAGGCCGTCGGGCGGCGGCTCCAGCGATCCGACCTGCCCTGCGAGACCCGGCTCATCCGCCAGCGCAACCGCGGCGTGTCGGCGGCTCGAAACCGCGGTATCGCCGAGGCGGGGGCGTGCAAGTACCTGGCGTTTCTCGACTCGGATGACCTTTGGCCGCCCGACTATCTGCACCGCACGACGGCCGCCATGGAAGCGGCGGCCGAGGCCGTGGCCGCTTCGTGCGACGTGAGGGTGGTCTACGCCGACTCGCCGCGGCGGGAACTGCGACGCTCGTCGGAATTCGCCGTGCACAGCACCCGCTGGCTTCTCGAGAGCCAAGGGCTGATTACGCCTTGCACGCTGGTCCGCACGGGGGCCCTGTGGCACGATCCCTGGTTCGACCCCACCATGCCGATCGGCGAAGACTGGAAGTTCTTCCTTCAGCTCAGCCTGCGAGGGCCCTGGTTGTACGTACCCGGCGAGCCGGTGACGGTCCGCAGGAATTTCTCCCTCGCCCGCGACGAATACGATCATCTCACGCATCACCACCGGGAGATGTGGGCGGTCCTGGCGGAGATGCTGACCGAAGTGCTGGGGGCACACCGGAGCCAACTCCGCGAGATCGCGACGGAATGCGACGATGTGCTTGCGCGGGCCTGGTACCGAGCGGGAAAGGAGCACATGAGAAACCGCGACTTGCGCCGGGCCCGCGAGTCGTTCCGGCGTTCCATTCACTTCCAGCGACGGAACAAGGCCTGGCTGCGACTCGTGCAAAATTGGTGCTTAAGCGGCGTCGGCGCGGCTCAGAGCGCTCTTTTCGCCGGCACTCGAGGGCGTGAATGTCCAGCGGCGGCGCGGCGCGGCCCGACGATCGTGATCGGGCTGGGAACGGGACGTTGCGGGACCATGTCGCTGGCGCGGCTGCTTGACCTTCAGGATCGCGCCGACGTGACGCACGAGCGATGCGAAAACCGCATCGCCTGGAAAGGATCAACGCGGCGCGTCGTCGCGACGCTGCGCGGGCTGGCGAAGCACGCTCGGGCGGAACTCGTGGGCGACGTGGCCTCGTACTATCTCCCCTACGTCGAACGGATCCTGGCGAAATTCCCGCGCGCCAAGTTCGTCTGCCTGCAGCGCGACCGCGAGGCGACGGTGCGCAGTTTCATGAAGAAGACGCGCGACAGGAACCACTGGATCCGGCACGACGGGCGCGTCTGGCGGCGGGACGGGTGGGACCCGTGCTTTCCCAAGTACGTGACGACGAGCAAGGAAGCCGCCCTGCGCGCCTATTGGGACGAGTACTACCGGATCGCCCGCGACTTGCAGTCGCGATTTCCCGCGTCGTTCCGCATCTTCCCCACCGAAGCGCTCAATCGTCGCGCCGGCCAGGCCGAGGTCCTCGACTTCGTGGGCGTCGCTCCCGAGCGACGACGCACGCGGATCCCGTTGCGGCACAACGCGGGAAAGCACGGCGATCCCGAGCCGCCCGCGCAGGATCGCTCGGCCGGGGCTCGGCGCGACGTGGCCTGACGCGGCCCGTTGCGCCTGGGTTCTTTCGCAACCCGGGCTAGCCGTCCAGTTGCGCCAGGAAGCGGTCCATCAGCGCGGGCTTGCTTCGCGTGTAGTCGCCGTCGTGGAGGTACTGTTCGAGGAACCGGACGTTGGCCTCGGCCAGCTCGGGGCAGCGCCGCCGCCAGGCGAGGGCTTGGGCGACGTGCTCGGTGACGGGGGCGCCGTCGGGCACGTGGACCATGCCGTCGACGGGCAGGGGGATCAGCGTGCTCGCTTGTCGGAAGTCGGCGGTCACCAGGGTTGCGCCGGCGTAGATCGCCTCGTAGTGGCGGTAGCTCCACCGCGCGTTGCCCGCCGGGGTCAAGGCGACGCGCGATCGCAGCAGGTGGCGAAAATAAGTGTAGAACTTCACGCGATGCCTGCCGTAGAACAGGCCCGCGCAGTCGCCGACGCCCGTTTCGACGCGGCGGCGCGCCTCGGCCGATCCGACCAGCCCGCCCCAGAAGCGAAACCGATCGCCCGAGCCGCGCAGCTCGCGAAGCCACTCGACGCGCTGGTTGAGCCCCCGAGCGCCGCTGGCCGAGCCGATGAACGCGACGTCGTAGTCGCGCCGCTCGTCGCCGGCGTTCGCCATCCAAGGCAGGGCACGCCGGCACCGCAAATACCAGGAGAGGCCGGCGTGGCGGCGGATCGGCAACACGCCGAACCGCAGACCGTTGTCCCAGCCGGGCTCGGTCCACGCCTTCCAGTAGTGGTGGGTCAGGGACAGGAAAAAGTCGCGATCGGAGGCCCCCCAGTTCGCGGCGGGCTCGTCGAGATAGTCGAACAGCACGGCCCGCCGAAAACGCATCCCGGCCAGGTCATCCTTCGCAAGGCGCGTGGGCATGCCCACGAACAACACGTCGCAACTGCGCGGGCCCCCGTGCTTCACGCGCGACGAAGAGATCAACTCGACCGAACGCCTGCCATGATAGATCGCCAGAAAGCGGTAGAGATTCAATCCCCGGGTTCCCCGTCCGGAATCGCAGTCGGCCCGGACAATTAAGAATCGGGGCATGGGGGATCGGTCTCCGCGGTCGGTTGGTTGTATCCGCTCGTTCGTAGAGGGCTAGAAGATACGGGTCATGATGACTAGAAGCAAGGCCAGTTTGCGGTTCCCTGCTATCGAGGGGTGGCCCTGCCTGGCATCGCCGGCAACCCCCTCTTTGGAGGCGAATTCAACGGCTCGTTGTCGCGCAACGAGGGCAAGTCCGGGCGAGCGCCCGGATCGAGCCGGGCGGTAAAAAACCACCCGCCAGGGCCGTGGCGCTCGCAGGATCGGGGCTTTCGGGGCGTTGAATCGGAGTTTTCCGCGCGTTTCGCTCCACCAACGCGAAAGAAATTCCGATTACCGAGCTTGGACGGATTGTGCGGAGGAAGTAAACTCTGCGCCCACCGCGTGAGGCGCGGCCGGCTTTCTCCTCCCGATGGAGGGGAGACGATTGCGTCACGGAAGACCCAAATGTCGAACTCGGCAGACTTGCGGATTCTGATCACCCGCCTCAGCGCGATCGGCGACTGTGTTCTGACCGCGCCGGTGGCTTGCGCCGTGCGCGACCGCTTTCCCAACGCCTTTCTGGCCTGGACGGTCGAAGAGCGGGCCGCGCCGCTGCTGACCGGGCACCGGGCCCTCGACGAACTGATCGTGCTTCCGCGCGGCTGGCTCAAATCGCCGACGACGTGGATGGCCCTGCGTCGCAAGTTGCGCGCGTACTGCTTCGACGTGTCGATCGATCCCCAATCGCTGGCCAAGAGCGCCGTCGTGGCGAGGCTGTCGGGCGCCGCGCGCCGAATCGGATTCGCCGGCCCCGACGGGCGGGAACTCAGCACGTGGATGAACAACGAACTCGTCCAGCGGACCCGATCCCACATGGTCGACCGTCAACTCGAGCTGCTGCGGCCGTTGGGGATCGAGCGACCGACAGTCCGGTTCGATCTTCCGCGCGATGAACGGGCGGACCGCGTCGTGGACGACTACCTCGCGTCGGCCTCGATCGAGCGATTCGCCCTGCTGAACGTGGGCGCCGGCTGGCCTTCTCGCCGGTGGCCCGCCGAGCGATACGGCGGCGTGGCCCGGTTCCTCGGCCAGCGTTTTGCGCTGACGAGCCTGGTCGTCTGGTCGGGTGCCGCGGAGCACGAAGGGGCCGTCGCATGCGCCGGGGAGGCCGACGGCCACGCCCGCGTGTTGCCGCGGACGTCGCTGCTCGAATTGGCGTCGTTGGCGCGCCGGGCCTCGATTTTCGTGGGCTCCGATACGGGGCCGCTTCACATCGCCGCCGCGGTGGGCACGCCCTGCGTCGCGCTGCACGGACCGACCTTGCCCCAAGTCTCCGGCCCCTACGGCCCGGGGCACGTCGCCCTCCAAGCGTTCTACCAGGGCGGGAGCCATCGCGCGCGACGCAAGGCAGACGATCGGGCCATGCGCGCCATCGAGGTGGCCGGCGTGTGCGACGTCTGCCAGCAGGTCCTTCTCCGAAATCCATCGTCACGCGGCCGGGCCGCTTGAACGACGAACGGGAGCTTCGCCATGATCGACGTCAAGCCCATCACCGAGATGCACCGCGAGACGGTCGTGCGCTGGCACGCCGGCCCGATCGACAATCCCTACGACGGCATGCTCGCGATCGCCTGCCGGCAGCACAGCTTCAACTTCTTGCTTTGGCATGAAGAAGACGTGGCGCGCAGCCCTGATCTCGGCGACGCCCGGATCGCGGCGGCCAAGCGGGCCATCGACCGCTACAACCAGCGGCGCAACGACTGGATCGAGGAGTGGGACTGCGCCCTGGACGACCTGCTCCGGCGCGAGGCCGTTGCCGCGTCTCCCGACGCGCCGCGGAACACCGAAACCCCCGGCAGCGTCGTCGACCGGCTCTCGATTCTCGCCCTGCGCACCTACCATCTCGAAGAGCAGCTCGACCGGAACGACGCCACGGCCGAGCACGTCGAATCGGTGCGCCACAAGATCGCCGTCTGCCGGTGGCAGCACGACCATCTCTCGGGCGGCCTGCACCAGTTGCTCGACGACCTGTTCCACGGTCGCAAGCGGCACTACACCTACCGCCAGCTCAAGATGTACAACGACCCCACGTTGAACCCGTTTCTCTACGGGGCCGGCCCGCGCGACGAATCGGGCCGTCGCGTCGCCTGACTGCGCGAGGAAAGGGCACAAGGGGCCCGCGGTTCTCTTCCCACCGGGATGGCAAGCGCGTGGCGATTGCCGGCGGGGGATAGGGCACCGCGCGATCAATTGCGCCGCGAGTCGAAGTCGTCGTGGCGCTTTTGGGCCGCGTACCACATTCGCCAGCGGGCAACGTCGTAGTCGAAGCTCACGCCGGTCAGCGCGACCAGCGCGTCGAGCACGCCCTGGTTTCGCACGGGGAAGCGCACGATCTTCGGCCCGCCGCCTACCGACAGGCCGCTCGGCGATCCACCGGGTCCCGTGCCGAAGGTGCTGCTCATCTGGCCCGGGTTGCCCGCGGCGACGCGCTTCTCGTGCACGGTGACCAGCGATTCGATCAGGGGCCCGACGGCCGAGCGATCGCCCATCCGTCGCAGCGCGACGCCGGCCCGGTTAATCTCATGGTTGTCCTTGCTTTTCAACCCGGCGATGAAATACCGAACCGCCTCAGGATGCTCGCCCTTTTCGAGATGATCGAGGCAGGTCAGGCGGACTTCGGCGATCGGGTCGTGCAGCGCGCCTTGGGCAAGCACCGCAATCGCCTCGGGGCTGCCGATTCGGGCCAGCGTCTCGAAATAGATGATCCGGGCTTCGTCGCGGGGATCGTCGAGGGCATCGGCCAGGGCGGGCACCGCGTTCGGGTCGGTGATCTTCGCGAAGTTCCCGTAAGCCTCCTGGTGTTTATCCGTGCCCAGCCAACCGCTCCAGCGGCTCACGTTGGCCTTCCAGTTGCCCTGCTCGCTCTTGATGTCCTTCTCGCCTTCGAGCAGGCGAACCCGTTGCGGGAGCATCCACCGGCCCCTGTAGAGGACGTAGCCCCGCTCCTTCATGATCTGCTCGTAGGTTTTCCACTCGCCCTCGTGCCGGCTGTAGCCCAGAGCCCGGCGCGCCGGCTCGTGGTCGGGATCGAGTTCGAGGATCCGCTCGAGGTGCACCTCTCGCTGCGACCCGAGCCGCTGCTCGCGGCACCATTCGGCCAGCTCCCACTGGCCCTCGACCGTGTCGGGGTAGCGGGGGCGCAGCTTCTCGTATTCGACTTCCTCGGGCCGCTGGCGTTGGACCTCCTTGACCTGCGACCCGGCCAGCGTGACTTGCCCGCCGCCGGGAGTGCGGATGACGTACGTCTCGCGCGGAACCTCGTCGGGGTTGAGCAACTCGCCGACCAGACGCCCGCCGTTCTCGAGGAGGAACACCTCGGCCGCCGCGCCGCGATCGAACGCCGGCACCCCAAGCGCCGCGATCGCTAATCCGATGATCCAGACGCGATTCATACCTCTTCCCTCTCGGGGGTCATGGAAGACGGCTTCGAGCATCGGGCGGTACCCGGCCGGGGGGCCGTCGAACCGGCTCTTCCCGCAACGCCCGCATTGCCGACGACGCCCCTCCTCTTTAGTATACGGGCCGGGGTGCAAATCGAGCAAGAAACAGACCCCCCGAAGGAACCGGCGCGCCTCTGGAATACCGCGGATTTGTGAAACGATGATGAGCCAGGTACCTGAACAGCACCGTCGCGAGGGGCCCAAGTCCGTCCGGTGTGCGGTCGTTACGGTCAGCGATACGCGAACGCTCGCGACCGACTCGGGGGGGCAGACGATCGTCGACTTGCTCGCCGATTCGGGGCATCAGGTGATCGAGCGCCGGATCATCCGCGACGAGCCAGAGCCGATGACCGAGCTGTTAATCGCCCTGCGCGACCGGGCCGACGTCGACGCCGTTCTGCTGACCGGGGGGACGGGTCTCGGCCGTCGCGACCAGACCGTCGAAACCGTGACCCCTTTGCTGGAAAAAACTCTGCCCGGATATGGCGAGCTGTTCCGCATGCTCAGCTACCAGGAGATCGGGGCGGCGGCCATGTTGAGCCGGGCCGTTGGGGGGCTGTTCGGGCGCACCGTGCTGTTGACCATGCCGGGCTCGCAGGCGGCCGTCCGGCTGGCCATGGAGCGGCTCATCCTGCCCGAACTCGGGCACCTGGTTCGCGAGGCGACACGCTAGGCTGGATTCTCACGGGCCCGGTTGGAGTCAACGGTTTGGACGCTTGATGCGATCCACGATGCCCGGATGTGTGGTGTTTCGTGACGTGGTATTGTTATCGATCGCCTCGAGCTCAGAAGATCATGCCCTCTCGACCTTCGTTTCGCCCGACAGATCGAGGGTTACGGCGTCAAACTCGAAACCGTACAGGGTCCACGGGCTGCCGTCGGCGGGCTGACCGTTGATGCGGATCGATCCGGGCTCCTGCCGCGGCTTCAGGACCAGCAGCGTTGCTTCGCGCAGGGGCTTGGGAGCGCGAAGCGTCAGCGCGTTCGGCGCGTCGAACGTCGCTTCGACGGCGCGGCGCTGGGTTTCCCACCGGTAGATCTGCTCGTTCGTCCACCATTCGAGCCCGTGCGCCCTGCCGTAGTCGATCAGGCCGCCGAGCGACTCGGCCACGCCGGGCTTGAGGATATGGGCGGGGTGAAAAAGGAAATGGGCGACGCCGTGATGGCGCAGCACCGAATCGACGAGTTGCGAGCCGTATTCACCCGGGCAGACGACCACGAGGTCCTGCGTCAGCATGTTCACTTCGAGCACGTTGAGGAAGCGGGGCGGATCGGTCTCGTCGTCGAGCGGAAAGTAGGGCTGCGACCCGCCCAGCGGAAAACCGATCGTGCCCTGCTTGCTCGGCCCGCGCGTCTGGTCGGACTCGATGCCCAGCTCCTCGCACCAGCGGAAGAAATCGAGGCGGCTTTCCCAGCGCGTGTAGTGGTTCTTGTTCGAGGCGACGTGCTCGAGCCCGGCCGCGTCCATGAGCCAGCGGTGCTGGAAGACGAGGTTCTCTTTCGACCACGAGGTGCGCTCGTCGCCGCTCATGGCGTCGTAGTGCAGCGCGATTTCGAAATTCTGCTCCTTCAGGGTGCGATAGAACTCGGCCGGATAACCGCCGGGAAAGAGGGTGCACCACGTCGATTTCACCCCGCAGCGGTTCATCACGTCCAAGAGGGCCACGGCCTTTTGCGGGTCGTGGCCGTCGGTGTCGTGCGAGATGTGTCCGACCGCCTTGAGACCGCGCGGCCAGTACCACAGCATCGCCAGCGCGACGCCCTGCTCGAGGGCGACGTGCAAGATGCTTCGCAGGATGATCTCCCGCAATTCGTCAGTGATCGGTTCGAGAAACACGGGCACGCCGTCGGGCTGCATCGGTGAGCGGTCGCGTTGCCAATCGAGCACCATGCCGTCTTCGGCCTTGAGTTGCCCGTCGTCGATCGGCGCCGAGTCGTCGGGGGCGGCGACGCCGTCTTGAAAGACGGGCAAGCCCTGTTGGATGTGCACGATGGAAAAGATCAGGTCGGGGGCCAGCAGGAGGGCCCGCCCCTTCCCGAACCGGTTTTCGACGAGGGCGCTGCCCTTGGCGCCTTGCTTGCCCGACGTTACTCCCGCCAGCGAGGCCCCGCTGCCGATCTTCACGGCATAGCCGCCGAACACGTGCAACGAGCTGCGCAGGCCCGCCGTGACGGGATGATCGTGGTCGGTTACCTCGATCCAACCTTCGGCCAGCGGACGCTGTCCGCTGACCCCGAAAACCGCGTCGAGGCCCGACGTCCCGCCGATGCCGATGAGCGAGCCGCCTTGTTCGACCCAACGGGCCAGCGCCTCGCGCTGCTCGGAGGTCAGACGCAAATCGCCGGCCAGCAGCACGACGCGATGCGGACGGCGAAGCACCGACGGCAAGCGGTGGGGCGGCAGTTCCTCGAAGAACATGCCTGCCCGATCGAGGATCTCCGTAATGTAACCCCACGTGCCGGCGCGGGCGTGGACATCGCGGGAAACGGGCTGGCGGATCAGGACGATGGACGCATGGAGGGCGGCATCGTGGCCCCGGTCCGCCCTCGCCACGACCGGCTTGCCCGCCGATGCCTCGACCGGCGCCGCGCCGGTCATTCCAGGCAGCACGAGACAACTGCCCGCCGCGACCGCTTTGCCAAGGAAATCTCGCCGTGTCGTATGGCCGTTCATCAGGCACCTCTCCAGAAGCATGGAGGCCGAGCCCCCGCGATCGTCCTCAACCCGTGTGCACGCCATTCTAATTGGCGCGACGAGCCCCCGCCACGCGCTCGGCCGCGAGAACGCCGGTCTCGCCTCACGCGACGCCGGCCAGGCGGGCAATCTCGTCGTACGAGCCGAGGGCCGTGGTGGCGCCCTTGGCGGTGGTCGACAACGCGCCACAGGCGGCGGCGAGGCGCCCGGCTTCGGCAAGCGGCAGGTCGCGGAGCAGGCCCGTCAGCAATCCGGCGTAGAAGCAGTCGCCCGCCCCCGTGGTGTCGACGACCGCGCCGGGCGGCGGCACCGGGTCGATCGCCGCGTACTCGCCCGACGCGGGGCTGAGCATCGCCCCGCGCGAGCCCAGCTTGACTCCCAAAAGGCCTTCCGCCCCGTGGTCGCGGTAGACCTCGACGATCGCGCGAGGGTCGCGGCGTCCCGTCTGGTGCCGGGCCTCGCCGAGGCTGGGAACGTACACGTCGAGATGGGGCAGGATCGCGTCGAGCGGCCGCATCGAGCCGCCCGATCCGGCCGCATCGAGGGCGGTGCGGCAGCCCCGCTCGCGAATCGCCCCGAGGATCTCGGGCAGGTCGCTTTCCAGGCGCGGCAACAGGGAGTAGTACCCGATCAGCGCCATTCGGCTCCGCGCGAACAGGTCGAGACCGTCAAGAAGCAGCGTCCGATCGAGCTGATCCGTCGCGCCCGGGTCGTAGGCAAAGCTCCGCTCGCCGTCCGGATCGATGAGGGCCACGGCCGTGGTCGTCGCGGCGCGGGCGTGGTTCTTGAGGCAGCGGACGTCGATCGCTTCGGCCGCAAGCCGCTCGCGCAGGAACCGTCCCCAGTGATCGTCGCCCACGTAGCCCAACGCGGCGACGCGCATCCCCAGCCGCCGCATGGCGATGCCCGCGTTGCCGACGATGCCCCCGGTGGCCAGCTCGATCGGCTCGACGACGAGAGTGTTGCCGCGCCCGACCGGGGCGTCGAACCGCAGCGGCCGGACGAGGACGTCGGCCACGCACGAGCCGCAAACGACGCAGTCGATCGTCTTGTCCATCCGGCCTCAATCCGCGCGAAACACGTTCTCGATGTCGCCGCGCCGGGCCGCACAAGCCGGCCCCGAACGGCGACTAATCCAGCCAATCCTTCGCCCGGAGCCGCTCGGGCGCGTAGACCTCGGTCACGTAGCTGATGTCTTTCGAGATGAGGGCTTCGACTTCGAGCTTGAAGCCGTTGTCCACAAGACGCTTGATCTCGCGCTGCCAGTGCGGCTTCTTGGCGAACCAGGGATAGCCGGCGATCTGCTTGGCCCGTTTGCGGTCGGTGTCGTTCAGGTCGATCTTGACGCTGTCGGAAAGCTCGCACCGGTCGAAGTCGATGCTGCGCAACCCGAGGAACCTGGCTTCGGGCACGGCCATTCGCTTCGATTCGAAGGCTAGATTGATCGAGCCTTGCTTGATCACGCTATAGATGTAGTATCCCCAGGGGTCGTTGTCGAGCAGGCAGTAGACGGGCAGGTTCAGCTCGTTGTGCAGGCGGTAAAGCAGCCGGCGCACGCCGCGGGGAGGCTGGCCCGCCCCGTGGGTGAGGATGCAGTTGTGCTCGCGCCAGAATTTGTCTTCGTTGAAGCGGGTCCAGACCGTGCCTTTTTCGACGTGCAGGACGAACTTGGCGTCGCACTTCTTGAACTGGATCACCTCGGGTTCGACGATCGAGGGCACCGCGTATCCGCCCGATCCCATCCGGCTGCAGTCGATCTCGTCGCCGCTGTCGATCAGGGTGATGTTGCCGACCATGTCGCCCCGCTTGTCGGCGTACAGGTGCAGCTCCTCGCGGAGGCTGTCGAGCAGGACCTCGGTGTCCTCGATGATCGGATCGCACTCGGCCTGCTCTTCGAAGGTGTTTTCGCTGGTTCCCTTGATCTTGTGCTTGAGCCGGTAATAGAGACCACGAATGCTCAGCGTCTTGCCGGCCTCGATCAGCTCGGTGGTTCCGCTGGCCACGAGCATGGTCTGCATGTAGCTCTTGGCCTGGTGGAGGTTGAACAACTGACGCCGGTTCTTGTTCGAGCCCATCTCGATGATCCGCTTGCGCGGGCAGTAGCGGACGTTCGAGAGGGTGCGCGAAGGGATGTCGACGTGCGGGTCACGGCGGCCTTCGGCCGCGCGCACTACGCCGTCGGCCAGGGCGGTCAACTGCTCCCGCGTGCGCAGGTCCTTGGGGGTCATCTTCCGTTTCTCCGGCGGTGCCGTCCGTGCCGGCTTTTTCTTGCGGGTTTTCTTGGCCATTCTTCGGGGGCTGTGAGAGTTGTCTTTGGATGTCTCAGCTAAGGAATCGCGGGTTCGTCGGGGAACGCACTGGGGTTGCGGAGTTTCACCTGGTGGACTTCAGCGAGATCGCCAGCCGGTGCTTGCCTTGGCAGTGCCAGGCGATATCCCACGTCTTGGCCCGTCCTCCTCCGGGCACATCCTGTTCCGTGCGGGCGCCTCGTACACCCCGGCGATCCAGTTCCTGGACGCAGTAGTCGGCCAGGACCCTGAGACGTCCCGGAGACTGCGACCTCCCCTTGTGGACGGCCAGGTCGTACAGATGGTCGATGGCGTCCTGCAGGGTGATCATCATTCGTGGGCCCGCTTCGGAGCCGCCTCTCGTACACGGGAGGAGCGAAGCGTCGGGTGAAACCTGACTTCGCAGTGCTCAAAGAGCCCCCCCGTCTCGTGGCGCACGCGCGCGCAGGCTCTCTGGAAGTATTCGGGGTCGATCTCCACCGACGTGCTGTTGCGCCCGCAACGCGCCGCGGCCACGGCCGTGGTGGCCGTCCCGGCAAACGGATCCAAGACCGTGTCCCCGACGAAACTGAATATCCATGTTAAACCCGCAACCTCGTGGCCAGCTTGACGCACAACACCACGGCCAGTATAGGCGATTCTTCGCCTCGCGAACAACGGCCTTCGCCGGCAAACGGCCATGCGAGGTTCAGAACAGCTTTTGCTGGACCCCTCCTTGCTTCATGGGGTCTGGGGGGGTGATCGGCTCTTCCTGGCGATCGGCCCCATCCACGATCAGCACGTTCTCGCCGAACTCGCCGTCGTCGCCGTCATCGACCACGCGACCCCGGTCGTCGAGCTTGACGTCGGCCTCGGCCGTCTTGCGCTGGGCGACGCGCAGCAACTGCTCGTACAGCGCGTCGCCGTCGGCGGCGTTGATGCGGCTGACCGCGTCGGCCACCTCGCGGAGGTAACGCTGAAAGATGTTCCGCCGCTCGCCTTGGTGCTTCATGCGGTGGCGCCGGTGCAGGTACATCTTCAGCTTGCGCCCCACCGACTGCAGTGCCAGCCGCAGCTCCCGCTGGATCTCCGGATACCCCGCGATCGCCTCCTTCGACTCGCTGGTGAACGGCACCCAGACGCTGGCCATGTGGACCATCAGGGTGACGGGCCCGCTGGGCAGCGACCCCCGCGATTGGCTCAGCCCGTAGGCCCGCCAGTTCGTCGCGGTCACCGTCTGGGTGATCGCGCAAGCCCCGGCCTGGAACTGGAGCGGCACGCGGTTCGCGTAGCGGAGGACGCTCATGGTCTGGCCTTCGTGCAGGTTGACGCTCCCCATCGCCTCGTGCAGGCGGTCGAGTTCGGCCCGCTTGAGCTTGCCGGGCGAGACGCGCCGCTTGAGTTTCGCCTCGTGGATGATCTTGTCGGCGGCCACCACTCCCAGGCCGTTGAACGTGGTGGCCAGGAACTGGCGGAGCGTGCGCGCGTCGCTCTCGCCGATCAGCTCGACCAGGGCCTCGCGCGAGACGCGGTAGGTGGCCGGCCCTCCCCCGTAGGCCAGGCCGACTTCGATGACGAACGGATTGCCCCGGTACACCGAGGGCGGGCGCGTGGCGGCCGCGTAGAACTCGCCCGGCACGACCTGGTGCAGCCCCTTCAGGATCAATTCCTCGCCGATCGGCGAGATGCAATCGGTGGCCGGCGCGCTGATCTTGGTCGCCTGGATCGCCTTGTACAGGGCGTCGGCCTCGTGCCGCCCGATCTTCGTGGTGCTGGCCCGGGTGCTCAGGGTCGCCGTCTCGCAGATCTTGCGCGCCACGGCCGGGCTGACCCGCGAAAACGACTGGCTCAAGAACTGGCTCAAGTTCGGGGCCTTCGTCTCTTTGAGCATGCCGACCAGCATGCCCAACTCGACGCCGTAGGGGTGCGGCTTGATCTCCTTGGGCTCCCGGGGCAAGACTTCGGCGACCCGCCCGTAGGTCTTGTCGTTTCCGTCGGGATCGAGGTAATGCAGGGTGACGTGCGGGTTGGCGATGGCGGTCTGCTCGAGGTACTCGTCGACGCTCCCCCGGCCGCGTTGGTAGCGGGCCTCGATCTCGATGGTCACCCGGGTGCCGTGATCCAGTTCGATCCACTCGATGCCGTATTTCTCGATGGCCTTGCTGCCCGCCTCTCCCGGGGGAATGTCGACGCCTTCACCGCGGCCGTTGAGGATCTCGGGGCGGTTTCGCTTGGTGTCGATCTGGATTTCGTAGTAGTGGGCCGGCTTTCGTTTCGACACCTTCGACATGATCTTGACGGGTTTGCCCGTGGTCAGCAGGCCGTACATCCCCGCCGCGCTGATCCCGATGCCCTGCTGCCCGCGGCTCATGCGCAGCCGGTGAAACTTCGAGCCGTAGAGGAGCTTGCCGAAGATCAGGGGAATTTGCGGGCGGAGGATGCCGGGGCCGTTGTCCTGGACGCCGACCTTGTAGCGATTCTCGCCGGTTGCCTCGATGTGGACCCAGACCTCGGGGAGCAGGCCCGCCTCTTCGCAGGCGTCCAGGGCGTTGTCGACGGCCTCTTTGACGGTCGTCAGCAGGGCCTTGCGAGGATTGTCGAACCCGAGCAGGTGCCGGTTCTTGGCGAAGAACTCGCTGACCGAGATGTCGCGCTGGCTGGCGGCCATCGACCGGGCCGTGGCCCGACGTCGCCGGGGCGACGCCGTCGCCTCGGCCTGGCCGTTACCTTTGTGTGTGCCGGACGGGCCGGGAGACTCTTCCATGCGCACCTTCCTCTTGGCGAGATCATTCCTTGATTGGGGGGAAGCGTGCTCCAGCGAAGGAGCGGGCTTGCCGCTCGGCGGGAGCGGGACGGGCGCGGGCCTTGCGGGGCCGACTCGATGGATTATAGCGATTCTGCAGGCCTCCTCCCAGCCGGCTTTCGCCGCACGATCGTAAAGCGAGGTATCCTTGCCATATCCGGCAGATAAACATTCACTCGCAGGACCGCTACAAGCCGACCATTTCTCTAGGGACGCCGGCGCTAGCGCGCGGCCTGACCCCTTCGACCCGCGACCCTACCGATTCGATCCCCGACCGTATGATTGAGGAGCCACTCATGGTTCTCCGAGGAATTCGACTGACGATGGTGCTGGCAGCGCTGCTGGTCGCCCTGAGCCTCGTGCCGGCCGACGCTTGCGGGCAATGCGCCCGGCAGCGGACCGCCCCCGACCTGTTCTACAACCATTACGTCGCCCCCGGAGCGTGCGGCGGCGTCGGTGCCCAACTGTACCTATCCCCGCTTCCCACCCCGCCGTTGGTCGGTCACACCTACTACACCTACCAGCCCTTGATGCCGCACGAGTTCCTCTATCATCACCACCGGAAATACTACCGACAGCACCCGAACGGGGGCTGGACCAGAACCCTGGTATGGTGGCAGTAACCACTCGACCCAGCCCGGCCGGGCGGAGCGCGGTTCCGCACGGTCCGACAGTCGCCCATTCCCGTGCGTGAAGAAGGAAACAGCCAAAATGAAACGGTTCATGCTATACGCAGTCCTCGCCACCCTGATGGGGGCATGGACGGCCGAGTTTGCGATGGCCGGGCAGCCCCTCCGGCTTCGCCAGAGAGCCTCCTACCACAGCTCGATGTCCGCTTGGCACGGCAACTATTACAGCCCGGCCTGGGGAATGCCCGTCGCCGTGGTAGCGCCGCCCACCTCGGAATTCCAGACCAACTGGGGCTGGGGGGTCGGAAACACCCGAGTTACACGCATCTGGCATCAGTTCGGCCGCGACTACCCAGGGCCCAGCACCTACGAGCGGGGAATGTTCCAGCCTACCCCCGCATGGCCCAGCGACACCGACCAGTTCGGGTTCTACTACGTTCGCGGGCCGTGGTAGCCACGCCTCGACCGCAAACGCAAGCCACGCGACAGAACAGGCCAACTGCCAAGGCGGCCGGAGGCGAGCTTCCGGCCGCCTTCTGCTTTGCGCCTCGCGTTTGCTTCGCCATCATCGCGGAACCGTGAAATCGCGACATCTCGGGCTCGGCGAAGCGCTGCGAAAAAGATGCGCCTTCGGTCATATCGACGACACATGCCGTCCTCCCGCAATCGTCGAGCCCGGCGCCCCACCACATTACCCGCTTGCTCCAGGGCCTCGACTGGGAACACACTCGACCTGAACGCTCCGTCTTCTTTCGACGTAACTCACAGTAAAACAGCCGGTTAAGCCGCTTCGGCAAGCACGGCGTTCTCCGCTGCCGGGACCGATGGAACAGTGGCCGCGGCTCCCTCCCCGGCGCGATCACCTTTGGCACACGGCTTGCAACCACGCTCTCCCAACGACAGCCGCTGAGGCGGCCCACTTCAGGGAGGACAAGCCATGCTCATCGTCAATATCCTGATGCTTCTCGGCACGGTGATCGCGGTGGGCATGAGCGTCGACTTCCTCCGACCGCTCCGCCGGACCAACCCGTTCTGATCGCCGCGTCGAGGAGACCGCCCCATGTTTGACTCGACCGCGCTTCTTGTAATCGGCACGGTTCCCCTCGTACTGCTGGTGCTGGTCGTCGCGGTGCGTCCCACGGTCCGGCCGCGGTAAACCTCTCGGGCCGCGCACGGGAATCGAGCTGGTCGATGGACGGTCGTGGTGCGGGCATGTCGAGTGCCCCAACGTCGACGGGCTCCGCATCCAGACGCGAACGGCCATCCGACGGCCGGCTTGACAATGGCGCCAAGGTCGGTTATCTGGGTTGCTCTGCTCGCGGAGCGGTGAGGAAGCCCGCAGTCGATCGACCGTCTCCTCGCCCCCGACCGCGCGATTGCCTGCCGAGCCGGCCCTGGAGAAAGGGGACCCCGATGGAATTGGCCGTCCTGGACGTGGTTGTGTTTCTCGTATTCGTGACCGCCGTGATCAGCTTCGGCCTGCTGAAGAGCCGACACGAGGGCGACAGCGAATCGTACTTCCTCGCCGGCCGGGGGCTCTCCTGGTGGCTCATCGGATTCTCGTTGATCGCGGCGAACATCTCGGCCGAGCAGTTCGTGGGCATGTCGGGCCAAGCGGCCAAGGATCACGTGGGCCTGGCCATTGCCAGCTACGAGTGGATCGCGGCCGCGACGCTGGTCGTGGTGGCGTTCTTCTTTCTGCCCAAGTTCCTGCGCAGCGGCATCTATACGATCCCCGAGTACCTCGAGTACCGCTACAGCCAGGGGGCCCGGGCCATCATGTCGCTGCTCATGGTGGTGACCCTGGTTTGCGTGAACATCACGACGGTGATCTTCCTGGGGGCCAAGGCCCTGGAGCCGCTGTTCGCGGGGCACACGCTGCTTCGCCTCGAGCTGAACGTCGAGACCCTGGCGTGGATCGTGGGCGTCGCCGCCGCGGCCTACGTGGCGGCGGGCGGATTGAAGGCTTGCGCCTGGACCGACCTGTTTTGGGGCTCGTCGCTGATCGTGGGCGGGGCGGTCGTCATGGCGCTGACCTTCATGGCACTCGATCGGCCCGACGACTTCCAGGGGCTCGACGCAGCGGCCGTGGCCCAAAACCTCGGGGTCGAACCGGACGCCACGCTGGGCGAGAAGTTCGCCGTGCTGAAACAGAAGAAGATGCACATGGTGCTGCCGGCCGACAACCCCGCCATCCCCTGGACGGCTCTGATCGTGGGCATCTGGATTCCCAACTTCTACTACTGGGGCCTCAATCAGTACATCATGCAGCGCACCCTGGGCGCGCGGTCGCTGGCCGACGGCCAGCGAGGCGTGGTGTTCGCCGCCGCGCTGAAGCTGATCATCCCCTTTATCGTCTGCATCCCGGGCGTAATCGCCTTCGCCCTGTTTCACGGGAAGATGCAGGAGAGCGCCATGCAGAGTGCGCGCCTGAACGCCAAGGCCCTCGAGGAGTTCGAACGGGTGAAATCGGCCCCCGCCCACGCCGCGGTGGTCTTTCCCTTCAACGGCGACTTTGCCGACCTGCACCCCGACAAGGCGCGCGAGATCCTGGTCTTCAACGCGGCCGTTGCCGGCTTCGACGTGCCGCCCGACGCCGACCTGGACGCGCTGCGCACAAGGCTCGTCCCCGCCCTTCTGCGGGAGCATCCCGAATTCCAGGACAAACTCGACGCGATCGACGAGCACAACAAGAGCCTCGATGCGGGCGAGCAGAAGAAAACCCTCGGCGTGGGAGATCTCAACGGCGCGGCGATTGCCCTGGCGACCGGCGAGCACCGGCCCGTCTGGCGGCAATGGCTCCAGTGGCTTTCCGGCGACGCGCCCGAGGTGAAGAAGAAACAGGAATTGATCGGCTACGACCACGACGGCGCATTTCCCTTGCTCATTCGGTATCTGACGCCCACCGGGCTGCGAGGCTTCGTGCTGGCGGCCCTGATGGGCGCGGTCGTCAGTTCCCTGGCCGCGATGCTCAACGCCGCCTCGACCATCTTCACCATGGACGTCTACAAGGAATTCCTCAACAAGAAGGCTTCCCAGGCCACCCTCGTGTTCGTGGGCCGCTGTTGCGTTCCCGTGGCGGTGCTCGTCGGGTGCCTCATCGCGCCGAGGCTCGCCAAGCCCGAGTTCCAGGGGGCGTTCCACTTCATCCAGGAGTTCCAGGGATACATCTCGCCGGGAATCCTCACGGTCTTTCTGTTCGGCCTGTTCGTGCCCAAATCGCCCCGCGTCTGCGGCGTGATCGGCCTTTTGCTCTGCCCCGTGGTGTACGGCGCGCTGCACCTGTTCGCTCCGGGGGTCGCCTTCCTCAACCGGATGGCCATCACCGTCGGCGCCCTGGCCGCCGTGCTGGCGATCTTGACGTTCGCGAAGCCGCTGGCCGAACCGGTCGTGCTTCCCACGCAGACCCGAATCGACATGACCTCGTCGAGCGGGGCCAAGCTCTTTGGGGTGATCGTCGTGGCGGCCACCGTGGCGCTGTACGTGGTGTTCTGGTAGAGAGCGAGGACGAGACGCCTGCGATCATCAACGGCGCACGACCTTCTCGGCTCGGTTATCGCTCGCCGGCCGACACCTCGATGGTCGCCTCGCGCGTGCGCCCCGACGCCAACTCGACCACGCGGACCGTCCACAAGCCCGGTTGGTCGTTCGAGGCCAGGTCGAGGGCAATCGTGAGCCGGCCGTCCTTGGCCCCGTAGTAGCCGCTGGGTTCGGCCGGGCGGCCGTCGGGGTCGACGATCCCGACTTCGACCGGCACGACCGCGGCAACCGGCCGGCCGGAATCGTCGACGACCGAGATCTCGAGGCCCAGCCGCGCGCCCAATCGTGCCTGCGCGGGCGCCTGAAGCGCGACGTCGGCGATGTCCTGATCGACGACGAGGAACACGCGCCCCTCGCCGGGACCGAGGCTCACCGGGAACTTCAGCTCCGAGCCGTCCCGCGTGACCGGCACGGGCCGATGGGCGACCAGGTCATAGACCGCTCCGCCCCGGCGCCGGATCGAGAGCGTCGCCTCGGCGGGAAGCCCCTTTTCCATGACGCGCCCGTGATGGCCCACGTAGTCGCCGAACGTCCGCTTGTCGTTGACGGCAAACACGTAGTCGGCCTCGTGGTACCGGCGCAGGCGCACCACGACGTCGGCGTTCGACGAATCGCCGTATCGCGAGTACCGCGAATCGAGCCGCTCGCGCAGCGCGGCCGCCTTGGCCTGCAGCGCGGCCTTGTCGTCGGCGGCGTTGCGGGTTCGCCGGTAGCTTTCGACGAGCACGTCGGGCTTGACGGCCGGGCAAAGCTCCTCGTCGGCCACGACGATGCCGCCCCGCTTCTGGAACTCGGCGACGCGGGCGGCCACGCTTTCGGTCAGCACGTCGCAGTACGGCATCACGAGCACGCGAAACCCGTCGAGCCCGTCGCGCACGATCGTCTCGTCGTAGACGATCTGCGGCTGGAGCTGGGCCCATTGCAGGATCAAGTGCACGTCGGCCTCCCAAGTGCCCCCCCAGCCTCGCGTGCCCCGCCGGGCAAAGACCTGGGACGCGAAGCTCTCGAGCAGCGCCACGTCGCTGCGCCGGTCGGGCACCTGCAAAAGCGTGGGACCGAGCGGGCGCACGACGTCGGCAACCAGTTGCCTGAGCACCTCGCGCGTGTGGGGATTCGTGTACTCATAGCTCCCGTGCTTCGCGCCGACCAGCGAGCCCCAGCCGTGGTACATGATCCCGCGTATCGGTCGCGAGAGCTTCGACCAGAACGCCTCGCGAAGATGGTCGGGCGAAATCGTGATGAACCGGGCCTCGGGTTTCTCGTTTTCCCAGGGCGCGCGCTTCGACGCGTCGTCGGGCAATTCGGGGGCCGTCTGCGACCGGTACCAGATGATCTGCGTCATCTTCATCACTTGTTGGTCGTGCGGGGCCCCGTCGGCCATGGCGAACAGCTCGTCGGCGGCCTGCCCGATCTTGAGCGGGTCGGGATAGGAGTAGGTCCACTGGGAGATCACGTCAACCTCGCCGCCGCTTCCCCACACGCTGGGCACGCGGACCGCCGGGTCGAAGAACGTCCAGAGATCGTCGCGCCCCGTCGACTTCAGCCCGCGATGCACCTGGGTGTGCAGCGGATTCCAGCCGTCGCCGTCCTTCCAGAACCAGCGGTAGAACGTCAGCAGCGGATCGTCGTCGGCGACGACCCGATTTTCGGGGAAGCCCTCGATCTCCGAATAGCGAACGCCCGCCGTGCCCCTCGCCTGCTCGGGAATGTCGTATCCGGCGAACTCGCGAAACGCCCGGCGGTCGTGGTCGTGAAAGCACAGGCTCGTGCTGTCGCGCACTTCGCTGTGGATCAAGGCCGCCCGAAGCGAGGGGAACTGCCCAAAAGTCTCGGCGATCGAAGCTCCCACGTTGTATCCGAAGGTCTGGATCTCGGGGAAACGGACGCAGGCGTTCTCGCTCTCGTACGGCTTGCCGTCGCGGTTGATGCGCCGATACTGCTCGGCGAGCTTCTTGTTCTGCATCACCCAACGCCCCGGCGCGGGATTGGTGACCGCCCCGATGCCGCGCACCAGGTGTTCGTCGAGCATCGCCGCCAGGGAGTCGAAGCGTCCCGAGGTGACCGCGTCGGTCGGTTCGCCGGCCGACCAGATCCTGCCGTAATCGACCAGGTTGACAAGCTGGTGCGTGAAGCCGATTTCTTCCAGCGTGTCGAGGTCGCCGCTGCCCCACATGACGACCGGCATCTGGTGCGGCAGGGGCCTGGCGACGATCGACACGGTGACTTCTTTTTCGGCTTCGTGCTTTCGCTCGCCGGCCGCTGCCGAGGCCGACACGCGAAGAGTGTAGCCGTCGGGGCGGAGTGCCGTGTCGACCGCCACGCTGACGGTGTGCGTCTCGCCGGGTTCGAGATCGGGTAGGGGAATCTCCATGTCGTGATCGCCGAAAGCGACGCGGGCCGACCCGCCGGTCAAACGCTGCCCCGTGTCGTTGAGGATCACGACGGGGACCCGGGCGTCTCGCTCCATGCGTACGAAGGCCGTGCGCCCGCCCGCGACATCGATTTCCAGCGTGCCGGTGAAGAAGGGAACGACGCCCTGGGAGATCCGCACCTCGTCGATGAAGCCGGGGAACCCGGAATGGACGCTTCCGTACCGGCATCCGATCACCAGCCCGTAGCGGCCCGGCGCGACCGCGCCGCGACCCTCGTGGGTCGTGCGCCCGATCGACTTGCCGTCGAGGTAAAACCGGCCCGTGCCCGCCCCGTCGTAGGTAAAGGCCACGTGGCGCCACACGCCGGGTTCGAGGTCGATTTCATTCGAGTTGAACGCGGCCGAGTCGCTGCCGAACCCCAGGAAGGCCACGATCCGGCGCCGGCTGGGGCCCGTCCGCGGCATGAACAGGCAGTAGTCGTTGTTTCCCTCGGGCCGGTCCGTGGCGTAGTGGAAATACTTCTTGTCGAGCAGGAAGACCGTGCCGAAGTCGTCCAACTCGAGCTTGGGCTTGATCCACATCTCGAGGGTGAAGGCCCCCGCCGGCGTCAAGCGCGGATGGTTCTTCGCCATGGCCCCCTGGGCCTTGTCGTTCTTCTCGTCGGCGGGGAACGATTCGAGACAGCCGCCGAATCGCCCGTCCGGCGCGAATCGCGTTTCGCCCCGCAACGTCAGGTCGTGCCCGTGACCCGAAGTGTCGACGGCCTCAGCCTCGGGATCGAACTGCCAGAGGGCGATGACGTCGGCCCCGGTCGCCTGCTCGCCGGTGTACGGTTTTTGCCAGGGGGGCGTCTCGTCTTGCGCAAGGGCCGGGCCCTTGGCTGCGAGCGTCCAGGCCAGTGCGACGGCGACGAACGCGATTCTCGGTCGGAGTGGGATGGCGATGGCATTCATGGTTCACCGTTCGGCGTCAAGGGAAGAACGCGTTGCTGGCCCACGACGACGGACCGGCCGTTATCATGGTCTCTCGTGGCGCGGGCCGCAAGCCCTCGCGGGCGCGCGATCGCGCACCCATACATTGGGATTCGGTCCTGGGACCGTGCAAGAGTCAGACTCGTCACACCACGCGGCCGACGCCCGTTCAATCCCCGCTGACGGTCAGGGCGATCGTGTGCGATGTTTGCTCCGGGCCGAACGGGATGCGGATCTCGACGCGGCCTTCGCTCGGGCGGGCTCGGCCGTCTTTGCGGTACGGGTTGTGAGGCAGGGCGGGCCAGTGGAGGCTTGCCGTGGGGGGCACCTTGAGGCGGCAGCCCCCGTGACGAATTTCGCCCCCCACCTGCCCGGCCGAGAGCGCGAGGGGCTCGTCGCCGAGGATAACCTGCGTTCCGGCGGCCGTGGCGAGCGTCTCGCCCAGGTGCGGAAGCAGCGTCAGGTGGGCCGCCACGGGTAGGGCGAAATCCGACTCGGCCTCGATGCGGTATTCGATCGTCTCGTCGTCGATCGGGCGGATGCGGACGCGCCCGGTCGCCGGGCCGTAGGTCAGATCGAGCCCCAAGTCGGGCTCGAACACGAGCGTCGCCTTCGAGGGCACGTGATCGAGTTCGCCCTTGGGCTCGAAGTCGGGATTCTCGTCGCCAGGCGCGTGGGCCAGCAGGCTCGTGTCGCCGACGGTCAAGGTGCTCCAGGCGGGCTGGAGCTTCGTGTTGCCTCCGCCCAGAATCAGGCCGGCTCGTTCGTGGTAGATGCTCACGAAGTTCTGGCGGTCTTGAATCCACCGCGACTTGACCACGGGTGTGGTGTAGGCCGACAGGCAGACGAACCACGGCCCGTGGCGGAGGGTCGCTGCCCGATCGACGCCGCCCTCGGTGAGCACGAAGAGGTTTTTGCCGTCGGCGGGCGGAGTTTCAGCCGGGCCTTCCTGGCCATAGAGCAGCAGCGAGGCGATCAGGTCGGCGTCGAGGCGGTCGAGCCCGAGGCGGGCCCATTGGTTTTCGAGATAGGCCCGGCCGGCGGGCGTGAAGGTAAAACCCACGTTGCCCGGGGCGATCGTGTCGTGGTACGGATTGCGCTGGTCGACGGTCTCGACGTTCTGTCCGCCGGGGTAGGTGAAGTGGCGGTGGAAGACGGCGGCCTTTTCGAGCGCCGGCAGCACGCTCCGGTCGCCCGACATGGCGAAGTAGGTGCCCAGGGCGTCGACGTAAACGAAGTCATAGGCGACGACGGGTCCGCCTCCTTCCGACCAGTAGCCGCCCTCGGCCTGGGCGCCGACCACCTTGGCCATGAATTGGGCGGCCTGCTCGCACCACGCGGGCCGATCGAGCGTCTTGCCCGCCGCGTAGAGGCCCATCGCGTGATGGGTGGGGATGTTGTGCACGCTGCCCAAGGCGTGTTTGCTGATACCCGTAAAGCCCAGCGTAAGGGCGTCGGCCCATGCCTGGCGGACCCGGGGCGGCAGGTCGTCGCGCACGAGGGCGAAGGTGCGGATCCAGCGGGAGTAGGTCCAGGGCATCCAGATCATGCCCCAGGTGCTGCCGTCCTTCTTCTCGAAGATCCATCGGCCCCGGTCGTCCATGTTTTCGATGAGCGGATCGCCCGATTTCGCAATGACTTCGAGCAGCTTGGGGTCGCGATAGTAGGGGTTCGCGTTGCCCGGCGTCGCGTAGGCCACGGCCAGGGGATACATGGGATGCTGATCCCGGCAGATCCAGATTCCCGAGCCGAACCGTCCGCTCGAGGCATCGAAGCTCTTGAGGATCGCCGGGACTTCTGCGGCGAGTTGTTCGAGGAGGCGATCCTTATAGGTCAAGTCGTGGCCCCTTACCGGGACGGCCGCCATCCAGGCCAGGACGATCGCGAGGGCGCTTTGACGCATGGTTTGCTCCACGGGTGAGGTTGAGGGCAGTGATGGGGCTCGCGCGACTCCGCCCGCCCAGCCGACCCGGCCCACCCTACCGGCTAGAGGAGCGGCGTGCAAGCGGTCGCGCCACCGCGAATCTGGAGCCAGAACAGCACGAGGTTCGTGGCGTTGAAGGCCATGTGGAGCACGATGGCGGGAGCGAGGCGGTGGGTGCGGTAGTAGAGCAGTCCGAGCATCAGGGCCAGCGGGAGCAGCGGGATCGGGTCGCCCGACACGCCCTGCGGCTGCAGATGGACTACGGTCACGTACTGGAGAAACACGACCGGGGTGCAGACGGCGGCGAATCCCCAGAGCCCCAATCGCAAGTCGCCCAGCAAGCGCTTGCTCGCGAATCCCAGGTCGGACCAGGTGGCGCCCGAGCCGGTCCGAAGCAACACCAGGGCGAAGGCGAAGGTCAATCCGCTCCAGACGGCATGGAGGACCATCGACTGCATGATCACGTCGGGGCTCATCGTCGGCTGGGCCGTCCGGAAGTGACGCAGGGCAAAGAGCGTCGACACGAGCACCACGGCGATCGTGCCGGAGGGCAGGCGTCGCAGAAAGGCGATCCGCCGGCGCCAACGTCTTTCGTCGGCCTCGAGCCGCCCCTGCAACAGCAGACGGTAGGTGAATTCCTCGACTACGGGAGCCACGACCACGGCGAGCAGGCCGCACAGCAACCAGGCCGCCAGGCTGCCGTCGGCCTGCAGCAAAGCGACGATCGGGTGCTGCGTGTCGAACTGTTCCGAAGCGGTCGCCGGATCGGGAGCCGCAGGCCCCGCCCCGCCGGCCAGCAGGCCAAGCCCGGCGGGCAGTTCGAAAACCGCGAACACGATCAGCACGTGCCGCCATCGCCACGGCACCGGGCGCCGCGCCTCGTAGGGCACGATCGGCTGCCCTCGCGTTCGACGCCTCCCCGCAATGATCCACGCCGCGATGCTCGCGCCGAGCAACGCCAGCATTCCGACGAGCATCGGCAGAGGTACTTGCGACGGGTCTTGCATGGGCGCCTACCGCGTTCGGATCAGCTTCACGGCCACGTAGATATAGACCACGCCCGAGTAGACCGTCAGGAGGACCGCGGCCCAGACCGACACGACCATGGGCAGCCAGAGCCACGTCGGGTCGCCGGGCGCGTGGCCGGTCAAGGAAAGATAGAACAGCGCCAACGCCGCGGCCACGCATTGCAACAGCATCTTCAGCTTGCCCGACGTCTTCGCCGAAAAGTCGGAACCCCGTTCTTCGAGAAAGCTGCGCAAGGCCGTCACCAGCAGCTCGCGCCCCACGATCACCACGACCATCCAGGCCCGCACTCCCCACGGGGTTTCGATCATCTTGGGCACGGCCGCCAGGTAAATGAACGTGCCGCAGACGATCACCTTGTCGGCAAACGGATCGAGGATCCGGCCCAGGGTGGTAACCATGCCGTATTTTCGGGCAATGTACCCGTCGAGCCAGTCGGTGCTCGCCGCCAGGATGAACAGCACCAAGGCGGCCGTGTACGCCGTGCTCGTTCCCCAGGGGATCAGGCAAAAAAGGACGACCGACAGGATCAGACGCAGGCTGGTCAGTTGATTGGGCAGGTTGAAAACCGAAGCACGCAGCGGGCCGGCTCGTTCAGTGCTCATGAGGTTTCTGCTCCTTCGCGTCGGCCGACAAATCGAGTCGGGCACTTGTGGCGCGGCGGTCCCGGCTGCCGCAGATCGCAGGCGCCACAATCGTCGAAACGGTCAACGTGATTGGTCACGGCTCCCAACTTCTCCGGTTGGCGGGCTTGGGCCTATCGGGGCTTGCCCACCGCGACGGCCACGAGGTCATACTGTCTGCTGGTCACGATCTCACACGGCACGATCTGTCCGGGCGAAAGCCCCTCGCCGGTCACGTAGACGACGCCGTCGATGTCGGGCGCATCGGAACGGCTCCGCCCCACGAAGGCGTTTCCCTCGCTGGGGACGGGGCGATCGATCAACACGTCCATCGTCCTCCCGACCCAGGACGCGTTCCAGGCAAAGGCAATCGGCTGCTGGGCCGACAGCAACCGTTCCCGCCGCCGGCGCCTGATCGCGTCGGGCACCTGGTCGGGAAGCCGGGCGGCCGGCGTTCCCGGCTCTCGGGAATACTCGAATACGCCCAATCGCTCAAACCGCTGCGCGACCACGAAGTCGCGAAGCTCCTCGAACTGCTCGTCCGTCTCGCCGGGGAAGCCCACGATCATGGTCGTGCGCACCGCGAGCCCCTCGATCCGGCCGCGCAGCCGGTCGAGCAAGCGTTCGGTCTCGGCCCGGGTCACGCCGCGATTCATCCGCCGCAGCAATGAGTCGTTGACGTGCTGCAACGGAAGGTCGAGGTACGGCAGGATCTTC
>Ga0334901_1000530_pt1 | contig 51570 bp, 48 predicted proteins | sample GraSluR3_MG_3_FD_207216 | JGI IMG/M metagenome (GOLD analysis project Ga0334901, IMG submission 207216) | Sludge microbial communities from methane-producing bioreactor in Wageningen University, Netherlands - Granular Sludge_15_08-R3 | ecosystem: Engineered > Bioreactor > Anaerobic >...
GAGCATGCCGCGAACTCCGGGAACGGCCGACCGCGGCCGGGCTCGTCCGACCTGCTGCGCCGGCTGATCGCGGTACTGCGAACGGTCGCGCCCGCGCCGGGCCGCGAGCGGCTTCGCCGTATCGCCCGGGAACTCCCGCGCCTCGGGCCGGCGCGGTCCAACGGTCGAAAACACTATGCCGAAGCGGCGGAACACCAGGGCTGAAAGCCCGCGCGGGACCGCAAGCATTTGTCCGAGTTGTCTGCAAGCGCCAATCAGACGCAGGCTGCACGCCGAGGTCATGCCGATCATGCGTGTCGCGTTCGATTCTCCCGATGGCTCGCTCGCCACGCGCCATGAGCGGTCGCTGCCCGGGCATCGGCTGCCGCGGCGTCTGGAGACGGCGCTGTTTGCGGTCGCGATGCTGCTCTCGTTGGCCGTTCTCGGTTTCTTCGCGTACCGGTTGACGTTCCGGCGCGACGTGGCGAACCGGGGGTATCGAGTGGACAAGCTCCATGCGGTCGGAGCGACCGCGCTGGCCGGCATTGCCCTGGTTTCGAGCTGCCGCTGGTGCTCGCTGCTGTCGATGGCCTTTGCCGCCCGGCGCCGCCGTCGCGGTCGGATGCCGGCCGACGCGACCTGGCCTTTCGTGTCGATCTTCGTTCCCAGCTTCAACGAGAGCGCGACGATCGAATCGGCGCTGGCTTCGTTGATCGAGCTCGACTATCCGGCCTACGAGGTGATCGTCGTCAACGACGGTTCGACCGACGACACGCTTCGGCGGGCGCGCCGGTTCGAGGGCCGGCACGGCGGCTGCGTCGTGCGCGTCTTCGACAAGCCGAACGGGGGCAAGTGGAGCGCGCACAACCTCGCGTTCCGCCGATCGACCGGAGAGCTGATCCTCTGCATCGATGCCGATTCCCGCTTGGACCCCCAATCGCTGCGCACGCTGGTTGCCCGGATGGCCGACCCGCGCGTCGCCGCGATGGCCGGTCAAATGCGGGTGCGGAATCGCGACCGCCTGATCACGCGCCTGCAAGGGCTCGAGTATCTCATGGCCAACGGCGCGGTGCGATCGAGCCAGGGGATGTTCGGCACCGTGCTCATCGTGCCCGGGCCCATCGGCATGTTCCGCCGATCGGTCCTCGAAGAGGTGTGGCTGCGATACACCGCGGGGCACGCCGCGCGCCGGCCCGGAGCGGTCGAGGGGCCGTTCGAGGGCGACACCTTTGCCGAGGATTTCGACCTCTCGTTGGCCATCCTCTCTTTAGGCGGCAGGATCGGGTACGAACCCGGCGCGATCTCCTTCACCAAATCGCCCGAGACCGCCTTCGCGCTGATGAACCAGCGATACCGTTGGACGCGCGGCGCGATCCAGGTGCTCCGCAAGTATTTCCGGCGGGCGCGGCAGCAGCCGCGACTCCTCTCGCCCCGCCTCGTCGGCTGGATTGCCGCCACCTGCGCGCTCGATCTCATAGTGATGCCGCTGCTGTACGGCCTCGGGCTGCTGTTCTCGCTGCTGGTGATATCGGCCGGAGGAAACCTGACGCTGCTGGCGGGCATGTTCGCGGCCTTGCTGCTGGTGCACCTTTGCGCCGGCGCGTTCTTCGTCTCCCTCCACGGCGATCGGCTCGAGTTGCTCCGGGTCCTTCCGGCTTACGGCCTCTACTGCGGCCTGCTCCTGAACAGCGCCTGGGCCGTCTCGGTTCTCGACGAAATCCGCGGCGGGCGAATGAGGTGGTGAGGGCCGGGCGACGGTGTTGGTGAAGTACGCCCGAAGCGAGCAAGGGCCGTTGCCGCGAGAGCCTGTTTGCGCCATACTGAAACCTGGCGGCGTGCCTGGCGCTGCCGCTTACCGACGCTGGAGGCGCAGCCATGTGGTCGTGTCCCAACTGCCGTGAAGTCGTCGAGGATCAGTTTGACGCTTGTTGGCGTTGCGGGTGTTCGCGCGAAGGAAGGCTGAATCTCGACTTCGTCGCCGAGCCCTCGAACGAACCGGGCGATTCGTCCATCGAGGAGCATTTCCGACAAAACTACGTGTGTCAGCGGTGCAAACGGCGCGACGCCCGAATCGAACGCATCTCGACCACGGGAACCGGTCTCGCGAAGCTCGTGAAAAGGGATTTCCTCGCGGTTTCGTGCGAGAATTGCGGTCTGACCGAGCTCTACAACCTGTCGGTGTTGGAGGGTCGCTCCGATCTCCAGAACTTCTTGCGCGGCGTGTTTGGGATGTGATCTCCCTGGCAGCGCGATCATTCGCTCCGAGCGCGGCCCGGCGTTTCCAGACTGTCCGGACCGAACGCGTCGGGCAGCAGTTGGCCGATCGTGCGGGCGATCGTCGCGGGCCCGTCACAGACCGAAATCACCTCGGCCTGGGGGCCGAATTCGTAGATCACCTGCCGGCAGGCGCCGCAGGGCAGGGTTGGCGTGGGCGTGGCGGTGTAGACGACCACGGCGCGAAGCGATCGGGCGCCCCGGGCCACCGCGTGGAACACGGCGTTGCGCTCGGCGCAAACGGTCAGCCCGTACGAGGCGTTCTCGACGTTGCATCCGCGGTAGATCGCCCCGTCGGCGGCGAGCACGGCGGCCCCCACGCGAAACCGGCTGTAGGGGCAGTAGGCGTCCCGCGAGGCTTCGACGGCCTCGCGTTTGAGGCGGTCAATGAGGTCGGCTGAAAGCATCGCGATCTCCTGGAAGACGAACCGGCGCCCTACCCGCGCCGCAACTGGCCGCAGGCGGCGTCGATGCGGTCGCCCTTGCGGTGGCGGATCTTGACGGCCAGCCCGCCCTGCTCGAGCACCTCGACGAAGCGGTGCACGGCCGCGGCGGGCGGGGTGCGGTAGGGGAGTCCGGCCACGGGGTTGTAGGGGATGACGTTGATCAGGGCGGGCCGGCCTTTCAAGCGGGCCGCGAGCCGGTGGGCTTGCTCGGGGGCGTCGTTCACCTCGGCCAGCAGGACGTACTCGAAGGTCACGCGCCGGCCCGTCGCCTCGAAGTAGTCGTCGGCCGCCGCCAGGATCGCGGCGATGCCGCCCACCTTCGCGTTCATGGGCACCAGGCGGTTGCGCAACTCGTCGTCGGGCGCGTGCAACGACACGGCCAGGTGGTACGGGCAGTTCGCCTCGGCGAGCCGCCGAATCGCCTTGGGCAGGCCCACGGTCGAGATCGTGATCCGCCGCGCGCCGATGCCCAGGCCGTCGGGGCTCGACGCGACCTGCAGGGCCGGAAGCAGCCGGCCCAGGTTGGCCAGGGGTTCGCCCATCCCCATCACGACGACGTGGCTGAGGCGCTCGCCGGGCGCGAGACGCCGCTTCAGTTGCAACATCTGCTCGACGATCTCGCCGGCGGTGAGGTTGCGGGCGACCCCGTCGAGCCCGGTCGCACAGAAAGCACAGCCCATGCCGCAGCCCACCTGGGTGCTGATGCAGATGGTGCGGTGCTCTTTGTCGTCGCGCAGCAACACGCACTCGATCCTCGCGCCGTCGGCCAGCTCGACGAGCAGCTTCTCGGTCCCGTCGTCCGACCGCCGGGTCTCGACGACGCGCGTGGTCCAGATCGCGAACGCCTCGGCCAACTCGGCGCGCAAGGCTTTGGGCAGATCGGTCATCGCCTCGAAGCCGGCCGCCGTCTCGGCGAACATCCACCGCCGGATTTGCGCGGCCCGATACCCGGGCAGCTTGCGCCGGGCAAGCCACGCCTGCAATGGGTCGCCGGTCGGATCGAGCAGGTGGATCACCGAAGAATCAGACTTCCATCACGCCGCTCGGCTCGTACCGAGTCGCCACGTACAGCGGCAGCCGCTTTCCGAGGATCTTGCGATGGGTCTTCACGGCCAGGTCGGGGGTGTTGTTCTCGTGCGACAGATGGCCCAGGCAAGCCCATTGCATCCGCTTCGTAGCGGCCGTGCGAAGCAGCTCGGCGGACTCCAGGTTCGAGATGTGCCCGCCGGACCCTTCAATCCGCTCCTTGAGCCAGTCGGGATAGGCGCCGTTGGCCAGCATCGCGGGATCGTAGTTGCTCTCCAGGAACACGGCATCCAACGACTCGATGATCGGTTGCAGGTCGCCGAACACGTGTCCCAGATCGGTAAGCAGGCCCAGGCGACGCTTGCCGTCGTCCACGACGAACGCGACTCCGTCGACCCCGTCGTGCGGGGTGGCGACCGTCTCGACCGTCACCTTTCCGAACCGCAGGCATTCTCCGGCCCCAAAGTGGCAGATATCCCCAATCGCGCCCTGACGGTACCGGTTTGCCGCGCCGTAGGTCCCGCGGGTGGCGTAGACCGGCAGGCCGAACTTCCGGTGGTAGACTCCCATGCTGCTGGCATGGTCGGAGTGGTTGTGCGAGATCAGGAGGGCGTTGATCCCCACGACGTCTCGGCCGTGCAATGCGAGACGCTCCCGGACCTGGATCCCGCTGATCCCGGCGTCGAACAACAGCCTGACGCCGCCGGCTTCGACGTAGACGCAGTTGCCATTGCTGCCCGATTGGAGCGAGATGACCTTCATGGGCGCATTCTACCGCGGAGCCGACCCTTGCGGGAGGGGCGGGGATGCGGCGTGGCCTGCTCGGCATCGCGACGAGCCCGACCCGCGTTCGAGAGGATCCTATCCGAACCGCCTCGATCGCGCCCGCCCTCGACGTCGTTGGCCGACGACGTCGTGCCCGGCCCGGCGACCACGCCACTCGATTCCAGGATCGCTCGGAACTGAGCCGTGAACTTCGTGTCCCGGTCGCACACGACGGGACTCGAAATCGACAAGTCCCTTGTCAGAAACCACTTCCGGCGATCATCAAAAAGACAGCGCGTTCGAAGAGAGTATTGAACGGGAAGGCCGTGGCCGAAGCTGTTTCCCGCGCTGCGGGCGAGCCGCGAAACCGAGCTTGCCGAAAGCCACCCCCTGCACGTGGTATGCAGTTGGATCGGCAATTCCCAACAGGTGGCGACCAAGCACTAGCTCCAGGTCACTGACGAACACTTCCAGCGGGCGGCCGAAAGCGGTGCAGAATCCGGTGCACTCGATGCAGAAGCGGTGCGAAAAGCCGTGCAGCCCGTGCGTGCCGATGATTGCCGGGTCGACACCGAACCCGTTGCTACCCAAGGGGTTTGTCCGGTTTCGGCAACCATTGGCAACGATGCGCGGAATCCTCTAATACCCCCTAGGGGAGTCGAACCCCTGTCTTCGGACTGAGAATCCGATGTCCTGGGCCACTAGACGAAGGGGGCGGGGTGCTCACGGTTCTTATCGTCCCGTGGGACGCGAAGCCTCCATCTTACCCGAGGTGCGGCGGGTGTCAACGGTCTTCGGTGCTCTCCAACTCGAGACTGTCGAGCCATTCCTGAAACTGCTCCTCGGTGATCTGGCCGGGGGGCTTTCTTTGCCGGAGGGTTCGCCAGAGCAGGCCCGCCATCCACGGATCCTTGAGCTCCGAGCGGATCGGCCAGAATTCGGAGAGCGCGTCGGCGGCCTTTTCGTACTCCTCGCGGCGGGTCAACACCCAGTACTCACCGGCCAGGCCGAATGCGCGCAGCTCGGGGTCCTGAGTGTCGGCCGACGCGAAGCGTTCGAGGATTTCGAGGGCCTTGTCGTAGTTCTTGCCGAGCAGGTACTTGAAGACGAGCTGGCGCCTCGCACTATTGAGGATGTTAGGGTCCCCATCGGGGAAGTAGTCGAGCACGGCCTGGTAGGCTTCTTCGGTTCCGACGAGCAGGGCGAAGTAGAACTGGCTTCGGATGTCTTCGCGAGGCTTGACGACGGGAGGTGGGCCCAGCAAGTGGGGCTCGCGAACCGTGGCCAGGGCCAGCACGGCCCCGCAAACGAAGGCGGCCAGGCTGCCCGCCACCCACCAGAACCACCGGCGCCCGGCTGACTTCGAGGTGGCTGCGGCCATCAGCGTCTGTAACCGTTGGGTGGTCTCCTGGCGCGAGAGGACGGGTTCGAACTCGGTCGTGTCCCAGTCGGGCAACTCCTCGGGCCATTCGACACCGGCTTGCTCGAAATGCAGGGCGCGAAGGTCTTTGAGCAGCTCGTGCGGCGATTGATAGCGATGCTCGGGCGCTTTGGCCAGCATCTTGTGGACCACGCGGCACAGGCCGGGGGGCAGGTCGGGCCGCTGGTTCTCCAAGCGGGTGGGCTGCTTCTTGAGGTGCTGCACCGCCACGCTCAGGGCCGTCTCGCCGTCGAACGGCGGCGAACCGGCCAGCATGTGGTAGCACGTCACGCCCAACGAATAGAGATCGCTGCGGGGGTCGAGCGTATTGCCTTCGACCTGCTCGGGGCTCATGTACAGGGGCGTGCCCATCGTCATGCCCGCCTGCGTCAGATCAACGGCATCGCCCTTGCGAGGGATGCGTGCCAGGCCGAAATCGGCGACTTTGACCTCGCCCGACCGGGTAATCATGATGTTTTCGGGCTTGATGTCGCGGTGGACGATCCCTCGCTCGGCCGCCCTGGCCAGGGCGGCGGTCACCTGCCGCATGACGATCAGGGCCATCTTCACGTCGGCGGGGCCGTGACGTCCGATCCACTGGCGCAGGTTCAGTCCCTGGACATACTCCTGGGCGATGAAATACACCCCGTCGATGCACCCGACCTCGTGGATCTGAACGATGTTGGCGTGCACGAGCGACGCGGCCGCCTGGGCCTCGCGCTGGAACCGCTGGATGTACGTCTGGTCGGCGGCCAACTCCCGCTTGAGCACCTTCAGCGCCACTTGGCGATGCAGCGAGCACTGCTCGGCCAGATAGACCTCGGCCATGGCCCCGCGCCCCAACCGTCGCAGCAGCCGATAGTCGCCGAGCTGCCGACCCGAGAGGTCGGCCATCGACGGCTCGCTCGATTCCTTGTTCTTCTGGCTCATGGGAGTGGCGCCGCGGATTCCAGGATTCCACAGCCTTTAGTATGCGACGTTCGCCCCGCGAAGGCAACCGCCCGAGGGGAGTGCGCACCCCGCTTTCTGCCGGGGCGGGGCTTTACGGCAAAGTCCGACGCAACGGCTGCGCGGCCGATGACGGTCGTGCGCGGGGCACGCAACCACGCTTCATTGTACACGTGCGCGCCCGGCTAGGCCGGGATCTCGTATCCCGCCCGTTGGGGCCGGCTGAGGTGCGCGTTGGCCTCGTCGTCGCCGACGAAGAGCTCCTTGTCGGGATCCCAGGCCAGCTTGCGGCCCACCCACGTGGCGATGTTGCCCAGGTGGCACGTGCTCACGCTGCGGTGTTGGCTGAGAACGTCCGAAATCGGCGTTCTGCCCGCGCGGATGCAGTCGAAGAAGTTGCCCATGTGGTTGACGATCGCGTCGAGCTTGCCCATGCGCTCGGGCCGGTCGAGATTGTCGAAGTCGTAGACCTGGAACCGGTCGCGGGGCAAGGGGGCGTCGGCGAGGTCTTCGTACGGTTTGCCGGCGATGGTGCCCCGGTTGACGAACACGCGGCCCTCGGTGCCGGTGAACATGATGCCGTTGCGCCCGATCTCGTTGTCGGTGTTGTCGTAGACGTTCATCTCGACGCCGTTGGCGTACTTGTATCGGACGAAGTAGTCGAGGGCCACGTTGTAGCCATCGGCGACGTCGGGGAAGCGGGCCTGTGCCTCGATTTCGACGGGATCGGAGTCGATGCCCCACTGGGCGATGTCGAGGTGATGGGCGCCCCAGTCGGTCATCTGTCCTCCCGAGTACTCGTACCACCAGCGGAACGTGTAGTGGCACCGCTCCTCGATGTAAGGCACGTTGGGGGTCTGGCCTTGCCAGAGGTCCCAGTTGAGCGCCCGGGGCGGCTCGCTTCGGGCGAAGGGGCCGCCCGTCTGGTTCTTGCCGAGCACGACGTCGACCCGCTCGAGCTTGCCGATGCGTCCCTGGCGGACCATTTCGACGGCCAGGCGGAAGCGGTGATCGCTCCGCTGCCACGAGCCCACCTGGACCGTGCGCCCGGTCTGGGCGACGGCCTGGCACAAGCGCTTGCCCTCGTCGACGGTCAAGGTCAGCGGCTTTTCGACGTAGACGTCCTTGCCAGCCCGGCAGGCGTCGATGACCATTTTCGTGTGCCAATGGTCGGGCGTGCCGATGGTCACGACGTCGATGTCCTTGCGATCGAGCAGCTTGCGATAGTCTTCGTAGATCGCCGGGGTGCTGCCGAAGCCCGCCCGGGCCTGCTCGCGCACGTTGCGATCGACGTCGGCGATGGCCACGATGTCGCCGTGGTCCTGGGCCTTCAGGGCGATGACGGTGCCTTGATAGCGCATGCCGATCGAGCCGATGCGGGGTCGGTCGTTCTTCGAGAGCGCCTGGGCGCGGGCCTCGGCGTCGGCGGTAAACACGTAGGGAGCGGCCGCGCCGGCGGCCAGGGCGCCGGCCGACGTCTGGAAGAAGCCGCGGCGGGTGTGGCGAGGTAAGGTCATCATCGACTCCTTGGCAGGGAGGGATTGGCGGGGTGAGCGATTGTACGCGGTGCACGGGGCCGGTCAGGAGATCTCCTGAAGGCACTTCTCCAGGTAGGCGCGGGCTCGGTTGATCTCGGCGGTCACCTCGTCGAGCGTCTCCATGATGGGGATGCCGCGAGGCACGGGGTGCATGAAGATCTCGACCCAGCCGGGGTAGCCGATCTTCCGGAGCGCGGCCAGCAGGGGCCTGAAATCGAGCGAGCCGCGCCCGGGCATCTGCTCGAGTTCCTGCTCCTTGGGGAGCTTTTCCATGCAGCCCTGGCCGTGCTGCCAGGCATAGAAGTGCACCAGCCCCGGGCCGAGGTCTTCGATCAGCCGGGCCAGAAGCCGCGGGTCTTGCGGCAGATGGTAGGGGGCCAGGGCGATGCCCAGGTTGGGCGACCGGGCCGCGTCGGCGAAATAGCGGAGCGAGTCGGGGCTGCAGATCAGAGCGTTGCCGTGGTTCTCGATGCCGATGGTCACGCCGGCCTCCTCGGCCGCGGCCGCGTGGGGCTTCATCTGTTCGACGAACTTGCCCACGGCGGCCTTCAGCTCGCCGCCTTCGAGGCCGCGGGGCCCGTGGCTCCCGCTGACCAGCAGCGTGCCTCCGAACTTGCGGAGCACCCGCATCTCGTCCTGCAAGCCGAAGGGGCCGAGGTCGTATCGGGTGAACATGCCTAATCGGACCCGGTGCCGGTCGAGCAGCTCGGCAAATCGCTCGTGCCCCATGGCCTCGATCTGCTCGCGCTGGTCGCCGTGGCGCCGGGGCCACACGTCGATCAGGTCGGTGCCCGTCTTGCGGACCTCGGGCAGGATGTCTTCGAGCTTCAAGGTGCCGTACATGCACGAGCCGACGATGGAGCGGAGCCGAAAGGGCTTCGATTCCTCGGCGAAGATCCGGGCGGCGCCCAGCCCCAGCACGGCGGGCGCGGCGGCCAGGCCGCGGCACAGGGCGCGGCGCGTCAGGGTGGCGTTACGCATGGGCGGCGTCTTTCAACATCTGGACGAAATGCGCTAGCAGCGGCGTGTTGTCGGCCCAGGTCCGCGCCGTGACGAGGTTCCCGTCGACCACGACGGGCTGGTCGACGTAGGTGGCCCCGCCCTGCTGGGCGTCCATGGCGCACTTGGCCACGGTGGTCACGGTGCGGCCGCGGATGCAGTCGGCCGCAGTCAGGATCTCGATCCCGTGGCAGAGGCACGCGACCGGCTTGTTCGCCTCGAAGAAATGCCGCGTCGCCCGCAGCAGGTCTTGATCGTAGCGCAGATACTCCGGCGCCCGACCGCCCGACACGAACAGCCCCGCGTACCGCGTGGGATCGACGTCGCGGAACGCGACCGTCGCCTGGATGTGATAACCGGGGCGCTCCTGGGTGATGTCCCAGCGCGGATCGGCCTTGGGCGGGATCTCGTGCAGCACCATGTGATACAGCCGGGCCTCGGGTCCGGCCACGTCGACCTCGAACCCGTCCTCCGGCAGCCGGTAGTAGGCGTACATCGTGTCGAGCACTTCCGTGGCGTCGCCAAGGGGCATCAAGACTTTCGGCATGGGTCGGGCATCCTTTGGGTCTGGCGAATCGAAAGGTATTCCAAGCGGTGTTGGCGGGTACGGCTATTGTAGCCGATCGCCGGCACCGGTTTCCAGCGTTCGCGTTTTCGCGGCCAGCGTGCGCACCTTGGCCTCGTCGACCTCGATGCCCAGCCCCGCGCCCGCGGGCACCTCGGCCGTGCCCCCGGCAATCGTCAACGGGGCGGCCAGCACGTCGGCGACGACGAATTGCGGGCCGTTCAGCGCGGCCGGCTTCGCGAGGCCGAAGGCGCCGTAGAGCGCCAGGTTGGCGGCCAGATCGTGAAGCGCCAGATCGAGCCCCGCTCGGGCGAGGGGCATGCCCATCGTGAAACCGGGGGCCAGGGCAGCGTCCATAACCCGATGCGCCCCCTCGAAGTCATGCGGGTCGCGCCCGACCAGCGCCGGGGCCAGGTACTCGCGGATCGCGATCGTGGCCGTTTCGAGGGTCTCGTAGATCCAGGTCGAGATGGGCACGCTCTGCCCCGAGCCCACCGTGCCATCGGCGCCGGTCATCTTCACCAGCACGGCCGCCCGCCCGTCAGCCCCGCCCGGCTCCTGGAAGAACTTGAAGAAACCCACTGTGGGATAGCGTACGGGAAAGACCTCGATCGAGGCGATTCCAGCGGTCATGGCGTTCTCGGGGCTGGCTGGACGTTTCAGGTCGCTGTGGGGGGAGTGGTCACGCGAAGACGCGAAGGCGCGAAGGAGGGTTTTCGAGCCCCGTCGGAGGTTAAAAGTGGGCGCCAAATGGCGGCTTCTTGGGGTTTCGAGCCCCGTCGGAGGTCAAAAGTGGGCGCCAAGTGGCGGCTTCTTGGGTCTTCGAGCCCCGTCGGAGGTCAAAAGTGGGCGCCAAATGGCGGCTTCTTGGGTTTTCGAGCCCCGTCGGAGGGGAGAAGTGGGTGCCGGCTTGGCGTGCGTTGGGGGGCGCATACTGGGGCTCTTTGGGCAACACGCTGGCGTTGCCCCGCGTTTGATGCGGCGCGATCTTCCCGGCCGATCGGACCACCGAGCACTCCCATCGGCGATTCTCTCGCCCCTCGTTCGCGTATTGCGTTCGTCGCGTGGTTTTCGTCCCGTCGCGGGCCATTGTATCCGGTGGGCTGGCCCAATTTCGAGCCGAAAAACCGTACGATCCTCGCCCACTCAGCCGGCCGTCGGCGAAGGCACCGTGCCGCCTTTTCGCCCTCGGCTCGATCGACGGCAATTCCCGGCGGGGTCGCCCTCCCCGACAAGGGGATTCGCGTCTGGTCAGTGCGAATGGTCACTCGTTCACCCTCGTTGCCACGCTGAAGCTTGGTAACGAGGATGAATGGAGCCAAAGACCGGTGCAGGTCTCCTGGATTCCCGCGTGTGGTGAGGGGCGGGCGTTTTCGGGTACAATGCGGTCGCTCGAGCGGCGTTGACCTGGCCCCTTGCGACCGGAGGAGAAAATGCAGCGGAAACGTCTCGACACGACCCGCGTGTGGATGGTGGCGGCAGGCATCGTGCTGGGCGCTTGTCCCTTCCTGGCCCGCGGCGGGGAGCCGGGGGCACGGGTCCCCTCGGCCGAGGAAGTGGCCCGGGCGCTGGGCGTCTGGGGGGGATTGTGCGTCCAGGTGGGCGCCGAGCAGGTCGACGCCGCTGCGGAGCTGGCCGCGACCGGGCGGTATCTGGTCCAAGTGGTCGACGCCGACGCAGGGATCGTCGAGCGGGCGCGTCGTCGGCTGCGCGACGGCGGCGTTTACGGGCTGGCCAGCGTCGACCGGCTGTCGAAGCCCGAACGGCTGCCCTATACCGAGAGCCTGGTCAACCTGCTGTTCGTGTCGGCGCAACCGGCGGCGCGCGTCGCGCCCGACGAGGCGAGCCGGGTGCTCGCTCCCAACGGCGTGCTGATCGTGGGGAGCGAAAAGGCATCGCGCGGGCAGTTGGAGGCGGCCGGGCTGGTCGACGTGCGTGCCCTTGGCGATGGCGGCGAATGGCTGGCGGCCAAGAAACCCTGGCCCGCCGACATGGACGGGTGGACGCACCCCCGCCACTCGGCGGCGGGCAACGCGGCCTCGCGCGACGCGCTGGTCGCTCCGCCCCGGCGCGTGCGCTGGGTCGCCGGGGCCCAGGCGGAGGTGCCCGGCATGGTGACGGCCGGCGGACGCAACTTCTACGCGGGCGTGCTGGCGCGCGACGGGTTCAACGGGCTGCGGCTCTGGCAACGCGATCTGCTCGCCCCTTCGGCCGACGGCTTCGTCATGAAGAACCTCGGACGTAACGCCCCGCCCGTGGCCGGCGGCGATCGGCTGTACGCGGTCGAGCAGCAGAAGCTCCACGCCCTGAATGCCGCCAACGGCCAGATCGTTCGCGAGTATCCCGAGGCGGGAGCCCCGACGGCGGTGTTGTTCGACGCAGGGCGGTTGATTTCGGTCACGGGCGATTCGGTGCGGGCTCTGGATGCCCAATCGGCCCGGCTGCTTTGGAGCGTGGCGGCCTCCGAGCCCCGGTACGTCGTGGCCGGCGACGACACGGTGGCGTTCGTTCAGGGGCAGCCTCGGCGCAACGAGCCGGTCGAGGCGGTGGTGGTCGACGCGGCCACGGGCCGGGTCCGCTGGAAGCGGAGCGATCTGCCGTGGCTGCCGAAGGTCACGCGGACCGTGTATCACCGGGGCCTGGTCGCCTTCGAGGTTTCGACGCTCAACGACGACGGGCCCGACAACGCCCTGCACCTCGTTTCGGCCGCCGACGGCAAGGTGCGGCTCGACTATCCGTTTCTGCCCGGCATGAATCATCGCCGGCAGGCCCGGGCCATGTTCGTCGACGACCGGCTCTGGCTGCTCCACGGCGGCAAGGACGCCGACAAGAAGCGCCTGCCCATTCAGGTCTCGGCCATCGACGCGGCCAGCGGCGAGGTGCTGGTCACCCATCCGGCCGGACTGGCCCATTGTTTTCCGCCCGTGATGACGTGCCGCTACATGATCTCGGGCGAGTTCGACCTGACCGATCTGTCGACGGGCGTGGTCGACGCGCATCAGATCACGAAGGCCGCCTGCGGGCCCGACGTGGGTTGGGTGCCGGCCAACGGGCTGATCTACGTGACGCCCAAGCACTGCGTCTGCTGGCCCATGCTGCGGGGATACGCCGCGTTGGCGCCGGAGCGTCCGGCCGGCGGCATCGCCGAGTTGAGCCTCGACGAGATGGAATTCCCCCTCGAAACGGGCGTCGATCCGCCCGGCGAGCCGGCGGCGCCCGATGCCGAGCCGGATTGGCCCATGTATCGCCGCGACGCCTGGCGAAGCGGCGGCACCGCGGCGAGCCTTCCGCCCCAACTCGAAACCCTGTGGTCGGTCGATCTGGGCGGCGACACGACGTCGGGGATCATTGCCGAGGACTGGAAGGAGAACGGTTTCGTCAAAGGGACGATCACCCCGCCGGCGATCGCCGGCGATCGGGTGGTCGTGGCCCGGCCCGACGCCCACGAAGTGGTGGGCCTCGACGCGCAGACCGGTTCGGTCGCCTGGCGCTACACGGCCGGCGCCCGGGTCGACACGACGCCCACCCTGCACCGGGGCCTCTGCCTGTTCGGCGCCAAGAACGGTTTCGTGCATTGTCTGCGGGCCGACGACGGCCGACTCGTGTGGCGCCTGCGCGCGGCCCCGGTCGAAGAGCAGATCATCGCCTACGGCCAGCTCGAATCGCCCTGGCCCGTGCCGGGCAGCGTGCTCGTGATCGACGACGTGGCCTATTTCGCGGCGGGGCGCCAGTCGCTGGCCGACGGCGGCATCCTGGTGTTCGCGGTCCGGCCCGTTGACGGCGCGATCCACTGGGTCCGGCGGCTCGACAGCGTGCCCCAGCAGGGCTTTTACGAGTGCTCCGCCCTGGAGTTCGACAACTTCGATCTGCTGCACCGCGAGGGCGACGGCGTCGGCATGTCGCGGTGGGTGTTCGACCGCGCCAGCGGCGCGATGTCGGTCGATCGCTGGGCCGCCTTTGTGCGACTCGACACGGGCGGCGGATCGGTCATGGCGCCCCGCGGCTGCTGGTCGTATGCGCCGCGCCATCAGCGGCGCATCCCCTCGTACACGCCGCTGCGGCCGTTGTGCGTGTTTCGCGACAAGGCGCTTTTCGGCTATCTTCAGGGGACGGCGTCGATCTTCCGCCGCGACTTCGACCTCGAAGGCGGCGAGGAGTTCGACGCGAAGTGGATGACCGGCTGGGCCGCCTCGTCGTTGAGCCGCGAGGGCAAGATGCCCTGGCCGAGCCATCGGCTGGCCGAGAAAGCCACGTGGCGCGTCGACGCGTTCGAGCAAGTGGGCGAGCGCGCTCCGTCGATCGACGCCCTGCTGCTCGCGGGCGATCGGCTGGTCGTCGCCGGATCGGACGGCCAGTTGCGCGTGCTCGCGACGGCCGACGGCGCCCTGCTTGCCAGGCGGACCCTGCCCGACCCCCTGTGGGACGGCATGGCCCTGGCCGGCGGCCGGTTGTACTACGCGACCCGCGACGGGCAGTTGCTCTGTTTGGGCCAACGGTGACCCGGAGGGCCGTTGCGCCCGTCGTCGCCGAATCGATGTTCGCCAAGCGCTTGAGGCGGTCGGGACTTCGTCGGGGGGTTAATCCCCGCCGAGCGCCGCGATAAGCTGGGCCGCGTATTCGCCGATCTCGGCCAGGACCTGCTCGCGGGGCTTGGCGTCGGCCTCCGCCACGCGCCGGACGATGGCCGATCCGACGATCAGGCCGTCGGCCACGGGGGCGAGAAGGCGAACGTGCTCGGGCCGGCTGATGCCGAATCCGATGCAGATGGGAAGGTCGGTCTCTTGGCGCAGCCTCGCGACGTTGTCGACGATCTCGGGCGGAAGCCGCGTGCGCTCGCCGGTGATGCCCGCCACCGAAACGTAGTAGATAAACCCGGTCGTGCGCTCGGCAATGCGTCGGGCCCGGTCCCAGGGCGTTGTGGGAGTTATGAGCTGGATCAGGCTAAGGTCGTCGCGTCGGCACAGGTCGGCCAGGGGCCCGGCCTCTTCGACCGGCAGGTCGGGCACGATCAGGCCGGCCGCGCCCGACGCCTTGGCGTCGCGCACGTAGGCATCGGGCCCGTGCCGGTAGATGATGGCGTAGCTGACCATGGTCACCACCGGGGCCGCCAGCCCGGGCGTGAGCTTGCCCAGCATGTCGAAGATGCCGGCCAGGGTCACGTGCTTGTCGAGCGCGCGGGTGTACGACGCCTGGATCACGGGCCCGTCGGCGATCGGATCGCTGTAGGGAATGCCCAGCTCGCAGAGGCTGCTTCCCTGCGCGACCAGGCGCCCGATCAGCTCCGCCGTGAATTGCAGGTCGGGATCGCCCGCCGTCACAAAGGGCATGAACGCCTTGCGTCGGGCCTTGCGAAGCTCGCCGAACAGGGTGTCGATCGCAGACATGGTTCCGGTGGTTCTGAGAGTGTCGGGATGTGTGGGGATTGGCGGGCGCCGGTCAGATCGTTTCGCCGCGGAGCCGGGCCACCTCGGCGGCATCCTTGTCGCCCCGCCCGGAGAGATTCACGACGATCGCCTCGTCGGGCGATCGCGCGGCGGCTACCCGCATTGCCTTGGCCACGGCGTGGGCGCTTTCGAGCGCGGGCAGGATGCCCTCGGTGCGGGCCAGGGCGTCGAAGGCGTCGAGCACTTCGCGATCGGAGGCATAAGCGTACTCGACCCGGCCCGACCGTTTCCAATAGCTGTGCTCGGGGCCGACGCCCGGGTAGTCGAGCCCGGCCGAGATCGAATGGACCGGGCAGGTTTGCCCGTCGTCGTCCTGGAGCACGAAGCTGAACGTGCCGTGCAGCACGCCGGGGCGCCCGAAGGCCAGGGTCGACGCGTGGTCGCCGACCTGGGACGAGCGTCCGCCGGCCTCGACTCCCAGCAGGGCGACCTCGCGATCGTCGATGAACGGATGGAAGATGCCCGCCGCGTTGCTGCCGCCTCCGACGCAGGCGACGATGAGGTCGGGGAGCCGCCCGAGCATTTCGAGGCACTGGGCCCGTGTCTCGCGCCCGATGACCGACTGGAAATCGCGGACCATGCGGGGGAAGGGGTGTGGCCCCATCACCGAGCCGAGGCAGTAGTGGGTGGTCTCGACCGAGGCCATCCAGTCGCGAAACGCGTCGTTAATCGCGTCGCGGAGCGTGCGCGAGCCGCTGGTGACCGGCCGGACCTCGGCGCCCAGGAGCCGCATGCTGAAGACGTTGGGCTTCTGCCGGCGGATGTCTTCTTCGCCCATGTACACGACGCATTCGAGCCCGAACCGGGCGCAGGCCGTGGCCGTGGCCACGCCGTGCTGGCCGGCCCCGGTCTCGGCGATCACCCGGCGCTTGCCCATGCGCATGGTCAACAGGGCCTGGCCGAGGGTGTTGTTGATCTTGTGGGCCCCGGTGTGGTTGAGGTCCTCGCGCTTGAGATAGATCTGGGCTCCGCCGCACTTCGCGCTGAGGCGCTCGGCATGGTACAGCGGGGAGGGGCGCCCCACGTAGTGCTTGTAGAGCCGATCGAGCTCGGCGTCGAACGCCGGATCGCCGACGACCTGCTCGTATTCGGCCGTTAGCTGTTCGAGAGCGTGGGTAAGCGTTTCGGGGACGTATCGGCCCCCGAACTCGCCGAATCGACCCGTGGCGTCGGGGACCTGGCTCGTGGCTGGCATGGTACGGCTCAAGAGGATGGCGTTAAGTGAAGGAACGTGCGTGCTTCTGCGGGCTCCACGCGGCAGGGGCGGAAGACTCGGGCGCGGTCTTGTTTCACGATGCCTTCGCCGCAGCCGCGCTACAAGGGGACGGCCCTGCTCCCCCTCGTGTGGCGACCTGGGGAACCTTTCATTCTGGGTGGGATGCGTCGGGGCGTCAACCGACGCCGTGCGAGCGAAGTGCTTGTATCGACCGGCTTCGCACGAAATACTCAGACAGATCGGCCTCGGCAAGGTTCGCAGGGCCTTCGGCCGACCACCCCCGACGAACGGAAGAAGCTTTCCCATGATGCTCTACGTGATCCGCCACGCCTGGGCCGGCCAGTTCGGCGATCCCCGTTGGCCCGACGACTGGCATCGCCCCTTGACCGACGAGGGACGAAAACGGTTCCGGCGCATGGTCGTCGAATTGGCCGCGCGAGGCCTGGCCCCACGACAGATTGCGACCAGTCCGCTCGTGCGATGCCGTCAGACCGCCGAGATCGTGGCCGAGCAGCTCGGCGGCGACCCGAGCGTCGTCGAGCGCCGCGAGCTGGTGCCGGGCAGCGACCTGACCGGGCTGCTCGACTGGACGCGGCGCAAGGCCGACCACCGCGACGAGATGGCCTGGGTGGGCCATGCTCCCGACGTCGGGCGGATGACCGCCGCCCTGATCGGCGACGGCAGCGCCTGGATTCATTTTGCCAAGGGGACGGTCGCGGCGATCCGTTTCCCGGGCCACCCCGCGCCCGGCCAGGGCGAGCTGCGCTGGCTGGCGACGGCCAAGGTCCTGGGATGCTGAGACCGCCGGGCCGCGGTCAGTGCATCTCCGTCTCGCAGGTGCCGATGCCGTGGCGGTAGAAGTTGAACTGCACGTTGGGGTGATCGGCCAACAGCGACATGGGAACCGCCGAGTCGGGCAATCGCTTGGCGATCATCAGCGTGGTCAGACGCATGCCGAAGGGGTTGTCGTGGTTGCCGGCCTGCCAGATCGAGACTTTTTCGGCCTTCCAGGTCTCGACCGGCCCGACGGTGGCCGCCCGGGTGGGCACCAGCGCGACCTGGCCGCCGCCGGAGGTCCGCGCGTTCTGGATGACGGTCATCGGGTGCAGGTCGGTGACCCGGGTCTTGAGCTTGCGGTACTCTTCGGGCGGGGGCGGTTCGTCCTTGTACTTGCCGGCCCGCCTGGGCGGATCGTTGAAGGCCCAGTGCTTGACCTCGCCCTGGCCCCCTTGCATCACCACGCAGCGGACCTCGTCGTAGCTGTTCGAGTAGGCGTCGAGGTCGCCCGTGGGAAAGTGGAGCTGCGACGGGGGCATGCGAAGCCTCCGGTCGATCCGCTTGAAGCACAGCTCCATGTCGGCCTTGGCGAAGCTCAGCGGATGGGTCGTGGGGACGGGAACGCCCTCGTCGTCGACCCATTCATCCATGCCCCAGAAATGGGCGTTTCGCACGTCGAGCCCCAGGTCGTTGACGAGCCGCGCCACCAGGGGCAATTGCTCGGTGGGCCCGATCGGCCCGCAGATCCCCGCCGGGTTGTCGGGGCTCGACTGGCGCCAGGCGTCGATGTACTCCAGGGCCTCGGCCAGGTAAAAGTCCTCGAGGGTGTCGTACATTACGACCCGGAAACCGGGCCGCGAGAGCTTCTCCATCGCGCGCGGCGTGAGCTTTGCCACGTCGTCGAGAAGCTCGGGGTCGAGCGTTGTATAATCCCACCATTGCGGGGCGACTTTGCTCAGCGGACGTGCCATCGGATGGTCTCCTTTCCGGAATGTCTGGAAACGGTGCCCTGGTTGTCGGTCGATCGCCCTCACACGCCGCGGCCCGAGCCGAACAAGGCCGCCAGCAGGTCGTCGCGCGGATAGGCGTGCCCCCGGTGCTGGACGAACGCCTCGGCCGCGGCGACCCCGGCCTGCTCGCCCCGCATGGCCCCGTGCCGGCGCATCGAGTCGAGGTACTCGTCCACCCCGTGATGGGCCAGGAGCCACTCGCGCTGACTGGCGTGGCAGGCCAGCATCTCGGCCTTCTTGTCGAGCTGGCCGGTGATGTCGATCAGGGTCGTCGGCTCGACCTGGCGGCCCAGAGGATCGACCGCCTCGACGGGATCGCAATAGTAAAGGTAAGGAATGCGCGACCCCTCTTTGACCGGGAAGGCCGAGCAGTTGGGCGCCCCGTAAAGGAAGCTGGCCGCCCGGCCGACCAGCGAGGCCATCTCGTGGTCCATCATGTAGTCTTTGGCGGCATGGATGAACACGAGCGACGGGGTCACGCGGCGGAACAGGTCGTACGCCTTCTGCAGGGTGATGCGGTCGTAGACCACGAACCCGTCGCGTTCGTTGAGGCAGTGGTAGGTGCCCCCGATGAGGGAGGCGGCCCGGTGGGCCTCTTCGGTCCGTCGCCCGCTGATGACCCAGGGGGTCTCGGTTGTGGTTCCGCAGTCGCCCGGGGCGGCCGTGGCGATGTGGATCTCCCAGCCCGCCTCGGCCAGCCGGATCAAGGTGCCGGCACAAAGGAACTCGGCGTCGTCGGGGTGGGCCATGAAGGCCAAGGCGATGCGATTCGTCGGAGGAGCCATGCGCGGTGCAGTCTTCGCTGAAAGCCGGTGGGAGACGAACGCCGGCCGGGCATTCGGCCGACGGCCCCTCCAGTATAGCGGTACTGCCAGCGGCGGCAACGGGCCTCGCACGTCCCACATGGGCCGGCCTGGGCGAGGCACGAGGGCATGTGGGGCGGGGGGCTCGTACCGATTTGTTGGTGGGGTCGAAGGAGCCCCCGCCCGTTGACGGTTGTCGGCTCGTCCGCATAATTCCCGAGGGGGAGCGCCACGCCTCCCCGACCGTTCTGGGTGTGAGCGGATGACCTCTGGCGCGCCGACCGGGATTCGCGGAACCCCGGCGACCTCGGAAGAGAGCACAAGCCATGAAATCCGACATGGTCGGGCGGCCGATGGAAATCGCACTGATCGAGGACAGCCTGCTCCAGGCCCGCCTTACGATCGAGGCCCTGCGGCGCGGCGAGATCCACCATCGGATGACGCTCTTGCGCGACGGCGAGGAAGCGCTGGCCTTTCTGTTCCGGCGGGGCATCTTCGCACGCGCCCCGACCCCCGACCTGATTCTCCTCGACCTGCGCTTGCCCAAGGTCGATGGGCTCGACGTGCTGGAGAGGGTCAAAGGCAGTCGCGACTTACGTCGCGTTCCCGTCGTCATCACGACCTCGTCGCAAGACGAGCTGGACCGCTTGCGATGCCAAGCGCTCGACGTCGAAGCCTACGTCACCAAGCCGATCGACCTGGAGAAGTTCCTGACGCTGGTCCGGGAATTGAAGCGGTTCTGGCGCGACGACGTGATTCTGCCCAACGTGTGAACTTCCTCCCTCGACGTGCACCGAAGCGCCGCGGGCTAGGGTTGCCGCGGCGACGGCCGGAGCGTGAACTTCTGCGCGCGTTTGCCCTCGATGTCGCCGAGATAGAGATTGCCCTTCGAGTCGACCGCCACGGCGTGGACCCAATCGACTTCGCCGGGTTTTCCGGGAGGGGCGGTCGTCATTTCCAGCGACACGCGAACGAGCACCTTTCCGTCGGGGGCGAGCTTCATGAGCAACTGGTCGGGGGGCGGCGACACGAGCCACTGGCCGTTGGGCTGCTTGACCCTCGAGGAGCCGCAGACCCAGATCGCGTCGTCGGCCGTCACGCACAATCCCCACGGCATGAGCAGCTCGTCCCACACGGCCAGCAGCTTGCCCTCGGTGTCGAAGACCTGGATGCGCCCGTTGTTGCGGTCGGCCACGTAGACGCGCTGGCGCGAGTCGACGACGATCGAGTGGGGCAGGGCGAATTGCCCCGGGCCGGTTCCCTCTTCGCCCCATTGCTTGACGAAACGACCTTGCTTGTCGAAATGGGCCACGCGGCGGTTGCCGTATCCGTCGGCGATGAACACGTCGCCGTTGGGCAGGAAGGCCACGTCGGTCGGGCCGTGGAAGTGGCCCGCGTCGCACCCCGAGCGCCCGCGCTCGCCGAGGGTCAACAGCAGCTTTCCCTCGGGGGTGTGCTTTTCGATCACGTGGCTGCGGAAGTCGGTCAGCCAGACGTTGCCCTCGGGGTCGAGACGGACGTGATGGGTTCCGCTGGGATTGGCCGTCGACCACGCCCTGACCAGGGGGCCGTCGGACCGGTAGACCTGGACGGTCGGCTCGTTGCGATGGAACACGTAGACCTGATCGTGGGCATCGACGGCAATGCCCGACATGGCCCCCCAGACGAACGAATCGGGCCGGTGCGGCCAGGTGGGATCGACCACGCACCGCACGTCGGCGGCCGGCGCCAAGGCGCCGGCCTGTGCCAGAACGAAAGCGACGAACGCGGCGGGGCCCAAGCAGCGGCGAACGATCATGGTGGCGACTCCTGGAGTTCGGGGGGTTCGGCGGTCGGCCGGCATCGGAGACTTCGACGCGCGCCCCAGTATGACGCACATCCGGTCGGGAGAAAACGGGGCGGATCGGCGTCGCACGCCCGAACGGCCGGCGGGGCAGCCCAAGTGGCCATCGTGACGAAAACCCCGAAAAACCGGGGGTTGCCGTATGGCGGCCGATTCGAGCCCTCTATAATCCACAAGGGGTGTGACTATTCTCGCCAGAATCCGCGCGTCGAAGACCCATGAGTTTCGCCGATCCACCTTCTTCTGCTTCCGATCCGAGGCCGGTCCGGCCGCGCGCGTCGTCGCCGCGCCTGACGGCATTAGCGTGGCTGTTGATGCTTCTGATCTTACTGCTGATCCTCCCTCACGTGGCCGAGCGGATCCAGTTCGGCATCACGCGGGGGCAGCAGCGGGCCAAGGCCGAGGTGGCCCAGGTCGTGCTCGAGAACGCGCCCGACTCGCCAAGCCGGTTCGCCTGGGTCGCGAAGCGAGTCGAACCCAGCGTGGTAGGCATCGAGACGGCCCGGCTGGTCGCGGCCCGGTCGTGGCGCGACGAGGCGTCCTATCTATTCCCCCAGACGGGCGAGGGCTCGGGGGTGATCGTCGACGAGGCCGGTTACGTGGTGACGAACTACCACGTGATCGACGGGGCCGACGCCGTCGCGGTCAAGCTGGCCGACGGGCGGACCGTCAAAGACGTGACCGTGGTCGGCGCCGATCCGCCCGCCGATCTGGCCGTGCTGAAAATCGCGGCGACCGGCTTGGTGGCGGCCCCCTGGGGCCGGAGCGAAGGCTTGGAGGTCGGCGACGAGGTGCTGGCGATCGGCAACCCCTTCCGTTTCTACCGCACGGTGACCGCCGGAATCATCAGCGCGAAGGGGCGCTACGGACTCGGCCAGTTGACCCATCAAGAGTTCCTGCAGACCGACGCGGCCATCAATCCGGGCAACAGCGGCGGCCCGCTGGTGAACATGCGGGGCGAGATCGTGGGAATCAACACGGCGATCTACGGCGAGACCTACCGGGGCATCGGTTTCGCCATTCCCAGCGACATGGCCCACGAAACCTACAAGCAGCTTCGCGCCTCGGGTCGGGTCAAGCCCCGCGGTTGGCTGGGCGTCCAGATGCTCGAAGTCACCGACGCCATCGCCTCGGAGCTCGGGTTGGAGGAGCCGACCGGCGTGCTGGTCGGGGGGGTCGTTCGGGGGTCGCCCGCCGACCGGGCGGGCATCGTGGCGGGCGACGTGATCCTCCAGTGGAACGCGGAGCCGATCCGAAGTCGCAGCGACTTGAGCCTCGCCGTGGTGCGGACCCCGGTGGGATCAGAGGCGACGATCGAAATCCTCCGCGACGGCAAGCTCCTCGAGAAGACCCTCACGGTGGGCGAGCGCCCCGCGAAGATGTAGCAGACGCAACCCACCCCTCATCGGCGGGGAGAGAGCCTTGCGCGTCGTACCGGCTTAGCTGCCGACGTCGTCTCCGGTTGTTTGGCGAGCCAGCTCACGCTGGCGCCAACTCATGCACGGGTATCGAGCATCTTCTTGCGCGAAAACCGAATTCCATCGCGGCAGTGTAACCCAGTCTGCGGCTCAGGGTAGGCGGATGCTCTTCATAGGCGGCAAGCAATAAGGCAACAACTGACGCGCTTCTCATGCTTTCGCTATCATTCTCCGAGGCGACTGCCAAGCCGCTGAGGCCGAACTTCCGAATAATGGCCGCGACCCCCTTGATCTGGAAACCGATGGGGCGATTGTCGATCGCGGACCGGTAAATCGTCAGCAAATCATCGATTCGGTCCGCAACGGATGCCTCATTCGCCATTTTGTAGACCAGGCAATCACCATAGGGATTATACCACGGTTCCGCCTGGAATGTCGCCTGCCCCTCCATCATGCCGGCTAGGAAATGTTCTTCTGCCATGCGAGCCCTCGATATCTGGTCTGCCAATTGAGCGGACACAATGGATCATCCGACGCCGCCACCTCTGCACGGCATTCGTAGACGTACATGCGAGGATTCAAGTAGACGGCAAACACCTTGTCATGAGGAAACGGAACTTCAATACTCTCACGGATATACCACGTTAGCGGGTGGCCTGCATAACACCACCCACCTTGGTTGAACTCTCGCACTCCGAAAAAAATGCGTTCTACGTTCTCTAAAACGTACTTCGCCGCACGTAGGTTCTCAAAATCAACCGGCGAATACTTGAAGAGCTTGGCGGTGTATCCTGCCGGAAAGATGGCGTCGATCTTCGGCCCGTCGGGGTGCGTTGGATCGATTATCTTGCAGGTGTAGTCTGCAGCCACAGGATCCTCCGACACCAGTTCATTCTATCGGTTCCACTCATCGGCACCATCATTCTGCCCAATGGAGGGGGTGCCGTCAACAGTGTTTCACCCGCCCGATCGGGTGGTTCCTATGCCGGCCGATCGCGCGCTTGACCTGATTCCGGGTCAGGACTATAATCGGCGGCCCGCGTCACGAGTCGAGCCTTCCAAGCGGCGGCGACCACTCGGTCCCGGGCGAAACGGAATGGGCAAAGGAATTGCCAAGCCCGGCTCGGGCACGTGAAAGGGAATTCACGCATCTCACACGGGGGCGAACGGTGTCACAGGGTCCTTTGTTCGACACCAAGGAACAGGTCCGCCAGGCCACCGACATCGTCGATCTGGTGGGGCGCTACCTGCATCTTCGCCGGCAGGGACGCAATTACGTCGCCCTGTGCCCCTGGCACGACGACACCCGGCCCAGCCTGCAAGTCAACCCCGAGCGACAGTCGTTCAAGTGCTGGGTTTGCGACATCGGCGGCGATGTGTTCAGCTTCGTGATGAAGATGGAGGGAGTCGGATTTCCCGAAGCCCTCGCCATGCTGGCCGATCAGGCGGGCATTTCGCTCAAGCGCCAACGACGCTCCCCAAAAACGACGGGGCCGACCGAGGGCGGCGGGCCCGACCCGGCCGGGGCGGAGCCGGCCGGCCCCGCGTCGAAACCGGAGGGCAAGCGGCCCCTGTATCGGGCGATGGCTTGGGTCGAGCAGCAGTACCACGCCTGCCTGCTGCACGCGCCCGAGGCCGAGGCCGCGCGGCGGTATCTCCAAGAGCGCGGCATTACCGCCGAGAGCATCGCCAGGTTTCACCTGGGGTTTGCGCCGAACCAGCCCCACTGGATCCTGCAGCAAGCGCACGGGTCGCCGTCGCGCGCCCGGGTTCTCGAGCGGATCGGCGTGCTGGCGCGGTCCGACGAGGGGGGGTGGTACGATCGGTTTCGCGGGCGCCTGCTGTTTTCGATCCGCGATGCCCAGGAGCGGCCCATTGGAATCGGGGGGCGCCTCTTGCCCGACTCGGGCACGACCAGCCGAGCCAAGTACGTGAACTCGCCCGAGACCCCGCTGTTCACCAAGAGCAGGCTTCTTTACGGGCTCGACGTGGCGCGCCGGGCCATGCGCAAGAGCCGCACGGCCCTGGTCATGGAAGGATACACCGATTGCATCCTCGCCCATCAATACGGGTTCGACGACGCCGTTGCCGTGCTGGGAACGGCCCTGGGCGAGGCCCATCTTCGCACCTTGGCTCCCTACGCCGACCGCGTCGTGCTGGTGCTCGACGGCGACGAGGCGGGCCAGCGTCGGGCCAATGAAGTTCTCGAGATCTTCGTCGGGGCGCAGGTCGACCTGCGCGTCGTCACCCTGCCCGAGGAGTTGGACCCGGCCGACTTCCTGCTCGAGCACGGGGCCGAGGCGTTTCGCGATCTGCTGGCGACGCGCGCGGTCGACGCCCTGGAGCACGCGTACCAGGCGAAGACCCGGGGGATCGACCTGGCCGGCGACGTGCACGGCGCGAGCCGGGCCCTGGAAGAGATTCTGGCGATCGTGGCCAAAGCTCCCCGGCTGCGCGACGACACGACCCACGAGTACCGTTTTCGCGAGGAGCGAATCCTGCAGCGTCTGGCCGCCAGCTTTCGCGTGCCCGAGGCGGCGGTGCGCGAGCGATTGACCGTGCTTCGGCGGTCGGGCCGCGCCAGGGTGAGCCGGCCGGCGGGGCCCAGCGTCCCCGAGGCACCAAGCGGGGCGGCCTGCGCCGTCGATCCTTGGGAGCGCGAGCTTCTGGAAGTGCTTCTCCGGCACCCGGGGTGCGTCGAGGAGATTCGCTCCCAACTCCGGGTCGACGAGCGCACCTCCGCGACGTGTCGCATGATCCTCCAGGCGTGCTATCGACTGGCCGACCGGGGCGACCCGCCCACGTTCGAGCGATTGATGCTCGATTTCGACGACCCGGCCGTCAAGAGCTTGCTGGTCGATCTCGACGAAGAGGCTTCGGCCAAGGAGATGTCCAGCCCCGAGTCTTTACTCAAGGAGTTATTTCGACAACGCACGAATCGATCCCACGACCCGACCCGCTTGGCGGCATTGCGCGACCAGACGCTCGACGAGAGCCAGAAGGCCGCGATGCTGCGCGAGATGGCGAGGGAGTTGCGTGCCCGGCACGGTATTTCCGATCCCACGGACGGGTAGGACGTGTCGGGCCCGATCGCTCGGCGCCGAGGGCTCCCGAACCCGATACGGCGGCGTGCGATCCCAGGGCGCGGATCGAGCCGATGGGGGCGGCCTTTCCAGGCCGGCCCCTCGGCGACCGCCCTTGAGACTTCCTTTTCACCCAGGGCGTCGCACGGACGCGAAAGGAGTTTCCCGGTGGACCATTTCGACAGGGAGATGCAAGACCTGGTCGCCAAGGGCAAAGCCCAAGGATACCTGACCTACGACGAAGTCATCCACTACCTGCCCGACGAGGCGGTGGATCCCGAAAAGCTCGACAACTTGCTCATTCTCATGGACGAGATGGGCATTCCCCTCTGCAATGAGCCTCCCGAGCCCGAGTTCTTCGAGGCCTCGGCCGACGAGGACGTCCATGCCCCGCTGCCGGACGGCGTCGAGGAGGCCGACGCGTCGACCGACGACGTATCGCTGCCCATTTCTCTGCCCGACGCCCCGAAGTGGACCAGCGATCCCATCCGGATGTACCTCTCCCAAATGGCCGAGATCCCCCTTCTTACCCGGGAGGAAGAGATCGCCCTGGCCAAGAAGATCGAGGTCACGCGAAAGCGATTCCGCCGGACGGTCATCGGCTGCAACCTGGGGATGCGGGCGACGGTCGGCACCCTGACGAAGGTCCACAAGGGCCTGTTGCCGTTCGATCGGACCGTCAAGGTGTCGCTGACCGAGCGTCTGACCAAGGAGCAGATCCAGGGGCGCATGCCGCACAACCTGGCGACGATCGACAAGCTGTTGGAGGCCAACCGCGCCGACTTCGGCCGGCTGATCAGCCGTCGCACCCCCCCCGACGTTCGCCGCGCCGCGCGCAGGCGGTTCATCCGCCGCCGCCGCAAGGCCCTGACCCTGATCGAAGAGTTGAGCCTGCGCACCCGCCGCGTCCAGGCGATGATGCGGCAGATGGAGGAAATCGACCGGCGCATGGCCGACGTCCAGGCGAGGCTCCGCCAACTGCCGGCGGGTTCGGGCGATTCGGACGAGCGGGCGAACCTCCGCAAGGAGCTCCGTGATCTGATGGTGCTTACGCAAGAGAGCCCCAAGAGCCTGCGCAAGCGGTGCGAGACCATGAAGACCCAGTATCGCGACTACGAGGAGGCCAAACGGCGGCTCTCGGGCGGGAATCTGCGGCTCGTGGTGTCGATCGCCAAGAAGTACCGCAATCGGGGGCTCAGCTTTCTCGACCTCATCCAGGAGGGGAACACGGGCCTCATGCGGGCGGTCGACAAGTACGAGTACCGCCGGGGATACAAGTTCTCGACTTACGCCACCTGGTGGATCCGCCAGGCCATCACTCGCGCCATTGCCGACCAGGCCCGAACCATCCGCATCCCCGTTCACATCATCGACGTTCTGGGCAAGATAAAAAATACTTCGCGGAGGCTCTTGCACGAACTGGGCCGAGAGCCGACAACAGAAGAAACGGCGCTGGCCGCCGACCTGACCCTGGACGAAACCCGCCGCGTGCTCGACATGGGGCGGCATCCGGTCAGCCTGGATCGCCCGGTCGGCGAAAGCGAGGACAGTTGCTTCGGCGAGTTCATCGAGGACGACGGAATCGCCCGGCCGGAACGGGCCGCGGGAAATGAGCTGCTGCGAAACAAGATCGACGCCCTGCTCAAGACGCTCACCTATCGGGAGCGGGAGATCATCCGTCTTCGATACGGCCTGGGCGACGGGTACACCTATACCCTCGAGGAGGTCGGCCGGATCTTCAAGGTCACGCGCGAGCGGGTCCGGCAGATCGAAGCCAAGGCCGTGCGCAAGTTGCAGCACCCGGTCCGGAGCAAGCAACTGGAAGGCTTCCTCGAACGGATCGCCGGCTGACGCGACACGTCAAGCCGCTGGCCTCCCAGGCCGGCGGCTTTTTTCCTTTCTTGGGGGCGGTCGAAGAACGGGTGCCCGCCCCCCGGTTTCCGAATATCCATGCCCACCGGTTGCACGATGACTTCCGACACCCACGTAACCGCCGAGACGTTGCGGACGCTCCACCGCATCCACCGCCAGCTCACCGACCTGAAGGCTCGCCTGAGCCGCGGGCCCCAAGTCGTCCGCGCCCGGCGGGCCAACGTCGAGCGCCTCGAGGCCGAGTTGGCCCGGCGGGAAGCCGAGGTCCAATCGCTCGCCTCGGCCACGAACGAGAAACAAGGCCAACTGGCCGCCAAAGAGGCCAACATGGAGAAGCGTCGCCGCCAGTTGCGCGAGGCAAGCGACAACCGCGAGTACCAGGCGATCCGCGACGAAATCGCCGCGTCCAAGGCCGCCAACGAGGTGCTCGAGGTCGAAATCCTCGAAGCCATGGAGACGCTCGACGCAATGAATGCCCGCGTCGACGCCGCCAGGCACAACGCGGCCAAGGCCCGCGAAGACGCCGAGAAGGTCGCCCAACAGGTCGCCGAAAGCGAGCCCGTGATCCGGGCCGACATCGAGCGGCTCGGGCAGGAACTCCAACAGCACGAGGCCGACTTGCCCGGCGAGTTCCGCGACCTCTACCACCGGTCGGTCCGGCAACGGGGCGAGGACGCGCTGGCAACCATCCAAGGCGAGTTCTGCGAGGGCTGCCACCAGCACGTGCCCGTCAACATGATCAACGACCTCATGCTCAACCGCCCCGTGAGCTGCAAGTCGTGCGGCCGGCTTCTCTATCTGCCCGAGGACTACTCGGCCCGATAGGCCGCGCCGCGCCAGCCGTTGTTCTTCGAACCGTCGCTTCGAGCGTGGCGTCGGGCACAATCGGCACGGCCGGCAGCGACGATTCGGAATATTCGGCATCACGTGCCGGGCGCTGAAGATCGGCCCGCGGTCGAACGATGACAGAGTAGGCGGGGAGCAGAATCGGCCGCCGATCGTCCGACGCCGCGCCATCGGCGGCACGCGAACGGGCGGCTCTCTTCGGCCGGGAGGACACGCATGGACATCAACAGAAACCAGTGGTTCATGGTGGGGCTCGTGTTGCTGCTTCTGGGAGCCGAGCTGCGCATGGTCGAGTCGTTCGTCCTCACCCCGCAGTGCACGAAGTTTCTCGCCGAACGCTCCGGCCATCCCATGGCCGCGGCCTCCCAGACGGCCGAATCCGTCGTCCAAAGCGAGATGGCCTTCCCCTCCAAGACCGTCCGGCCCCCCGAGTCGTTCGGCTGGGCCCTGCTCTCGATCGGCTCGGTGCTCGTGCTGCACGCCCTCTCAATGAAAAAACCGGGCGGCTGAGGTCCCTTCCGGCTGGAAGAAACGCCGGCCCGAACTCTCGACAAGCCGGTCGCGGAACGCGCTGTACGGGCGGATTCGCACGTCGGTCTGCGTCGACTCGAAAACCCCCTGCCCCGGCACGTTCAGCCGGGCATGAAGGGCAGCGTAGGGCGCCCACCTTAAATCGAATTCCGGATGCACCGATGGGAACGGCAGCCGGCACTCGATCGCCGACGCACCCGGCTCCGAAGGCTCGATCGGGCAGGTCCACCGGCCCAGACGCAACGGCCGCGGCCCCGAAGTGACGCGGTCGCTCCGCCAACCCACCAGGGTGAACTCGACGGTCCCGTGCACCGATACCACGCGCCCCGAACCGTCCTGGGGCCGAATCCGGACGATCAACCCGTCGGCTTCGACGTCGCCGTCCCAGTTGGCGGCTCGGGCGTCGATCTGGAGCAACGCGACCGGCGGCCGGGGCTCGCCGTGACGGGGCTCGTCGGCCCGCGCGGCGCCGGCTTGCGCGGCCACGGGGCGAAACGTACCCGCAACGCCGTGACTGCCGCGGACCACCACCCGGGGGACCGTTTCGTCGCTGGGAGTCGCGCGGTCGGCGGCGCGGGCCACGACCCGGTCGCGGAGGTCCTCGACGCGGAGAGGCCCGTCCTCGGCTTCGGCCCGCCCGATCCGCTCCCAGCGAATCGGGCGCCGAGTCACGATTCCCCCGGCCCTGGTCGCCAGCCACAGTCGTTCGTCGTCGGACCGCGGATCGACAACGCCCGAGAAGATTCGGCCGCTGGCGACTTCCACGGTGACGCTACCCGCCGCCGCTTGCGCCTCGTCGGAGGCGCCGGCCGAGTCGACAAGAACGTTCAGGGCCACGAGTAGCGTCAGGCCCGTTCCAAACCAAGGGTTGCACTTCATGGGGATGCCGGCTCTCGCTCGGTGCGTGGCGGATTCGTCCGACACGGATGCAAAAGCCGCGCCCCGCCCCCCCAGAAGCCGCGACGGCTCGCCCTCAACCATTTGCCGGACAAGGACTTGGCTTTCTTGGGATGGCCTGGGTTCTCTTCCCGCGCCGTTGCCCGAGAACAACGTCGTGGTCGCCCGGCAGCCTCGTTTGCCCCCACCGCCGGGCTAAACCCTAGGGCCGGAAGAACGCGTCGGTCGTCTTGTACCGTCGGCCGCGAATTGGCTCATCCCGGTTCGCGCGGGCTCCGAAAACCATATCAGGGCGGCGGGCGATGGGCCTGCGCGCCGCCAATGTTCGCCCTGGTTGTCTGCCGATGAGAATGCAAAAAGCGTTGGCCTCGCCCGAGTGGCGTTCCGTGGCGATTCCGATCCTGCTCGGGATCGCGCTGGCTGCGTGCTTGGTGCGGGCCGACCCGCCTCCCCCGCCGGGCTCATCGACCGCAACGCCCCCGGATGCGTCGTCGCGCGCGGACCCGAAAGACCGGTGTTTTCGTGAGGGCACGGTGGTCACGGGACAGGGGGGAACCTTTCGGAGGACCGGCGAGCGGCTCGCTTTCTTCCCGTCGGACGGAACCGGCCGTCTTGTGTGCTTGGAGAATCGGAACCTCGAACGGATCGCCCGCGCCATCGAGGAAACCCCGGGCCGGCTGCTGTGGAGCGTCAGCGGCACGCTCACGGAATATCGGGGGGTGAACTTCTTGATGGTCGAATGTGCCATTCTTACGGCCGATCGGCCGACGTCGGAGGCGGCAGCGGATTCGGCCTCATAGGGTACCTGGTTACGCTCGTTCGGAGGGGCATGCCTCGGACCTCGTTGGACGAGAATCGCACATTTCTCGGGTCGGCGATGTTGACAACTCGTGGGCAAACCACGATCCTATCGGGATTGCCGCGAGGAATTTCGTGGCGGTTGGGCATTCTCCCCGCCCTGCTTGACACCCACCCAGGTGGGCTTATGATGTGAGGAAGACTCGTCACGTCCGCGGACTGTTTGGGACCGATTCCTCCGCGGCGATTGACCGCTGCTTGCCCCGATTCGGGCTGGCGGTGTGACACGGTGGACACGATAGGTTTGCCTGAGGAGCTTGCCAGATGCCCAGACAGCAGCGGCTGGATGTCAGCGAAGTGGGCGATGTCACGGTGGTCCATTTTCGCGACCAACGGATCATCGAGGACCTCGGAATCCAAGAGATGGGCCAGGAGCTGTTCCGTCTGGTGGAAGAGGAAGGACGCAAGAAGCTGATCCTCAACTTCTCGTCGGTCGGTTTCCTCTCCAGTGCGGCTTTGGGCAAGCTCATCACCCTCGACAAGAAGGTCAAGGCGAAGGGCGGCGTGCTGAAGCTGTGCAGCATCAAGCCCGAGATCTACGAGGTCTTCGCCATTACCAGGTTGGACCGCTTGTTCAGCATCAAGAAGGACGAGTCCGAGGCCCTTGCCGATTTCTAGGGGGCCGACGCGCCGCCTACCAGACTCCCGCCAAGTCCATGTGTGAAGAACCCTGGGTCTGGCAACGCGAATGGGTCGTTCCCAGCAGGTCGGGAGCGGGATCGCCAGTGCTCGAAGAACTCCTCGCGCAGCTCGAGCAAAAAAACTGGGGCCAGCACGACCTTTTCGGCATCCACCTGGCCACCGAGGAGGCCCTGGTCAACGCCATCCGCCACGGCAACGGCCTCGACGAGCAGAAGCACGTTCGGGTAGCCTGCAGCCTTGCCCCCGACCTCGTGCGGATCGAAGTCGCCGACGAGGGGCAGGGATTCGATCCCGGCGCGATCCCCGACCCGACCGACCCCGAGAATCTCGATGCCCCGACCGGTCGGGGAATCATGCTCATGCGGAGCTTCATGACCCGGGTCGACTACAACGCGACCGGCAACCGGGTCGTCATGGAAAAGCAGCGGCACTCGCCCTCGAGCGTCGAGCAGGCCGGCTTGTCCTGAGCCTTCCCCGCGTCAGGCGGGCTGCCACTCCCTGCGATTGAGCTTGACCTTCCCTGGCGAGGGTCCTACACTCCAGCCGCGTCCGGCCGTAGGAGCTTCCGGTGATCGGTGCGGCGGCGGTCGAACGGGCAATCGGCGAGTAGGATGATCGCGGCATGGACGAGGTGCATCTTCTGTTCACCAGTGCGGGACGGCGAATCGAACTGCTGCGGAGCTTTCGCAAGGCATACCAGGGGCTGGGCATTTCGGGACGGATCGTTGCCACCGACATCGACCCTCTTGCACCTGCCCTGCGCATGGTCGACCGCCCTTACCTCGTGCCCCGGCTTGACTCGAAGGAGTACATTCCCGCGCTGACCGAGATCTTGCGTCGCGAGCGCATCGGGGTCGTTTTTCCCTTGATCGACCCCGACGTAATGGTCTTGGCCGCTCATCGCCCGCAACTCGAAGCCACGGGAGCCCGGCTCGCCGTCGTGCCGATCGAAGCGGCCCAAATTGCCGCGGACAAATGGCGCACGCACGAATTCTTCAGCGGGCTGGGGCTGGCCGTTCCTAAGGCATGGACGCGCGACCAGTTGCACGCCATCGACGTCGACTTCCCGTTGTTCATCAAGCCTCGCCACGGTAGTGCTTCCCGTCACACCTTCCGGGTCCAGAGCCGCGAGGAGTTGGATTTCTTCTCCCGCTACGTCAGCGATCCGATCGTCCAGGAACTGGTGTCGGGGCCCGAGATCACCAACGACGTCGTCTGCGATTTCGAGGGCCGCGTGTTGTCGGTCGTTTCGCGCGAGCGGATTCGCGTTCGATCGGGGGAGGTGCTGGTGGGCAAGACGGTCTACCACCCCGACGTGACGGCCGACTGCGTGCGGATTGCCGAAGCACTTCGGGCCATCGGCCCCATCAACGTGCAATGCATGATGCGAGGCGACACGCCCACCTACATCGAGGTCAACGCCCGAATGGGCGGCGGAATGCCCTTGGGAATCGCCGCGGGCGTCGACTGGCCTCGCTGGCTCCTTGCCCGAGCCGTCGGCATGCCCGTCGACGTTCCACCACTGGGCTCGTACCGTCACGGCCTCTACCTTTCGCGGTTTGACGATTCGGCTTTCATCAGCGAGAGCGAACGTGTCCGGATGGCAAGCCATCGTATTTGATCTGGACGACACGCTCTACCCGGAACGCGATTACGTGCTCAGCGGGATGCGTGCGGTCGCGGCCTGGGCGGAACACGAGCTGGGCGTGCCGAAACGCCGAGGCTTCGCCGAACTGAAGCGGCTCTTCGAGAGCGGCGCGCGGGGAGATACGTTCGATCGTTGGCTCGCGGCGCACGGCCTCGACGCGACGGATCGCGTCGAGGCGATGGTCGAAGTGTACCGCGGCCACGCACCGCAGATCGCCCCATACGCCGGCGCGCGGGAGTTGCTCGACCGCCTGAGCCGCCACGCCCGACTCGGACTGGTCACCGACGGTTACCTCGCCGTTCAGCGGCGCAAGGTGGCCGCCCTCGGTCTGGCAGGCTGTCTTCACGCGATCGTCTACTCCGATGCGTTGGGGCGCGATGCTTGGAAGCCCAGTTGCCGTCCCTTTCGGCGCGTGCTGGAGGAGTTGGGCGTCGCGCCGCAGCAAGCCGTTTACGTGGGCGACAATCCGCGCAAGGATTTTCGCGGCCCCCGTCGTTTGAGCATGGCAACGATCCGCGTCCGTCACGGCGATGGCCTCTACCGAGACCTTCAGCCACCCTCGATCGAGGATATGCCCGACTACGAAGTGGGCGGATTGGCCGGTTTGGACGATCTCATGCACGGCAAAGACGTGGAATGGGACCACCGCACGCGAACCTCGTAGGTCGCAGTGGTACTCCGTGCGGCACGCAGTGCTACTTGGCTCCGCACGAAATCACACCGCGCGCACCACAACGTACCACCACGTGGCCCTCTGCTTGGGGCCAAGGCCGCGATAAGCCCTTCGACACGGTCAGCCCGTGCCTCGTCGAGCGCCCCCTCCGATTTCGTTCTCGCGGCCGACAGCGTGTCTTTGCGGCCCCGAGGCGCGTCGCGCAGCAGAGCGAGCCGCTCAAGCTTTCTTGGCCAGGCAAAAGAGATTAGCGGATTCGAAAAGCCGGGCGTCCAGACGGCTCATCGCTTCCAAAGGACGATGCACGGTCCGCGCCCACTTCAGAAAGTGCATCGAATTGCGCAGGGGCCTCATGAAGTACCCTGACCCGTCGAACTCCACCACGGTGAAGCCCGCATCGTGCAGCATGGCTTTTAGGCCCCTTCTGCAGAAATGCTCGTGCCAGCGTTTCTCGGCGGAGACGTCACCGACCAGCCCGTCCGCGTTGCAGACGTAGCGATCCTGGTATTCCTGCACCGAGTGTCTGCGGCAATAGTACCACCTGTGCAGTCTCGGGAATCGGAATTTCAGATTTCCCAAGTCCATGAAAGAGAACAGGTGCCTGCCTGGCACCGTGACGACGAACGGCGCGCCGGGGGCCATGACGCGGTGTATTTCCCGCAGAACCTGGCGCTGGTTCGAAAGGTGTTCGAGCACGTCGAGCATGCTTGCCGAGGTAAACGTGTCGTCATCGAAGGGCAGGTGCTCGGCGCGGGGCGTTCGGTAAACGTGCAGCTTTTCGGTCCTCTGCTTGGCCTTTTCGATCGCCTCGGCGGCGACGTCGACGCCGCAAAGCATGCCGACGTTCCTCGTTTGAAGCGACGCCAGAAACGCACCGTCGTTGCAGCCGAAATCCAGATGGGCCGCTGAGTCGCGCGGAACGTGCTCCCACGCAAAAGCCCATCGATCGAATCCAAAGGGGTTGTCGGGGCCGAGCTTCGTGTGCATGGCGGCGGACGGTTCAGACGGGTCCTGGCGACCATCGACGGTAAGACGGCTGCGGCCGCGAATCATTCCGACCGCTGGAGGATCCCATGAACTCGGGCATGGTCGTCTCCCCCCCGTGGCAGATCCCTTCGCAACGTGGAACCATCAGAATCGTCTTCCAAAGGATGTTGACATCCAGCCGCAGGCTCCAATGCTCCACGTACCAGACGTCCAGGGCGAACTTGTCCTCCCACGAGAGACCGTTACGACCGTTCACCTGGGCCCAGCCCGTCAGCCCCGGTTTCATCTCGAGGCGGCGGGCCTGTTCGGGCGTGTAGCGGTCGACGTACTGCGCGATGAGGGGCCGAGGGCCGACCAGGCTCATCTCGCCCCGCAGCACGTTGACCAGTTGTGGCAACTCGTCGAGGCTCGTGCGACGCAGGAAACGTCCCAGCCGAGTGAGACGCTGTTCGTCGGGCAGGGGGCTCCCGTCGGGACCCGTCGCGTCGCGCATCGTCCGAAACTTCACCAGGGTGAAGGGCTTGCCGAACCGCCCGGCCCGGGTCTGGCGGAAGAGCACCGGTCGACCCAGAAACGCGCGCACCAACAACGCTGCCCCCAATATGAGGGGTGACGACAACAAAAGAATAACCGCCGCGCCAACGAAGTCGATCAAGCGTTTCATCCGTGTCGGTCGCATGGTGCTCGGGTTCGGGTGGACGGAGGCACGGAACGGGGAACAATCCCAAGAAAAGGCAAAACGCCGCGCCTCCCCGGCGCGGGCTGGAAAAGTACGGACGTGGCCCCCGCACGTCAAGATCATTTGTTGCAGCCCCGCCGAGACGCCCCGGCTCGAAGACGTTCGCAAGTGCTTGTCATACAGGCCCTTACCACGAGGCGGCCTCGTCGGCCAAGACGTTGCCGAACGACGCGGAAGTCGTCACCGCGTCGGTCAGGCGGGCAAGGTACTCCCAGCGAGGGATCTCCGTCGCCCCGAGCCTCGCCGTGTGGGGCGTGAGCTGCTGGATGTCGAGGAGCCGGTACCCCCGGGCGCGAAGGTGCGCGACCAGGTGCGCCAAGGCGACCTTCGAGGCGTCGGGCACGCGGTAGAACTTCGACTCGGCCGCGAACAGCCCACCGATCGCAATGCCATAAAGTCCGCCCGCCAGGCGCCCTTCGTGCCACGTCTCGACGCTATGGGCGTGGCCCAGTTCGAAAAGGCGCGTGAAGGCGGCGATCATTTCGCGGGTGATCCAGGTGCGGCCCCGGCGACCGGGGGCCGTGGCGCAGCCGGCGATGACCTCGCGGAAGGCCCGGTCACAGGTGACGTGGAAGCGCCCGCTGCGGAGCGTCCGACGCAGGCGCCGCGAGACGTGCAGGCCGTCGAGCTCGATGATGGCTCGTGGGTCGGGCGACCACCAGGCGATGGGGGCGTCTTCGTCGAAAGGCCACGGGAAGATCCCATGACGGTAGGCGTCGAGCAGCCAATCGGGGCTCAATTGTCCCCCCAGGGCCAGCAGCCCGTCGGCATCGGCCATCTCGACCGGGGGAAAGAACTGCGAGGCGGGCAACGTGGGCATGAACGTGTGGCCGCGGTGCGGACGGCCCTTCCAGCAGAAACGGACTCGGGGCCTTCCAAGGCAACCTAGCCCGCTCCCGTGGAGCGGTCAACCCTCCGGCGCCGCAGGGCGACCGACGGCGGTCGCCGAGGAGGGGCCCCCGGGTCAAGCCGGCGACGATCTGCTACAATCGCGGCTTCGCGGAGGCAACGAGGTGGGCAAAGGATGAAACGCTTCGACACAGTGACGATCGTCGGGGTGGGACTGATCGGCGGTTCGATCGGCATGGCCCTGCGAACGCGGCGATTGGCAAGACAGGTCGTCGGCGTCGGACGCCGCCAGGCCAGCCTGCGCACCGCGCGCCGCGTCGGGGCCGTCGACCATACGACCATCGACCTGGCCAAGGGGGTCGCCGACGCCGAGTTGATCGTCGTCTGCTCACCGGTCGGGCAAGTCGTCGAGCACGTGCGCCAGGCCGCCGAGCACGGCCCCGCGGGCACGCTGATTACCGACGCCGGCAGCACGAAGCAGGTGATCGTCGAGTCGCTCGACCGCGGATTGGCGCGGGGATGCCGCTTCCTCGGGAGCCACCCCCTGGCGGGCAGCGAGAAGACCGGCGCGGCCCACGCCTCGGCCGACCTGTTCGAGGGGCGCATCGCCATCCTTACCCCCACCCGGAACACCCAGGCGACCGACTTCGACCTGCTCGAACAGTTCTGGTCGCAGTTGGGATCGGTCGTCCTCCAGATGTCTCCCGAAGAGCACGATCGGGCGCTGGCGGTCACCAGTCACCTGCCCCACGCGGCGGCGGTCGCGCTGGCCGGGGTCCTTACGGAAGAACACTTCCGTCTCGCCGCGAGCGGGTTTCTCGACGCCTCGCGCCTGGCCGCCGGCTCGCCCGAACTCTGGAAACCGATCTTCCAGCACAACCGGCGCCACGTCGTGGCGGCGTTGGCCCGTTACGAGAAGCAACTTGCCGCGTTGCGAACGGCCATCGACTCGAACGACGAAACCGCGGTGGCCGATCTCCTCCATCGAGCGAAGAAGAATCGCGATGCTTTGGGAAATTGACATCTATCCGGCCGAGGGGCAACCCGACTTGATCGGGCGCCAGGTTTCGGCCGACGCCGCCGATCTGGGGCTGGCCGAGGGCCTGGCGGTCACCTCGGCCCGCGGCTACCTGGTCCAGGCCTCGCTCGACGAGTCCCAGGTCGCCCGCATCGCCCACGAGCTTCTGGCCGATCGCGTCGTCGAGAAGACCGTGGTGGCCCCGGTGGGCGACGCCGCGTTGAGCCGGGCTCCCGACGGAGCGTGCCGGCTGGTGCACGTGCTGCCGAAGCCGGGCGTGATGGATCCCGTGGCCCAGAGCGCCTTGGCGGCCATCCGCGACCTGGGCTTCGAGGCCGAGGCGGTCCGCACGTTGAAGAAGTACTGGATCGGCGATCTCGCGGACGAGCTTCTGCGGCTGGTCGTGTCGAAGATCCTGGCCAACGACGCCGTCGAGCAGGCCATCGCCGGGCCGCTCGATTTCGATCGCCTCGAGGTCGGTTCGCCGTACGCGTTCCGGCTCGTGCATGCCCCGATTCGGCAGATGAGCGACGAGCAACTGACGGAGCTGAGCCTCCAGGGCCAGCTTTACCTGTCGCTGGCCGAGATGCAGACGATCCGGGCTCATTATCGCGAGCTGGGACGCGACCCGACCGACGTCGAACTCGAAACGCTCGCCCAGACCTGGAGCGAACATTGCAGCCACAAGACCCTGGCCGGGCGCATCCGCTACCGCGACGACCGGGGCGAGCGGCGCTTCGAGAATATGCTCCGCGAGACGATCTTCGCCGCCACGATGACGATCCGCCGTGCGGCGGGCGACAACGACTGGTGTGTGAGCGTGTTCGAAGACAACGCCGGCGTGGTCCGCTTCGACGACCGGTACAACGTGGTCTTCAAGGTCGAGACCCACAACCATCCCTCGGCCCTGGAGCCTTACGGCGGGGCAAATACGGGCATCGGCGGGGTCATCCGCGATCCGATGGGGACGGGCATGGGGGCCAAGCCGATCGCCAACACCGACGTCTTCTGCTTTGCCCCGCCCGACACGCCGGCCGACGAGTTGCCCCCCGGCGTGCTCCATCCCCGCCGCGTGATGAAGGGCGTGGTCGCCGGCGTGCGCGACTACGGCAACCGGATGGGCATCCCCACGGTCAACGGCGCGCTGTACTTCGACCGGCGCTATCTGGGCAATCCCCTGGTCTACTGCGGCAACGTGGGGCTGATCCCTCGCGACAAGTCGCGCAAGAACCCCAGCCCCAACGACCTGATCGTGGCCGTGGGCGGGCGGACCGGGCGCGACGGCATCCACGGGGCGACCTTCAGCTCCGCCGAGCTGACCAGCCAGAGCGAGACCGTCTCGGGCGGGGCCGTCCAGATCGGCAACGCCATTACCGAGAAGATGCTGCTCGACGTGTTGCTGGTCGCGCGCGACCGCGGGCTCTACAACGCCGTGACCGATTGCGGCGCCGGGGGCTTTTCGAGCGCCGTGGGCGAGATGGGCGAGAAGATCGGCGCCGAGGTCTGGCTCGAACGCATCCCCTTGAAGTACGAAGGGCTCTCGTACACCGAGATCTGGATTTCGGAAGCCCAGGAGCGCATGACCCTCTCGGTGCCCGAGGAAAAGTGGGACGAGCTCCGGCGGCTCTGCGACTCCGAGGGCGTCGAGGCCACGGTCATCGGGCGGTTCGTTCCCACGGGACGGCTCGTGCTGAAGTACGACGAGCACCAGGTGGCCGACCTGCCCATGGAGTTCCTGCACGGCGGCCAGCCCCCCGTGGTCCGCGACGCCGAATACGCGCCCCCGCCGCCGCGCGTGCAGCCCTTGCCCGAGAAGCCCACGTGGGACTACACGGGCGAGCTGCTCGGCATCCTCGGGTCGCTGAACGTGGCCAGCAAGCATTGGGTGATCCGCCAGTACGACCACGAGGTGCAGGGCGGCAGCGCGATCAAGCCGCTCGTCGGCGCCCGAAACGACGGGCCCGGCGACGCGGCCGTGCTCCGGCCCGTGCTCGGCTCGCGCCGAGGCATCGTCATCGCCTGCGGAATGAATCCCTGCTACGGCGACCTCGACACCTACTGGATGGCCGCCGGCGCGATCGACGAGGCGGTGCGCAACTGCGTGGCCGTGGGCGCCGATCCGGGACGGATCGCCATCCTCGACAACTTCTGCTGGGGAAACACCGATCGTCCCGAGACGCTCGGGTCGCTCGTGCGCGCGGCCCTGGCCTGCCACGACGTGGCGACCGAGCTGGGCACGCCCTTCATCAGCGGCAAGGACAGCCTGAACAACGAGTTTCGCCCCGAAGGGTCGGACGCGACGATCTCGATCCCCCCCTCGCTGCTGATCAGCGCCCTGGGACAGGTCGACGACGTGCGCCGCTGCGTGACCATGGACCTCAAAGAGCAGGGCAACTACCTGTACCAGGTGGGCCTCACCCGGGAAGAGTTGGGCGGGTCGCACTTCGCCCTCATCCAGGCGCTCGAGGGCGGGCAGGTCCCGCGGGTCGACGCGGCGGCGGCCAGGAAGACGTTCGCTGCCCTCTACCGGGCCATCGGGGCCGGGCTGGTCAGGGCCTGCCATGATCTCAGTGAAGGCGGGCTGGCCGTCGCCGCGGCCGAGATGGCCTTTGCCGGTAGGCTCGGGGCCCGCGTTTTTCTGGCCCAGGCGCCCCACGCGATCGGCGTCGACGAGCAGTCGGCCGCCGCGCTGGAGAGGATGGCCGAGACCGCCCTGGGCGAAGATGTGCATCCCCTGGCGACCTATCCCGCGGCCACGGCCGCCTTGTTGTTCAGCGAATCGCACACGCGCTTTCTCTGCGAGGTGCGGCACGACGACGCCGAAGCCTTTGAGGCGGCGCTGGCCGACGTGCCGCACGCCCTGGTCGGCGAGGTGACCGCCACGAACCGGCTCGAAATCGTCGGCATTCCCCGCGCGATCGCCGACGACCGCGACGATGTCGCGACGGAGTTTGCCGCCCCGCTGGTGGTCGACGCCGATCTGGATACGTTGAGAGACGCCTGGCAGAAGCCCCTGCACTGGTAGAGCCGGCGGCACCCGATCCTCGAACCTCGAACGGTCGAATCCATGGCCAAGCCCAACGTTCTCATCCTTCGGGCCCCCGGCACGAACTGCGATGTCGAGACGGCCTTTGCCTTCGAGCAGGCCGGTGCCATGCCCGACCTGGTGCACGTGAATCGGCTGCTCGACGAGCCCGCCGTTCTCGACCGATACCAGATCCTGTGCATCCCGGGCGGGTTCAGCTACGGCGACGACGTGGCGGCCGGGAGGATCCTGGCCAGCCAACTCCACCGCCATCTGGGCGCGCGGATCGAGGAGTTCAAGGCGGCCGAGAAGCTCATCCTGGGGATCTGCAACGGGTTTCAGGTGCTCATCAAGTCGGGCGTGCTGCTGGAGCCCGATCCGCGGCAGGGGCCGCAGGCCACGTTGACTTGGAACGACTCGGGCCGGTTCGAAGACCGGTGGGTCCGGCTGGCGGCCTCGGCGTCACGATGCGTGTTTCTCGCCGGGATCGACGCGATGTACCTCCCGGTGGCCCACGCCGAGGGGAAGTTCGTGCCCCGCGACACCGAGGTGCTGGCCCAAATGCAGGCGTCCGGGCAACTCGTCCTGCGATACCGGCCGCTGTGGGAGGAAGACGCCGACGACCCCGGTGCCCCGGTGCCCTATCCCGACAACCCGAACGGCTCGGCAGGCAACGTGGCGGGAGTGTGCGACGCCACGGGCCGGGTGCTCGGGCTGATGCCCCACCCCGAACGACACATCGATCGCACGCAGCATCCCCGCTGGACGCGGGGCGAAGGGAGCGAGCCGGGCGACGGCCTGCGGGTTTTCACCAACGCGGTCGACTACTTCTCGTCGTAGCGCGTTGCCGGCCGGGCTCGCTAGTCGAAGATGCCCGCCCCGAAGTCGCCCCGGCTTGACCGACGCGGGGTATGGGGGCGCGACGGCATCTTGTGGGGCCCGCGTGGCTGTTCGGGCGGCTGGACCTGCGCGGGCGGGGGCGACGGAGCGGCCGCCGGCCCGGTGTCGTAGGTTTCGTCGCTGTCGTAATCGTCGTAGCTGGGAACGTAGCCGGGCTGTTGGGCCCGCTCGACTTCCTCTTCAAACGCCTGGATCACGCGCGCCTGGATCATCTCGCGGCACTGCGAGTTGATCGGGTGCGCGATGTCGGCGTAGAGTTTGGCCCGCCCGTCGTCGTCCTTCAGAGCCAGGTTCTCGCGCAGGCGCCCGCCGCACTGGTTGCAGTAGCTTGCCCGAAGATGGTTCTTGGCCCGGCAGCTCGGGCAGTGCGCGGTGAGCTTGCGGCTGGGCATGGCCACGAACGGGCCGTTGGCGCCCTCGATGATCTTGAGATCTCGGACCACGAAGCTGTCGTCGAAGGTGATGGAACAAAACGCCTTGAGTCGCTCGCCGGGCTCTTCCATGAGCTTGACGCGAACCTCGGTGATTTGCACGGCCGTTCTCCTTACGCTACGGGCGTTGCGAGGGCGCGTGGGGAGTCTTCAGCGGCTACCCTGTACTGCGAAAGCATTCCCGATACCCGCCGCTCGCAGACGATTCGCGAGGCGACGCGCGTGACGCGCGTGATGACAAAGTCCGAAGTAGCATGACCCGCTTCCAGTCATCCCGTGCCCCAGAAGATCGAGCCGGGCCATGGCCCGCTCGACCCGACCGATCCAGGGCGAGAGGTGCTTGGCTGTTGTCTCCAGGCGATTGAACAACAAGTGCCCCACGCCGGCCGTGTCGCCCCGGGCAAGGGCCCGGGCCAACTCGGCGACTCGCCGCGGCCTCCGCGGCAAGCGCGAGGCCCGGTACACCTCGGCCGTCGACAAGCCCGCGGGAGGGCGCACCACGACGAAGTGGAGGGAGGGGGCCCCGAGGATCGGCTCGACCTGTTCCCCCCTCCCGCGGCACACGACCGGGCCGCCCACCAAGAAGGCCGGGACATCGCTGCCGATCTGAGCACCCAAACGCCCCAGTTCGTCCAACGACCAGTTCAAGCTCCACGCCGCATGGGCCGCCAGGAGGGCGGCCGCCGCGTCGCTGGAGCCTCCGCCTAATCCCGCTGCGCTGGGAATTCGCTTCGCCAGACGCAGTTGTCCGCCGCCGCGCACCCGGGCTTGCCGTTTCAACAACTGCAACGCACGAACGGCGAGGTTGTCGTCTCCCGAGGGCACCCGCCCCAGACCCGCGCCTTCCCTTCCCCAAACGCCCGAAGCCGTCCGGCAGCGAAAAGTGATCCGATCGTGGGTTTCGTCGACGAAGTGGACCGTATCGTAAAGACCGATCGGATAGACGAGGGTCTCGACTTCGTGATACCCGTCATCCCGTTTCGCCACCAGCTCGAAGAAGAGATTCAGTTTGGCCGGTGCCTGGACAACCCACCCGGAAGGGGATCGATACAGATGCATGATCACGGCCTTGGGGCCGCCCCCCATAATGCCTTGGTGGGGCGGGGTGGGATGCCCGGGCGATGTCTGTTTACGCAATGTTTGACTTTATCCCCTCTGGCGATTCTATCGCCCGCCCCAAACAGCGTCAACACGAGATGTGCGCCCATTGCCAGATTTTTGGCGAGAATTCATCCGTCGTTCTGGGTTCCACATGCACGCCGAGCGAACGACCGAATCGAAGGCCGGATAAGGAGTTGCACCTGGCGCGGGGTGTCGGGCCACGGTCGCGACTCCCGTCGATACGGGGGGCACGAGAGTCCGGCACACGGCCCGCGCGAGGGCCGGCTCCCGTAACCCGCCAAGCCCTATCCCGGCAAGTGAAGGACTATTATACTGAACGTGCCACGGGTCGCGTCTTTCTGGTGTTGGCATCCTGCTGCATAGGGAGAAATCGATGTGCCATCGGCGAACCGAGCAGTTCCCGACGCTCCGCGTTGCCCGCGGCGGCTTCACGATCATCGAGCTGTTGGTCGTGATTACCATTATCGGGATCCTGATCGCCCTGTTGCTGCCGGCGGTCCAGGCGGCCCGCGAAGCGGCGCGCCGCATGAACTGCCAGAACAACCTCCGCCAAATCGGCCTGGCGATGCACAATTATCACGATGCTCTCCGCGTGTTCCCGCCGGGGTACATCAGCGTCGAAGTCAATTACGAAGAGTGGGGTTGGCCCGCCTTCCTGTTGCCTTACCTGGAACGGGAGCCGCTCTATCGCGATCTGGGTGTGAATCACCGGCGGCTCTTCGAGGCCCTGCGCGAGGAGTACGGTCGATTGGGCGCGGCCAGTGCCTTGCCCGAGTTCCGTTGCCCCTCCGATACCACCGATTCGCGTCTGCCGCCCGACCTCAGGCGATTTGACGGCGTGGGCGCCGGCAACGACTTCCGGCCCGGCACCTCGAACTACATGGGCGTGTGCGGCCTGTTCGACCGCGGCGGCAAGTGGGAGAACAACGGCGTCCTGTATGGAAACAGCGCCGTGAGCATCCGCGACATCGACGACGGCGCCAGCCGCACCTTCATGGTGGGCGAGCGGGACTACAAATGCGGCGCCGGCGCCTGGTGCGGAAATCGAAACCCCGAGGGAGTCAGCGACGTGGGGCCCTACTACGTCCAAGGCCGCGTCAGCGTCAAGCTCAACCATCCCATGCGCCTCGGCTCCGACGGCTGCCGGGAAGGCTTCAGCAGCATGCATGCCGGAGGAGGCAACTTCCTGTTGGCCGACGGGTCGGTGCACTTCGTCAGCGAGAACATCGAATTCTCCAACTCGAACGTCGACGTCTACTCCCTGACCGACACGATCGGGCTGGGGCAGGCCCGCGAGTTGGGAGTTTACCAGTTGCTGGGCATTCGAAACGACGGCGTGCCGATGCGTGAGGAGTTTCCGTAGGCCGCCGTGGCCGAGGCCGGCGCCTCGAAGGACGCGCGGGGCGAGCCGCGTCCACCTGATTCGTCGAAGGAAACGACGTCATGAGCAATTCGCCGGGCATGGCAGGGCGCGTGGCGACCACCGTGGTCCTGGTCGCCGTGCTGGGGTGTGGCAAGTCGGAGACCGAGTTGGCCAAGGTGCGGGGCACCGTCACGCTGGATGGGCAGGCCCTGGTCGACGCCAAGGTGGAATTCCAGCCCGTGACGCCGGCCGATACTTCCCTCACCCAGCTCTCGCCCTCCTACGGTAAGACCGACGCCCGAGGCCGCTACAAGCTGATGTTCAGCCAGGACCAGGAGGGGGCCATCGTCGGCACCCATGTCGTGCGGATCACCACGCGCCGCGAGAGCCTCGATGACGACGGCAACGAAGTGGTCGAACCCGAACGCCTGCCTCCGGCGTACCACGTCCGGTCCGACTTGAAACGCTTCGTGCAAGCCGGCTCGAACACCCTCGACTTCGCCCTGGAACTCAAGCCCTCGCCGAAAGCCGCGAACCAGGCGCGACGGGCCATGGGTCGAACGACCGCGTCGCAATGAAGGCTCGTACGACCGGGCATCCGGCGGCCCGCGCTCCGGCGCCCCATTCTTGACCGGCGCCGGCTGCCGTGTTAAGACCGCCCTTTCCCGGCCGCGTCGTGCCGCGACGCCCAAGCCCGAAACACGTTTCCGTCCGTCTGCGCACCCGAGGAGTCGACCATGAACGCGCACCGCCTGCTGCTGGTCTTGTCCCTGCCGGTCTCACTCGCGATCGTGGCGTCGCGCGGCTCCCACGCCGCCGAGCCCGCGCCCGAGCCGCCGGCCCCCGCCGTCATCGACGCGGCCGGCTTCCCCAGCCTTCAGGAAGCCTTCGACGCGCTGCCGCCGTCGGGCGGACTGGTCAAGCTGCCTCCCGGCGATTTCCACCTCGCGGCGCCGCTGGTCCTCACGCGCGGGAACACCCGCGTCGTTGGCGCCGGGGCCGCCACGCGCCTGATCAACGGCAACCAGGAGGGCCAGCCCGCCCTGATCGTTCGTCCCCCCGACCTCGACGCGAACCCGAGGGCGAGGCTCTGGCGCGTCCAACTGGCCGACTTCCGCATCCAGGGCGACCCCGACGCCATCGACGCCAAGACCACCCAGCCGAAAAGCGGCGACGGCCTGCTCGCCCAGAACGTCAACGAGATCTACATCCACGGCATGAGCGTCGACCACAACGGCGGACACGGCATCCACCTGGTCAACTGCTATGAAGACCCCCGCATCGCCGACAGCATCCTCACCTACAACACCGGCGCCGGACTGAACATCGTCGGCGGGCACGACATCGTCGTCAGCGCCAACCACTTCGAAGAGAACCAGGACGCCCTGCGCGCCATCGACAGCTTCAACCTCTGCATGACCGGAAACAACCTCGACGACCACCTCGGAAACGGCGTCGTCATCGAAAACACCTACGGATCCGTGCTGTCGGGCAACATGATCGAGGAATGCCAGGGAACGGCCGTCATCCTCGACCGCGACTGCTACGGCATCACGATCAGCGCCAACGTCGTGGCCCACAACCTCGGCGGCGGGGTCGACCTGCGCGACGCCTGGGGATGCGCGGTCTCGGCCAACACCTTCACGATCAACGGAAGCTTCGGCGCGGCCGTCCGGCCCGGCGCCGGCCGGATCACGCTCACCGGCAACAACTTCTCCGACAGCTTCATCGGCGAAAACACCCGGCGCCTGGGACGCGCGAATTTCGCCACGGGCATCGTCCTCGAAGGAACCTCCGACGTCGTCATCTCGGGCAACCTCTTCAGCGGCCTCGACGCCCACGCCGTCCAGGCCGACGCCGACTGCCGGCGCATCCTGCTCAGCGCCAACGTGGTGACCGCGGTCCACCAGGCCGCCGAGACCGAAATGCCTCCCATCGATCTGGGCGGGGCGCAAGACTCGCTCTTGGAGGCCAACCTGTTCACGCCGCGCCAGCCCGAACCCACGCGCGAATAAGCGTGCGTTGAATCGGTGTTGGGGGACGTCGAGCGGGAGCGGGCGTTTCGGCCCAGGTTGCGGGCCGCGAGAACGGGGCGGCGGGCGGGCGATGGTTCCCGCACGTACCGATCGGCTACGTCAAGTCGCCGTCGGGCACGGCGTCGCCGGCCGACGCGGCCGCCTCGTATTTCTGCAGGATGGAAAGCCACACCGGCGTCCATTTGCTTTGCTGCCACGCCTCCCCGATGCGAAAACCGCACAGGACGGCAAACGCGCACAGGAGCATGGAAACGCTCTCATGGTACGCCCCGAAGCCGGCGACGATCAGGGCGCCGGCGAGGTAGCCCCACGCCGACGAGTCGAATCGGCGCGAGGCAGCCGTCGATTTGACGCCGTTGATGAGGTACTGCTCGTCGGGTGTGAAGTCGGGCAGCGGCATGGCGGTTTGCTCCCACGCGAGAAAAGGCACGGCCCAAGGGGCCCGAGCCGAAGGAAAATGACGTCCACCGCGGGGGATTGTATCGCGGACGCGCCCATTCGCACCAGCGGCGCGGGCAAGGGCCGGTCAACCCCGTCGTTGCACGTCCCGTGGGACGGATTGCCAATCCGTCCCGCGAGGCGATGTCTGCGACGTTCGGGTCAACCCATCGCGTCGACCGCGCGCCGGACAAGTTCCTGTAGATCGGCCCGGTCGCGCAGGTCGGCGGCGACGCGGGGGTGGGCGAAGATCCGCACGCGCTTGACGTAGTCGTCGAACTGTTCGCGGGCCAGGGTGCGCACGACGGGCGATACCTCGCCCAAGGGGCGATAGCGATCTTGCTTCGGGTAGTGGACGTCGATCTTGAACTCGACCTCCCGCGCGATGGGCGGAGCGTCGAAGAGGATTTCGTGCGGGGCCACCACCCGGCCCAAGGCGGTGCTGGCCAGGGCGGCCATGCGCTCGGCGCAGGCCGCCAGCCAGGGATAGGGGCGCCGGGCGAGGCGCCGGTAGATCGCCTGCTGCTCGAAGAAGCTGTACTGGGCCACGCGCTTGTAGAGACGGCGCGCGGGGCCGAACAGGCCCGCGAGCAGCTCGCCGGCCGGTCCGTCGGCGCCGGCCCGCTCGAGTTCGGCGATCATGGGCGCCTCGGTCATGCGGAACAGGCGGTCGAGGTCGAGCGATCCGTGCAGCAGGAAGAAGGCCCGCTGGAGCATGGCCGTGGCCGCGCGCACGCCGTGGTGCCAGTAGACTTCGCTGAACATGACGTAGCGGGCGAAGACCATGAGTTCGGCGGCCGTCTTGCCCTTGTCGGTGACGGCCAGCCCGTCGCCCTCGGCGTTGAGGCAGAGGCTGCCGATGAGCCGCTGCTGGTCGAAGTGGCGCCCGTAGGGCACGCCCGCGTGCAGGCTGTCGCGAAACAGGTAATCCATCTTATCGACGTCGAGCGGGCCCGACAGCATGCTGGCGAGGACCTTCGAGGCCGGGTCGCGGGGTTTCTCGCTCAACAGGGCGACCACGTCGCGCGGATTGAGCTTCCACTCGTCGCGCAGCACGTCGGCGATTTCGCCCTCGAGCAGGAAGCTGTTGGCGAATAGCTCGTGGGAGGGCACGCTCGGAAGACGCACGTCCTCAATGGGATGGCAAAAGGGCCAATGCCCCAGGTCATGCAGCAGGGCGGCCACGATGAACAGCTCGGCGTCGTCGGGCCGCACCGTCTCGGCGAAGCGCGGGTCGTGGGCCAGCCGCCGCAGAAGCAACAGGGCCAGCCGGTAGACGCCCAGGCAGTGCTCAAATCGCGTGTGGATCGCCGCGGGATAGACGAGCGAGACGAGCCCCAACTGGCTGATCCGCGCGAGTCGGCGGAACTCGGGCGCGTCGATCACCTGGCGGACGCGATCGGTCAGGGGCACGTCGAGTTCGGGCGGAATCCGCACGAGGCCGCCTCGGGCGTCGAGGCCCGCCAACTCCGGAATCTCCAGCAGGGCGATGGACGGCAAGGCGGCTTCACCTCAGGACGGGCTCGGCGACGTCCCAGATCCAGCCCAACCCGGCCAGCCGGCCGAGCAGGATGGTGACCAACAGGTAGGCGCAGTAGTGGAGGAAGCCGCTGGCGAAGTCGACCTCGAGGCTGGCCAGGGCGGCCAACGCCCCCACGACGAGGAACGGCGGGGCCACGATAAGCCACTCCCAATATTCGCCGGTCAAGGCGTGGCCGGCCACGTACCCGAAGATCCCCCAAAGCACCACGTACACGGCGGCACAGATCGCCGACCGGAGGTACAAGGTCTTGCCGTGCAGGGGCTCGAGGTCCTCGGCGTCGTAGAGGAAGAAATACCCGCCATAAACCAGGGGCGGCGTGATGAGCAACAAACCCAGCGCACGCAGCGTCCAACTCGCCTCGAGCGTCCCGGCGCGCCCAAACAGCCAGGCGACCAGCAACACGACGACGACGGCCCCCCCGATCGCCACGGCCGTCCGGACGTCGAACTTCGTTTCCTTGCGGAAGATCGGCTGCGTCACCAGATGGCCGGTCGCCGCACGGCCGCCCCCCACGGCCTTGGTCGGGTCCTGAATCTGGACCTCTTCGTCCTTGGTCGGAATGCGAATGACCGTCTTGCACTCGGGGCACGGCCCGGATCGGCCCGCAAACTTGTCGCTGACCTGAAATCGCTTGTGGCAACCCGGACAAGTGACGCGTATCGCCATGCACACACCTGAACAAGAGAAGCCCATCGCCCCGCCCGCTTCCCTAGTTTGGCAGACGCGCCGCCCCTGTCAAGCGGCTCGCCGCGCGCGAGCGTTCCGATGGGCGCGAGCCCCCGTGGGCCCCGAACGGGCCGGTGCTACTGGTCTTCGTCGAGGTCGCCCTCGCTGATCATGGCGAAACCCTTGGCCGCAAGGGTCTCCAGGCCCATTTCGATGTTGTCGACCATCAGTGCGACGGCCGCGCGCCCACGCGGCCGGACGAGCAACGGGTAGGCCTGGACGATGTTCACCTCGGCTTGCAGAAGGGCCGTGCAGATTTGCAGAAGCGGCTGGGTCCCCTCGGGCAACTCGACCCCGATCAGGTCGCTCTCGATGATCGCCAGACCAGCCCGTTCGAGGATCTCGCGCCCCTCCTCGGGGTGACTGAGCAGAAACCGGACAAACGCGCATTCCGCCGAGTCGGCGATCGACAGGGCCACGATCCGCACCGGAGTTCCCTCGAAACGGCGGATGACCTCCAACAGTTGGCCCACGCGGTTTTCGAGAAAGACCGTGAACTGCCGGATGGTGGGAAAGTTGCGGCCCCGAATCGTCGATAGTCCGGTGTGCATGCCGCCGTCGATGCTCATGGCCTTGCTCCCGGAAGACTGCTCGCGCCGACTCCCGCCGGCGAAAGAACGAATACCCCTGCTTCACCCGGCGCACAACGATATGGGATGTGCGAGGTTCCGTCAAGAACCCCTCTATCGTGTGATACACAGCCCCTCTTGTCCCGAGAGAATCCGCCGACCGGCAAACGAAACCGCGCCCCTGCACTACGGTTTCGCGTCGAGCGCCTCGACGAGCTGGCCGATCAGCGCGTCGGCCGACTTGCGGCTCCGCCACACGGGGCGCGAGCGGTGCTTCATCTGGAGATCGAGGTTGTAGATCATCAGGTACTCGTTGTAGAGCCCGGCCGCGGCCACGATCTGGCCGTTCGGGTCGACCAGGTAGCTGTCGCCGTAGCCGAAGCCGAAGTCGCGGCCGCCTTCGAGCTTGCGGCCCGGCACGACGTTGTTGGCACGGAGGAAGTACACGCCGTTTTCGACCGCCCGGGCCACGTGGTCGTTGCGGACCATCTGGTAGTGCTCGACCGGATCGCCCACGAAGTTGAAATGGGGCGCGAAGATAAGCGTGGCCCCCTTGAGCGCCAGGATCCGCGTCGGCTCGATGTATCCGCCGTCGGCGCAGATGACCACGCCGAAGGTGAGCCCCTTCTTCTCGAAGACCGGGAACTCGCGGCCCGGCACGAAATAACGGTAGATGGGCATCGCCTTGCTGTAGCGGCCCAGGACTTTGCCCCGATCGACCACCGCGACCGTGTTGTAAAGATCGCCGCCGCGAAGCTCGTTGAAGCCGACCATGAAGAGCACGTCGAACGCGGCCGTCTGCTCGAGCAGCCTCGCCATCGACGGCGAGTCGATCGCGAATGCATTGGCTCGGGCCGTCTCTTCGTCGGGAAAGTAGCCGGTCAGAAACGACTCGGGAAACGAGACCACGTCGAGCCTCGCCTCGCGGGCCAGCTCGAGCCCGTGGATCACGGTCTTCAGGTTCGCCTCGAAGTCGCCCTGTCGGCACACGCACTGGTAGTGCCCGATGCGGAGATAGCGCGGGTTGGCGGCGTCGCAAGGGTTCTCGGCGGCCGGGACCGCCGTGCTCGCGACCCGAGCGGCCGCGACGACGGTGAGCAAGGCAAGGGCAATGGGTTTCATGGCGTGGTTCTCGCGGTGGCAGTGGAGCCGGACCTTCAGCACGGTGGACAGTAAACCACACGGGCACGGGGCCCGCAATCGGGGCCTTGCCGAGCGGCCGCAAGGTGCCGTCGCCGTGCCCTGCTGCGACGGACGCTACTCCGGGCGCCCCTCGACATTGCGCCGCATCAGGAACGGATCAACCGGCAAATCGACGGGCGCCGTGCCGTGCCGCTGCCGCCGGTCATCTCCGCATGACGAAAAAGGCGTAGCTGAAATAGCGCGAGCAACGGCCGAAGACCGCGATCTCCTTCCGGGCCTCGGCGAGCACGTCCTCGGCCTCGGCCGTGCCACGCCAGCGGGGCTCGAACTCGGCGATTCTCGCGGCCAGCGGCTCGTAGTACAACTCGGTCCACGACGAGGCCGGCAGAACGAAGTGGCCGATCGGCTCGTAGCCGAGCTTCGCGATGATCTCGAGCTTCCGATCGACGAAGTCGATCTCGGGATAGCCCTTCCAAAACTCCATCGCCTCGGCGGGCGGATCGGGCTGAAGCCATACGGATTCGCTTACCGCCACGTAGCCTCCCGGCTTGACCAGATCCTTCACCTTGGCCAGCCCCGCCTCGAACCCCAGAAAGTAGATGGCCCCTTCCGACCAGACCACGTCGAAGCTGCCCGGCTCGAACGCCATGTCGTGCATGTCGGCCTGGACCGTCTCGAGCCGGTCGCCCACCCGGGCTTGCTCGGCCGCCTCCCTCACGCGGGCGATCATCTGCGGGAACAGGTCGAGCGCGACCACGGTGCCCTGGCAGAGCCTGAGCAGTTCGACCGTCTGCATGCCCGGCCCGCACCCCACGTCGAGGATTCTCGGCCGGGGCGGCAGATGCTTCATCATGTCGAATGCCCGGCGCGTCGAGGCGTTGTCGCCGGGTCCTCCCCGCGGCAGGGAGCCGTAGAGCGCGATGAAGTAGTCCATTCGGTTCATGGGGTCTCCTTTTCCGGGTATTCCGGGATTTGAGTGGCTAACGCGGTATTCCCGATGGTTACGATAGGTTTTTGTAGGCATGGCAGGACAAGGAAATGGTGTGGGGCATAGCCCAGGAACCGTCGTTCGTGGCAAGTCAACGCAACGCGGAAGCACGGTGTCATTCCGCAGTTTTCCACGCCGTTCCGGGCCGCCTGCGCCATTCTCGACAACCCTC
>Ga0334901_1000531_pt1 | contig 51547 bp, 31 predicted proteins | sample GraSluR3_MG_3_FD_207216 | JGI IMG/M metagenome (GOLD analysis project Ga0334901, IMG submission 207216) | Sludge microbial communities from methane-producing bioreactor in Wageningen University, Netherlands - Granular Sludge_15_08-R3 | ecosystem: Engineered > Bioreactor > Anaerobic >...
CCCCGGCCGAGCGGCCGCGCCACCAGGACCAGCTCGCCGACGTCATGCTCAAGCTGCAAGAGCGGGACGGCTCGTGGTGGGACTATCCCTTCTACGACTACCACCAGCCGTACGGCACGGCCTATGCTCTGATGACCCTGCGTCGCACCCGGCACGCGACGGCCCAACCCGCTCCCCCTTCCTCCGCTCCGTCCCCCGAGGTGGCGGTGGCCGATTAGGACCGCCCGCCGATCGCAACCGGCTCGGCCGCGAGCGTTCCTTGGGCGCGCGCCGACCGTTCGCCGGTGGAGAGTCTTAAACATGGGGTGGGACGTTGCACCAACACCGAGACCCTGCCGAGGTCGGGCTTGCCAATCCGGCCGGATTTCGTAAACTGGACGGTCGAGCGAGTGCACACGACCGGAACGAGCGTGGGGTCCCATGTCCGAACTACTACGTCACGTGGCGAGTTCGCAGGCCGAACATCTCTGGGCCACGACGTCGCAGTACCGACGGAACAAGGGCCAAGTGTTCACTCCGCCGGAAATCGCCACGTTCATGGCGGGATTGTTTTCCAAGGTCCCCAAGCGATTCCGCCTCTTGGATCCCGGTGCCGGCGCAGGGTCTCTCACCGTAGCCTTTTGCGATCGAGTGCTTCATTTGCGATCGCCGCGCGAACTCGCCGTCGAGTGTTTCGAGAATGACCCGGCGTTGGTCGAACTGCTTTGGCATAACCTCGAACTGAGCGAAGCGGCTCTGCGCAAGGCGGGCCATAAGCTGACGTTCCGCGTTCACGAAAGAGATTTCGTCGACGTCGCAGCGCCGCTACTCGAGAAAGGACTTGGCTTCGACGAACCCGAAATCGCGGACGGATTTGACGGCGTCATCACGAATCCACCGTACTTCAAGGTTCGCAAGGAGTCGAGGCACGCGAGGATCATGAGCCAGGTAGTGCACGGTCAACCCAACGCCTACGCTTTCTTTCTCGCCCTTTCCGCCCGACTGCTCAGGGAGGATGGCGAGCTCGTCTCCATCACTCCCCGGAGCTTCTGTAACGGCCTCTATTTCCGAGGCTTCCGGACGTGGTTCTTTGAACGAATGGCGTTGGATCATATTCATCTATTTGAATCGAGGACCGAAGCCTTCCGAGAGTCCGAGGTGCTGCAGGAAAGCGTGATCACGAAATCCCACCGACTTGGGAAGCGTCCCCAGACCGTGGCGATCACCGGCAGCGTGGGCAAGCACCTTGACGCGCATCGGACACATCTGGAGCTTCCCTACGACGAGGTCCTTGACAACTCCCGTGGTGAGCGGCTGGTCAAGATCCCCCTCACGGAGGCCGACCACAGGATCATGCGTCTCGTCGAAGGACTGCCCTATCGTTTTGAAGAGACGGGCCTTCGGATATCGACCGGGCCCGTGGTCACTTTCCGAGTGGCAGAACTGCTGCTGAGAGAAGAAAACGGTGAGAGCGCAGTCCCTTTGCTCATGTCGCACAACGTCCGGCCATTTCGTACCGTATGGCCGATGGCACGGAGACAGCACCCCCTGTACATTCTCGACTCGGACGGCGCCCGTAAGCGCAGGCTGCTGATTCCCACCCGGAACTACGTCATTCTGAAAAGGTTTAGCGCCAAAGAGGAGAAACGGCGTTTGACGGCGGCCTGCCTCTTGGGGGATGGATTGCCGTTCGAGCGAATCGGGATCGAGAACCACCTGAACTACATTTACCATTCCGAGCGCGAGATGAGTGCAGACGAGGTGTTCGGAGTTGCCGCACTGTTCAATTCGGAGTTGGTGGACTCGTACTTTCGCATTATCAGCGGCAACACCCAAGTCAACGCCACGGAAATACGCAATCTCCATTTTCCCGATCTGGGCACCGTTGCCCGGATCGGCCGACGGGTGCGAGAATCGCAAGCCCGTGCCCCGGACGTCGTGGAGCGCGCGGTCCTGTCGGCGTTCGGGGCGACCAAGCCAATCAACGACCGAGTCGCGGCAGGTGCGCATGGCGAAGCGAGAGGAAGCGCTGGCGATCATTGAGGCACTCGGCCTGCCGCGCGGGCAGCGTAATGAGCGTTCGGCGCTTACGCTGTTGGCGCTGGCGAACATCGGGCCCCATGGGCGTTGGGCCGACGCAGAGCAGCCGTTGCTTCGCATCTGGGACATCCGCGCGTTCATGCGCGACGTGTACGGCAAGGAGTACGCCGCGAACTCGCGCGAGACCATCCGGCGACAGACAATCCACCAGTTCGAACAAGCGAGGATTGTCAACCGTAATCCGGATGAACCTTCCAGGCCGACAAACAGCGGCAAGAATGCCTACTCGTTGACCAACGACGTCCTACGCGTGCTGCGGGCATACGGCACGAAGCAATTCGACCGGGAAGTAACCTTCTTCATCGAGAAGCACGGGGAGCTCCAGAGAGCATACGCGAGGAGAAGGAAGCTTCGCGAAGTGAGGCTGCGCCTGCCGGACGGGGCTGAGATAGGCCTTTCGCCCGGTAAGCACAACGAGCTCCAGGTGGCCGTCATCGAGCAGTTCGGCCCACGGTTCGCGCCGGGCGCCTCCGTCGTGTATGTCGGCGACACGGCGAAGAAGTACGTGGTCTGCGACGAGAGCGTTCTGAAGAGGCTCAAGATCCCCATCACCGAACATGACAAGCTTCCCGATGTGATTCTGTATGACTCCGGGAGGCGTTGGCTGTTCTTGATCGAGGCCGTGACGTCCCACGGACCCGTCAACCCGAAGCGGCACGCCGAGATCGAGGCAATGTTGGCGAAATGCCCCGCGGGACGAATTTATGTCACAGCATTCTTGAATCGAAGCGACTTCCGCAAGGTCGCCGCAGACATCGCGTGGGAGACCGAGGTCTGGATTTCCGAAGATCCGGACCACATGATTCATTTCAACGGTCCCCGGTTCCTCGGGCCGTACAGACCGCGGTAGCAAAGCGCGGGCGCATCGACCGAGTGGCGTCCCAACTCCTCGTGCGCCGCGGTCGTGCATCAAGAGGCAGGAGCCCTTGCGCTTCAACGAAGCGAGCGAATCAGTCCTTCGGCTTTGTGCCAGGTCTCTTCGTACTCGCTTCGGGGATCGGACTGGGCCACGATGCCGCCGCCGACGGGGGCCTGCCACCAGCCACGTCCGGCCGTGATCGTGCGGATGAGGATATTCAAGTCGAGCGAGCCGTCGAACCCGAGATAGCCGAGCGATCCGCAGTAGGGGCCTCGTGCCGTGGGTTCGAGCTCGGCGATGATCTCCATCGCCCTGACCTTTGGGGCTCCCGTGACCGATCCGCCCGGAAAGGACGCGCGGATCAGGTCGATCGGGGTGCAGTCGTCGCGCAGGGTTCCGCACACGGCGGAGACCAGGTGCAGCACGTACCGGTACCGTTCGAGGGCGCAGAGCTGGCTCACGTGGACGCTGTCGGGCCGGCAGACCCGGGCCAGATCGTTGCGGAGCAGGTCGACGATCATCACGTTTTCGGCTCGGTCCTTCTCGCTGGCGAGAAGCTCGTCGCCGCTCGCGGCCTCGGCTTGGGGATCGTCGCGGCGCCGCCGCGTTCCCTTGATGGGCCGGGCCTCGACCGACCCGCCCGCGACCTTCAGGAATCGCTCGGGCGAGGCGCTGAGCACCTGGAAATCGCCCAGGTCGAAGTACCCGGCGAACGGGGCGGGGTTCCGCTCGCGCAGACGCAGGTACAGCGACACCGAATCGTCGAAGGCCGGGTAGAGCAGGCGCTGGGCCAGGTTGACCTGGAACACGTCGCCCGCGTCGATGTACTCGATGGCTCGCTCGACCGCCTTCCAGTAGCCGGCCTCCGAAAAGTTGCTCGTCAGTCCGCCGGGGCCGGGCGCGGCATACTGCGGCGCCAATGCCCTCGGCGGTACGGGCGGAAGCCTTGTCTTGCGCGTCGGATACGAGGCGGGCAAGCGTCGGTTGAGGTGCTCGCGAAATCGCTCCAATCGCGACCGGGCCCGCCGCGCTCGCCCGGCGGCGTCGACCTCGGGCAGGCCGGTCGAGACGATCCAGGCGCGATCCTCGACGTGATCGAAGGCGACCACGGCGTCGTACAGACCCATCGCCATGGCCGGCGTGCGAAACTCGTCGATCCGCGGGGCGGGGAGTCGTTCGAGTTGACGCCCTAAATCGTAGCCGAGCAGTCCGGCCGCTCCACCCTGAAACGGCGGAAGCTCGGCCCGCGCCGCGGCCGGACAAGCCGAAAGCCGCCGCGCCAACTCGCCGAGCCCGTCACGGGCGGCCGGCGCGATCTCGAGGTAGTCGAACGGATCGGCCGCCACGAAGGAGTAGCGCCCCAAGGCGGCGTGCCCCAGCGCGCTATCGAGAAACAGGCAATGGGGCAAGACGCTCATCCGGCGAAACACGTCCTCGGCCCGCGGGGCCGGCACGAGCTGCTCGGCGAGCGGCAAAGGGACCGGCCGGCTCAATCGCCCGCCTCCTCCGATTCCGGGCAGTCGGGAATCGGGGCGTTTCGCGAACGGGCCATGCGCAGGGCCCGACGCTCGCGGCGGGTCAACTCGCGAACCGTGAGCATCCCCCACTCGAGCGCCTCGTCTTGCCGGTAGTTCTTGCCCAGCGTCAACGCGGTCACGGCCTTGGCCATCTCGTAACCGAGGTAGAAGGCCGTGGCCGGTTCGATCGCGCGAGCCGACCGAGCGAGCAACTGGTCGAAAAGGTCGTAGGGATCGTTGCCTTCGAGCACCTCGCCGGCCGCCACGACCCGCAACGTGCCGCCCTCGGCGAAGATGCGGGGCGAAGGGTCTTGGATCGTCGCGGCAAGCTGCTCGATGCGTCGCGGGCCGTGCTCCAAGAGCCGCGGGTCGCGCAGCATCGCCAGGGCCGAGTCGAGGCGCCGCGGCGGCACGCGGTGCTTGACCGCATAGTGGACGACCCGTCGCGCCAGGTGGCACTCGCGCACGCACGAGCGGGCCCAATTGGCCCCCTGAGCCGTGAGCACGCTTCGGATGCCGAGTTCCTGGCAGAACCCCAGCAGAAGGACGTTGATCGCCGCGGAATCGACCTCGGTCGTCTCGGTCACGTCGCCCAGGGCCATGAGCATCTCGGCATCGGGCCAGCGGCGCCGCGCCTCGTGGTACCGCGCCAAGCTGGCGCCCAACCCCAGCCCGATCGGGGCCAGGCCGGGGTCGATCCGGCAGGCGATTCTCGACGGACCGAGCAGACCGAGCGTATCTTCGACACCCTCGAGCGTGCCCGGCACGTCGGGCACCACGACCACGGGGCAACCCCAATCGCGGGCTTGGCGCCGGTTCGTCCGGTTCACGCCGATGACCAGTTCGGCGCCCGCGCGAACCGCCGGCTCGACGTCGGCCGGCTCGAAGCGGCGAATCGCCACGCGGCGCCCTTGATCGCGCAGCGCCCGCACCGCGCGGCCGATCTCGGGCCAGCTCGAACCGGCCTCGCCGCTTAGCACGACGACGTCGGCCCCTTGGGCTTCGAGGCGCTCGGCCTCGACGAGGAGATGGCGCCGCGCGAGTCGCGGCGACGCGACGATTTCGGCCAGGATTTCGACGTCGTAGTCGCCGTAGTCGCCTCGATCGGCCGGTCGATCGAAGTAGTCGGGAAGCTGCCGGAGGTCGCGCGGCCCGCGCTCGACGGGCACTCCGGCCGCCTCTTCGACCGGGGCCAGATCGCCCTGGCAATATCCCGGCAGGAGCACCCGGGTGACGCCGGGGGGCACCTCGATGCGCCGCGCGACCCATTTGGCCGACATCAGCGCGGCAATGCGGATGGGCAGCACGCATACCGTGTGCTCGAAGCCGACCCGGGACGCCAGTCGTTCGACCAGGCCGCGAAGCGCCGGCTCGGCCAGTCGCCCGGTGACAAACAGGTAGTGCTCGCCCGAAGTCACGATCCGCCGTAGCCTCCGTTCACGTAGACGATCTGGCCGGTCACGAACCCCGCGGCGGGCGAGACGAGAAACCCGACCACCCGGGCCACGTCGTCGGGCGTTCCCCAGCGACCCACGAGGCTTTCGCGCTCGGCCCGCTGCTGCCAGCGGGTGGAAGCTTGCGCGCCCCAGGCGGTCTTGATCCAGCCGGGCGCGACGCAGTTGACGCGGACCTGGGGGGCGAGCGAACGCGCCAGGCTGCGCGAGAAGGCCATGATGGCCCCCTTGGCCGCGGCGAACAGCTCGCCGCCGTCGCCCGCCATGCCGCGATCGGCCCCGTCCCAGCCGAGATTGACGATCGCGCCGCGTCCGGCGCGTTGCATGCGTGCCCCGGCCAGACGCCCCAGACGGATCGTGGCCTCGACGTCGACGCGCCACAACGCTTCGAGCTTCCGCTCGAAGGGCCACCCGGCCGGCTCGCCCGTCAAGACGTCGGCACCGGCGTTGTTGACCCAGACGCCGACCTGCGACTGCCACTGCCATGCCTGCTCGACGAACGACTCGTGCTGCGGTGGGTCGGCAAGATCGGCCAGGACCACTCGGGCGTCGCGCCCCAGGGCGCGAACCCGGCCGGCCGTGGCCTCGGCGCCGTCGCGGTTTCGCCGGGCGTGGACGAGCACGTTCGCGCCGGCCGAGGCTAGTTCGAGGGCAATCGCCCGGCCGATGCCGCTCGACGAGCCCGTGACGACCGCGGTCTGCCCTTCCAGCGACTCCATCGAAGCGCGCTCCGGCCTCATGGTCTATCCGGCGATGGCCCCCTCCAAACGAATCGGCTCATGCTTGGGCAACGTCACTCCTCGGCGATCTTGAACTCGTCGCCCGAGAGGTCGAAGCCCCGCTCGGCCTGGGGCGCGGCGGGGGCCGCAGTCTCGGGTGGGGCGGTCGGCTGGGCCTCTTCAACCGGCTGCTCGCTCGACGCGGCGGCCGGCTGCTCGCTCGATGCGGCGGCCGGCTGCGCGGTCGATACCGAGGAATGGGTCGCCGGACGCTTGAGAAACGCGACCCAGGCGAGCTCTCCCTTGAGATCCTTCGCCTGGTTGACCGACACCAACTCCCACCCGCTCTGCCCGAGTTCGTTCAATTCCTTGGCCAGGTACGAGTCGCTCCTTCGGGCGATCGACATGTATTCCCAACGCTGCTGCGCCTGGATGACGGCTGCCTTCGTCATAGCGAACCCCTTTCGGCTCGGATTCGGAAACCACCTCGCAATCGTTCGTGCCACGATGCCCAGGTCGGCCGGCGCCACCATCATAAATCAGAATCGACACGATGCCAGTGCCGTGGCACCCGCGGGACCCGAACGAGGCATACCGCCGGGGCGGGCGGTCGTCTGGAAGGCGGGCAAGCGACGCGGGTTAATGCAAGGGGCACATGATAGCCCGAAAGAGCGGCTTCCGTGCGACGGCCCAAGGCCGGGTTGACAACCCCCCTGCCAAGTTCGTGTAATAAGGCCCGGTGTATCCCGCGTTCGTCGCGAAACCGTGCACGGCCCTATCGCGGAGCCTGCCCGAGAAGAGCAACGGCCACAGCCACTCCATAACGGTTCCCGTTCAGATCCCCCGGAGATCACCCAATGAAGAGTCGAGATGAGATCCTCGCCCAACTCGCCGCCGGCGAAATCACCCAGGAGGAGGCCAGCAAGCTGCTCGACGAGGTCGATCGGCAGAAGCGAAGCGCCTTGTACTGTAAAGTGAGCCAAAAAGGGGGGGTCAGCCTGTACGGACTCCAACGCATGCCGGTCACCCTGTACGTCGAGCAATGGGAACGGCTTCTGGATTTCGCCGACGAAATCCGCCAGTTCATCGCGGAGCACGACTCCGAGTTGAAGCGTAAGGAACGTTAGACCATGCCGCGCACAGGGGGATCGTTGGCCCACTGGCGTGGCGGCGCCGTGGGCCTTTTCTACGGCCGGTGAATCGCGGCAGACTGCAATGAGTTTAACGCGAGAACAAGCGTACGAGCAGCTCGTGGCCTGGACGGACAACCCGTCGCTGCGCAATCACGCCCGTGCCGTCGAGATCGTGATGCGCCAGGCGGCGTCGCGGTATGGAGGCGAGTCGGCCGATCCGGCCGTGTGGGCGGTTACGGGGCTGCTGCACGACGCCGACTACGACCGCTGGCCCGACGAGCATCCCAAGCGGATCGTCGCGTGGCTTCGCGAGCGGGGCGAAGAGGAGATCGCCTACGCGATCTCGGCCCATTTCACTTCGTGGAACGTCCCGCCCCGAAGCCCGATGGATCGAGCCCTGTTGGCCTGCGACGAGTTGGCGGGGTTCGTGATCGCCTGCTGCCTGGTTCGGCCCGACGGGATCGCCTCGCTCGAGCCGAAGAGCGTCAAGAAGAAGCTCAAAGACAAGGCGTTTGCCGCCAAGGTGAACCGCGACGAGATCCGTCACGGCGTGGAATTGCTCGGCGTCGATGTCGACGAGCACGTCCGCTTCGTGATCGAAGCCCTGCGCCCTCACGCCGACGAACTGGGCATCGGGGGCCGGCAGTCCGGAGCGTGAGTTCCCGGCCGGGCCGCTCTGCGAGGTGCGCGCCGTGAGGTCGCGCCCCGGATGCGCATCCGTGCCGTCGGTGGCGATCCGCGATTCGACCGGCGCCTCCGCGCCGTGGAACCCGGCAACCGCCCGGCGCCGCCGCGAACCTGGGATCGCGACACCGTCGCAACGAAAACAAGAGCGATCGGCCTCCCGAGCGGTCATTCCGCCACAACGAACTGGTCGACCGGGATCTCGCCGTCCTTGACCTCCAGGGCGACTTTGCCTCCTTGCAGCACGACGGTGCCGAAGCCGGTGGCCGTGCTCAGGAACGCGCGGAAGTCGCCCACTTGAGAGTCGACGTAGAGGGTTCGGGTCACGGCGTCGTAGCGCACGCCGGTCAGCCCTTGCAGCAGGCCGTAGCTCGACAAGGCTCGGGCGTACCAGTGGCCGCACTCGTACTCGTTGAAGGGGTTGCGGCGCACCCCGTCGTAGCGCCGCCGGCAGGTGCGGACCACCTCGAGCGCTTCGTCGACGCAGCCTTCGAGCATCAGGTGCGAGGCCACCTGGTATTCGATGCCGGTCCAGACCTCGTCGCTGTAGACAAAGGGGAGAAGCGGCTTGTCGCCGCGCGGCCACGAGCAGAGCAGCAGTCCGCCGTCATCGCCCATGGCGAAGCTGGGGCGCTGCGGATTGGCGTGCATCGACAGATCGGGCTTGAGGTTGTACTTGTGGACAGCCAACAGGTGGCTGCGGACCTTGGCCGGGTCGACGATCTCGTCGTCGATGCCGCAGACGCGGGCCATCCACAGCCCGAGCACGCCGTCCGAAAGGCAGCCCGTGCCGTACTGGTACTTGGGTCCCTGGCGGTTGACGATCTCGGCGACCTGGCGGTAGGCGGGGCTCTGGTCGTCGGGGTCGATCGGCTGGAAGTTGCGTTCGAGCCCGTCCTTCTGCACGATCTGGATGAAGTATTCGCCGTTGTAGAGTTCGGCTTCCATGCGCTTCTTGCCCTTTTCGAGCAGTTCGCGATAGAGCGCCACGTCGGCGCCGACGGCTTCGCCCATCTTGACGGCCGCCGCGAGCGCCCCGAGATAGAAGCTGCCGCAGTGCCCGTCGGGGCCGAAGTAGTTGATGTCGTAGGTGTTGTGGTGCTCTTCTTCCAGGAGCCCCGTGTGGCGGGGATCGTACTTCGCGATCATGTAGTCGAGGCTGAGCCTGACGCGGGGCCAGTACCGGCCCAGCCATTGCCCGTCGCCCGAGATCCGCCACTCGCGGTAGGCTTTCATGATGCCGCCGAGTTGGCCGTCGGCGGCGTCGAAGGCCCCTCCGCCCTCGGAGATGGGCAGGTTGGCCCGAAACGCCTGGCGCCCGCTCGCATCGAGCGACTCGAAATACTCGGTCTGGCGAAGGCTCCGCTCCATCGCGGGAAACAGGTGGCAGATCGCCTGGGCGTAATTCCAGACGTGGGTGCACGAGCCCGCGCAGCAGCCGCTCGAGTCGGAGCAGCCCTCCCAGCACCAGAGCCGGCCGTCGTGCTGCCGGAGGATGGTCGGCGTCTTCAGGATCGTCAGGTTGGCCGCCACGGCCTCGATCACCTCGGGCGCGAGGGTCGTGTCGTAGAAGGCGTCACGGAACCGTTCGCTACGGGCGCGAAGGTCGGCGTACCGGGCCCTCCAATGCCCGGCCACCTGCTCGAGGCTCTCGAACCGGGTCGAATACCAGGGCACGTAGGTCTCGGGCACCTCGACCGGGCAGTCGTCTCCCGCGCCGCACTCCTTGCAGGGCGGATCGGCGACCCAATCGCCGTAGTCGTCGCCCTCGAAGTCGGCGATCAACGTCAGGCGCGCGGCATCGTTCGTAACCGCGTTGCCCTCGCGCGACAAGAGGGCCCCGATCGGCTCGTCGCTGAGCACGAAGTGATCGGCCAGCACGTGCCCCCAGCCCCCGCCGTGCCGGTCGACGATTTGGATCCTGGCCTGCCGGCCCCGGAGCTTGGCCAGGTCGAAGGTCGACCAGGCGAGTCGCTCGGTATCGTGGCCGCATGCCGAGAACGCGATCTTCCCGTCGACCAGCAGGTTGACGCACGTCTGACCCGCATGGGCGCCGCCCCCGACCAGGAAGTGCAGATATCGCTGGTTCAGCTCGATCGCGGGCGAGGTCAAGGTGCCCACGGGCCCGTCGCCGTCGGGATCGAACGTGTTGACCAGACCCTTGCCGAGGAACCCCGAGACGGCCTGCTGGCCCTCGGCCGTTCCCTGCGACGGCGACGTGCGAAAGGCCGGGCCCTGGGCCCGTCGTCCCCAGCGGAGGTTGGTCTTGGGCACGTACCACGCGGCCAGCAGGCGAATGGTCTTTTCTTCGGCGGGCTTCAGCGCGAAGGGCACGCAGAGCGAGGCTCCCGGGGCATTGTCGGCGACGGGCGCATTGTCGAGCACGATGCCGCGCGAAACGTTGTGCCAGTTGATGGTGAGCGGGTCCCACCAGCCGCCCCGGAACCAGCAGTGATCGACCTGGGCCTCGTCGCCGTCGACGAACCAGGCGAAGGCCCCGCCCTGGTCGCGATCCTTGCCGCTTTGGGCGTAGAGCACGAAGCCGCCCTTGATGGGCCCGATCGAGCCCCGGCCCATGAAATTGGGCGTATGGAACGAGAAGATCGCCTTCAAGGGCCGCTGCGACGTGTTGCGGATGCGATATTCGAGCGCCCCCACGGGAAGGCTCGACGGATCGGGGTCGGGTGGCGTGAACGGGCTCCAGCCGGTCAACTCGACCTCCAGCGGCACGGCCTCATCGCTCAGCTTGATCGTGGCGAAGGGGAACCGTGCCAGGAACTCGGCCTCGCGAAACCGCGGCAGCCCCAGCGTGGTGCGGCCGCTTCCATTGCCCGACCCGGGACGCCCGAAATACTTCCAGTCGGGGATGGGGCCTTCGAGCACGCGCGCCACGTTGTCGTCGGGCTTTCGGCCCAGCACGCACACGGCGGCGAAGCAGCTCGGCTCGTGGAAGAACTCCATCTGATGCCGGACCGACATGTGCGAGACCGCTCCGGCCCCTTCGAGACAGAACATGCCGGCCCCCAGCCCGCCGATCGGGAACGCGACCCGGCTGAGGTTCCTGCCCGCGTACGGCGCGTTGAATTCTCGGCCCGAGCGCTCGCCGGCCGAGGCGATCGGACCGGCGAGAGCCCACAGCGCGATTCCGGCCAGCATGCAGCGATTCCGTGTCGATCGGTGGTTCATGTCGGTTGCTCCTTGAGGCGTTCGGGCCCGAAGCGGCCGGCCCGGTCACTCGAGATAGGGTTTGAGCTGGACGAAGTTCAGGAGGAGTTCCTCGCCGGGCGCGGCCTCTTCGTCGTGGAAGGCAACGACTTGCGTGGGCGACGTCGCGCGGAAGATGATGCGGTTGAGGTTGATCTTCGCCACGTTGTTGTTGTCGCGGTAACGGCCCGTGTTGCGGCGGTCGACGTGGACGAAGCCCTTGTCGCCGAGGATCTCGGCGCCCTTCAACTCCGCGCGGATGCCGTATCGGCGGGGGTTGTACTTCTTGCCGACGACGTCCTCGCGGTCGGCGGTGACGAACTGCAGGCAGTAGGCTTTTCCCTCTTCGAGACCTTGCGCGGTCTGCTCGATGCGGTTCGGCTTGCCGGCGTGGCGGGTCATGACGCACACCGTGTCGCCCGCGCTGCCGCCGCCCCAGCGGCCCTGGCTGTTCTTGCCGTACCCGGCGATCGTGTCGGTGCGGAGGGATCCCTCGGCCGCCGGCGACGCGATCCAGCCGTCCATGCCCCGGGCGAAGTCGCCGTTGACCACGAAGCCGGGGTTGTACTGGAACCCGTAGCGGGCCGACAGCATGTCCTTGTTGCCTTCGACCGCGTAGTGCCGCATGAGCTGGAACGACCAGCGCACCAGCTCCTCGTCGCCGTAGTAGGTTCCCCAGTAGCCCGTGGTGGCCAGGTCCTTGAACTCGGGGCCGTTGGCGATGCGGTTGACCTGCATGTCGAGGTAGTACTTGAAGTCGACCTCCGGATTGTGCTCCAGGGAGATGATGGGGATCTGGTTGAAATTGCCGAAGATCATGCCGGTTCCCGCGGCGGCGTTGGGGAAGAAGGCGTTGAACCGTCGCATGGTCTCGCCCAGCTTGTCGTCGAGATAGGCGGCGGCCGCCTCTTCGTCGGCCTGCGGATGGCAATACGCCTCGAACAGCAGGCGGCCGCGGCTCCGCGAGACGTTCAGCGCCGCCGACATGAAGTCGGTGTGCAGGGAAGAGATGCTCGGCTTGCCCACGATCCACGTGTAGACCAAGCGATTCTCGGGGTTGCGCAGCAGTCGCAGGGCCTCGCTGTAGACGGCGATGGTGGCCCGGTCGAAGAACAGCTCGTCGCTGGTGAATCCGTCGTACTGGGGCCGGGTCATGCCGGCGTGCTTCTCCATGCGGTCGCGCACCTCGACGGGATCGTCCAGCGCGCCGACCCCGAAGTTGGCCAGCCATTTGAGCCCCAGGACTTTCGACTCGGGCAGCGCTTCGCCCGGCAGCGCGCCGCCGTTGAGCGTGGTCACGGCGTGGAGGATGTGCTTCTTCATGAAGTCCCAGTCGTAGCTGCCGTTTTCCCGGACGAAGGAGTTCACGCACGGGGGATAGTTGAAGATCTCGGGGATCGACCGCACGATGAGGCGCGCGTCGGCGTCGCTGCCGCGCACGGTGACGCGGTGCTCGCCCATCGCGAGCTCGCGAAACGCCTCGAGGCGGTCGGTGGTCGCGGTGATGACCGCGTCGCGGTCGTCGATCGTCACGGTCAGGCCCGGCGCGGGCGTACCCGTGCTGAAAGCGACGAATACCCAGCCGTCGCGCGGATGGACGAAGCGGAACGACTGCGGCTCCGGCGTGCTCTTGACCGGCTGGTCGAGCAGTTCGGCCACCAGGTTGTTCAGCGGTCGGATGCCGCTTCGGTCGATCGCGGGGATGTCGACAATGCGGATCGGATAGGCGGTTTCGAGAATCGCTTCCCCCGTTTCGCGATGGCGCACGACCGCTTTCAACGCGTGGTCGCCGCCGGGAAGCCCGGCGAGTCGGACGCGGATCTTGCCCTCGGGGCCGAGGGGAACGGTCTGCCGGGCGATGGCGTCTCCGCCGGCGGCAACGACGCACTCATAGGCTTCGCGCTTTTCGGGCAGCAGGCCGTAGAACCCGAGGGTCAACTCCGGGTTGGCGCGGGAGATCCTGTGAAGCAGCGGCTCGAGGGGAACCAGCCTCGGGGCGGCCACGAGCGACTTCTGCGTGGTGGAGCCTTGGCGAGCCGCCTCGCTGATCGCCTCGAGCTTGACGTCGGCAAAATGGATTTCGCCGGTCGGGTTGACGGCGAACATGGCCAGACCGTACTGGTTGTCTTTCGAGGGCATCAGGGTGAACGTCCTCTCGTAAAACGTCCATTCCGAGTCGGCCGGCAGCTTCGTGACGCCTGTCGCGGAATGCCAGCCGCTGTTGTGGACGATCAAGCCGGCGTAGTTGCTCCGGAAGCCCTTCGTCTTGATGTAGGCGCTAAGCCGGTAAGGCTCGCCGGCCACCAGGGTCATGCCCTGCTGACGTGCGCTGAGCGTGCCGGACGGGGTCCCGTCGCTTTTCAGGGCGATGGAAGCCGTTTTTCCCTCGGGGCCGCCGGTGCGATCGTAGAACACGTTTTTCGGGGACGACCGGCTCCAGAATTCCGGAAAGTCGCCCTGCTCGGCCTCGAAGGCGCCGTTGATGAGCAGATTCTCGCCTTCGGCCACCGCCCCTTCGACGGAAGTTGCCAGGGCGGCGATCCCCAATAGCGCCACGAATGGTCTCATTGCGTTTTCTCCTTAGTGGACGGCGCGACGTCGAGCTTGACGTGGTCGAGATGGAACACGGCCTTCTCGGGCGCGAGGCTCACGAACCCCAGCCATTCGAGAAGGTTGAACTTGTCCGCACCGCAGGCGAGGCCGGGAAACCGCCGCGGCGGCTCGCCCGGGAGGGTGATCGTCAAGTCGTAGGTACCCGTGGCGCCCTTGCCCAAGCCGCAGGCGATTTCGAAGCGAACCCAGCGTTCCAAGGGCACGTCGGTCAGGTGTTTGCCGGCATGGGCGCTTCCCGCCGCATCGATGCGCAGCGAAGGCCCCGCGCGATAGGGGCTGGTCGCGTCGCGCCATTCGTGGGCCACGACCGCGCCTTGCCCGAGGCGCAGGTCGAACTGCACGACGGCCCGCCCTTCGCGCAAATGCGGCGTGTAGAACAGGTGGGGATTAGGCGTGTAGAACAGGTGGGAATTAAACGTGTGCTCCAGGCCCGGCGCGTCGGTGAACTGGAGGCTCCGCTGGCCGCCGGCAGCCAGCTCGTCGGTCACGCGGATCGAGTCGCCCCGGCCTTCCTCGTGAACCACGGCCAGGCTGCCCGTCCAGGCGTCGTTGCCGTCGGCGGCAACGTAGAAGACGACCGGCCCCGGCGACGCTGCGACGGGCACAGCCAGTCCGGCGGCCATTGCCAAGGCGAAGGACAATAGTGCGCGCCAACGCGGTGCTTGGGAACGCTTCGTGGAATGCATCGCTTGCGACCGGGATGGGGTTTGCAGAACGCGTCGAAGCCGCCGCCACGGGACGCTACGGAAGACTATCCTCCATCGGACGGCGCCTTTCAAGTCCTTCGTCCACGGCGGGGCGCGGTGCGCGATGGAGGCAGCGGCCGCACGACCCACCATCGAGGTGGCTCTGCGGGCCCGCCAGCACGGGCGGCCCATCGGCTCCAGCGGCCGGATCGGTCGGGGCACTGCTCGGGCGGCGCGGCGACGATGGCCCCCGGTCGCTTTCGATGGCCGGCCCGACAAGGTAGACTGATGCGACAGCCTCGACTGCTCGGGCTTGTGCACGAACCACTTTTTTTGCGAGAGGCCTCATGATGACGCGCCGTACGCCCAGTTTTCTCCGTCTTGCGGTATCTTCGTTCGCCGCGACTCTTCTGGGAGCGATTGCGATTGGGACCCTTGCCGCCGAAGCGGCGGTCGCCGACTGGCCCACGTACCTGCGCGACTACCGCCGCACCGGCTCCTCGCCCGACGCGCTCGATCTGCCGCTGGGCCGGGCATGGACCTACGTCCCACCGGCTCCTCCGCACAAAGCCTGGGCCGACCCCGGCGGGCGGGTCCTGGAAGGCAAAGCCATACGCGACCGCGTGCGTTACGACGACTCGTTCCACGTGGCGGTCGTCGCAGACCGGATCTATTTCGGGGCGTCGGACCACCAGCTCCATTGCCGCGACGCGCATACCGGCGACGTGTTGTGGACGTTCTTCACCGGCGGGCCGATCCGGCTTGCACCGACGGTCGCCGACGGGAAGGTCTATTTCGGCTCGGACGACGGCTTCGCCTATTGCCTCGACGCGGCCACCGGAAGCCTCGTCTGGCGGCGGCACGTCTCGCCGTCCGATGAATGGCTCATTGCACGCGGCGCGATGATCTCTCGATGGCCGGTTCGCACGAGCGTGCTCGTCGACGGCGGAATCGCGTACTTCGGCGCGGGCGTCTTCCCGCACGAAACCGTCTACCTCTGCGCCGTGGATGCCCGCACCGGCGAGACGCTCTGGGTGCGCGACGACATCAGCCAGATGGACGCCGGCCGCGACGACCTCTCTCCGCAGGGGCACCTGCTGCTCGAAGGCGAGCGGCTTTTCGTGCCCTCGGGCCGCGTTTTGCCGGCCGCCTTCGATCGCAACAACGGCTCGCTGTTGTTCAAAGGCCGCGCCGCCTGGCGAACGACGGCCGGCGGCGTGGTCGGCGGCACCGAGGCCTTGCTGGTCGACGGGCAGATCATCGCCTCCGGCGCCCACCACCTGTTGGCCATGGATCAGAAGTCGGGGCAGTTGGGCTACGGCTGGTTCGACGGATACCAGATGACCGTTCAGGGCGACGCGGCCTTCGTGCTTACGGGCAAGGCGGCGGCCCGCCTCGATCGCGCGCGCTACGCCGAAGCCAGCCGCGTCCGCCAGGAGAAGAGCCTCGAAGCCTATGCCCTCAACCGCAAGCTCTCGGGGGCGTCGCAGGACGCCGCCGCCGAGTACCGCGCCCGCATCCGGCAGTTGAACAAGCAGATCGAAGCCGGCCGCGACATCGGCGTCGTCTGGCAGACGCCGACCGCGGCCGAATCGGCGCTGATCGTCACTGGCGGGCTGTTGATCGCCGGCGGAGACGGCGAAGTGCTCGCCTTCAACGTCCAGAGCGGCGAGAAGGTGTGGCAGGCCGACGTCGACGGCGAGGCCCGCGGACTGGCCGTGGCCGCGGGAAATCTCTATGTCAGCACGACCTCCGGGAAGATTGTGTGCTTCCGGCCGGGCGAGGTCGACACGGAGGTCACCCACGCGCCTGCGGAGGTCGACGATCCCTACGGGCGCGACGAGCTGACCGCGCTATACCGCGCGGCCGCCGAGGAGATCCTTGGAGCGACCGGCGTCCGGCGGGGCTATTGCCTGGTGGTCGGCGCCGAGCAGGGCCGGCTCGCCTGCGAGCTGGCGAAGGCCAGCGAGCTGAAGGTCTACTGCGTCGAGCCCGACGAGGCGAAGGTTGCCGCCGCGCGCGCGGCGCTGTCGAAGGCGGGCCTTTACGGCCACCGGGTGACGGTGCATCAACGAAACGCTTCCGACGCTATTCCGACGATTGCCCATAGTGGCGTGTTTCGCGGGGTTTCGTGGGGTTGCGTCGGGGCGTTTCGTGCCGGAAAATGTGGAGTGTGAGGGCCGCGAGCAACAGTAGCGGCAACAACGCAGCCCGGCTAGCGCGACGGCGTGAAAGCCGGAAAGCCTTGCCGGTCCGCCGGGCTGCTTTTCTCTTCAAGGCTGTCACTGAAAGGCGGGTGACATCATGACTTGGAACGCGGATCGGCGGGAGCGACAGTTACTTGCGGTCCAAGCAGACTTTGATCGGCTGGCGCAAGAGTTGATCCGAGAAGAGCACCCGACGGCGCTCGAATCGGGCATTCGGCCTTTCCTGGACCGATCCGCTATTGAGGCATCAATCCGGCTCCGATTTCGGTCACTCTGTGAACGTGCCTTAGCCCTCGGAGCGGAATCGCCGGAGGTTTCGCCTGGCGAGCTGTTGAGCGAACAATGTGGCCGGTGGGTCACCGCGTGCGTGGTTGCTAGCGTGAGGGCGCAGGACGAAAACGGGCCGTGAGGAGCATAAAGGTGTCAGGAACCTTTTAAGGCGCCTTTTTGTCGCCCTCTGTCGCCGCAGACGCCAGCGGCCGGGGCGGGAAGTCACCGAAGGGGCAACGACTTCGACCGGCAAAGCCGCTCGGAGACGGTCGACCAGAGTTGGCGCAGATCGTCGGCCGCGCCGTCCGCGGCGTGCTCGACGACCGATCGGCCTTGGATCTGCGCCTCGGTCACGCGCCGGTCGTAGCGGATCCTGCCCGCGGCGTCGACCCCGAGGGCTTGGGCCCGCGACTCGATCTCCGCGCACAGATCGGGGTTCAGGTCCCACTTGTTGACCGCGACGAGGGTTTCGAGGTCGAAATGGGCCGTCAAACCGACCACGCGCTCGAGGTCGTGCAGTCCGCTCAAGGTCGGCTCGGTCACGACCAGCACGAGTCGGGCCGCGGTGATCGAGGCGATGACCGGGCAGCCGATGCCGGGCGAACCGTCGATGACGACGGTGTCGAGTCGTTGGGCCTCGGCCAGTTTGCGGGCCTCGCTGCGCACGAGACTGACGAGCTTGCCGGAGTTCTCCTGGGCCACGCCCAGTTTCGCGTGCACCAGGGGGCCGAACCGGGTTTGGGAGACGAACCACTGCCCGTTGACGACCGGGCCGAACTCGATCGCCCGTTCGGCGCAGAAATGGGCGCAAACGCCGCAGCCTTCGCATGCCAGGGGATCGACGCGGTAAGTTCGGCCCACGCGCCCGTTGCCCGGCCCGTCGTAGAAGATCGCGTCGAAGCGGCACAGTTCCTCGCACTTGCCGCAGGCCGTGCAGTGTCCGGGGAGGATGCGGGCCTGCGATCCGCCCGAGAAGTCGCGGCGCTGGAGCACGGTGGGATCGAGGACCAGGTGCAGGTCGGCGGCGTCGACGTCGCAGTCGGCCAGCACGGCCCCGCGGGCCAAGGCCGCGAACGAAGCGACGACCGAGGTCTTGCCCGTTCCCCCCTTGCCGCTGATGACGACCAATTCGTTCATGGAACACTCGTATTCTTGTGGCAGGCAATCACGCCGAGATAACCCTCGAATCGCCCCAAATCGACTCGAGCAGGCCGCGAAACGTCTCCTTATATTCGGGCAGGGCGTCGCAGGCCAGCTCGCCCCGCGAGTAGGCTTCGGCGATCCGGCGGTCGTCGGGGATCTCGAGGAGGATGGGAATGCGCCGGGCCGCGCAGTAGGCGCGCGTCGGGCGCCCGTCGAGATCGGCCCGATTGACGACCACGCCCAGCGGAATGCCCAGCACCCGGATCACCTCGACCGCCAGCTTCAGGTCGTGGAAGCCGAACGGGGTCGGCTCGGTCACGAGAACCACGAAATCGGCCCCGCGAACCGCCTCGATCACGGGGCACGACGTGCCGGGCGGCGCGTCGACGAGGGTCAGGCCCTCCGAGGCCGCCTCTTGCTTGACCGCCCGGATCAAGGGCGGGCTCATGGGCTCGCCCACGTGCAGCAATCCCCGAACGAAGCGGATCGCGCCGGCCTCGCCCGACTCGACCACGCCGAGCTCGCGCGGCCGCTCGGAGATCGCGCGCTCGGGGCAAACCAGCATGCATCCGCCGCAGGCATGACACAACTCGGGGTAGACGAGCACCTGGTCGCCCACGCAGACGATGGCGCTGTATTGGCAGATCGCGCCGCACCGTCCGCACAGCGAGCAGGCGCCGGCGTCGACCTCGGGCACGGCGCTGGTGACGACGCGGCGCTCGCGGATCGCGGGCTTGAGAAAGATGTGCCCGTTGGGCTCCTCGACGTCGCAGTCGAGGTACACGACGCGGTAGCCCGCGTCGGCCGCCGCCCGGGCCAGGTTCGTGGCCACGGTGGTTTTGCCCGTCCCGCCCTTGCCGCTGGCGATGGCGATTCGCATGATGGTTTGCCTTCGGGTTTGTTCGCTCGTTACCAGGTTTCTCGCTCGTGTTCACGCTTCCCTCCACTCGTTCCCACGCTTCTGCGTGGGAACGCACCTACCACGCTTGTTCCCACGCTTCTGCGTGGGAACGCACCTCTTGGCCGCTTTGCGGCCCTCGGAGCGACGCGAAGCGTCGAAGCCCTCGGTTCCCACGCCGAAGCGTGGGAACCAGTGGTCGGGCGTGGGAACCAGTGGTCTGACGAGTCCCACGCCGAAGCGTGGGAACCAGTGGTCGGGCGAGGCGCGACGGCTCGCGCTGCCTGGCGTGCCCGCCCGGTTTGTCTCACCCGCCCCGTCACAGGCCCGTCGCACTCCGATCGCTCGGTTTGACGAAGAGCAGAGGAAACACGATGTCGCTGGTGCAGCAGGGGATCCACACGGCCAGGAACAGGAACAGGGGCAGCACGCCCCAGGTTGCCGCGCTCACGCTTTCGCCCAGGGCCATGGTCATGTGGAAGAGCGAGGCCCACGTGCTCAGCAAAACGTGGCCCGCGTGGGGAAGCTTGGTCTTCGGGACGGCGAATCCGACGGCGACGCCCACGATGGCCAGCGGATTCACGAGCCACCACTTCTCGATGAAGCCGAGGTGAATGCCCTTGTTCGGCAGATCGAGCAACGACTCGCCCACGTAGGGGATGACACAGTCGCTGAGGGTGGCGATGCCGATCGAGCCCACGTATCCGACCACGAGGGTCATGGCGATTCCCCCGCGACCGTGACGCCGGTACATGCCCGCCGTGACCAGGGCGCTGAGCAGCACGTGGATCGGGTGGAGGCTCCAGAACAGGCCGGCCGAAAAGGACCGCGGCACGGCGCCGGCCGTCAAGACGACCATGATCGCGACGCCCGTCAGCGTTCCCAACAGGGTGAAGGGCGCATGCTGCTTGAGTTCCTTGGTGAGTGTCGAGAACAGGCCGCCGCGCCCGGCGTCGCCGGGGACGGGCGCCGGGACCGCGCGGCAGCCTGCCGGGTTTTCGCCCGGATTGGGGGCCGTTTTGTTCGACATGGCAATCACGGCGGCTATTGGGCCTGCGCCTGGGATTCGAGTTCCGAAATGCGCCGCTGGACGTCGCCGAGCGTGGCGCTGAGGTCCTCGGCCTGGCGCTTGAGCAGATCGAGTTCCTGCTGCTGGGTCATGGTCTGGGGCGGCACGGCGCCCCAGGCGGGCCATCCCCAGGCGGCCCTCTGCCAACCGGGCGCGCCGGTCGCGTAAAACCAATTGCGACGACCCCATCCGCCTCGGCCTGCGCCGAAACGGCCGCCGCCAAAACCGCGCCCGGGGCCGGCGTTCATGTAGCCGGGGACGGGAAACCCGGCGCAGTATCCCGCGGCACGCCCCGTCATGGGCCCCATTCCCATGGGACCGGTTCGATCTCCACCTGGCATGACAATGCTCCTTATCACTTGAGAAAGCGTGTGTGGGCCGTGTTGACTCGGTGTGGGATTGGCTCGCCCTAGCTCGTTCCCACGCTTCGCAACGCGTTCCCACGCTTCTGCGTGGGAACGCCCCTCTTGGCCGCTCTGCGGCCCTCGGAGGGACGCGAAGCGTCGAAGCCCTCGGTTCCCACGCGGCAGCGTGGGAACCCGTGGTCGTGTGGGATTCGGCTCAGGCGTCCTGGCCCGCGTCGGGGACCTGGCCTTGCCCGCGGCCTTTGCCTTGGCCGCGACCTTGTCCCTGCCCGCGACCGGCTCCCCGGCCGCGGCCTTGTCCGCGGCCCAGCCCTTGTCCTTGGCCTTGTCCTTGGCCTTGTCCTTGGCCTTGTCCTTGTCCGTGTCCTTGTCCTTGTCCTTGTCCTTGGCCTTGTCCTTGGCCTTGGCCTTGGCCTTGGCCGCAACGGCCGCGGCCTCGGCCGGTTCCCGGGCCTTGTCCTTGAGGTCCTGTTCCGTCGCCGCCTGGCATGATCGATCTCCCTCGGTAGAAAATGGTCTCGATTGGTTGGTTTGGTTCGTCGCCGGTCGTCGCCGATCGGTCTTCGAGCGCGGCGCCGGCCGGCACGGTCGCGCGCGTGCGGCGCACGACCAGGGTGTCGACGCGTGCGCCGACCTCGCGCGCGATGACCGGGCACTTCACTCGCAACAGAAAGTAGACGTCTCTCTCGACCTCGTTGAGCGATTCGAGCGATTGGCGGATCAAACAGGCGATGCAGTCGAGGTGCGTTTTCATCGATCCGTCAGGCCCAGTGCCCTTCGACGTTGGCGCGGTCGGTCGCCTGGAGTCTGCCGGCCTTGAACTGCTCGACGGCCTGCTGAACGGTGCCGGCGGCCCCCGAATAGATGGCGATGCCCGCCGCCTGAAGTGCGGCGAACGCCTTGGGGCCGACGTTTCCCGTCAGCACCGCCTCGACGCCGAGGTTGGCCACGGTCCGCCCCGCCTGGATGCCCGCGCCCTGCACGGCGTTGAGGTTCTGGGCGTTGTCGTGGGCGGTAAGCTCGCCCGAATCGACGTCGACGACGAGAAAGTACTTCGCCCGCCCGAAGCGGGGATCGACCTGGCTGGTCCAGTCGGGTCCTTGTGCAGTCACGGCGACTTTCATGGAAATTCGTTCTCCCGGTCAGTGGTCGCAGAGGTTCTCGCCCGTGGTCAGGGTCCCGGCGAGATAGCTTCGGGCGAGCGCCTCCGGCGTCTCGCTCGGGGCGCCGACGAGCACGTCGATGCCGTGCTGGGTAAAGATCATCTGGGCCCGATGCCCCATGCCGCCGGCGATCACCAGGTTCGCCCCCTGCTCGTGCAGCCACTGGGGCAGCACGCCCGGTTGGTGGGCGGGCGGAACCAGCTCGCGCTGGCTGCGGATCTCGCCCGTCGCGGTATCCACGTCGATCAGGGCGAATCGCTCGCAATGACCGAAGTGCATGCACAGACGCCCCCCCGCAATGGGAAAGGCAAGGACACGAACGTGGTTTTCTGACGCCATGGGGGCTCCTCCTGGTCGGGCCGGTTTACGACAAGGACATTTCTGCCGATGGCACTTGTGTTCAAGAACCGTGCCGTTTGCCGTGCAAAACACGCAACCTAATTTGTAGAAACCCTTTACGATGAATCTTTTCTTCTTCATTGGATCGCAGAGTAGTTGCGTTTCTGCACTCAATTGCAGCACTGGATTGCGTTCGCACAGTCACTGCGACGGTTGGCCCTCGGCGTCCTCGTTGTCTCCGCCTTGCCCTCTGCCCAACATGGCCCGCATCGCGCGTTGGTCCATTGCGATCGTTCCCTCGCAAGTCGGCCTAGGGCGCCCGAACAGTTTTCCATAGAATTCGCGGGACATGACGATCGCAGAGCACCGCCCTCATCGAACAGGAGGTGAGAAGATGGCCTCTTTCGGACGACTCGATCGGCTCGCCCGGCTTGCGTTGGCGGCAGTTGTCGCGGTCTTGGGCTCGACCGCCGAGGCAGCCGGCGCGGGGCTTCTGCCGGCCGAGACCGCACAGCCGCTTGTCGACCCGATGCAGTCGGAGGCCATGCGGGCCGATGCCCGGCTGGCGGAGGTTTGTTTCGTCGATGCCCGGCATGGCTGGGCAGTGGGCGACCGCGGGGCGATCTGGCATACCAAAGACGGCGGAGAGACCTGGGCGTTGCAGCCGTCGGGCGTCGCGTGCCGGCTCGAATCGGTCTGTTTCCTCACGGAAAAGACCGGCTGGGCCGCCGGGGGGGTCGTCCATCCCTACACCCACACGAGCACGGGCGTGATCGTGACGACCGACGACGGCGGCCGTCACTGGACGCCCGTGCCCAAGCTCCTGCTGCCGGCGCTGGCGCGGGTCCGGTTCTTCGACGACCGCCGGGGATGGGCCATCGGCTGTTCGTCGGCCATGTTTCCCTCGGGTGTGTTCACGACCGAGGACGGCGGGCGGAGTTGGTCGCCCGTGCCCGGCCACAAGGCGGTCGGCTGGGTGACCGGCGACTTGCTGGGGCCCGTGCACGGAATCCTCGCCGACCGTACCGGCATGGCCGCGACGATTCGCCGCGGCGGGATCGAGCCGGCCGCCACGCCTCGCTTTGGACTGCGAGGCATCGACCGGATGCTGCTGGTGCGTGGGGTCGAGCCGCAGCTTTTCGGGTGGATCGTCGGCCAAGGCGGACTCGTGATGGCCACCGGCGACCTGGGTAAGACCTGGCAGTCGCCGCCGGGCCAGCTTCCCGACGGGGCCGCGACCGAGTTCGACTTCGCCGCCCTGGCCGTGCTCGGGCCCAACGTCTGGGTGGCCGGATCGCCCGGCACGCGCGTGCTCCACAGCCCCGATGCCGGGCATACCTGGTCGGCGTTTTCGACGGGCCAGAGCCTGCCCATCCGCAGCCTCGCCTTCGCCGATCCGCAACATGGCTGGGCCGTCGGCGAACTGGGCACCATCCTGGCCACCGACGATGGCGGCCGGAGCTGGCGCCGCCAGCGCTCGGGCGGGACCCGGGCGGCCCTGTTGGGCCTGTTTGCCGAACCTTCCGACGTGCCCCTCGAATTGTTCGCGCGGCTCTCGGGCGATGAAGGATACCTGGGAGCCGTCGAGACCCTCGGTCGGCGCGACCTCGAAGTGGCGCCGACCGACGAGGTCTTGCCCGTCCACCGGTTGCACGAGGCCCTGGTCGCCGTCGGTGGCTCTAGCGCTCGGCAGGGATGGCGCTTCCCGCTCCGCCAGGCCGGCCTGCGCCCGGACTCCGACCAGATCGTCGAGGGCTGGAACCGGGCGAACGACGGCCGCGCCCTCCGCGAGCTCGAGGCCTACGTCGTGCGCCAAGTCCGCACGTGGCGCCCCGAGGTCGTCGTGACGCACGACACCGACCCGAAAGGCGACGATCCACTGGCCGAGTTGATCCACCGCGTGGTGCTTGACGGGGTTCGCCGGGCGGGCGATCCCACGTCGTATCCCGGGCAGATCACCCAGGCCGGCCTCGAGCCGTGGCAGGTCAAGAAGGTTTACGGATCGTTGCCGCCGGGCGTCCACGGCGCCGTGAACCTGTCGACCGCCGAGTTGGCCGAGCGTCTGGGCCGTTCGTTGGCCGAGATTGCCTCGGAGCCTCGGGGCCTGCTGGACGACGATCTCGCTTTCGCGCCCTCGACGCTCGGGTTTCGGCTGCTGGTCGACAATCTTCCCAGGCCGGTCGATCGCCCCGATTTCTTCAGCGGCATTGTGCTTCACGCCGGAGGCGAGGCACGGCGCCGGTTGCTCGAACTACCGCCCGGCGCGCTCGACGCCTTGCGCCGGGCGGCCGAGAAGCGCCGCAACATGCAGGCCGTGCTCGCGCGGACCCACCGCGATCCTCAGGGGGGAACGCAACTGTTGGCCCAGGTCGGCGAGATGACCCGGGGGCTCGAGCCGGGCAGCTCGGCCCAACTGCTTTACGATCTCGGCCGGCGCTACTACGGCGCCGGGCAGTGGCCTTTGGCGGCTCGGGTGTTCGCGCTGCTGGTCGAACGCCATCCCGAGCACGCGTTGGCGCGGGCGGCCCAGGTGTGGCTGGTTCAATACTACGCCAGCGGCGAGGCGGCGTGGCGCGTGGAAGGCACGCAGCGGGTCGCCGTCCAGCAGGCCGCGACCCGGGCGGTTGTGTTCCCCGAGGTCGAAGCGGCGGGACGAGACGTTGTGCCGGCCGACCACGTCGAGGAGCCGCCCGATCTGTTCGCCGTCGGGCAGCGATCGCGCCCCTCGATCGACGCGGGCCGGGTCGAAGACCGCCTGGCGCAGGCCGCCCAGTTCGCCCGCGCGCTCGAAGGGGCCCTTCCCGAAACATACGCCGCGCCGGGGGTTCGTTTTCCTGTGTCGGTGGTCGATCGGCGGCGGGGCTATCCGCGCCAGGCCGAGCGTTTCTACCTGACGCTCAGCCGCAGCGCGACCGACGATGCCTGGCAAACGTGCGCCCGGGCGGAGCAATGGCTGGCCGAGCCGAAAGGGGTGGCGCCCAAGCCGATCCTGCTGTGCGTGAGGGCGCATTCCAAGCCGCGGCTTGACGGAAGGCTCGACGACGCGGTCTGGTCGCGCGCGAAGCGGGCCGAGCTGAAGAGTCCTCAGCAAGACGACGCCGGGTGGCCGGCCTCGGTCATGTTGGCCTACGATGCCGAATTCCTCTATCTGGCGATCGAGGCCCGCCAGGCCCCGGGCGCCGAGTATCCGGCCGCCGAAGTCCCCCGGCCCCGCGACCCCGATTTGTCCGATCGCGACCGGGTGGATCTGCTGGTCGACATCGATCGCGACTACACGACCTACTACCGGCTGACGATCGACCATCGCGGCTGGCCGGCCGAGGCGTGCTGGGGCGACTCGACCTGGAACCCGACCTGGTTCGTGGCGTCCGATGCCGCGGAGGGCACGTGGAGGACCGAAGCGGCCGTTCCCCTCGACCAACTCACGGGCAGCTATCCGAGTTCGCGCGACGCCTGGGCGATCGGCATCCAGCGGACGGTGCCCGGCGTGGGTTTTCAGTCGTGGAGCACGCCCGCCGCAATCGACATCCGGCCCGAAGGGTTCGCGCTGCTGATCTTTGAGTAGACGATACGGCTGGAGCCTGGACGAATTCGGCAAGCCGGCACGGCGGCTCTTGAAGCGCCGGCGACGGTTGGCTAAGAAGGAATGCGCCGACCGAAACCGACCGCCTCCGGAGGCCGCTGCCGTGAACGCCATTCTGATCGTTGCCGCGCTCGTGACCGCCGCCGAGTTGAAGCATTTCGACAATTTCGCCGAGAACCCGTCGTTCGAAGACGACCGCAACCGCGACGGAGGTCCTGACGGCTGGCGTCCCCACGCCTACGATTCGCCCGCCCAACTCGAATGGGACGCAACGACTTCGCGCACAGGCAGGCGCAGCCTGATGATCCGCGACTCGTTCCGCCCGGGCGACCAGCGCGACTGGAAACGCTGCACGGGACGCTGGGTCTCGGCCCATCGGCCCATCAAGCCGGGAACCGAGTACCGCCTTGAGGTCTGGGTCAAGACACAGGACGTTACGGGCCAGGCCTACGCCCACCTCGCGTGGCAGCGGGGTTCGAGCTGGTTGAGCGAAGTCGGCACCGAGCGAATCTCGGGCACGAACGATTGGCAGAAGCTGACCGCGGCGGCCGTGGCCCCGCCCGAGGCCGATACCCTGGTCGTGTCGATGAACCTGGCCCGCAGCAAGGGCACGGCCTGGTTCGACGACGTGAAGGTCGCGGGGGTCAGCGAGATGCCGCCCGAGGTCGAATACGTGTTCAACGACACCGAAGACTGGTTCCCCTTCGTCTTTCCCCTCGACGACGTGAATCTCGACGCCATCGACCTGACCGGCCTGGTCGAGGCCCCGGCGGGCAAGCGCGGGTTCGTCGGGGTCAAACCCGACGGGCACTTCTACTTCGACGACGGCACCCGGGCGAGGTTCTTCGGCACGAACGTGGGCGGCCGCGCCTGCGCCCCGCAGAAGGCCGATGCCCCCGTCATCGCCGCCCGGCTGGCCAAGTACGGCGTGAACATGCTGCGCCTGCACTCAATGGACGGGCGCTCCGGTCCCCTGATCGACTACCGCGACGGCACGAGCCGGCAGTTCGACCCCGATGCCCTCGACCGCATCGACTTCTTCGTCGCCGAGTTGAAGAAGCGGGGCATCTACGTCTACATGGACCTGCTCGACTATCGCTGGTTCCGCACGGCCGACGGCGTCAAGCACGGCGACGAGTTCGCGCACAATTGGCAAGGCTCGATGAAGGGCGCGTCGATCTTCGACCAGGGCATGATCGAGCTCCAGAAGGACTACGCCACGAAGCTGCTGACGCATCGCAACCCCTACACGGGGCTGCGCTACGTCGACGAGCCGGCCGTCGCCGTGGTGGAGACGACCAACGAGAACTCGATCTTCTACTTTCTCCGCATGGCCGATCTGTCGCTTCCCTATTACCGCGACGCCCTGGCCCGCCGCTGGAACCGCTGGCTGCTGGCTCGCTACGCCGGCCGCGAGCAACTCGCGCGGGCCTGGACCGACGACCGGGGACGCTGCGCCCTCACGGCCGACGAAGACCCTGCCGCGGAGAGTGTCGCCTTCCCCTTCGGCGCGCTCAGCCGTCTGAGCCCGGACGACGACAAACCCTTCGATCCGATCACCAGCCCGGCGCGCCTGACCGACGTGCTGGAGTTTCTGGCCGACGTTCAACGCGACTACTACGAGGCGATGCGCTCGCACTTGCGGCAGATCGGGGTTCGCGTGCCCATCGCGGGCACGAACCAGACGTTCCTGCCCGCCGACACGCACGTCGACGCCTCGATGAACGACTTCATGTCGCGGAACCAGTATTGGCGTCATCCGTCGCGCAGCGCGAGGCCTTTTTTCAAGTTCTCGAACGAGCCGATGCTTCGGGTCGATCTTCCCACCCAGCGGAACCCGCTGTCGGTGATCGCCCGAACCAGCGTGGCCGGCAAGCCCCAGGCCGTGGCCGAGTTCAACTTCCCCTGGCCGAACGAGTACCGGGCCGAGGGGCTGCTCATGGCGGCCGCGTACGCCTGTCTGCAGGATTGGGACATCTTTCTGCTCTTTTCGTACGATCCGGCCGACCGGCGCCTGTCGATGTTCCGCAGCCAGTCGGACCCCGCCCGTTGGGGCGAGTACCCGGCTGCGGCCGTGATGTTCCACCGGCACGACGTGGCCCGGGCTCGCAACGAGGTGCACGTCGTGCACACGCCCGACGCCCGCTTCACGCCCCAGCCGGCCACGGATCGCGCCCAGTACACCAACCAGCGATTTCTGGCGTTCACCTCGAAGGTGCGGGAAGTTTTCCTCGACGACGCCTACCGCGGCGAGGCCGACGTCGTGCTGGCTTGCGGCCCGTCGGCCGGCGCCGCGGTGGAAGGCCCGACCAAGGTTATCCGCCTTGCCGAGCGGCCCTGGCAGACGTGGCTCTACCCGAAGTTCGTCGAGGCAGCCCGCGACCTCGGCCTGCCGGGCTACGACGCGATCGACCCCGAGGCCAAACGGTTCGACAGCGACACGCGCCAAGTATCGCTCGATTACCGTAAGGGGTTGTTCACGATCAACACGCCGCGCACGAAATCGGCCGTGGGGTTCCTCGCCGAGGCGGGCCCCATCGACCTGGACGGCCTCGAAATCGCCTGCCGGACGGAGTTCGCCGCGATCACGGCCACGTCGCTCGACGGCGAGCCGATCGGCCGCTCGCGCCGGCTGCTGCTTACCTCGGTGGCCCGAGCCGAGAACACCGCGCAGGGATTCTGGCCGCCCACGCCCCAGCAGCTTTCGCGGTCGACCATGTCGTGGATGCTGCCGGGCGAGGGGCGCCCGCCCGTGCTCGCCGAGCCCGTTCGGGCCACGGTGCGTCTGAAGGTTCCCGGCACGGCCACGGTCCACGCCCTCGACGCCACGGGAAAGCGCCGGGCGCGGCTCGAAGCCACGACGACCGGCGGCACGCTGCGGGTCGATCCGGCCGGCGCCGATAGCATCTGGTGCGAGATCGTCGTCGAGTAGGCGCCGCCCAGGTCCTGTAGGCCGCGGACGATGTCGATCGACCGCGGGCACCCTCGACGCGCTCTGGGACGCCGACTAGACTCGACGGCACCGAGGGGTCGGCCAACGGGAACAACGTACCAAAAGGGGGTACACCATGAGACCACGAGCTGCCAAGAACTGGATGGGTCTGGCGATCGTTTGGGCGGGCGGCTGGAGCATCGCCCTTTCGGCGCCGGGGGCATACGGCGCGACGGCTTCTCCCGAGTCGCCGGCGCATGCGATCCTCGAAGCGACGGGAGTCGCGGGAGGATTGATCGTCCATCTCGGCTGCGGCGACGGCAAGCTGACCGCCGAGCTGGGCGCGAACGACGGATGCCTGGTCCACGGCCTGGATCGCGACGCGCAGAACGTCCGTCGGGCTCGTGAGTCGATTCGTTCGCGGGCCGGGCACGGCAACGTCTCGGTCGACCGGCTCGCCGGATCGCGCCTGCCGTACGTCGACAACCTCGTGAAGCTCGTCGTTGCCGAACAGATCGGCGAGGTGCCGCTTGACGAGATTTTTCGGGTGTTGGCGCCGGGCGGCGTGGCCTACGTGAAACGCGGCGCCGGGTGGGAGAAGACCGTCAAGCCCCGCCCGGCCGAGATCGACGAGTGGACCCACTTCCTGCACGACGCGACGAACAACGCCGTGGCCCAGGATTCGGTGGTCGGGCCGCCCCGTCAGTTGCAGTGGTTGGGCGGCCCCACGTACGCCCGGAGCCACGACCATCTGGCCAGCGTCAGTGCGGCGGTCTCGTCGGCCGGCCGCATCTTCTACGTCGTCGACGAGGCGCCGATCGCGGCGGTCGTGCTCGAGCCCGACTGGCAACTCGTGGCTCGCGACGCGTTCAGTGGCGTGGTGCTGTGGAAACGACCGATCGCCCGGTGGGAGTGGCACCTGCGCGGCTTTCGCAGCGGCCCCAGCGATCTGGCCCGGCGCCTGGTGGCCGTCGACGATCGGGTGTACGTCACGCTGAGCATCGACGGCCCGCTCAGCGCGCTCGACGCGGCCACGGGCGAGACGTTGCGAACCTACGACGGAACCGACGGGACGTTGGAGGTCGTGCACGACGCGGGCACGCTTTACGTCGTGGCGGGCGACGCCGAAACCCGCGAGGCCGCCGACAAGGCAAAACGCCGGGGCGAGCGTCCGGGATTCGCCGAGGTCCGCGCGCAGCGACCAGCCTATCCCGAGCCACCCCCGCTGAAACGAGTCGTGGCCCTCGAGGCCCGGAGCGGCCGGGTCCTGTGGACGAAATCCGACGCCGACACGGCCGAGGTCATGCCCACGACGCTCGCGGTGAGCGACCGTCGCGCGTTCTTCCAGAACGCCGACCACGTGGTTTGCCTCGACGCGCTTTCGGGCGAGCCGGTCTGGCGGGCGGAGCGGCCCGTCAGCCGCAGCCGACCCACGTGGTCGGCCCCCACGCTCGTCGTGTACGGCGACGTCGTCCTTTCGGGCGACCGGGCCGTGGCCGAGCGGTCGGGCGAAGCCGGCGACAACGGCAGGAAGGTCGAATGGATCGTCTCCAGCGCCGGCGGCCAGTCGCCCGTCGGCGAGATCGTCGCCTTCTCGGCCGCCGACGGAAGGCGGCTTTGGACCGGTTCGTGCCGCGAGTGCTACAACGCCCCGGTCGACGTGCTGGTCGCCGACGGGCTGGTATGGACGGGCGACATCGTTCGCGCCACGGACCCCGGGGCCACTGAAGGCCGCGATCCAACGACCGGCGAAGTCCGGCGCACCCGGCCCAACGATCAGGAGTTCTTCGTCCCCGGCATGGGACACCAGCGGTGCTACCGCAACAAGGCGACCGACCGGTACCTCGTCTTCGGCCGCTCCGGAACCGAGTTCATCGACCTGAAGACGGGGACGGCCATCCCCCATCACTGGACGCGAGGAACCTGCCAATACGGCGTGATGCCCTGCAACGGCCTGTTGTACGTGCCTCCGCATTCCTGCGCCTGCTTCATCCGATCGAAACTCAACGGCTTCCACTGCCTGGCGCCCGAGCGGCTGCCCGCGCTCCTGGAGGCCGACGACGCGGACCGCCTCGAGCGAGGCCCCGCCTATGCCCGGCCGCTCGACGGTCGCTCCCCCTCGGCCGATCGCAACGACTGGCCCACCTATCGCCACGATCCGGCACGCAGCGGCGCGACGCCGACGCCGGTCGCGGTCGATTTGAAGACCCTCTGGGCGACGAAACTGGGCGGCAGGCTCAGCAGCCTCGTGGCGGCCGAGGGCAGACTGTTCGTGGCCCGGGTCGACGCGCACACGGTCCATGCGTTGGACGCAAGAGACGGCCAGCCGCTCTGGAGCTACCCGACCGGCGGGCGCGTCGATTCGCCGCCCACGGTCTGGCAAGGGCGCGTGCTGTTCGGGTCGGCCGACGGATGGGTCTACTGCCTGCGCTCGTCCGACGGGAACCTCGTCTGGCGCATTCGCGTTGCGCCGCACGATCGCCGGATCGTATCGTACGGGCAGGTGGAGTCGCTCTGGCCGGTTCACGGCAGCGTGCTGGTCGTCGACGGGATCGTGTCGTGCGCCGCCGGAAGATCGTCGTACCTCGACGGCGGCATCCGGATTTGCCGGCTCGACGCGGAGACCGGGCGCATGCTTTCCGAAACGCTGATCGACGATCGCGATCCCGAGACGGGCTACCAGCGCAAAGACGTCGTCCGGGGGACGAACATGCCCGGGGCGCTCCCCGACGTGCTTTCGTGCGACGGCGCGTCGATCTTCATGCGGCACCTGCGCTTCGATCTCGAAGGCCGGCCGCTCGAACCCGACGTCCCGCACCTGTTCAGCGCGGCGGGGTTTCTCGACGACGCCTGGTGGCACCGCACCTACTGGATGATCGGCACGCTTATGACGACGAACTACGGGGGTTGGCCCCAGGCGGGCAGCCGCGTCCCCGCCGGCCGGCTGCTGGCGGTCGACGGCTCGTCGGTCTACGGCTTCGGGCGAAATCAGTACATCCACCACGGCGCGCACGTGGGGATCGACGGGGAGACGATCTTTCATTTCAAGCCCGACCGCGACGCCGAACACCGGTTTACGCACTACCAGGCGTTTGCCCTCGACCGCACCGATGCCGATGCGAAGCCCAAGCCGAAGGCCAAGGCGGCACGGGGCGCGGCCGCGCCCGCCAAGCCGTATCGGTGGACGCGAACGTTGCCCATCCTCGCCCGGGCCCTGGTGCTTGCCGGCGACAAGCTTGTGCTGGCCGGCCCACCCGACCTCTTCGCCACCGACGATCCGGCTGGGGCGTTGGAGGGAACTCGGGGCGGGGCCGTCGTGTTCCTCTCGCCCGCCGAGGGCGACGAGTTGGCCCAGGTTCCGTTGGAGAGCCCGCCCGTCCACGACGGCCTGATCGCCGTGGGGGGCAAGGTGTACCTCGCGACGACCGACGGCCGGGTCATGTGCCTGGGGGAATGATGGGTGAATGAGCCGTCGCCTTCCGCCTGACGTGGGGCACGTTTCCGACGCGCCCACAACCCGACGGCGAGTTGGAAACGTGCCCCACAAGATCCGCGCACGGCGCGAAGAAGTTACCGCGTACGGCATAGCCCGAAGCGAGCGGTTCGACCGTTCCCCGCGACCCGTGCCGTGAATAAGATGAGAACGGCGGTGGCCGGCCTCTTCGGGCGGATGTCCCCGCCGGTACGACATCCAACGAACCCAGGAAATCGTGAGGATCCGTCATGCGTCGACGCGTGCGAGGGATTTTCGTTGCAGTGCGGGTTTTCGTGGTTCTCGCGGTCCTTTGGACCGGAAGACCGGTTCCGGCGGCCCAGCCGGCCGTCAAAAACGTGATCGTCCTCATTGCCGACGGGTGCGCCAGCGAGCAATACACGCTGGCCCGGTGGTTCAAGGGCGAGCCGCTCCACCTCGACGCGATTCGGGTGGGGGCGGTCAAGACGTACATTTCCGATTCGGTGATCGCCGATTCGGCTCCCACGGGCTCGGCCTACGCGACCGGGGTCCGCACGAGCGACAAGTTCATCAGCGTGGGGCCAAAGCCGGAAGTGCTCACGACCGAGCCGGTTCCGCCGCCCGAATGGTCGTACCGGCCCCTGGCGACCGTGCTCGAGGGCGCGCGGCTTCTGGGGAAGGCGACGGGCGTCGTGTCGACATCGCGCGTGTCCCACGCGACTCCCGCCGCCTACATGGCCCACGTTCCCTCGCGCACGATGGAGGCCGACATCATGGAGCAGGCCGTCTATCAAGGTGTCGACGTCGTGCTCGGCGGCGGCAAAGCCTATCTGCTCCCCGCCGACCGGGGCGGAGAGCGCTTGGACCGCGAGAACCTGGTCGACGTCCTCCGGCGCCGCGGCTACGCCGTGATCGAGCGGCGCGGGCAATTGGCCGCGGTCGAGTCGGGCAAGGTCTTCGGCATGTTCGCCGACGGCCACATGGCCGCCGAGATCGACCGGCCCGAGCTTGCGCCGCACGAGCCCACGCTCGAGGAAATGACCCGCAAGGCCATCGAACTGCTCTCGCGCAACCCCAAGGGCTTCTTCCTCATGGTCGAAGCAAGCCAGATCGACTGGGCCTGCCACGCCAACGACCCGGCCCATCTGCTCAGCGACCTGCTGATGTACGACCGGGCGGTCGGCGCGGCCCTGGATTTCGCCCGCCGCGACCAAAACACGCTGGTCTTGGCACTTTCCGACCACAACACGGGCGGCATGTCGATCGGCAACCGCGCCACGAACGGAACCTACTCCCAGACGACGCTCGAGGCCCTGCTCAATCCGCTGCGGCGGATGAAGGCGTCGTCGGTGGCCATGTGGGCCAGCCTCGACGGCGACGCGACTCCGCAGAACGTCAAGCGGGTCGTCGCGTTCGGCTGGGGCATGGAAATCACCGACGCCGACGCCGACCGCATCGTGGCCGTGGCGAAGCGCGACGCCGACGCCCCGCACAACGGGTTCGGCGAGGTGCTCTGTTCCAGGTACACCTGCATCGGCTGGACCACGCACGGCCATACCGGAGGCGACGTGCCCCTGTTCGCCTTTGGGCCGGGAAGGCCCGTCGGACTCGTCGACGGACCCGACGTCGGCAGAATCACCGCCCGGGCCCTGGGTCTCGATCTCGACCGGCTTAACGAGCGGCTGTTTCAGGAGGCGGCCTCCGCGCTCGGCGACGCCACGGTCTCGATCGACCGGGGCGACGAGAATAACCCCGTCGTCGTCATCGACTTCGAGGGAAAGACGGCTCGACTGCCGGTCAACAAGAACCTTCTCGAACTCGACGGCCGGACCATCGCCCTGGAGGGGGTCGTGGTCTACGCCCCGAATACCCGCAAGGCATACCTCCCGCTCGAAGCGGTGAAGCAGATCACCGGGATAGGGGAGCTTCCGCCGGTCGGCCCGTGACGCCCTTGGTCACGGGAGGTCTGGCGTGCGGTCCCTGTGAATCGGGCCGCTGCGGATTCCGAGCATCACGCGGACGAGCCTGCCGACCCCCGACTTTGTGGTTAATCGCGATTCGCAATATCGGGGGGACAGCAACTCGCCTTGCGTGTCGAGTCGGTTTTTATTAGGATCCCCCCTCTTCTGCGGGAACCCCTCGACTTGTTGACAGTGGCTCATGGGCGGATCGCGTCGAACGATCAGCGGGTCGTGGCTTGCCGTCGTGATGGCTGGTTTGCTGATCGCGTCAGGTTGCGCGTCGACGCTGCCCGCGACCAGCACGACGACACCCCAACTCGAAGGCCATGGTGGTCGAACCCAACCGGGGGGCGAGAACACGGGGATGCCTGACCCCTCGAACGTGGCCTCCGATCGTGGGCCCGATGCCATGCGGCAGGTCATCGCCGAGGTGCAGGAGTTGGGCGAGTTGGACCCCGCCGCCCGCGAGGAGCTGCTCGAGAATCTCAAGCAGACCGATCCGCAACTCTGGCCCTTGGTGGCGCAGCAGTTTCGAGCCAATCTCGCCTATCGCAGGCAACTCGATCGGCGCGAGTCGAGCCGGTCGACCCGCGAGTCGCCGGCGGCCTTGCCGGCGGCACACGTGCGTGAAGGGCAGACCGAGCGATCGGATGTTCGCGCCACGGCGACCGCTTCGCACGAGGCGGGCGAATCGTCCAGAAGCGCCGCCCATGACTCGGGTGCGGCCGTCGACGCTGGCGACTCCCCGACCGCGGTCGTCGAGCCGCCGGCGCCCCAGTCCTCCGATCGACCGCCGCCCGCCGAACCCGCGGCTAGTACGCCCAACCGCCGGGGCCAGGTGGTTGCGGCCGGTTACAGTCAGTCGGTCTCGGCAGACTGGCGCAACCATCTCTCCAGGGCGATCGACCAACTTGCCTCGGAGGTTCCGACCGTCCCCGGCTCGGATCGCGAGTTTGCCGCCCACGCGCGCCTCCACATGTTGTATCTGTTGGCCGATCGGCGCGACGAAGCCCTGCGCCCGATTCCGGCCCTCGACCCCGGGATGCAGCAGTTCTGGTCGGGGCAGTTTTACGGCCTTGCCGCGCTTTGGGATACCGAGATGATCTCCGATCCCAGCCAGCGCAAGGCCGAGGCCAAGCGCCACCTGAGCGATTCGCTCGACAAGCTGGCCGGGGCGTGCTCGTTGGTGGTTCGCAACCTGACGTTCGCCACGGCCATCGACGATTTCGGGATCTACAAGCCCTTCGATCAATACGAGTTCCAACCCGGCCAGCCCGTGCTGCTTTATGCCGAGATCGAGAACTTCAAGAGCGAAGAGACGGCCAAGGGCCACCGGACCGCGCTGCGAAGCAGCTATCAGATCTTCAACAGCGGCGGACAGCGGGTCGCCGAATACGAGTTTCCCACGAACGAGGAATACTGCCGCAACCCGCGCCGCGATTTCTTCATGAGCTACGAATTCTGCCTGCCCGAGCGGATCTTCCCGGGCCCGCACACCCTTCAGTTGACCGTCGTCGATCTGAACAGCCAGAAGATCGGGCAGTCGCTGATCGAGTTCACCGTGAAGTCGGATGGGCGTTGACCGGCCGCGGCTACTCGTCTTGCAGCGCTGCGATCCGGCGGACGAACTGGCACCCGACCAGAAACATGGGTTCGCCCGCCGAGCGTCGGTCGGCTGCCTCGGCGCCGCCCGGCTGCTGGACTCGCCCCGAGGGCAAGACCAGGACTTCGGTCGAGTGGACGACCCTTGCCTCCATGTAGCTGACCGAGGGGGGCTTGCCCAGGGCGACGACCAGCGACTCGAAGTCGGGCCGGCTCGGCAGCAGGAAGCCGATCCCCCCGGTCGAAAGGTTGTGGCACATCACCGCCACGAAATCCCCGGCCGCGGGCAGGTCCTCGCCCCGTATCGGGGCAATATGTTCGACCACGCGGTACGGCACCCTGGCCGCGTTCAGAAGGCCGTCGGAGTGACAAGCAGCGTCCACCCCCCCAAGCCCACCGCTCGAAGCCTCGCCCTGGCCCTCCACGTCGAGATCGAAGAGCCATTCCTCGATCTGCGAAAGCGTGGTATCGACGCTACTTGGGTCCAACCCACTCAGGTCGGGCATCGTTGGGGCTCCCAGGCACCGAGAACTACGCAGACGAGACTTCGCGGGGCGACGCGCGCGGCGATCCCCTCTTGAAAGATAGTTCACGGAGCGGCCGCCCGATCGGGCGATGCCCCCCTCGTTCGACGGCTACTCCCCTTGCTGCAGGGCAAGCCACGCCTGCATCTGGTAACTGCAAGCACACTTCGACGACCCGTCGGGCAGGAGCACCATCCCACCCGCGGGAATGGCGTTGAACCAGCAGCCCGGGCGAATGCCGCCGAAGTTCTCAATGCCCGCGTCGCGCGAAAAATCGAGGTACCCGAGCGTCGCCGATCGGAACAGCATCAGGTAGGTGCTCCCGGCGATCTGCCCGCAGCCGTACGACCGCTCGAAGTGCCAGTCGATCGGCTCGCCGGTGATCAGGTCCCAGGCCCCGCCCTCGGCGTAGATGCGCGCGCCGTTGATGATGGGCCGGGTGGTGAACTCGGCCTGCCGGTCCCATCGCCGGAAACCGGTTCCCGTGTCGAAGGCCGCCAGGCGCCCGCCGACCTCCGACGGAAGACGGAAGAAGTTGTGCTTGACCGCCTGGTAGTGCATCAACACGACGCCGTGTTCCTCGCTGACGCCGAGTTGGGTCCCGAAGATGTCGTCGTCGTTTTGCCACTCGACTTTTCCCGTGGCCGCGTCCAAGGCCATCAGCACCCCGCCGGGGTGCTCGCCCGGCGCGAGCCGCGGGCGATGCTTCCCGTTGGGAGTAGGGTCGGTGATGCGGTCGGCCAGGGCCAGGGGCCGATCGATCAGATAGACCCGGCCGCCCGAAATCGCGATCGCGTTGTTGCGGATCGAGTGCTTCGGCCGGTATTGCCAGCGGAGTTCGCCCGTCGCGGCGTCCATGGCGAACAGCAGCACCGACTCGGTTCGCAGCCGGATGCCGCGATAACGCGGGCTGACCGTGTGGGCGTCGTTCAGCACCGAGCCGAACAGCATCCCGTCGGCGTGCGCGATATATCCCCAGTGGCGATCGGCGGCCCCGGCCTCGACCGGCGTGGTGAAATCGGCCAGCCGGCGGCCCGTGGCCAGGTCGATCTTCAGGCAGCGATCGTCGGTCCGCACGAAGGCCGCGTCGTCGCTCAGGCAGAAGATGCTGCCCGTGTCGCCGATGCCCACGTCGTGGTGCACGCCGTCCCAGTCGGCCAGCAGGCCGGGAATCGGACAGGTCCACAGCGTGCGCCCGTTGTAGCCGTCGACGCCGCACACGCCGTCGACGCCCGCGACCACGAGAACCCCGCGGCTGAACAGCGGAGCGGGCCCCTGGGCGTGCCGGTCGGGAATCTCGATCACCCCGTCGCGGAACCAGGCGACCTCGAGCGGCCCGCGAATGCCGTCGGGCGAGCAGATCGTGTTGGCCGCGCTATGGTTCTGATGGGTCCACTGGCCGGCTCCCTCGAGTTCGCCCCGCCGTTCGACCGACAGGGCGCCCGGCGCGCCCAGGCAGACCGCGCCCCCGTAAGGACGCTGAAGCCGCTCGATCTCGGCGCGATCGAGCCCCTCGCCTTTCGACGACAAAAGACGCGACGAGACGACCAGGTTCGCGCAATGCCTGGGGTAGGGTGGCTTGCGCGGATCGCCCTGGTGGATGGCGACGCGGCTGCCGTACACCCCGGCCGCGCGAAGCATGCGTCGCGCCCGATCGACCGCGCTTGGGTCGGAGTCGATTCCGACGACGCGCAGCTTCGATCGCCGGCTCAATTCGAGGGCCAACTGCCCCGTGCCGCAACCCAGGTCGATGCAGAGGCCCTCGGTGAGGCCCGTCTTGCGCAGGATCTCCTCGGCCGCCGCGGCATAGTCGACCTCGCCCGGCGCATCGTCGCCGACGGCCTCGGCAGGCGACTCCGAGGCGAGCGTCGCGGGCATCTCGGCCGGGGAGCCGAAGCAATAGACGAGGCCCTCGGTGGTCGAGACGATCAACCGCCCGCCGGCGGCCGCCAGCCCCAGGGCCTTGCCCTCGACGGCGTGCGACCAGCGGATCTTCTCCTCGGCCAGATCGACGACGCGGACCACGCCGGGCCCGCCGCAGATCGCCTCGCCGGCCGCGGCGATCACCTCGTGCTCGCGTTCGTAGCTGGTGGCCAGGAACGGCGCCACGTCGCTTCCCATCGCTTCGACGTCGGGCCGGGCCTGCGAGAGGGTACGCTCCAGCCCGGTCTGCTTGGGCACGTTGTCGAAGATCTCCTTGAATCGGACCCGGGCCTCGTACAAGTCGTTCAGGGCGGGCAGCTTCGCGGCCACCTCGGCGGCCGGGTCGGGCCGGGACGAGTCGTCACGCAGGGCGATCTCGCCGCAGCGTTCCAGACCGCGAAAGCGCACGAGGTTGCCCCGGCGGTCGGGCCGTTCGAGGTCGGCCCAGCGATAGACCAGCAGGGCATCGCCCGTCGATTGCAGCAGCCCGTCGGCCGTGGCCCCGAACACGCCGCGCCCGGTGCGAGCCCCCAGATTGCCCGTGGCCCGTTCGAGCAGGCAGCCCGCGTTGACCACGAAGCGATCGGCGAGCACGGCCCGGGCGCCGCCCATCGAGCCGTTCTGCTGGAGGCGGTAGTATTCGAACGCGCCGTCGGCGCGCCGGTACGCGGCGGGCACGGCCCGCCCCGTGGGCACGAACAGGCGCTCCCGGTCGGCCAGCAGATAGCCTTGGGGCGGCACGCCGCTTTCGGCATTCGCCCCGCCGTGAGGCTGGGGCATTTCCATGCGCCCGCTGCGATCGTTCGTCCACACGACCTTTCCCGTCGCCGCGTCGAGCGCGTGGATGTAGACCTCCTGGCTGGGCCAGATGCCGGCCGCGAAGTACACCGTGTCGTCGAGCACGACGGGCCCGCCGCGCGCGGGCCATTGCGCGATCATCCGGCCGTTGCCCGGGCACATCCGATCGTCGGGGCCCCCGCGGTGCTTCCACAACGGGCGTCCGTCGTCGAGCGCCAGGGCGTACAGGTAGCCGTCGTCGCTTGCCACGAAGAGCCGGTCGCGCCATGCCGCCGGCGCGAAACGCACCGGCCCGCCCGCGAAAAACTCCCAGCGCACCCGGCCGCTCGCCGCATCCAGCGCCACCACGGTATCGTCGGCCGAACTGCCGAACACGACCGCGTCGCCGACGATGATTGGCTGACAGGCGAAATCGAAGGTGATCCGCGACGAGCTGGGCCAGGCCGGAACCGGCGCCGCGGCCCGATGCGACCAGTGCAATGCGAGACGCCCGGGCAGCGCCTCGGGCGAATATCCGCTTCGCGCCGCGTCGGCCCGATAGGTGGGCCAATCGGCGGCCGGCACCCAAGCCGTCTGCGCCATGAGGAGGAACACGACAACGAACGAGCACGCCCGGGCTGGCTTCATGGGATCGTCCGGCGGGGAGGGTGACGGGTCGGTGGCGATAGCGTCTTCGACGATTATGGCCGCCCTTGGCAGCCGAGGCAACCGAAGGTCTCCAAGCGGTGAAAGGTGGCCGACGATCGTGCGTTCGAGAAGGTCATCGAGGAAAGCTCGCGCCCCCGACCGATGCAGCCGCCTTTCCGAGGATCTGCTTTCCTTTTTCGCCGGATTCGTCGGTCGGCGGCAAGTCCGACGGGGCGGCCGTCGGCCGGGGCGGTTTTTCGGGTACCGGGGAAGGCTTTCGATTCCCTCCCGCGCTCCATCGCCTGACGCAGTTCCCGCTTCGGCTTGCTGTTCGACGCGCTCCCATAACCGGACGCGCATCATCTTCCGCCGACGCGCCTCGCGAACATCGGAGTCGAGCCGAAACCCACCTGCCCCAGTCTACCCGTGCGAGTGCGCTGCCAGCCGATCTGCCGGGTGAACGGGCCGTGCCTGCCTGGTCCGGGTAGCCATCCTTATGAGCCCCAGTCGAAAGACCTGAGAGAGGTGTCTTATCGGACAATCGACCGAAATCCGTCCGAGAACCACGCCTCACGGGGCTCATAATATCGACGTAAGGCAAGAAAAGAAGCCGACCTCTGGAATTCGATCGGAAGCCGGCTTTAGCGGAGGGCACGGGACTCGAACCCGCAACCCCGGTCAAGGGGCACCTCATTTCCAGTGAGGCCGCTAACCATTCGCTTACCCTCCGGAGGCGACCTTGCCTGGCCGCTACGAAAAGCCGCCGGCCGCGGTCTCGCTCGGGTCGGGCGGGCGCGGCGGATTGGGGTTAATCGACCACTGATGCGCGGCTGATCAATTCGATGAACTCGCGATTCGACTTGTACTTGCCCAGTTTTGCGGTCAACTGTTCCATGGCCTCGACCGGGTGCATGCTCGACAACATCCTGCGAAGGGCGGTCACGGCGTTGAGCGTGTCGGGCGAGAGGAGTTTCTCCTCGCGCCGCGTGCCCGACTGGCTGATGTCCATGGCGGGCCAGATGCGCCGGTCGGCGAGCTTGCGGTCGAGCACGAGTTCCATGTTTCCCGTCCCCTTGAACTCCTGGAAGATGAGTTCATCCATGCGGCTGCCCGTGTCGACCAGGGCGGTGCCGACGATGGTCAACGACCCGCCCTCTTCGAAGAGCCGTGCGGTGGCGAAGAGCTTCTTGGGGATGTCCATGGCTTTGATGTCGACGCCGCCGCTCATGGTTCGGCCCGTATTGCCGACCCACTTGTTGAAGGCGCGGGCCAGGCGGGTGATCGAGTCCATGAGCAGGAAGACGTCGCGACCCATCTCGGCCAATCGCCGGCACCGTTCGACGATCAACTGGGAGAGGCGCACGTGGCTCTCGATGTCGCGGTCGAGGCTGCTGGCGACGACCTCGCCGTGGACGGCGCGGCGGAAGTCGGTGACCTCTTCGGGCCGCTCGTCGATCAAGAGCACGACCAGCTTGACGTCGGGGTAGTTGTGCGCGATCGCCTGGCTGATGTGCTGCAGGAGGATCGTCTTGCCCGTACGGGGCGGGGCGACGATCAGGGCCCGTTGTCCCTTGCCCAGGGGCGTGAGCAGGTCCATGACCCGGGTGGTCAAGGGCTGGGGTCCCGTTTCGAGTTGGAGCCACGATTCGGGGTTGATCGGGGTCAGTTCGTCGAAGGTCTTGACGTTAGGGTACTCTTCGGGCGGCATGCCGTCGACGTCGGTGATTTCCTTCAGTCGCGGTCCCTGCTGTCGCCGGCCGGGCTGCACCATCCCCTGGACGTGCACTCCCTCGCGGAGCCGGAACTTGTCGATCATGCTGCCGGGCACGAAGGGGTCGGTCATCTGCCGGAGATAGTTGGCCTCGGGATCGCGGAGGAACCCGTAGCCGTTGGGATGCATTTCGAGCACCCCTCCACCGGGCTTGACGGCCCCGGGATCGCCGCCGTCGGCTTCGTCGACGTCACGGCCGTTGTTGTTGGAGGGCTCTTGCGGGGGCCGGTAGCGACCGCGTTGACTGCCTCCGTACGATGTTCCTCGCCCGCGTGGGCGACCTCTTTTTTTCTTTGCCATGTCGCACCTAAGGTGGATCGGGAAGTCCGGTCGGCGCGCAGACGTTGCGCGGCTCGGGAGCGATCCCAAGATCCTAGATTGAGAGTCAGGCAACGGATGCCTGGCTCCGTCTCCCAGAAGTCAACCCTCGTCCATCGACGAGGATCGTGTCGCAAATCAGCCTGCTGCGCGGAGGCAGCGTGCGAAGAATACTATTCTCGGCAACAACTTACGGGCGTTTGCTCGCCTGGGGCGGGGGAAGTCGACCGATCCTGGCGCCCCCCCAACCGCTGACCCCTCACGATGATCCTGTGTAGGAAGCTCAGGAAAAGAAGCCTACTCGTTCCCCCGGCTAGAAGCCCTCCGCAGGGGGGTGGGCCCTGAGATTCCAGACCATGGGCCAACAGCGTTTCGCTGCTAAGCAGAACTCTAACTACGGCTTATCTTAACGAAGTCTCGCTGCGTGTCAAGCTTCGGATCGGCAATTCTTCGAGCCCGAGGGGAGTTTTTTTGAAGGAAAGCCGAATCCCCGCCGCGTGGTGGATCGAACCAATCCACCCTGCCATCCTATACACTATTTTACCACCCTTTGCAAGTCGGAAGCAAGATTTCCAGCCAGCTTGACCGGAAAAATCGACGAATTCGGCACGAGCGGTCCGTTTTAACACGATATTCGCCCCCGCGACTTCCGATAACAGAGAGCGTCGGTGCGACCATTTCCCTTCCTTCCCCGGGGGCTCCGAATGATGGCATTGAGATACTGGCTCGTCTGCGCGGTTTTGGGATGCTCGCTCTCGGTCTCGACGGCGGCCGAGGACGCGATCCCCTGGCAAGTCAACCTGGAATCGGCCAAGCGGCTGGCATCGCAAACGAACCGGCTCGTGCTGGTCCACTTCTGGGCCGACTGGTGCCAGCCCTGCAAGACGATGGAGCGCGACGTATTCAGCCGGCCCGACGTCGCGGCCGCCATCCAGGCCGACTACGTCGCCGTGAAGCTTCACGCCGACTACTTTCCCCATACCGCACGCCAGTACGGCGTGACCGCGCTGCCGGCCGACGTCATTCTTACGCCGCAAGGCGAGGCGATCGAGCGGTCGGCGGGGGCTTCCGACCCGTCGCGATACGTCGCCATGCTCCGCAACGTGGCCGCGACTTCCAAGAACTTGGCCGGCGGGGCCGGCCCGGCCCCCGCGGCGCCGCGATACGGACAAGAAGCCTCCCACGGCGCCCTTGCCGCGTCGGGCTCCGCGGCGCCTCAAGAGCCGACCGGTCGGTACGCCGACTACTACCGAAGCCGAGGTGGCGCACCGGCCTCGCCCGCAGATCGGGCCCGGCCCGACGCACCGCCCCACGACGCCGTGGCCCAGTCGGCTCCCGTGCCCGAGTCGTCTCGACCGGCGGTTCAGATCCCGCCGGGCAATCCTCCCTTGGGGCTGGAGGGCTTCTGTCCGGTCCGGCTCACCGAGACCGAGCAGTGGGTTCTGGGCGATCCTCGCTGGGGCCTGATCCATCACGGTCGGACTTATTTGTTTGCCGGCCCGGAGGAGCGCAACCGCTTCGACGCGCAACCCGACCGCTACGCCCCGGTGCTGGCGGGCCACGACGTGGTGCTGGCGATCGAACAAAGCCAGATGGTGCCCGGCCGACGCGAGATCGGAGCGTGGTTCGAGGGCCGCGTCTATCTGTTCTCGAGCGAGCAGTCGTACCGGAGGTTTTCGGCGGCGCCCGAGCGCTATGCCGCCGCGCTGCAGAGCCAGCAAGACGTGGCCCGGCGTCCCGACAGGTCGGCACCATCGGAGAGCCTCCCCAACCAGCGCGGGGCTTCTCGGCCGTACTGAAGCGGCGTCGCCGGCGCGAGAGCGCGCCTCGAAAACCGACCGCCGGGAGGCAGCGTCAATGCGTCGCTCGGAAGGCTCGTCGTTCGATTTTGCCGGACCTTACGGTCAACGGTCGGGCAGCGGCGGCTCGCGGGGCGGGCGGTAGGGGCGATCGGGCGGAACGGCTTCGAGCAGCATGTCGATCAGCCGATCATTGGTCAGATTCGCGGCCAGGGCCGCGTCGTTGCCGGCAATGCGATGCCGCAGAACCGGCCTGGCCAGCACCTCGACGTCGTCGACCGTGGCGTGGTCGCGCCCGTCCAGCAGGGCCCTTGCCTTGGCCGAACAGACCAAGGCGATCAAGCCTCTCGGGCCCGCGCCCCAATCCATCCAGTGTTCGACGAACTTGGGGGCCTCTTCCGAAGCGGGCCGGGTGGAACGGACCAGGGCCCAGGCGTATCCGAGCACCTGGTCGCTCATGCCGACCCGGGGCACGGCTTGTTGAATCGCCCGCACCTCGTCGACCGATCGAACCGGCGCCGGACGCTTTTCGACGTCTTCGGTCGCCCGGCGCGCGATTTCCCACTCCTGGGCCGCGCCGGGATAGTCGAACCGGATCTCCAGCAGGAACTGGTCGCGCTGGGCCTGGCGCAGGGGATGGCCCGCCTCGTGTTCCAGACGATTCGGCTCGAGACGGTTCTCGCCGGCCAGTACGAAAAACGGCTGGGGAAGCGCGTGCGACCGGTCTGCCAGACGCACCTCGCCGTGCTCCATCGCCTCGATGAGGGCCGCTTGGGTGCGCGGGGGCGCCAAGTTGATTTCGTCGGCCAGAACCACGTTGGCGAACAACGCCCCGGGAACGAAAGTGCGCTCGGGCCGGCCCGACGTGGGGTCGGCCGCAACGACCTCGGCGCCAACCAGGTCGCTCGGGGCCAGATCGACCGTGCACTGGATCCAGCGAAAGGTCATCTGGGTGGCTCGGGCCAGCAAGTCGAGCAACCGCTTATGGCCCACGCCGGGGACGCTTTCGGCCAGCACGTGGCCTCCGGCCAGCATGGCGACGAGCACCTGCTCGATCAGGTCGTCTTGTCCGACGATCGCCTCGGCCACCGCGCGACGAATCTGCTCGCACCAGCGCCAGCACGGCTCGAAGGCTGCCGGGTCGGCTGAGGTTTCGTCACTACCGGTCATTGCCGCGCCTCATCCAAGCAAGCCGAATTTGTGGACCGTCACCTGGCGATAGGTTTCGCCCGGGCGCAACACGGTGCTGGGGAAGTCGGGGCGATTGGGCGCGTCGGGGTAGTGCTGGGTTTCGAGGCAGAATCCGTAATGCCTGTGGCAGGGCAGGCCGGCCACGCAAAGCGACCCGTCGAAGAAGTTCGCCGTGTAGAGCTGGACGCCCGGCTGGGTGGTCCAGACCTCCATGACGCGCCCGCTGCGGGGATCGGCGACCCGCGCCGCCAGGGCGAACTCGCCCGCACGGCCCTTGTTGAGCACGTAGCAGTGGTCGTAGCCCGTGCCGACCTCGGCGATGCGCGCGCCGATCGGCGTGGGCTCGCGGAAGTCCATGGGCGTACCCTCGACGGGGGCCGGGTCGCCTCGGGGGATCAAGGTGTCGTCGACGGGCAAATAGCGGTCGGCATGGACCTGGAGCACGTGTTCGAGCACGTCGCCCGTGCCCGCGCCGGCCAGGTTCCAGTAGGCGTGGTTCGTGAGATTGACGTGGGTCGACCGATCGGTCTGGGCCACGTACTCCATGCGCAGCTCGTTGTCGCGCGTGACCGTGTAGGTGACCGCGACCGACAGCTCGCCGGGATATCCCTCGTCGCCGTCGGGGCTGACGTGCGCGAGGCGAACGCCGCAGGCGTCGTCGTCGTCGAAGGGCTCGGCCTGCCAGACGGCCTTGTCGAATCCGACTTCGCCGCCGTGCAGGTGATTGGGGCCGTTGTTCGTGGCCAGCTTGTATTCGACCCCGTCGAGCGTGAACCGGCCCCCGGCAATGCGGTTGGCATAGCGGCCCGCGATCGACCCGAGGAAGGGGTGCCCGGCCAGATAGTCGTCGAGCGAGTCGAGGTACAGGGTGACGACGGCCCGATCGCCGTCGCGGTCGGGCACCTCGACCCGGGTGAGCGTGGCCCCGTAGGTCATGACTTGGGCCCGCAGGCCGGCGCCGGCGGCCAAGGTGAACTCGTCGATCTCAATGCCTTCCGCCGTGGTGCCGAGCGATTTCCGTTCGACGGTCATATCGTGTCCTTGCCGGTTCGGTTCTGCGCGTCGCCTGCAATGGCCCCAGCGAAGGAGACCGGCCTTTCGACCTTTGCGAACGCGCGGCGCGGCCGGAGTCTCCCTCGTCCCAAATAGACTGCTCGTCGGCGCCGCTGTCAACTCGCGCCGGGATGAGGTTCTTGCGGTGGGGCGGGATCGATCTGTTGCACCGCGACGTCTTGCTTCACGCCGTCGTCGCGCGAGCAGGCGTCTCAGGCGCTCTCGGCCGTCCAAAGGTCTTCTTCGTCTTCCTCGTCGTCGAAATCTTCCTCCTCCTCGTCGTCCTCTTCGTCGTCTTCGTCTTCCCAGTCCTCTTCGTCTTCATATTCCTGATACCCGGTTTCGTCGTCGGGGGGGGCGTTGTCTTCGGTCTGGTCGGCTTGGTCGAATCGATCGTCCTCTTCGTCCTCGATCGGGTCGTGTTCGACCTCGCCCCGGGCTGCGCTGGACACGTTGCGCACCGGCGGAGTTCGGGTCGGTTCCTTGACCTCCACCTCGCGTGCCGGGCTGATTTGGATCGTGTTGGTTCGGCGCCGCGGAGTGGGGGGCGTGGCGGCGGGCGGTTTCGCGCCGCCTCGCATCTGCTCCCATTCGTCGAAGCTGAGGAGCACCTCGCGGGCCTGGGAGCCGTTGTAGGGCCCCACGAGGCCGTCCTCGGCCATGAAGTCGATCAGCCGGGCGGCCCGCCCGTACCCGATGCCCAAGGCCCGTTGCAGCAGCGAGACACTCCCGCGGCCCTCGCGCACCACCACGTCGATGGCCGCCTCGTACATCTCGTCGCGCTGGCTCAAGGCGGCGGCTTCGGGCTCGGCCTCGCCCGACTTCAGCTCGACCAGCTCTTCGACGAACTGGGGCTCGCTGGTGGCGATCGAGTCGATGACCCGGGCGATCTCGTCGTCGCTCAGGTAGGTGCCCTGGCCGCGGATGGGGGCGCTGGTGCCGGGACGCAGAAACAGCATGTCGCCGTTGCCCAGCAGTTTCTCGCCCCCCATCTCGTCGAGCACGACCCGGCTGTCGGTCCGGCTCGACACCTCGAAGCAGATGCGGGCGGGCAGGTTCGACTTGATCAGGCCCGTAATCACGTCGACCGTCGGCTTCTGCGTGGCCAGCACGAGGTGGATCCCCACGGCCCGGCTCTTCTGGGCCAGCCGAATGATGTGCCCCTCGACCTCCTTGGCCGCGGTCATCATCAGGTCGGCCATCTCGTCGGCCACGATCACGATGAAGGGCATCTGCCGTGGGATCCGCTCGCGCTCCTCGTCGTCGGGCTGGATGCGGTCCATCAGCTCCTCTTCGCCGAGCTGGTTGTAGACGGTCAAATGCCGCACGCCGGCCCGGGCCAGCAGTTGGTAGCGCTCTTCCATCTTTTCGACCGCCCAGGCCAGGATTGCCTCGGCCTTGCGCATGTCGGTGACCACCGGGTGCATCAGGTGGGGCACGTTGCGATAGGGGCTCAGCTCGACCATTTTCGGGTCGATCATCAGCATGCGCACCTCCTCGGGCCGGCGGCACATGAGGATCGACACGATGATCGAGTTCAGGCACACGCTCTTGCCCGTGCCCGTGCGACCCGCGATCAGCAGGTGGGGCAGGGCGGCCAGATCGGCCACGACGGGGAGGCCGGCCACGTCCTTGCCCAGGTAAACGGGGATGCGCATCGTTTGGGCCACGCCTTCGGCCTCTTCCATCACCTCCCGCATCCGCACCAATTGGCGCTGGGCGTTGGGGATCTCGATGCCCACGGTGTTCTTGCCCGGGATGGGAGCCACGATCCGCACGCTGGGAACGCGCAGCGCGATGGCCAGGTCGTCGGCCAGCCCGGTGATCTTGCTCAACCGCAGGCCGGCCTCGAGTTCGACCTCGAACTGGGCGATGACCGGGCCCGTCTGGATCTCGACCACGCGCACGTGGAACCCGAAGTCGGCGAACGTCTTTTCGAGGATCTTGGCCTTGCGGCGCACGTCCTGCTCGTGCTCGTCGAAGCAAAACGGCTCGCTCTCGAGCAGCAGATCGATCGCGGGCAGCTCGTAGTCCGAAGCCTCGATGCCCGTGGCGGCCGCCGCGGCCTCGATCTGCTCGATCACTTCTTCCCGGCGGGTCTTTCTGGGCTTCCGGATCCGCAACAGCGACCCGAGGCCGTTGCCGCTTGAAGATTCGACAGCGCCGGAATCGTCGGCCTCGCCGTTGTCGTCGTCGTGGGTTTCGACGGCGCTTGCCGGGCTCTTCACGCGGATCGACGACTCGTCGTCTTCCTCTTCCTCCTCGACTTCTTCCTCGTCGTCTTCGTCGTCGACCGGGACGGCGGCGCGGCGCCGTTTCGGCCGTGCTTCGAGTCGGGCACGGCAGGCCGCGCCCATCGTGGCGGCCCCGCGGCCGAATGCCTTGGCGGGAAGCCAGATCATCCAGGCCAACAGCCGGAAGAGCACGTAGTCGGTCGACAGAAGCAGCCCCCCGAGAATCAGGCTGGCCACGATGATGTACGACCCCGTGCTGGCGAAGTTCATCTCGAGCAGTGCCCGGCCGGCCAGGCCCAGATAGCCTCCGGGCCCGACGACCGGGCCGGGCGAGAACTGCGGCAAGGCCATGGCGCCCAGGGCCGAAAGGCCGACCAGCGACAGTAGCCACCCGACCAGCCGCACCAGGGGATCGCCCACCGGCCGCCGGGCCAGCAGCACGGCCGCGACCACCGCCAGCGAGACGACCAGGTAATAGGCCGCCAACCCAAAGGCCGTCAAAAGCAGGCTGCCGACCAGGGCGCCCGCCCGGCCGCAGACGTTCGTGATCTCGGCCCCTTCGGGATAAACGAGGTGGGTGGGTGGATCGGCCGGGTTGTAGGTCAAAAGGCTTGCCCCCAGAAAGGCCGTCAGGGCAAGCAGGGCCACCGCCACCAGATCACGCTTCGTATTGTGCTTCTCAGGCATGGGCGCGCACGTTCCAAGGGCTCGAACCGGCCGCGGGCTCCTCCCGCAACGTCGACCGAGACGAGGATCAGCCGGGGCGCATCCGTGCCCTCAGGGACCTTCGGTCCATCGGTAAGATCGGCAGGCACGGCGCCTCGGAACCAGTCGCGGTCGCTCGGCCCGACTTCCTTATGCCGCGGTCACGACGGGGACGACCGCTGCGTCGGCTGCGACCGCTAGGGTCGCCCGTACAATCCGCAGAACCTGTCCGGCCCGAGAGCGGCCGGGCGCGCAGCGCGGGGCCTTCCCGTTCACCGCCGACGATCCGACGACGCACCCGCCGCGGTGACGACCACCATGCCCCAGGGATCGAGCCTGGGAATCGCCAGCGCCGTGCGCTCGCCGGCCGTCCGGGGCTCGAGCCGGACGGGCGGCGCGCCGGGCCGGAGAAGCTCGACTTCGAGAGCCCCTTGCCGGAAGAACCGCCGCGGCGCCAGCGTCAGCTCGAACGGGCGCGCGTCGTCGCGCCAATCGACCAGGTGAACCACCACGGGCGCGCGCAAGTCGCCCGGCACCGCGCGGGCCAGGGCGGCCACATCGATCGCGCCCGACACCGAGATCGGCGGCTCGGCCGGGTAACGCTCGTCGCGCAGGCCGGGCACCGCGAAGGCGGCGTCTTCATAGCCCTCGATGAGCCGGGCATGCGCGCGCACCAGCCCGTACAGGTCGGCGTACTGTTCGGGCTTGCCGAAGTATCGCGGCGAGTTGCTGCCCGTGTAAACGTCCCAGGGCACGATCAGGTGCCCGCCGCAGGCGTAGCAGGCGGCGATGACGCGGCGGGTCAGGGCGACTTCCGACCCGTCGGCCGCCTTCGGAACGAACGTGAACACCTGCGCCTTGCCGCGGCTTCGGGCGTCGGCGAACCTCTCGTAAAGGGTTTTCGGATCGGCGTCGCGCTCGGGAAGCTCGGCCATGCCGAACTCGAACAGGTCGTAGGGGAACTGCCAACGGCCCGCGTAGTTGTTGCTCGAGAAGACCACGTGCCGCCCGGCGTGGGCGTCGATGCGGGCGCGGGCGTGGCGGTAGAACTCCCGCACCGACTGCTCCTGGAACGCGATGAACCGCTGCTTGAGCGTTCCGCCGTCGTACTTGGCGAAGGCATCGCCCACGGGAGCGCCCTTCGCCTTCAGGTAGTCGCGATAGTCGAAGCGGCGCAGGTCGCCGATGCCCCAGGTCGACAGGTCGCCCTCCCCGGCGCGGGTTTCGAGATACCGGCGAAACCCGTCCATGCAGTGGGGGCAGAAACATCCGCCCCAGCTCACGGCGGCGCGGTTCATCGGGGGATCGTCCATCTGAAGCCCGTCGGTGCCCGCGTCCAGGGCTTTCCGGGCATAGGCGACGTACGCGTCGCGGTACTCGGGGCTGTTGGCGCAGCCCCAGTAGCTGCCCTGCCAGCCCCGCATCCACGGCGCGGTGACGCGATTCCCGTCGAGGTCGAGAATCCGCCCGCGAAGCCGCTCGTTCGTGCCGGGCGCGTCGGGCACCAGCGAGTTGATCGCCAGGTAGACCTTGCCCCCGGCTTGTTTCATGCGGTCGACAAACGACTTGTCGAGCGCGTAGATCCAGACGAAGTCGGTCGCGTGAAACGCCTCGGCGGCTTGAAACGTGTCGTGCGGGTCGTCCGCGTTTTGCGGGCGCTTCCACCGGCTCGAGAAGCAGACCGCGGCGAGTTTCGGCGCCCCGGCCGGCCGCTCGGCCACGGCGGCCACCTCGCAGAGCACCGGCCGATCGTCGGCCCGGCAGGGTGCAATGGCGCACCAACCCGCCGCCACCACCCACGCGGCCAGGCAAGGCGCGACGCAACTCAACGGGGTGGCCGCGCATCGAGCAGCAACCGGCAGGGTCGAGGCCATCATCGTGGTTCTCCCGTCGTCAAGCAGGGTGAGTGGTCGGTGCCGAATCCCCGGCATTCTAAGCCCGCGACGCCCGCGCATTCAATAACGTGCCCGGCAACGGGCCGGGGCCTGCGCCCGAGGTCTTTTCGAAGCTGGCGGATTGAGGCATACCACACGGCTTGAGAATACGGAACTCGCCCCGCCAAGCCGCCCGCACCGTCGACACGCGGAACGCGGCGAGTTGCGCATCGCGTCGTCCACCACCGAGGAGGGGGCCGCAACGTGCTTGCAAAGCTCGTGGGCGACGGGATAATGGCTTTCGTCTCTGGAGTGGAGTGGCGTTGCATCCTGGTGCGCGGCGACGGAGCGCGGGCATCTTGCCCGCATGAGGTGCCCGAGAAGGTCGCGATTCAGAGTCGCGCATCCGCTCTCTGCTCATCGGGAGCCGGATGCCTCGGTTTTCGTAGCGATCCTTGGGCTTCCAAGGCGACAACACCCCCCACAACGGATCGTAACGTGCCCCGCAACCTCACGCCCGCGCCCGGACCGATGTCGACACCTTTCGAGCCGAAGCGTTTCGTGCGCCGCACGGCGGTCTTGCTTGCCGCGGCGTGGTGGCTCTTGGCGCACGCCGTGCCCGCGGCCGAGCCCGCCCCTGCCGAGGATCGGTTCGTGCTTTGGGATCCGGCCCGGTCGGTGCCGACCTCGGCCGAGGCGCCGTTACTCGAGGGCGTCGAGTTCGTCGTCGTGAAGCCGCGCGTGCCCGAAGTCGACGGCTACAACTGGCTGCACGGCGCGGCCGCGTGCTGGCACG